>Ga0302326_10014015_pt1 | contig 16990 bp, 15 predicted proteins | sample Palsa_T0_3_FD_202264 | JGI IMG/M metagenome (GOLD analysis project Ga0302326, IMG submission 202264) | Peat permafrost microbial communities from Stordalen Mire near Abisko, Sweden - Palsa_T0_3 | ecosystem: Environmental > Terrestrial > Soil > Palsa > Peat permafrost | place: Sweden: Abisko...
CTTGGAACACCCTCATCAATCAGCCTTGGAAAATCATGACCGTCGCACGCCGCGACTGGGCCGTCGTCGGTCAGTCAATTTGAGCATTGGTATTAGCCGCCAATATTTTGGCTGGGAGAGACTATTGGAACACGCATGCTTGGCCGCTTGCGAGCGCATTGATCGTCGCGGGTGGCTTGATCTGGATGACTGATTTTTATTTTTTCAGAAAGCCAGCGCGGGTGCTGGTGGACGAGAAAACGGGAGAGCGCGTTACACTCGCCAGCAGGAATGACTTCTTCTTTATTCCGATGAAGTGGTGGAGTCTCATATCCGCCGGCGCCGGTATCTTGATCCTGGCCACGAATACTGTGCCCGGCCCCTAGACCCCGTACATGCTGTCCGGCTCCGACCACATCCGGCATTCGGCGTCTTCACGCCGTCAAATCGGAAACGTCCCACAGGCGGATGATTCCGTCCTTCCCGGAAGTCAAAACACTCGTGTTGTCCGGGGAGAATGCGATCCCCCATATATCGCCGTTGTGTTGTAGGGATTGAACGATTTGGCCGGAATCGAGGTCCCAGATATCGGCTTTTCCGCTGGCACTGCCTGAAACCAGAAAGCGCCCGCGGACCGATACCGCAAAGTTGTTAACCGGCTGAGGAGAGAAGAGCGACCTCACCTCACCGCCGGAAACCGCGTCCCAGAACTTTATCTCATCCCCACTTGAAGTGATGACTCGCCTTCCATTTGGCGAGAACAAGACTCCCCCGACTGCGTCGCGGTGAGGGAGTACGTGCTGCATTTCTCCGGTCCTGACGTCCCAAATTCGTGCCGTCGTATCCACACTTCCGGAAATAAGGCTGCGACCGTCGGGAGAGAATGCCGCGTACCATATCCGGTTGAGGTGGCCTTTTAGGTCGCGCACCGATGAAAGATCCCGCGCATCTCGCAGTTGCAGGACGCCATTGTCGTGCGTCGTCACCAAAGTGTTGGCGTCGGAGGACCATCCCAGGGAATAGGTCCAACCTGGCGTTGGAAAAAGTTTCGATTGTTCGGCTCCGCTTGCGAGGTCCCAAATTCTAAGCGTCCCGTCGCCGTCCTCTTTGGAAGCACCTGCCGAGGCAAACCATCTTTCATTCGGCGAAATCCCCATTGCCCGGACTTTGCCGGTATGGCCGACAAACGAACGCAGTATCGCTCCGGAAGTGATGTCCCAGAGCTTCGGCGTTTTATCTTCTCCAGCCGACAAGATTTGCTGCCCGTCCGCCAGATAAGAGATCGGTATGACCCAACCTTGAGGACCAACAAATGTTCTGATCAATCGCCCGAGTTTTTCTCGTTCGGTAATTAGCCGATGCGCTTCTTCAGCGTGTCGGCCGTTCGGCCAGGCCTTGAGATACGACCTCCACGAGGCTAGCATTGGAGCGGTCTCGGCTGCGGTCCAGGCCGCCGCCTCTTCCCCGCTGGAATTCACGGTGTTGGAATTTGCGCCGCCGAAATTCGGCGCCTGACGAAACCAAAATGCCAATCCGCCGGCTCCGACAGCAACGGCGGCCGCACCAGCGCCGATAAACCAGCGCCTTTCGTGAGGTCGTGAAACCGGGGGCGGCGGACTTGACGGCTGGACTTCGGCCGGCCGCTGCAAAGGCATCGTGCCGGCAGACAGGCGGCTGCTTATGCGGTCCGTGCTTGCGCCCGCTTCCTGTTTGACGTCGATGATCCGCTGCACAACCTGGGCCAGCCTCTCCAGGTGCTGTTCGAGCGGCGCGGAAAAAGCATCGAGCCAATGCGAAGCGCTGATAAAATACTCCAGCGACTGACTTGGCTGGACATCCTCAATTCGGAATGGAATGACCGGGACGCTATTGCTGATCGCCCTTTCGACTTCGCGCTCTATTTGCGGCGATGTATTGGCGGCACCGGAAAACACCAGCACCATGACCTTCGCGCCGTGGATCGCACCGACAATGACCGCGCCCCAGACCATCCCCGGCGTAACATCGCGAGGGGCAATCCAGCAACGAATGCCGTTGCGTTCGAGGACGGCGCAAACAGCATCTGCGGCGTTTTTGTCTTTGGACGAATAACTTATGAATACGTCGTGAGACATGACGGAGGATAGCCTTTTCACAAGTCTGCTGATGTCAGGAAATTCAATATAGACTTTTTCTTCCTAACCAGGCTTCTGTCTTATTTGATCGCTAATGCCGCAGGAAAATTCTCTGGCTTAGAGATGGAAATGTACCCGACAAGGTCGCTTCCCATCAACTCGCAGATCGCAAATCGCGTTTATGCATCGACCGTCTAAAACGACCGGACAACTCCGTCGCTTCGTTGGGAACCGTTTCGCAGCTATCAGGATGACGGAACAACGGCCACAATCGCATCGTTTAGCGCGCTCGGACTGATCGGTTTTCGTAAATAAGCGTTCATTCCGCCGGCACGAGCCGCAGCATCATCGCCGGTTTCGGTGCGTCCGGAAATACCGATGATCGGCGTCGCGCCATGTTTGCCGGCAAGCGCACGAATCCGCCGCGTCGTCTCAAGACCATCGATACCAGGGAGCTTCACGTCCATCAGCACGACATCATATCCACGCTGGACTGCCCCAACCGCTTCCTCGCCGGTTCCGACAAAGTCAGCGTGATGGCCTAACTCGGTGAGGATGGTGTTGAGGATGACGCGCCCGTACGGGTTGTCCTCCACGCACAATACTGCGAGGCGGCGAGCAGTGGCAGGAGTTTGTTGCGAACGCGCGCCCTCACCCGCTGTGGCCGCCGCAACCGGCAACATGGCGGAGAATTGAAACCGCGAACCGCGGCCAGAAGTGCTGGTGACGGTCAGGTCACCGTGCATCAGTTTGGCCAGCCGCTTGACCACGACCAGCCCAAGACCCGCGCCGCCATAGCGGCGCGCGATCTCCGGACTTGCTTGTCGGAATGCACGAAACAGCCGCTTGATCTCATCACGCGTAAGCCCGATGCCGCTGTCGGTGACGGTGAAGATCAGTTTTGCCGCCCCGCGCGGTGCGCGCGCGGATCTGGCGTCGAGTTGCACTGTGCCGCGCTCGGTGAACTTCACCGCGTTGTCGATCAGATTTTCGATGGCGGCGCGGAGCCGGACCGCGTCGCCAACGACGATTTCCGGAAGATTGTCGGCAATGCTGACCTCGGCGCGCAAACCCTTGGTTTCCGCTCGCGCCGTGAGCGACTCAGAAAGATCGTTGACGAGGCGTCTGGGTCGGAATTGCTGCTGCTGCAAAACGATGTTGCCGGCATTGGCTTTGGCCGCATCGATGACAAGGGTCGTGAGTGCAGCAATGTGCTCGGCGCTGGTCTTGATATCCGAGGCCCAGCGCCGCTCGCGCTCGCCGAGTGTCGAGCTTGCCAGCAATTCGCCGAGCGCCAGAATACCGGTGAGCGACGTGCGGATATCGTGAGCGAATGCCGCAAGCGCGGCCTCAGGCGCGGGCGCAGCAAGACGCAGGCGCGTTTTGCGCCGGCGCGCGGGCTTTACAGCGGTCTTTTTCCTGGCTTTTGATCGCACCATCACATCCAGCCGGACCCAGATTGCCACGGCGGCTCTGTGAAAAGAACCGGTACCCTAGACCCTGATCCAACCAAGTTGAATCAGATTAGGGTCTAGATTTCTAGTTGGAGCATGATCTTTTCGGAAAACCGGAAGTCCACCCACGGATCAAGTCCGAGGGCGGGTTTTTTCCGGATCATGCTCTAGGTGTAGCGCCATCTTATCCAAATACCGGTGAGCCGGTGCGTTACCGCCCCAATCCCACCATGCGCCTGATATCGGTTGCGCTCGTGCCCGCCGCCCGCAATTCGCGCAGGCTTTTCGCCTGTTCCGATTTGGAGAGCTTGTCGCCGTTCGCGTCGAGAATGAGTTCGTGGTGATGATAGCTCGGCTCGGGCAGACCGAGCAGCGCCTGCAACAGGCGATGAATACTGGTTGACCAGAACAGGTCTCGTCCGCGCACGATATCGCTTACGCCCTGTAGGGCATCGTCGACAGTGACGGCGAGGTGATAACTCGTCGGCATGTCTTTGCGGGCCAAAACAACGTCGCCCCACATTTGCGGCGCCGCAGTGATACGGCCGGTTTGGCCTTGGGGGCCAAGGCCGGTTTCGTCCCAGCTCAACACACCGGCGCGGGCCACCGCGGCATCCGTGGCAAGCCGCAAGGCATAGGGCTCGCCTGCGGCGATGCGGCGTTGACGCTCGGCCGGCGTAAGCTTTCGCGCACGACCCGGATAGATCGGGGCGCCGTCGGGATCGCGCGGCCACGGCGCATGCCGTTCACGCTCCGCGACCAGCCCCGCGATATCGCCTCGGCTCTCAAAACCCGGATAGAGCAATCCCTGCGCGTCTAGCTTGGCGATTGCAGCCTGATAATCGCCAAAGTGCTCACTCTGCCGCCGCACCGGCCGCTCCCAGGCGATACCAAGCCAGGCGAGATCTTCGTAGATCGCAGTTTCGTATTCCTGGCGCGAGCGGCTCGCATCGATGTCCTCGATGCGGAGCAGCAGCCGTCCGTTGCGCTCGCGCGCCATGTCGTGATTGAGCAACGCCGAATAGCATGGCCCAGATGCAGGTATCCGTTCGGACTGGGCGCGAAACGCAGGATGCGGGTGTACATCGAGGCCACGCTGTTCGAGAGTGCGACGCTTGACCGGCGCTGCTCCGTCGTTCCATTCAATAGCACCGATGGCCAAACTCTCCCACATCCGCACCGAGCTCGACCTCGACAACGGCATCGCCGCGCTGGTTGAGGCCGATCCGCGTTTTGCCGCGCTGATCGTGACGGCAGGGCGGCCGCCGTTGCGGCGACGTCCCGACGGCTTTGCCGGCCTCGCCACTACGATAGTTTCGCAACAGCTTTCGACGGCGAGTGCGAGCGCGATCTGGGGCCGGCTCGCGGCCGCGTTCGATCCATTCGAGCCCGCCGCCATCTTGCGCGCACGTGCGCCACGGCTGGCCAAGGTCGGTCTGTCGTCGCCGAAAATCCGGGCGCTGAAAGAGATCGCGCGCGCTATTGCGCAGGGGAAATTGCCACTCACCGCACTCGGCGATCTGCCGGCCGATGAAGCCCATGCGACACTCACCGCAATCCATGGCATCGGGCCGTGGACCGCCGATATCTATCTTCTATCCTGCCTCGGTCACGCCGATGCCTGGCCGGCGGGAGATCTTGCCTTACAGGAAGCGGCGCGGCTGGCCTTCGGCCTGCGCACACGGCCGACGACGAAAGAGATGGCGACGCTTGCCGAGCCCTGGCGGCCGTGGCGCTCGATAGCAGCCCGCGTGTTGTGGACCTATTATCGATCGGTCAAAGGCCGCGAGGGCGCGCCCGTGCAACCGGCAAAACCTATAAAAGCAAAGCGAGGTCGAAATGGCCGGTGAGCTCGACGGTCCGCGGCTTTCTCCGAAGTCGGGAAGCGCACAACAGCTCGTGGTTTTCCTCCACGGCTACGGCGCCGACGGCAATGACCTGATCGATATCGGCCGCGCCTGGCAACAGATGCTGCCCAACGCCGCTTTCGTGTCGCCGCACGCACCGGAGCCGTGCGGGCAAGCGCCGGTCGGCCGTCAATGGTTCCCGCTGACGATGAGGGATCCGAATGAGCGCTGGCTTGGCGTCAACAAGGCCGCACCGACGCTTGCGCATTTTCTCGATGCTGAACTTGCGCGCCACAAGCTGCCGCCTTCCGCACTGGCGCTGGTCGGTTTCAGCCAGGGCACGATGATGGCGTTGCACATGGGATTGCGCCGCGCTTCAGCGCCTGCGGCCATCGTCGGCTATTCCGGCGTGCTTGTCGTGCCGCCTGACGTGGACCCTGAAAAATTCGCCGCGCAGATTACGTCCCGCCCGCCGGTCTTGCTCGTTCATGGCGACCGCGACGACCTGATTCCACCGCAAGCGCTGTTTCAGGCGACCCAAGGCCTCGCCGCCCTTGAAGTGCCGGTCGAATGGCACCTGTCGCCGGGGGTTGGCCACGGTATCGACGGCGAAGGTCTCCGCCACGGCGGCGAGTTTTTAGCCCGCCGTTTCAAGTAAATACTTGAAAATACAACACTATTTAACCGCGAGTCGCGGTTCACGGTAACGCTTTTCTAGCACTTTGGGCTTAGAAACTGCGGTGCTGGATGGATTAGTCATGTTCGCAATTCTGAAGCTTTGGAGCCGGCGCGCAAGAAGTGCTCGCTTATCGGCCCAGATCGCCAAGTTCGGTTCCAACAGGCACGGCAACATCGCCGTGATTACAGCGCTCTCATGCCTGCCGATGATTGCGGCCGTCGGTTGCGTTATCGATTATACCGACGCGAGTATGATCAAAACCAAACTGCAGGCAGCCTCCGACGCCGCAGCGCTGGCAACCGTCTCCGTCAATTCGTCTGTTATAGCCACGGCCAAGAGCATGTCGGGCAGCGGGACTGTTTCCGGCGGCTCCACTTACGCGACCAATTTTTTCAATTCAAACCTCAGCACCGCGCCGGAAAACGTTGGTTACACAGGCTTGAGTTTGACGCCGACGCCGACGGTCGCTCTCAGCGGCACAACCGTTACCGCCAAAATCAGCTTTTCCGCGAATGTCCCTACCTACTTCCTGGGAGTCATAGGGCACAGCACCATCGCAGTGAACGGCACGTCCACGGCCAGTTACAACCTGCCCACCTACATTAACTTCTATCTGATGACCGACGTCTCTGGTTCGATGAGCATGCCTTCAAGCGCTGCCGAGCAAGCGAGACTGATGGCTGTCAATCCCGACAACATGCAGGGAAGTCCGGGCTATCCGCAGGGCTGTCAATTTGCTTGTCACTTTTCCGCGCAAGGTGCTTGTGCGCAAACCTCGGCTCAGGGAAATCCGTATCAAGGTCCGATTCCAACCGCAGGCAGCAGCACGAACCCGGGGTCGGGTGGATATTGTCAGGGATTTATCATCTCCCGACTGGGCACAAATCCCGTTTCATTCTCGTCCGGCAACAACACAAACAATGGCAGCAGCGTAAATTGGAGCAATACGCCGGTAACCTCCTGCCCCACGGCAGGAACGACGTCGTGTATCCAGCTACGCGCCGATGCTGTCGGCTATGCCGTAACGACTTTGCTCACCACCGCGGCGGCCAGTGAGCAGGTCACAAACCAGTACCAGGTTGGGCTTTTCCCGTTCATCCAGTATCTGTATGGCTGCACCTCGATCACGCCTTGCTCAGGATCGAGTGCTTATTTCCCGCTGACGACGAACTTGACCGCGACCGGTTCCGGCTCGATCAACAATGCGGCCACGAATCTGGCAAGCTTGCTCGACACAGGCGCCAATTCGAATCTCGGCTCTGGCGGCACCCATTTCGAGAACGCGTTTGCCAGCATGAATAGTGTGATCACAAGTGTCGGGACCGGTACCAGTTCCTCCAATGCATTGCCTTACGTCTTCATCATCACCGACGGCTCACAGAATTACCAAACGCAATGGAGCGGAAATTGGGGGGCGGCAAACGGTAGCGGATCGTGGTCTGCCACCACGAATATTCCCTATCAAAATTCGGCGACGGTCATACCCAAACAAAGTCCCAATGACGAATCTGGCAGTACCGACTACTGCTCGTCGATGAAGAGCCGCGGAATTACCATCGCTATCCTCTACATCCCCTATCAAACCATCTCTGATCCCAGCACGATCTTCGATGATGAAGACGGCTATGCAAATACCAATATCCAATACATTCCCACGGCCCTGCAGAATTGCGCGTCCTCAAATTTCTTCTACACCGCAAGCACGCCTGCGGACATTAACAGCGCTTTGGTTTCGATGTTTGAGCAAGCGATCAGCACAGCTCACATCACCAACTAACTTCGAGCGGTCACGGCCTGCCGTTGTCAGTTCAACGCACCGGCAAGCAAAAGTCGCGCTCTCGCTCGCTGGCGACATCCCGAGCAGGATATCGGCCAGCAGCTGTTCTCAGCAGGTTGCGCTTTTCGGGGTATAGACGACGCACGAAACGCTTCGCGGCGTCACATACAGATTATCGGAAAAGGCGAGGCCGCCCGAGCCGAAGAAGCCAAACAATGGCGTGTATGTGTAGCTGACTTCGGCGAAGATCAGATAGATCGGATAGGTGCTGCTCGTCTTGAGCGCAGACGGCAGCGAAGGGACAACTGTGCGGGCCGTGCCGCCTTGCGACGCGCTCCATTCGACGGTCGCAGCGCTTGAGCTGGTGATTTTTATTTGCGAGACGGTGACGACCGGAGTCGAACTGTTATACGGCGCCATCACCACCGACGTGGCGCCCAGTATCGCTGTCATGTCGGTCGAGGCGATCGTAGCGTATTGGTTCGTGATCGAGGCAAGTGCGTAGGTCGCGGACCGGACCTTCATGTATGCGGCAATGGCCCGGCCGCCGTCGAAGGACGCCAGGAAGATGACCGACATCACTGGCAATATCGCAGCAAATTCGATCGCGGCGACGCCGCTGGTCGCACCGGAAAAATATCGGCAATATTTGACGAAGGACCGCATGATCAAAACGGCTCCACCCGGAACGCCGTGACGCCCATCATTTCGGTTGTGCCGTTGCCGAGATTGGAAAGCACATAGCCGAACGGACCCGGGACGATCGGCCATTGATAGATCAATTGCACCACCATGACCTGACCGGGCGCACCGGGATCGTAAGCCCAGGTATTGCTCACCGTGCCATTAGGATTGTAGGTCAGGGTCGGAGCCGAGGTGCTTGCACTGCTGAAGTTCGTATAATCTTGTACATTGATCATCAGGTTCGAGCAGGTAAAAATCACAGAAACCAACGGGCAGACGTCACTCGCGAACTGACTTTGTGTCGTACCGCCGTTCTGAACCTGCCCGGTCATGATCAGACGGCCGGCGGCAACCGCCGCATTCTGCAGAGTCTGCTGCGCAAACAGAAAAAGCGTGACCTCAAAGATAGCTATCAACAAAGCGAAGAACGCAGGGGCGACGAGAGCAAATTCAACCGCCGTCGCGCCGCGCTGCGCAACACAAAAGCGAAATACGGCCCTTGCACAGTGGCGGGAAAGCCTCGCCAAGTTTCGCATGGTCCGTGTATCCATATGCAAGCCAATCGGCCCGTAGCAACGCATGCTCTGCTAATATTTGAAACACATTGATGTTTCGTTGCCCGATAAGGATAAAGTTGCGGTCTTTAGCTGCGATGCAGGCGCGCCGTTAACCACGAAATCCAAGCTTGTATAAGGTCGATATGGCGCCGTTTGACTGACTCAAATTTGAATCAATCAAATAACGACTTGTTCACCGTGTTAGTGCCGTTTGCGTGATTATGGCCTCAAGCGCGGCGAGGCCGTCGGTTAGCGCGGCTGGCCCAGGCTGCAAGATCAGCGGCGACTTGATTTCCACCAGCGCATTGCGCAGCACCGCCGGAACAGCGTCGAATCCCGGACGCTTGGCGACTTTCTCCGGCCGGAATTTTTTCCCGCACCACGAGCCGACGATGATGTCGGGCGCGCGAGCGATGACTTCATCCAGAGCCACGAAGCGCTCCTTGGCCGATTTGCCGTTCGCACGATCGGCAAAAATATCGATACCGCCGGCGGCCTCGATCAGCTCCGAGACCCACCCGATGCCTGAGATCATCGGATCGTCCCATTCTTCGAAATAGACTTTTGGACGGTATCGCACCCCGTTCGCGCGCTGGCGCACCGCGACAACCCCAGCAGCCAACTGATCAGCAAGCGTCGCCGCGCGCTCAGCCACGCCAACCAGCGATCCGAGCGTGCGGATCATGTCGAGGATTTCCGCAATCGTGCGTTGATTAAAAGCGTGGACATCGACGCCATGCCGGATCAATGCGGCGGCGATATCGGCCTGAAGATCGGAGAATGTCAGGACCAGGTCCGGCTTCAGCGCGAGAATCTTCGGAATGTCGGCGGACGTAAACGCCGAGACCCGCGGCTTTTCCCGCCGCGCCCGCGGCGGCCGCACTGTGTAGCCCGAAATGCCTGCGATGCGGCCTTCCTCGCCGAGAAGATACAGCGTCTCGACGGTCTCTTCCGTCAGGCAGACAATGCGCTCGGGTGGGAACATAGGTCGCTCCGCGGCGGGCCGTAACTCGTAGCTTACGCGCCGCGCTTTGCCGTAGACAGGCGCTCGGTGCCTTGGCTAGCTTCTCTCCCACAGGTGACCTCATGCCAGATCGGCAAGCTTACGATTACATCATTATTGGCGCGGGTTCGGCCGGTTGTGCATTGGCCAACCGGCTGACTGAGGACAGGGGCAAAAGAGCGCTGCTGCTGGAAGCCGGCGGCTGGGATCGCGATCCTTGGATCAAGATTCCGCTTGGCTGGCCTAGGCTTTTGCTCAACCGCAAGCACGACTGGATGTATTTCGCCGAGCCGGAAGCGTCGACCGGTGGGAGGGGCCTGGAATGCGCGCGCGGCCGGGTCATCGGTGGCTCGTCGTCGATCAATGCCATGGCCTATACGCGCGGCCATCGCGGCGACTACGACCGGTGGGCCGCTTCCGGCCTTACCGAATGGTCCTATGCGCACGTGCTGCCGTATTTCCGGCGTCAGGAATCCTGGGAGGGCGGCGCGAGTTTCTTCCGCGGCGGTGGTGGCTTGTTATCGACGCAGATGACGCGCTTTTCCGACCCGCTGGTCGATGCCTTCGCAGCAGCCGGTCAGGCCGCGGGCTACAAGACCACGCCGGATCACAACGGCGCGCAGCAGGAAGGCTTTGGCGTTTGGCAGATGACGGTGCGCGACGGTCACCGCTGTAGCGCGGCCGACGCTTATCTGCGGCCGGCGCTCGACCGCATGAACCTGAAAGTCGAAACCGGAGCGCTGGTCGCGCAAATCGTATTCAACGGCCAGCGTGCTATCGGCATCGAATACATCCAGCGCGGCAAAAGCATTACCGCATTCGCCGACCGCGAAATTATTCTTTGCGGCGGCGTCATCAACTCGCCGCAACTTCTGATGTTGTCGGGGATCGGCGATCCGGACGAATTGCGCGCTCAAGGTATCGCCTTGAAAACCGCGCTGCCCGGCGTCGGCAAGAACCTGCAAGATCACATCTCGGCTCAAATTACCTACGCGCGCAAAGAGCCTGGGCCATTCCATCGCGCCATGCGCTTCGATCGTATCGTGCCGGCGCTGGCCGACGCCTATTTCAACGGCGAAGGCATCGCTGCCGATTTGCCAACCGGCCAGCTCGCATTCCTGAAGAGCCGGCCCGACGTCGCACTCCCGGACGTCGAGCTAATCTTCAACGCTGCGCCAATCACGGCGTATCCTTATTTCTGGCCATTCCGGGGCGCTTACGCAGATGCTTTTTCTTGTCGCGCGGCGGTATTGCGGCCCGAGAGCCGCGGCAGGGTCGAGCTGATCTCGGCGGACCCGAAAAAGCCGCCGCGTATCCGGCAGAATTTCCTCGCTACTGACACTGACTGGAAAACGCTGCGCGCCGGCTTGCGCATGGTCCGCGACATCGGCCGCCAGGCCCCGTTGCAGCCCTTTGTCATCCGCGAGATTGCACCGGGCGACCGAGCCGTATCCGATGCCGAACTCGACGACTATATCCGCGCCACCAACATTACCGTCCACCATCCGGCGGGGACCTGCAAAATGGGCGTCGCTATGGATCGCATGGCCGTGGTCGATCCCGAACTCCGGGTGTTCGGCACGGAAGGGCTTCGCGTCGTGGACGGTTCGGTGATGCCGGACCTGATCGGCGGCCATATCAATGCGCCAATCATCATGATCGCGGAAAAAGCCGCCGACCTGATCCGCGGCCGCCAGCCACTCGAGCCTGTCCGATTCGCTGGCGCCTCCGAACTGTCGCGCCAACAATAGGTCTGGTCAGTGCAGGCTTCACAATCCCGTCACGCCTGCCTATAAAATACCACTCAACGCCGCACTGCGGCATTGAGTCGGGTTAGGAGCGTCGGAATTGAACGCTCACGTATCGCCATCGGGTTTTCCAGCGCTCGTCCTGAACGCTGACTTCCGGCCACTGAGCTATTACCCGCTGTCTCTCTGGTCATGGCAGGATGCCATCAAGGCTGTTTTCCTCGAACGGGTGAACATCGTCGCTAATTACGACCGTGCGGTGCGCTCGCCGAGCTTCGAGATGAAGCTGCCGAGCGTGGTGTCGCTGAAGACTTATGTAAAGCCGTCGACCCATCCGGCCTTCACCCGGTTCAACGTCTTCCTGCGTGACCGTTTCTGCTGCCAGTTCTGCGGCTCACGCGATGACCTGACCTTCGATCACCTGATCCCGCGCTCGCGCGGCGGGCAGACGACGTGGATCAACGTCGTTGCCGCCTGCTCGCCCTGCAATCTGCGCAAAGGCAGCTTGACCCCTGGCGAAGCCAGGATGTTTCCGTCGCAGACGCCGTTCCAGCCGTCGGTCCAGCACCTGCACCGCAACGGCCGGCTGTTCCCGCCGAACTACCTGCACGACAGCTGGCTCGACTATCTCTACTGGGACACCGAACTCGATCCGTAAGCGGTGCACCACAGCGCCTGCCGCGCTGCAACCAATCGGCTTCTGGAACAATTTTCAGGTTGTGCCAAACGGCACACGGGCCTACATGCGCGTTTGGCGCTTGATTGGAGCCTGCAATGGGATCGATGGTTCTGCTCGATCTGATGGGTGGCGTGGCGTTGCTGCTGTGGGGCCTGCACATGGTCCTCAGCGGCGTACTGCGCGCGTTCGGTCCAGACCTACGCCGCTTTCTGGCCACCGCGTTGCGCAACCGTTTTTCCGCCTTCGCCGCCGGGCTTGGCCTCACCGCGCTGCTGCAGTCGAGCACCGCGACTGGCCTGATGACGGCTTCGCTGGCCGCCGACGGTATGGTCGGCCTGGTGCCGGCACTCGCCATCATGCTGGGCGCCAATGTCGGCACCACCCTGATCGTACAGCTTCTGTCGTTCGACATCGCAGCGGTCGCTCCGGTACTGTTCGTCATCGGCCTGGTGACGTTCCGCGTTGGCGGTACAAGTCTCACCAAGGCGTTCGGCCGCATCGCCATCGGGCTCGGCCTGATTTTCCTCGCCCTGCACATCCTGCTCGATACGCTAGCGCCCGCCGAGCAGGCGCCGGCGGCGCGGGCTGTGCTCGCCGCCATCACCAATGACCCTGTGCTTTGCATTCTGATCGCGGCAGCACTGACCTGGGCGGCGCATTCGAGTGTCACCGTCGTCCTGCTGACGATGTCGCTCGCCTACTCGCATTTCGTCACCGAGCCGGCAGCGCTGGCGCTGGTGCTTGGGGCCAATCTCGGCAGCGCCATTAATCCGCTGATTGAAGGCGGCGCTTCCGGCAATCCCGCAAGCCGCCGGCTCCCGGCGGGCAATATGCTCAATCGCCTGGTCGGTATCGTCGTCGCGACGCCGTTCCTCGGACCGATCGCGCACGAACTGTCCCTTTTCCAGCCCGATCCGTCGAAGATGACGGCGGAATTTCACATGATCTTCAACGTGGCGCTGGCGTTGATTTTCATCGGGCCGCTCGACGCCGTGGCCTGGCTGCTGGTGCGTCTCCTGCCTGACAAGAAGCGGCCGACCGACGAGTCGGCACCGCGCTATCTCGACGAGGCTGCACTCGACACCCCACCGCTGGCGCTTTCCAACGCAGCGCGCGAGACGTTGCGCATGGGCGATGTCATCGAGACCATGCTGCGCGACGTGATGACCGCTTTGATGACCAATGATCGCGCGCTCGCCGCAAGCGTGTCGAAGCGGGACAATATCGTCGACAAGCTGGACGACGCAATCAAGCTTTATGTCACCAAGCTTACCCGCGACAGCCTTGATGACCGCGAAGGGCGCCGCGCCATGGAGATCGTGTCGTTCACGATCAACCTCGAGCATATCGGCGATATCATCGACAAGAATCTGTGCGAACTCGCCGCGAAGAAGATCAAGCGGCGTTATCAATTCTCGCCTGAAGGAGCGGCCGAGCTGACCGCTTTTCACAAGCGGGTTTGCGAAGGCCTCCAGGCCGCATTCGGAATTTTCATGACCGGCGATGTCGCCGCGGCGAAGAAACTCATTCGTGAGAAAGCCGATATGCGCAAGGCCGAGCTTGAAGCGGCCGACCGGCACCTGGACCGATTGCGCGAAAGACAGCCGGAGAGCGTCGAGACCACGTCGTTGCATCTGGACGTGCTCGCCGACCTCAAGCGCATCCACTCGCACATCTGCTCGGTCGCCTACCCTGTGCTGGAGGCGGCGGGCGAATTACCGGTGCGCGACAGCGAGAGAATAGATGTGCCGGCTACTGATACGCTAACCTACCAGCCGAAATTGCCGTGATTATTTCGTGGCGCCGCTGAAAGCTGGCGCACTCCGTCAGATGCCCGTTTTGGCCTTGAGGCCGACTTCTTCATAACCGCCGCCGCTCTCGTCCGGCCAGGACACGGCCGTCTGGAACGACGGCCGCGCCGACACGCGGCCGTACCAGTCGTGCACGCGCGAACGGCGATCCTTGGACCAGAACTGATCGTTGCCGAGCGCAGACAGCCGGAACATGTAAGGCGCAATCGCGATGTCGGCGAGACTGAACTCCTCGCCGACAATCCAGGGACCCGGATCGAGAACCTTCTCCAGGCGATCGAGCAGTTGCTCGATGGTCGCACAGGCCTCGGCGAGTTCAGCTGTCGTGATTTCTCCGCGCACGCCGCGGGAGTGCAGGTCCTGATAGTAGCGCATCGGCCGGCGGGCCGCCTGTTTGATGAGCTCTTCTTCGCCCCACCGGTTGCGCAGCTTCGGTAGGAGGTATTTGACCATCGTCAGCTTGACGATGGCGTCAAAATCATCCTCACAGCCACGTATGAATTCGCGCATCCGCGCCTGCTTGAGCGGCTGCGCGGGGATCAACGCCGGTCCAGGAAACGCCGCGTCGATGTACTCATTGATGATGACGGATTCCCGGATCGGCGCACCGTCGTGCACCAGAGTCGGCACCACGCCGCCCGGATTGATCGCGAGATATTCGGGCTTGAGCTGGTCGAACGTGAACAGATCGATATACCGGCTGACCCACGGGACGCTTTTCTCCTCCAGCGCCATCCGGCAGCGAACCGAGCAGACGGAACTCCAGAAGTGGTACAACTCAATCATGACCGAGCTCGCTTTTGACGCCGAAACTATTCCGCAGCCACCTTGTGCGCGCCGCCAAACGCCGGCGCGACTTCGGCCATGAAGCGCGCCATTTCGTCCTTGACCTGATTGTGCGATTTCAGGCCGACGTTGAAATAGAGAATGACCTCATCGACGCCTGCTGCTTCTACCTTCTTCAGCGTATCGGCAATGCGCGCCGATGAGCCAAACAGCACGGCATTCTCGGTTAAATCCTGAGGTTCCACCTTGGCTAGTTTCGCCACCATGTCGACGAAGTAGCGATAGCTTGGCGGCGCGGTCTTCGGATCGCCCGGCAGCGCCGGGATCACGCATTCGCGGTAATAACGAATCTGACGGGCGCGCGCGGCATCCTCCTCCGCCTTGTTGTCGGCGAAGTGAATGAAATAGCTGCACATCATCCGATGCGGTTTTTTGCCGTGTTTGGCGCACGTCTCGTTGTAAAGATCGGAAACCTGTTTCAGCCCGCCAAAGCTGATCGCCGCGGCGAACGGCGCGACGATCAATCCGCAGTCCAGCCGCGCGGCCAGCTCGATCGACGGCTTGGAGAACGATCCAACATAGGTCGGGATCGGCGTCTGCACCGGCTTCGGCGTGATCCGCACGTCGTCGAACGAAAAATGTTTGCCGTGATGCGACATGCGATCGTTCGTCGCCCAAAGCTGCCGGATCACTTCGAGGCTCTCTTCGAAGATGCCCTGATTGTCGTCAAACGAAACGTGGAACGGCTCGTATTCGCGGCGGTCGTAGCCGCGACCGCAGGCAAAATCGACCCGGCCGTTGGAAAGCAGGTCAAGCGTCGCCCACTGCTCGGCGACGCGGATCGGGTGATGCAGCGGAGTCACCGTCACCGCCGGCGCAAGCCGGATGCGCTTGGTCTGCGCAGCAATGTAGGACAGCACCAGATCCGGACATGACAGCACGCCGAGCGAATTGAAATGGTGTTCGCCGATCCAGGCCGAATGCATACCAAGCTTGTCGGCATAAAGCGCTTCGTTGGTGATGTCGGCGACAAACTGGTTCGCGGTGCGCGAATTATTTTCGTAGTGATTGTCGCTCAGCGTGAAGTAGCCGAAGTCCATCGTAACCTCCCACTCTGCTGCATTTTCCCAGTCTTTATTGGCCGTTAGAATAGTTGAAATTGCATCAGTTGTAAATGCACTAATCGTGCGATACCTTGCTGACATAATGGCAACAGCGAACCGCTCCGCAAAACTCGATCTGGGCGATTACCTGCCCTACCTCGTGAACCGGGTTGGCTCGATCGTCGCCGAACAATTCGGCGAAGAAGCGCTGGCGCCCTATGGGCTTAGCATTGCGATGTGGCGCGTCCTGGCAGCGCTGGCGAGCGCCGGCGAGCAGCGTCAAATCGATCTCGCCGATCTGACCAGCATCGATTCATCGACATTGTCGCGGCTGGTGACGCGGCTGATCCGCGTCGGCCTGGTAACGCGCATGCGCTCGGCAACCAGCAGCCGCGAGGTTGTCGTGAAGTTGTCAGCCAAGGGCAACACGATCGTCGCCGGACTTATCCCGATCGCACGCGACTACGAAACGGCGGCCATCGGCGGTCTTTCGCCGGAAGAATTAATGGTCCTCAAGCGCTGCCTGCGTCGGATGTACAGCAATATGAAGTCGCGACCGGCCGCGCAGCAGGCACGCCGACCGAAACGCGCGGCGGGCTGACCTCTGGAGCATTCCCGCATCGGCGCCCCGATAGGTCGCCGTCGCCAGGCCAGCCTCATGTCCGCTTTTGGGGTGAAACGGAAGTGGACCAGCAGATAAAGCAGCCCGAGGCAGTCGAAAAATGACCTGGAGCGGAAGTCATACGCGACGGTGCGGCTCTCTCGGCCG
>Ga0302326_10014016_pt1 | contig 16989 bp, 16 predicted proteins | sample Palsa_T0_3_FD_202264 | JGI IMG/M metagenome (GOLD analysis project Ga0302326, IMG submission 202264) | Peat permafrost microbial communities from Stordalen Mire near Abisko, Sweden - Palsa_T0_3 | ecosystem: Environmental > Terrestrial > Soil > Palsa > Peat permafrost | place: Sweden: Abisko...
GGCACCTGGTGGAGTTCGCCGAGCTGGCCGGGCATCCGTTCTTCGTGGGCACGCAGGCGCATCCGGAGTTCCTGTCCCGCCCGACCCGGCCGCATCCGCTGTTCAGCGGGCTGATCGCGGCCGCCCTGGCGCGCTCCAAGGCCGCCAGCTCGGCCGTCGGCGCCCGGGCCGTGGCCAGCGCATGAACATGGCGGATGTGGCCGAGCGATGGCCCGTGGTCTCCTCAGCCCAGCTGGTCCGTAGCCGGCTGATCACCGTACGCGCCGACAAGGTCCGGATGCCCGACAATCAAATAGCAGAACGGGACGTGGTGCTTCATCCCGGTGCCGTGGCCGTGCTGACCCTGGATGGCGCGGACCAGGTCCTGCTGATCCGGCAGTACCGTCATCCCGTCGGCCACCTGCTCTGGGAGATCCCGGCCGGACTGCGCGACGTCCACGGCGAGGCATCGTGGGCCACCGCGCGGCGGGAGCTCGCGGAAGAGGCAGGCTACCGGGCCCGCGACTGGCGGGTGCTCGCCGATTACTACTCCTCGCCCGGCTACAGCACCGAGCGCCTCCGCATCTTCCTCGCCCGGGACCCGGAACCCATCCCGGAAGCCGAACGCGACTTCGTCCCCGAGGCCGAGGAAGCTTCCATACTGCCGGCCTGGCTGCCGCTGGACGAGGCAGTCCGCAAGGTTTTCGCCGGTGAGCTGCACAACGGGCCCGCGGCCCTGGGGATCATGGCGGCTTATGCTGCCAGGTCAAAGGGCTATGACCAGCTTCGGCCAGCAGATGCACCCGAGGAGCAATGACGCTCCCCAGTCAGGAAGGACCGCCATGAAGGTTGGAATACCCCGGGAGATCAAGAACCACGAGTACCGGGTGGCGATTACGCCCGCCGGCGTGCACGAGCTGGTCCGCGGCGGCCATCAGGTGGTCATCGAGGCCGGGGCGGGGGACGGCTCGTCCCTTCCGGACCAGGACTTCATCACGGCCGGGGCGAAGATCCTGCCGACCGCGGATGACGTGTGGGCCGAGGGGGACCTGATCCTCAAGGTCAAGGAGCCGATCGAACAGGAATACCACCGCATGCGCGCGGGTCAGGTCCTTTTTACCTACCTGCACCTGGCCGCCTCGAAGGCCTGCACCGACGCGCTGCTCACCTCGGGCATCACCTCGATCGCGTACGAGACGGTCCAGCTGGCCGACGGGTCACTGCCGCTGCTGGCCCCGATGTCCGAAGTGGCGGGCCGGATGGCGCCGCAGGTCGGCGCGCATCACCTGCAGCGTGACGGCGGCGGGCGCGGGGTGCTGATGGGCGGGGTGTCGGGCGTGTACGCGGCCAAGGTGGTGGTCCTGGGCGCGGGCGTTTCCGGTATGAACGCGGCCGCGATCGCCCTTGGCATGCAGGCCGAGGTGCTGCTGGTCGACCGGAACGTCGCCAGGCTCCGCCAGGCGGACGCCATCTACCAGGGGCACTGCCAGACGGTCGCCTCCAACAGCTACGAGATCGAGCGAGCGGTCATCGACGCGGACCTGGTGATCGGTGCGGTGCTCGTGCCGGGCGCCAAGGCCCCCAAGCTGGTCACCGACGAGCTGGTGTCCCGGATGAAGCCGGGCGCGGTCCTGGTCGACATCGCGATCGACCAGGGCGGCTGTTTCGAGGGATCGCGGCCCACCACCCACGCGGACCCCACCTACAAGGTGCACGACGCGCTGTTCTACTGCGTGGCCAACATGCCGGGCGCGGTCCCGCATACATCTACCTACGCGCTGACCAATGTCACGCTGCCCTTCGTGGTCGAGATGGCGAACCGGGGCTGGCGTGAGGCGCTCCGCAGCGATCCGGCCCTGGCCCTGGGTCTGTCTACCCACGACGGCTCACTGAACTGCCTGCCGGTCGCCGAGGCGCACGCGCTGCCGTACACCCCGCCCAGCGAAGTCCTTAACTGACACGGCGTCAGCGAGCAGATGACCCGGACGCTGGCGGACACGCTCCGCGGCTACCTGCAGTACCTGGTGGTGGAGCGCGGGCTGGCGGCGAACACGGTGGAGTCCTACCGGCGGGACCTGCGCCGGTATGTTTCTGTGCTGGCTGGCCACGGCACGATCAGGCTGGATGATGTCACCGCCGCCGACGTGGCGGAGTTCCTCGCCTCGCTGCGGGAGGGCGACGAGGAGCACGCGGCGCTTGCGGTCAGCTCGGCTGCGCGCGCCGTGATCGCGGTCCGGGGGCTGCACGCTTTCGCGGTCGCGCAAGGCCTCGCCGAACTGGACCCCGCGCGTGACGTCCCGCCGCCCACGCCGCCCAGGCGGCTACCCAAGGCGATCACCCTCACCGAGGTCGAACGCGTGCTCGCCGCGGCTGGCCCCAACCCAAATGCCCCAGATAGCCCGGATGCCTCGCCCGGTCCCGCCCCAAGAACCCCTACCCCAGGTCGTGCTCCTACCCCCGGCGCCGCGGCCGGTGTTGACCCTCGCCAGCTACGGGACCGGGCCCTGCTCGAGTTCCTCTACGGGACCGGGGCCCGGATCTCCGAGGCGACCAGCCTCGACATCGACGAACTCCAGCTGGACTCCGAGGACCCTATGGTGAGGCTGGTCGGCAAGGGGGGCAAACACCGGGTGGTGCCGGTGGGAAGCTACGCCGTGCGTGCCGTAGAGGCCTACCTGGTCCGGGCCCGGCCCGCCCTCGCCGGGGCGTCGCTGCGCGGCACCCCGGCGGTCTTCCTCAACGCGCGCGGCGGGCGCCTGACCCGGCAGGGCGCCTGGGGTGTGCTGCACGCCGCCGCCAGCCGCGCGGGCCTGGACCCAGGGACCAGCGTGTCACCGCATACCCTGCGGCACTCCTTCGCCACGCACATGCTGGACGGCGGGGCCGACATCAGGGTGGTCCAGGAACTCCTCGGGCATGCCTCGGTCACGACCACGCAGGTCTACACCCTGATCACGGTCGACAGGCTCCGCGAGGTCTACGCGTCCTCCCACCCCCGCGCGCTCGGCTTACCTGACCCCGCCCAAACGCCCCTGGCCATCATTGCGGATCGCCACCGTCTTCACGAGACGGTACCGATCCACAATCATGCGCGACCGCTCTCAGCCGGGCCGAGCTGGTCGGCCAGTGCGCTCAGGGTCGGCCCGAGCGGAGCGTCGAGGGTGGCGGTGGCGTACGGGTCACCGCGGGTGGCTCCCTGGTTCACGATCACGATGGGCTGGTGCAGCGTAGCCGCGTGCCGGACGTAACGGAACCCGGACATCACGGTCAGCGAGGAACCGAGAACGACCAGGGCACGGGCTCTTTCCACCAGCCCGTAGCAGGCTTCGGCCCGCGGCCTCGGGACATTCTCGCCGAAGAAAACCACGTCCGGCTTGAGCACGCCCTGGCACGAGGAACAGCCGACGACCTGGAAGGACTCGGTTGCCTCGGCCGCGAGCACGGCGTCGCCGTCCGGATTGATCACGGTCGCGGTCTCCGCGTCCCAGCCGGGATTGGCGGCCGCGAGCCGCCGGTCGAGTTCGGTGCGCGACGTCCGCTGCCCGCACGACAGACAGCGGACCCGGTGCAAGCTGCCATGCAGTTCGGTCACCTCGGACGCGCCTGCGGCCTGGTGCAGGCCGTCCACGTTCTGGGTGATGATCCCGGTCAGCAGCCCGCGGCGACTGAGTTCCGCGACGGCACGATGACCATGGTTCGGCACCGCCCGGGCGATGTGCCGCCAGCCGAGGTAGCTGCGGGCCCAGTACCTGCGCCTGGCGGCGGCGCTCCCGGTGAAGGTCTGGTAGGTCATCGGCGTTGACCCAGAAGCCTGCCTGGCCAGGCCGGTCGGCCCGCGGTAATCCGGGATGCCTGACTCGGTGGACAGCCCCGCTCCGCTCAAGATGAGCACGCCGCCGGAGGCGACGAGATCAACCATCATCCCGAACGATCCGGCCGTTCTCGCCTCGGTCAGCTGGGTCACGATTCCATAGTGCCTTATAGCGCGGCCGCCCTGATCGCCTGGGACACGGCCGCGGCGGCCTCCCGCTCGAACAGGATCGTGTAGTGATTCACCCCGGGTACCGTCTGCGGCCGCAGTGCCGGGACGCGCTCCTGCCATGCCGCGACCACCTCGGGCGGCAGCAAGGGCGGCGGCGCGCCGAAAAACCCCGCGGGGGCCGTCAGCAGGGGCGTCGGCCGGGTCAGGCGGCCGAGTGCGTCCGCGAACGGTTTTTCCGCCAGCACATCACGGGCGTCGGCGCGGACCGCGTCCTCGGCGGCCCGCGAACGCAGGTGGCCCTTCTCACCGATGAGGTCGTAGCGCGCATAGGCCTCGACGTCGGCGGTCCAGTGCTCGGCTAGGGCCGGATGCGCCCGCCAGAAATCCAGGTAGGCCTCGGTGTCGGGATAGGTCTGCCGCAGCCGGGTCATCGCCGGACCCAAGGTCGCGTCCAGTGCGGCGTCCGGGTCAATTCCTTCTGGCAGCGGCAGCGGCAGGCCGCCGTCCACCAGGATGAGCCGGCGCACCAGCTCCGGGTGCGCGTCGCGGGCCAGCAGGGCGACGTATGCGCCCATCGAGTGCCCGGCGAGCACCGGACGTCCGCCGAAATGCCTCAGCACGGCCGCCACGTCCGCGGCGTGCCGATCCAGTCCGTAGGGCCCGGGCAGGCCGTTGCTGTAGCCACGACCACGCAGGTCAGGAGCGGCCAGCGTCCAGTCAGGGGGCATGTGGCGCGCCACCGCCTGCCATGACATGCCTGAAGCGGTAATCCCGTGGACGGCAACCGCAATGCGCTTGCCCGTGCCCCACAGGAGCACCCGCAGATCGCCGCCGTCCACAGGAACGTTAAGCAGCCGGAGTCGCATCTTCACCCTCCACGGCCCCGGCGGTTATATCCAGGGCCGCCTGTATATAAGAGCTATTATCCGCCGTCAAGCCGGGTGCGTGAGGCCAGGTCGCGGATAAAGACTGACACGCAAACCGTGCCATGCTGGACGGCGACGCTAATGCCAGGTAAAACCAGGCTTGGAGGTGAGCGGGCATGTCCGCAGCCCTTAGTTACTCGTCGGGAGAATCCGCGACGGCGCTGCTCGGCGACACGATCGGCGGCAACTTCGACGCCACCGTGCGCGCGTTCGGGGACCGCGAGGCGCTCGTGGACCGGGCCGCGGGACGGCGCTGGACCTACGCGGAGCTCGCCGCGGATGTCGACGCGCTGGCCCTCGGCCTGCTCGAGACGGGCATCGGCAAGGGGGACCGGGTCGGCATCTGGGCACCGAACTGCGCGGAGTGGACGCTCACGCAGTACGCCACCGCCAAGATCGGCGCGATCCTGGTGAACATCAACCCCGCGTACCGCACCCGTGAACTTGAGTTCGTGATTAACCAGTCGGGTACGCAGCTACTGGTCGCGGCCGAGAAGGTGAAGACCTCCGACTACGCCGGGATGATCGCCGAGGTGCGTCCGCGCTGTCCTGGGCTGACGGACGTCGTCCTGCTCGGCAGCTCGCGGTGGCAGTCGATGCTGGACGACGGGCGCCGGCTTGACCGCGGCGCGCTGGACCTCATCGAGCTGGACATCGACGATCCCATCAACATCCAGTACACCTCGGGGACCACTGGTTTTCCGAAGGGTGCCACGCTCTCGCACCACAACATCCTCAACAACGGGTTTTTCGTCGGCGAGCTGTGCAACTACACCGAAGCTGACCGGATCTGCATCCCAGTGCCGTTCTACCACTGCTTCGGCATGGTGATGGGCAACCTCGCAGCCACGAGCCACGGGGCCTGCATGGTCATTCCCTCGCCGACCTTCGATCCGGTCGCGGCCCTGGAAGCCGTGCAGGCCGAACACTGCACCTCGCTTTACGGGGTGCCCACGATGTTCATCGCGGAGCTGTCCGCCCCGGGCTTCGACGATTACGACCTGTCCAGCCTGCGGACCGGGATCATGGCCGGATCACCGTGCCCGGTAGAGGTGATGAAGCAGGTCATCGAGCGGATGTCGATGACCGAGGTGGGGATCTGCTACGGCATGACCGAAACCTCGCCGGTATCCACCCAGACCCGTGCCGACGACTCTCTTGATCGCCGCGTATCGACCGTGGGCCGGGTCGGACCGCATCTCGAGGTCAAGGTCATTGACCCGGCGACGGGCCGTACCGCACCTCGGGGCGTACCAGGCGAGCTCTGCACGCGGGGATATTCGGTCATGCTCGGCTACTGGGAGCAGCCCGATAAGACCGCTGAGGCGATCGATTCCGCGCACTGGATGCACACCGGCGACCTCGCGGTCATGGACGACGAGGGGTATCTCGCCATCACCGGGCGGATCAAGGACATGGTCATCCGCGGCGGCGAGAACGTCTACCCGCGGGAAATCGAGGAGTTCCTCTACACTCACCCAGACATCCTGGATGCCCAGGTCATCGGCGTACCGGACGCCCGATACGGTGAGGAGCTCATGGCCTGGGTGCGGCTGCGGCCCGGCGCTGCTGCGCTGACCGCCGAGTCATTGCGGAAATTCTGCCGCGGCCAGCTGGCGCACTACAAGATCCCGCGGTACGTGCACATCGTCGACGATTTCCCGATGACGGTGACCGGCAAGGTGCGCAAGGTGGAGATGCGCGAACGCTCGGTGGAGATCCTTAGCCGCACCGCCGGTCAGCAGCCAGCCGGGTAGGCTCAGCCGGATACGCTCGACGGGGGTTGGGGGTGGGAACCGCGATGAAGGTCCTGATCGCAGGGGGCGCGGGCTACATCGGCAGCACGATCGCATCGGCCGTGTCCGACGCGGGAATGAGCCCGGTGGTCCTGGATAACCTGGTGACGGGCAGGCGTGAGTTCGCGGCCGGCCACGAGTTTTACCAGGGCGATATCGCGGACGGTCCGCTGATCGACCGCATCTTCGCCGAACACCGCGACATCAGCGCCGTCATCCACTGCGCGGCCCTGATCGTGGTCGCGGACTCGGTGGCTGATCCAGTCGGGTACTACCGGGCGAACGTGACGAAGAGCCTGGATTTCGTCACCCACCTGCTGCGCAACGGCTGCCGCCGGCTGATCTTCAGCTCGTCGGCCGCGATCTACCGCGCCCGCGATGACCTCACCGTTGACGAGGACTCGGCGATCGACCCGCAGAGCCCGTACGCAAGGACCAAAGCGGTGTGCGAGGCGATGTTCGCCGATATCGCCGCCGCCGGGCTCATCCGCGTGCTGTCCCTGCGGTACTTCAACCCGATAGGCGCGGATCCTAAGATGCGCACCGGCCTGCAGCTGCGGCGACCGACTCACGCCCTCGGCAGGATGCTTCAGGCGTACGAAGAAGGCGCGCCGTTCCCGGTCACCGGAACTGACTGGCCCACCCGCGACGGCTCGGGCATCAGGGATTATGTCCATGTCTGGGACCTGGCCGCCGCGCACGTGACCGCCCTGACCCGGTTCGAGGCGCTGCCCGGGCCGGCCGCGGCCATCAACCTGGGCACCGGAACCGGTACCACGGTCCGGGAGCTTCTCGGCGCGTTCAACCGCGTCGCCGATCGCCGGGTCGAGGCCGCCGACGCGCAGCGGCGGCCGGGTGACACCGTCGGGGCCTACACGCGTATCGACCGCGCGGAGCGCCTGCTCGGCTGGCGACCGCGGTACGACGTCACCGACGGCATCGCTCATTCCCTCCAGTGGGCCGCGATCCGCGACCAGATCCTCGGCTCGTTACTTCGGATAGGACCCAGGGGAGACTCGCCCCTATGCCGAGGCCGGTCCGTCCGAGATGTGATCTTTCAGCACCTCAACCATTGCGCCAAAGCAAATGAGGTGAAAGATCTTTCCGCGTTCCGGCCAGGCGATGACCGCGAAGTTCAAGGCGGTAGTGACCGGATAATGGTTGTATTGGCCTAAATAGGAGGAGAGCGTATGATCGTACAGCCTTGGTAGACGGCCCTGCCAGCTTGCGGGACCATGGGGGAGCGGAGATGAGCCAGGAGCTTGAGCGACGCACACCGGGAACGGTTAGTCAACGGCCAGAGCCATCGTGGCGTACGGTGGCGGGCACCACGGTGCGTCTGTGGCTGGCACGTCGCGTCGTCAATAAGCGCCGTCGCCGGCTTGTCGTCGTGGTGAGCGCTCTTGTCGCCATGGCCTTCGGGGCGGGCATAACGCTTGCCTTCACGGGGACGAACCAGCAGGGGTCGCCGGCAGCGCGGTCCGGCGATCCGGCGCAGGGACTGACTCCGCTGCAGGTCGCCGCGAACAACAACCGGCTGGCGGCGGCGAAGTGGGTCGTCGCGCAGGTGAGCACCAGCCAGATCGTGTCGTGTGACCCCGAGATGTGCGGTGAGGTGCAACAGCACGGCTTCCCCGCAGGCCAGCTGATGGTCTTGTCGCCGACGGCCCCCGATCCGCTGGGCTCTGAGGTGGTGATCGCGACGCCCGCCATCCAGAGCCAATTCGGCCTTCGGCTCGCCACCGTCTACGCGCCCGAAGTGCTCGCGAGCTTCGGTTCGGGTCCCGAGCAGATTGTTGTCCGCGATATCGCGCCTGACGGCGCCGCCGCCTTCAACGCCCAGCTCGCCAAGTATCGCCAAGATCGCATTGGCGCGGGCAGGCAGCTGCTGAAGAACAGCAATATCCACGCCAATGCGACCACCCGCGCCCAGCTTCTCACCGGCCAAGTCGACCCGCGCTTGCTTGTAACGCTTGCACAACTTGCACACGGAATAGCACTAAAACTGGTAGCGTTCGACGACAAGTCGCCAGGTGAGGGTTATGCCGTTCCGCTGCGCGGTGCTGAAATCAGTGCCACGCCGGCTGGCCTGTCGGCGATACTCCAGATCCTGGATGCGCAGCAAGGCAACTTCGCGCCGGCGGGGAAGGGGCTAACCACCATCCCCGGCGGACAAGCAGTCGCCGTTTGGTACGGCGCTCCCGGTCCCCTGGACACCACAGGCCTGTAGAGGTTTCGCTCGGGGAGGGAACAACATGAGGTTTCCGCGTATAACGCGCACGATAAGACGTATCACCATGCTGCTGGCCGCCACGGCCCTGGTACTCGGGGTTCCGGCTGCCGCCGCGGCTCACGCGTCCTCGGCCACCACGGGTACTGGGTGGATCAGGCTGGCTCACCTGTCCCCGAATACGCCCGCCGTGGACGTGTACCTGTATTCGTTCGGCAATTCCAACGCCCAGATTGTCCTTCATCACGTCGCCTACGGCACGGTATCGCCCTACGAGGCGGTAACCGCCGGTGACTACAGCGTCGCTATGCGGGCCGCGGGTGCTTCGGCGTCAAGCCAGCCTGTGCTGTCCACCAGCGTGACCATCGAGGCCGACCACGCCTACACGGTGGCCGGCATGGGACCCGAGAAGGGCCTGCGGCTCCAGGTCATGGACGATGACCTGACCACGCCGACTGGCAAGGCCCTGGTGCGAGTGATCCAGGCCTCGCTGAAGCAGCAGACGGTCAAGGTGACCTGCGATGGTAAGACCATCGTGCCCAAGGCGTCATTCGCCTCCGTGAGTTCCTACCAGGCCATTTCGGCAGGTACCTGGACGATGGCCGCGGTCGGAAGCGGCGGGACGGCGACCCAGAGCGTCACGCTCGCCGCCGGGACAGTCCACACGCTGGTAGTCCTGGACGGATCCAACGGCCTTGAGATCCTCAGCCTGGAAGATGCCGCCGGCGCGGGCAAGCCACCCCTGGGTGGCGCCGCGACCGGATTCGGCGGAACCGCGCCGCACGGGCCTGGCTCACCGTTGCCGTGGGCGGCGCTCATCGGAGCCGGCTCTCTGCTCGCCCTGACCGGCGGGCTCAGGCTGCGCCGCCACGGGCTACGTAGTCAGCTGCGCGCTAGGGTCTGAGGAATGGCGTTCCGCAGGCCGGCCGCGATCATTTTCGCGGCCGGCCTGGTCGTAGTCGCGGCCGGGACGGCCGGCTTGCTGCTGACGCGTCATTCGACCCCGGCCATGCGACCCGTCGCGGCCGGAGTTGGGGCACTGCCCGCGCCGACCGGCCCGATCGTGGCCCCGCCGCAGTCGGCCGCTCCGCGTCCGGTGGCCGCGCCGGTCTCGCTCACCATCCCGCTGATCGGCGTCAGCACCAAGCTGATCACGCTTGGCCTGGCGTCCGACGGTTCGCTGCAGGTGCCGCCTATTACCGACACCGCCGTCGCCGGCTGGTACACCGGGAGCCCCCGGCCCGGAGCCATCGGATCGGCCATCATCGTCGGGCACATTGACACGGTCCACGGTCCCGCGGTGTTCTACCGGCTGAACGAGCTGCGCAAGGGTGATCAGGTCTACGTCCGGCGGGCCGACGGAACCTTGGTGAAGTTCTTGGTGACCACGGTCCAGACGTACCTGAAGGACCAATTTCCGACGCAGACTGTGTATGGCCCCACCCCCGACGCCGAGCTGCGCCTCATTACCTGCGGCGGGACGTTCGATCCCGCCACCGGTCACTACGTGAGCAACATCGTCGTCTACGCCACAGAAGCGAGCTGATGGACGCCAGGCATGTCCGGTCATACGGGCCCGTGGGTTCCGCCGCCTCCACCGCCCGGATGTCCGGCAGCCGCGAAGAATTTATCCGTTTGACGGGCGGTCAGGGGCAGCTCGGCAGAATCCCGGACAGCCTCGGACAAGCTTAAGAACACGGAACCCGGTAGGTTATCCCGGGCACGCTGGTATCCCACGCCGACCTGCTGAGCGGCTGGCCTTCGTTCGCGCACACCGCCGACGCCGCCTGCGCCGCGCTGGTGTCCCATAGCCGGACCGTGCCATCGGCGCTGCCGGCGGCCACCACTTGCCCGGAATGAGAGAACGCAACCGAGTACACATGCCCGTTCGGCCCGGTGATGGTCGCCACCAGGGACGGGTGCGCGGGTACGGCCAGATTCCACAGCCAGACCGTCCCGTCGGTGACCCCCGCGGCCAGGGTTTTCCCGTCCGGGCTGAAGGCGACCGAGTAGACGTAGCTCGCCGGGCCGGTCAGCGGCGCGCCCACCGGCCGGGGCCGGGCCGGGTCGCTGACCGTCCAGAGCCGCACCGTCTTGTCCGCGCTGCCGACGGCGAGCAGGTTGCCGTCCTGGCTGAAGGCCACCGAGTAGGCATAGCTCGCCGGGCCGGTCAGCGGCGGACCCAGCGGGACCGGCTCGGACGGATCGCGGACGGACCACAGCCGGGTCAGGCCGTCGGCACTCGCGGCAGCCAGCGTCTGCCCGTCCGGGCTGAAGGCCACCGAGAACACGTAGCTGCCCGAGTCGTGTTCGGTGGCCAGCAGGCTAACGGCACGAGCGCGAGCCGACCCCGGAGGAGGAACCGACCAGAGCCGAACGGTGCCGTCGTCACCGCCCGTGGCCAGGATCCTGCCGTCCGGACTGAAGCTGACGGACTCGATCATGCCAGCGTTCGAGGCCGGGAGTTCAGGCCCGAGGGGCGCGGGAACCTTACCTGTCGTGCGCCATAGCTGGAACGTCCCGTTGCCGTAGCCGGCCGCCACCAGCCGCCCGCCGGGCGCGACCGCGACCGCGTTCACGAACGTCGCGGCGGGCGCGGGCAGGCTCGCCAGCAGGGAGTGGCTGGCCGGGTCCCACAGCTGCAGGTTCTGGCTGCCGACGGCGAGCATGCCGTCGTCCGAACTGAACGCCACGCTGTTCACCGGAGCGCCCGCGAGCAGGATCGGCGACGGCAGCGACCAGAACGACACGGTGCCGTCCGCGTCGCCCGCGGCCAGCCGGCCGGCGCCGTCCCAGGCCAGCGAGGTGACCGGATCCGCCTGCGGCAGCTGCGCGGTCAGAGATCTGGAGGCCAGGTTCCACACCAGGACGCTGTTCTGGCTGCTTCCGGCCGCCACTGTCTGGCCGTTCGGGCTGAAGGCGACCGCGTTGACCCAGTCGGTGGCACCGGTCAGCGTGCCCTCAGGGGCGGCCTTCGCGGGCGCCGCGACGTTCCAGAGCCAGACCTTGTCATCCTGGCTGCCCGCGGCCAGGGTCTGACCGTTGGGGCTGAAGGTGACCGAAGTGACGATGTTCGCCGGTCCGGTGAGCGGCCGGCCGAGGGCGGCCGGACGGGAGGGATCGGCGACGTTCCACAGCCGGACCGTCTTGTCCGCGCTCCCCGCGGCCAGCACGCGGCCGGACGGGGAGAACGCGACCGATTCCACGTACCCGCTCGGCCCGCGCAGCGTGGCCAGGGCCTTGGGGGCCAGCGGATCCGCCAGGTTCCAGAGCCGGACGGTGTCATCCGCGCTCCCGGCCGCCATGATTAGGCCGTCCGGGCTGAAGGCCACCGAGTACACCGTGCTGCCCGGACCGGTCAGCGGCTTGCCGACCGGGATGGGACGGCCGGGGTCGGTGATGTTCCACAGCGAGACCGTGCGGCCGGCGCCCGCCGCGGCCAGGATTTTGCCGTCGGGGCTGATCGCCGTGGTGTACAGCGGACTGTCTCGGTAGTTCATCAGCGGCCCGCCCACGCCGGCGGGATGGCTCGGGCTGGCCACGTTCCACAGCCGCAGCGTCCCGTTGGCGGCGGCCACGGCCAGCAGCGTGTGGCTGGGACTGAGGCTGACCGCCTGGACCAGTTCCGGCGCATCGGTCAGCTGTGCCGCGGACGGAGTGCCCGACGACTCAAGCAGGCTGGCGTCGGCTTCCGGGGTCCGGGCGATGCCGTAGGCGGCCACGCTCAACTGCGCGGCCAGCGGAACGTCCTGGCCCCTGAGCTGCCCGGCCATGACGGCCACCTCGCGGGAGTCGGCGTCGTCGCGCGCGGTGGCGGCCGTCGCACGCTGCTGGAACGAGTAGCCCGCCAGCCCGACCACCACCACGACCAGGACCGTCAGTGCGCCGACGAGCCGCCGCAGGCGGCGGGCGCGATGGCGTTCGGCGCGCTCGCGGGCCTGCTCCTCGGCGATCGCCGCGGCGACGAACCCGCTCGCCAGCGGGCCTAGCGAATCCCGGTTGTCCGCATCGGCGTTCCAGTCCCTGAATATCGCCAGCTGCAGGCCGCGCGGCAAGGCCGAACTGTCCCGGTCGTTCTCCTGCCAGATACGGGCCGCCTCGATGATGCGCCGCCTGGTCCGCAGGTCGTCCTGCCCGGTATCGATCCAGGACCGCAGCCGCGGCCAGGCGGTCAGCAGCGCGTCGTGGGTGATCTGGACGGTGTCCGCGTCCACGGTGATCAGGCGTTCGTCCACGAACCGCCCAAGCAGCTCCTCGGTATCCTGGCCGCCCAGGGGAGTCAGTTCGGTCAGGCGGACCGCGCTTCGGGTCGGCGGGGCGTCATCCGCGACGTGCACCAGACGCAGGAACAGGCGCCGCGCCATCTGCTGCTGGTCGGCGGTGAGCAAGGCGAAGACGCCCTCGGCCGTCCGGGTGATCGCGTCGGAGATCCCGCCGCTGGCCAGGTAGTCGGCCACGGTGATCGCGCCGGTGCTGCTGTGTTCCCACGTACTGAGCAGGGCGTGCGAGAGCAGCGGCAACGCCCCCGGTTCGTGCGCTCCCTGCTCAGCCGCTCCGGGTTTCTGCGCGTTCGGGGTCCTTGGGTCGAGGTCACGCAGCAGCAGCTCGACCAGCCCGTCTTCTACCTCGAGGTGAGCCCGCCGGGCCGGCTCCACGATGGCCCGGCGCACCTGATCCGCGGTCATCGGCCCGAGGACGACCTGCCTGGCCTGCAGCGCGGCGGCCAGCACCGGATAGCGCAGCGCCTGATCGTAGAAGTCAGCCCGCAGCGCCAAGATCACCGTGGCCGTCTCCGCCAGGTCGCCGACCACCCTGATGAAGGCCTGTCGCTGCTCTTCGTCCTGGCACCGGGTGAAGACCGCCTCGAACTGGTCCACGATCACGTATCGCGGCTTGGAACCCAAAGACCCCGAAGCCCCGGCGACCCCGGAAGACGCTGGGAGACTGGCCACCACGGCGGCGAAATCCGCCGCGGGCGTGGCCGTCGGCACGAACAGGGCCACCGGCCCGGTGAGCTGTGCCATCAACCCAGCCCGGAGCAGTGAGGATTTTCCGGAACCCGAAGGTCCCACCACAATCAGCGGCAGGCTGGCACCACGGTCGAGCTCGAACAGGCGCTGGATCACCTTCTCCCGGCCGAAGAACCAGGGTGCGTCCTCGCGCTCGAAGCTGGCCAGACCGCGGTAGGGCGCGTCCCCGCCGGCCCGAAGCGCCATCCGCCGGGCTGGCTGGCGCCTGGCCCGGCCCAGGGCGTGCGTCCATGACCTGAGCCGCGCCGGATCGGTCTCCCCGCAGGCGGTCAGGATCCGGAGCAGTGATCCTGCCTGCCCGGTCGAGGGCAGGTGCCGACCGGAGAAGTAGTCGCCGACCGTGCTGGCGGGCAGTCCGGAAGCCCGTGCGACCTGCCGCACGGTCAGCCCGGCGCGATTGCGCAGTAAGGTCAGCGCGCGGCCGAAATCCTGCTGGGTCACGATCCGGTCCGGGCCGGGAACGTCATCGCTGACTGACGAATGGTCGCTCACTGGCTTCCCCCCGAGCGATCTGTTCTGTTGTGCATAACTTGCGCACGATGCTACGGCCTTACGGCTTGCCGCAAGGCGGGCTTAGCGGACGAAAGCGAGATTATCGCGATCTAGCGCCGCAGCCGGGCGAGGGCAACTGCTCCAGGTCAGCTCCGTTCCGGTGGGAACAGGCGGATAGCCTACGGGTCGGAGGTGGAAATGGACCTGCAGGTTACCGACAATCCGGACGAGTCGCGGTTCGAGATTCATGCGGACGGCGAACTCGCCGGTTTCGTCCTGTACGAGGTGGGCGACAATGAGATCGCCTTCATCCATACCGAGACCGATGACCGTTTCCGCGGTCACGGCATGGCCGGACGCCTCGTCCAGTCGGCTTTGGAGGCAGCCCGGGCCCGGAACCTGGCGGTCTTGCCCTACTGTCCGTTCGTGCGGAGCTGGATCACCGGGCACCACGAATATGCCGACCTGGTCCCGGCGGACCGCCGCTCGCAGTTCGGCCTGTGACCACACCGTCTTCCAGACCGCAGCACCACGTCCGGTTACCGTCGGATGCCGTAGTTCTGACTGTCCCGCGGCGGCCAGGTGACCCACCAGGTGCGGATCGTGACGCCTCCCTGCGGGCGGCCGCCGGCCAGCGCCGCGACCCGGACGCAGAAGTGCGACCACATGTTGAGCTGGATCTCCTTCGCCAGCCGCAGCTTGTTGTAGAGCAAGTCGGCGAGCCGGTCCCCGGCCCGGGCCCAGGACTCAATCTCGAAGTGGAGGAGATCCCCGGAGGCCGTGGCCCGGAACTCGATTTCTCCCGCTTCCAGGTGACCGGTCAGGGTGCCCAGCCGGAAGGAGGCATCGTCCCGGCGGATTACCCGGACCGGGCCGTCCCACGGCCCCGGCATCCGCACCACGAACTCGTCGCCGCGGCGTAGCTCGTCGCTCCTGCCGCGGGTCTTGCGGAACACCGCCATCTCCGGCGAGGAATGGTTGAGGTTAGCGGCCACGAGATCGATCAGCGGCGCCGGGTTCATCGCGCTGCCCGCGATCCGCACAGTGTACGAACGGTGCAGCAGCGGACCGACCCCCGCGGCGAGCGACTGGCGCCCCTGCTCGGTGTCGTTGTCCTCGTCCGGCGGACCGGGCAGATCCGCGCTGGTGCCGACTTCTTCGGAACGGTGCAGGGGAGTGGTCCGCCACATATAGCGCCAACTGACCAGGGCGATCCCGATCGGCCAGCGGAGCACGATCCCTAGCCGGTCCGCTCGGCTCGTCGTCGCCATGGCAGGATCGTCCCATGCCCGGCAGCCGTTCCGTGCTGCGGGTGCCGGACAGGGAGGTTCCGTTGACCACGGGGGAGATTTTGCACCGGGTCGGGCTGCGCAGTACGTATCTGCACGCCGCGTCGATGGCGTCAGTCGGGCTATGCATTAGCCTGTGGATCCGCGCGAAGACCGTCGATCAGGACGAACGCGGCAATGCCGAGCGGCGTGCGCTGTTCGTCGGACTGTGGCCACCCACGCTGTGGCTCATCGGCGACTCCGTGCAGAGGGCCGAGTAGTAGTTGCGGCAGGAACTGCTCGGCTCGGTCGACGAGGGCACCGCGCTCGCCGGATTGAGCGGTCGCCAGGTCAACTACGACCCAGCCCGGGCGCCGCAAGATGGCCGGCCCGACGGGCACTGGCACGTCGACTCAGGCGACGCGGTCATCGGCCACGAGCTTCCCGGCCCGCCCGTCCCCGGAGGCCCCTGGGAAACGGGATGCATTCTGGTCCGGCAGTACGAGTTCATCGAGCCCCGGATCCTGCGCGCGGTCTACCGCGGCGACAGTGAACTCGCGGGTCGCGACATGCTGCTCGAGGGCAGGTTCTTCGGCTTGCGGTTTTATCTCGGCGTCAGGATCGCCGGGGTCATCGATGAGACCAGGGACGCTGACGGCGGCCCCGAGCGGGTCTGGGGCTGGAGCTACCAGACGCTCGAGGGTCACCTGGAACAGGGACGCCTCAGCTACGAGGTGATCAAGAACCTGGGCACCGGCCGGGTCACCTTCCGCGTGTCCGGCTATTCGCGGGCGGCTCCCATCCCGAGCCCGGTCATCCGCTGGGGGTTCGCCTTGTTCGGCCGCTGGACTCAGCGGCGCTTCTACCTGGCCATCCAGCGCCGGATGCGCAGGCTGGTGCAGGCCGCGCAGCGCGGTGGGGCGTTGCCGGTGCCGACGATCAGGGCCGACGGCGTGGTTCTGGCCCCATCGGGAGCGCCACCGCATCCGCTGGAACGATTCGCCCGGGCCTGGCTGCATCCGGGAACATAGGCCAGGTCATCTCATCGCGGCGCTGTCGGCCCCCGCACCCCCGTCCGCCCCGGATACCAGGCACGGGCGATAGCCTGGCCCGCGTGCTCGAACATGTCACGGTCAGAAAGCCTTGGAGCGCAGCACACTGAGGTTTTCTCAACAAGGTTGAGTCGGTCATACGTGATGTAAGGGGCATCTGGGCAGACACGCGGACAGGCCCGGAGATGCAGCGATAGACGCGGAGCCCCCGGTAGAAGAGGTCTCGCTGAAGAT
>Ga0302326_10014019_pt1 | contig 16988 bp, 16 predicted proteins | sample Palsa_T0_3_FD_202264 | JGI IMG/M metagenome (GOLD analysis project Ga0302326, IMG submission 202264) | Peat permafrost microbial communities from Stordalen Mire near Abisko, Sweden - Palsa_T0_3 | ecosystem: Environmental > Terrestrial > Soil > Palsa > Peat permafrost | place: Sweden: Abisko...
AAGGCAAATCCCCAGTAGACAAAAATAAACTGTGGTAGAATCTCTAATCTATGCCATAGGCTGCTATTTATATCTAAAACTTGCCAAACGGCTGGCAGGATCCCGAGCTCATCGAGGCGTTCAAGCCGGGGGTCGGAGTGGTGCCGGACGTAACCAAGCAAGTAGTTGTGTACTGATAGTGCGGAATTTTCGCCGGATGAGTGCCGGCTATACCCGGCGTAGCGAAGCGGGAGAGAGACGGTCAGGGCGGGCGTAACCTCGCGCTCATCGAGGCGCTACAGGGCCGCGACTGGATAAAAAGACTGCGTGATATTCAGCACGCAGCCCTATCTTGTGACATGGAGGAACCGCCGGGCGATTTGCCGGCTATATGAGGTGCAGCGGAGTCGTGAAACGACTCCGCAAACTCAGAGGGGAGTCAGAGCGCAGATAGTTGCGCTCAGGTCACATCTTCATCGTAAGGGACATGTCGACGCTGCCGGCCACCTTCTCGGTCAGCTTCCTCACATCTCCATACTGGATGATTCGGGGAGCGACATAAGCCAATTTAATACCGTTCGTTCTCGTGATAGATGAAACTCGATCCATGGACATACCCTCCTCTCAGGTTGGGTTGGTATTTAACACATCACGTTGGTCGTGGCAAGAAATCCGTGCATGCAACAGAGTAGAAAAAAATGACTCTGATAGATATGGACGACCACTGACACATGACGTCGAGTCGGAAATCCGCGTTCTGATTAACTTATCTTAGTCTTTTGATTGCAATAACTAGTCACGATCCAACCTGGTTGGTTAATTGCCGTCGGTTGACGTCACTTCCCGGATCCCCCGGATTGCACAAGACTATTCCGGCAGGGCGGGCTCCGTCAGCGATAAATTGAGATATCTTCTCTTGAGTTAAATTAGTTGTGATAATAATTTATTAAATAAAACTAATTAAACATCAATTATCATTTCTAAATTATGCCTAAGTAAAAATATGCCACCATGGCATGGATGCTTCGCGCGGATTCCGATGGGATCGCCCATGGCTCGGCGCGCCGGGCGCGAACTAATTCGGCCTGCGGAAAGATATTTTGTGAAGGTTGGAAGAATTCGGAGGGAGCCGAGCCGTCAGTCAGCCGATCCAAAGGCGGCGCGATACCATAACTCGATATCCGCGATACCTGTCAGCGGCCAGGCATAGCCCCGAAAGGCCCGATCGTTAGCAATGAAAGCGGCCTCGGCCTTTGCGTACAGCGACCGAATCTTCTCGCCGTCGACCCAGCCGGCTTGGGCTATCGAGAGCGAGCGGAAAAATTCGGCGCCGCCGAGCTTGAGAATGATCTGCACGAGGACGTGAGAGAAGTCGCCCTTGCCGAAGCGGGTCCGCACCGACTCGGGAATCAGCCCGCGCATCGCGTTTCTCATCGCGAACTTGCTCTGATTAGGCCCACGGCGCTGCTCTTCCGGCATGGCGAAGGCGAACTCGACCAGGCGACGGTCCCAAAACGGATGGCGCGGCTCGAAACCCTCCCACGCATAGGTGCGCTCGACGATCTCAAATGCGAAGGACGGCCAGCCATGAACAAACGCGAGATACTCGTCGAATTGGGCGTTGGTCGGGGCTTTGATCTGGCGCTCGTAGCCATGCAGACGCTGGTCGATATCGACCCGCCGGGCAAGAGCGGGCGTTAGCCACATGCTGTCCGAAACCGGTCTGCCGGTCATCTTTTTAAGAGAGTTGACGAGGTTTTCGGGCATCATCGGCAACACGGTCGAGCGGATGAATCCCCTCACGTAACTGTACTCGCTGCCTTCGGCGCGGGAGACGGCTGCGCTTATCCGTAAGGCTCGCACGAGCGTCAAAAAGCGCAGCCGTTTCAGCAGGTCGATGTTGTAACTACTGCTGCCATCGAGCCATTCGTCGCCACCCGCACCGCCTAGGGACACCCGGAAGCCCCTTTGCGATAGATCCCGCAAGCTCGTCCCGGAGAGGGCGGTTCCCGAATCGGGCACATCGAGGTAGCGCTGCGCCTGCTCCCAGCGCTCGCTCAGCCCGGGAATCTCAACCGTGTCGCGATGGGCCGTGACGCCGAGCATCGCGATCACGTCGTCCACGTAGTGGCGCTCGTCGCTCTCCGGCTCAACGAAGTCGGTTGTCACGGTTTCAAACGGCATGGCCGAGACGGAACCGTCGCGCATCAGGCCCATCGCGAGCGCGGTGATCGACGACGAATCGAGGCCGCCGCTGAGGTCGCATTCGATTCCGCCGATCGCGCGCATCCGGACGCGCACGGTCTCCTTCATAATGGCCAGCAGATGCTCGGCATATTGATCGTCGGTGCGGTAGCGAATCTTTTTGTGGAAATCGAGGTCGAAATAGCGGCGAATCCTGACATCGTCGGCGCTGACGATCATGCAATAGGATGCGGGCAGCCGCATGATTCCCGCGAACAGGGTTTCGTCGCGGTTTGTCACTGCACCGGCGAGGTATTCGGCTACCATCCCTTCATTGGGCTGGCGGACGATTCCCGAGGCGTCGAGGACCTCGCGCAGCTCGGTGCCACAGACAAATGTCCGGGCGCTCAGATGATAGTAAAATGGGCGCACGCCGAAGGGATCGCGGGCGCAGAAGAGCCGTCGATTGCGGCCGTCCCAGATGACCATCGCGAAATCGCCGATAAGCTTGAGCGGCGCCTCGTCGCCCCAGACCAGGTAGGCGCGCAGGATTATTTCGGCGTCGGTGTCGTTACGCAGGATCGCCCCGGCGGCGATCAGCGCGGGGATCATGTCGTCGCGGTTGTCGATCCGGCCGTCGAAAGTCAGGGCGATCGAGCCGGTTTCATCGCGATACGGCTGTTCCTCGCGGATGGACTCGGGGGTGGTGCGCATGGTGGCGTGGCCGAGCGCGATCTGCCCGTCGCCGCCTATCCAGCGGCCGAGACTGTCGCGGCCACGATGGGCAATCTTGGCGAGCATACGATCGATCGCTTCGGGAGCGACCGGCGCGCCGTCACGATTGAAGATCGCGGCAATTCCGCTCACTGAAACTCCTGCTTTTTCGGCCGTCGTTAGCGGCGATAAGTCTGACGCAATCCGTCTGTTCAGGGAAATCGATCAAGTTCAACCGCCAATTTAAAGAAATGGCGGAATCAGCCGTGCGGGTTGGACAGGATTGCGCTTAGGCCGGGGCGGGTGGAATCGAATCGGCTTTTCAGTGGATTCTGCTGGAATTCGGGTGCAATTCGGCAAGTTCGGCCGCCGTGACGGCGAAGGTTATCGGCAGTGCGTCCCGTCAGGCTCCCCTCTTCTTTCCTGCCATGAGATCGCTACTGCCGCTTCTTTTTTCGGTCAGCTTTTTCACATCGCCATATTGGATGAGACGAGGGGCGGTGTAATGCAGCCTGGCGGCACCCTTCGCGGCGATCTGTGTCACAAGCTTCACAAGGCATCCCTCCGATTGAAGTGGAAGACTACTGGACGTCGAGCACGAGCCGAGAAACCTGCTATAAACCGCTCACCGCAAACAAAAGCGCCGGTCGATACTTATTGGCTCGGAAATCGTCCGAATTATCTGATTTCCGGCGTGATAATAGATCACGACCGTCGTACCAATACAATCAATCAGGTCAGGCCGTTCACGGATGCGCCCACGCCGGATGAGCCATGTAAGGCGAGCGACTTATCGCAAGATTGGATTTGGGAATGTGTGATGGTCGGGGAAAGCAGGGCGGCGTCTATTTTCGGCTGTCGTCGTTACCCTTGCGCAGCTCGCAGGCGCCAATAACCAGAGCGACCAGCGCGGATACGTCCGCCGATGCCGGGAAGCATTCGGGATGCCGTCGGGCGACTTCAGCCTCGATCTCGGCCACGGTCCTGACGCCGTCGCATAGATCGAGAATCGTTCTGCGGGCGGCGTCGCGAGCCGACAGCGCGGGGATGAACGACGGGCGGGACCTGTCGAGCTCCTCCTGGGCGACGATCGCGCCCCTGAAAGTCGAATGCGACGACCGATAACGGCCGACCCCGTCGCGATCGGCGATCGAGACCGTCCAGCCGTAAATCTGCCGGACCGGATCGACGCTGAATGCGGTGCGGATCCGATCGCCCGCCGTCACCGCAACCGCCCGCTCGATCGGAAAAAAGATCGTATTACGGCCGATCGGCGCGGGATCAAGCGGCGAACTCGACATGTCGATTCCCGGAGCGAGGCGGGCGCGGAAAAAGCCGCCGATTCCATGTATCGTCCCGTTGCGATCGACGGGTAGCTCGACCTCGCCGCGAAACGGACGGTCATCGGAAGACTCGATCGACGCCAGTACGGTTGGCGGCCCAATCAGGTCAGCCGGCTTGAAATGGACGTCATACCAGTCGTTGGCCGCGATTGGGGCGCCCGGCGTCACGTCGACACCATGCACCGGCGATTGCCACAGGCCGACATGGCCGCGGAGCTCGTCGTTTTCGATCGGCGCCAGCATCAGGTCGAATTGATAGGGGATAAAATGGCCGCCGGGTTTGAGGAAACGGCGGCGGGCATCGGCAAAATACTCGAATACTCCAGCCTGGAAAACGAACGATGCGGCCTGATCGGCGATGACCACGTCGATCGGCTCGCCCGGATCGACGCGGTTCGACATGCCCTTCATAAAGACGAACCGATCGGCCACGCCATTGGCGCGGGCGATCATGCGGGCGACCTCGATCATGCCGCCGCCGTCGACCGAATAGATCCGCCGGGCACCGGCGCGCGCCGCCAGCACGCCGAAGATACCGGTGCCGGCGCCGAGGTCCATCACGACGTCGCCGGGCTTGACGATGGCCGCGATCGCGCGCGCGTAGGCGTCCATCCGCGGACGGTCGTTCAGATAGCCGTGATGCTCGATTATCCGTTCAGCCATGCGGTGTATTACCGTCGGGTGACTCGAACCGCAGGATCAGTCGCCGTCAGGATCGATTTCGATGAGCCCCTTGTCGCGCAGTTCGTCGACCAACCGGATGACATCGGCCTCGACTTGCTCGCGGGTGGCGTCGTATTCGGCGACGATCGCTTCTATAGCGGCCTCGGTCGTGCCCTGGTCGGCCAGCACCTTCCATATTTTGCCGCCGGTACCGTCCAGGCCAAAGTAAAGCCCGGTCGTGAGGTTGAGCAGTACCACCTCATCGGCAAGCTCACGCCATACGACGTCGTCGATCATCCGAATCTTCATGGCATTTTCCCTTGGTCACCGATTCCCGCAGCTGGCACCGCTTTGCGCCCGGGTTTCGATCCACGCGCGAGAATTTCGGCATAGCGGTCGAGCTCGGCGCCGCCGATCACGGTGCGCCCGTCGCACTCGAGCCATGCGTGGGCCTCGAAGTTACCGGCCGCCCCTTTGGCCACGCCGATCTTGAAGCTCGGATGGTAGCCGTGGCCCAGCAGTATCCATTCGGCCGCGAGGGCGCGCGGGAGACATCGCCGGCCGCCGGGGATCAGGCTGCCAGCGGCGGCGACCGCCCAGCCGATCGTTTCCGTCGTCACAGCCGACAGTGTGGTCGGCTCCGTCAAATCGTCCCGGTCATACTCGGCATCCGATTGACCTGGCGGCGGCGCGCCGGGATGGGACCGTCGCTCGACAAAATTTCTAATAGTTGCGAAGGGCAGAATCGCCAAACTTAACTGCATCGCCATCAATGTGAATACTGCCCGCAGAACGAGAACTTTTTCACCTATTGGCAGTGCTATAAACTTGCCGGTGCGCGAGCCCAAATCAGTGCCTTAAAGTGCAACCGGAATGTTAACGGTTGATTGTTTCCAACGATGCCCATCGAAGCCTATAGCGGGATCGGCGACGAGGCAACCGCCCGCGGACCCATCGTCAGTAATTGCGCGAGACCTGGAAACTCCCCTGCTCCGCGAGTCCGCCGCCCTGGTAACAGCTATACGCCCCCTTCATCTGGTTGGCCGCTACCAGCACGCCGTTGAAGAGGCAGCTCGACCCGTCGGGCATCGCGATTCGCAGCGCCACCCGGCTGCCCGATCGCATTTCGCCCGAGCCGAGCGTGCCGCTGTCGTTCTGGTTCCGGCAGTCCTGGTTGCCCGTCGCGCACTTGTAGAAACCCGAGATCTTGCTGCCCTCCTGGATCAGGGTGAGCTGGATATTGTTGATCGCGCTGCATCGCGTATTGAAGCCCATCGGGTTGAGGGACTGGCATCCGGCCCGCGAAGTTCCCTGCCATAGCCCGGTCGCATCGTTGAGACCGCCACGCGGCTGATTGCCGCCCGAGTCGGAGGCCGCGGCGCCAGATTGTGCAGAGGATTGAGGTGATGAGGCTGCCGGCACGATACCCGCCTGCTCGCCCGACGAATAACCGCTGCCGCCCGATGCACATCCGCCGATCGCAAAGGCAAGCGTCACGGCGAGTATCCAATGCGTAATCGGCACCGGCGCGATCGTGGAGCGGACGGTGATAGGCTTGCTCATGGGGTTCATCCTCATCCTGAGCCGGGGTTTTGCAATGTAGCGAATCAAGCGGTTAGCGGACCTTTGGACAGCGCGCGTCAGGCACACCGTCGGACTGGCGCGCCGCTAGACTAACTCTTAAGGGCGCCGGTCTCCAGCGTATTTGCCCGTTCGGTATGCGTCGGCGCGAGTTTCGGATTTTAAGGGGCGGCCGTATTAATGGCGGCGCCGCCGCTTCCGATCCTCTCCATGGGCCAGCGGAGCGTTCCGACGCGGCGCGAGCAGGCGAGTCCGCAAGCTGCGTTAAGGACAAACTAGCGAGAGGACCGCACGCCGCGCCGGGTGAGGGACCGCTAGAGAATTTAAGTTCTGATTCCTTCTGATCCTACCCTCTCCCTCATGGGAGAGGTCGTGCCGAAGGCACGGGTGAGGGTCCTCTCTTGCCACCCGTGTCGGCATCCGTGATGGTCTCGTTCATCGAACGCGAGTGGTCACAGATCCTTCACTTCGTTCAGGATTCAAGGTAAGGAAAGGAATTGTCGGCAACGGCTCAACTCACTTGCGGCCGCCCGACCATACCACGCGCCCGACGATCCGCAGCTTGGCCGCCGCAACGCTGGCCTGCTCGTAAGCCGGGTTATCACCGCGGACCGTGACCACGGCGCCGCCACGCTGGCGGTAGAGCCGCCGGACCATCAGATCAGTGCCGTCACGCAGGACGTGGATACCGTCCTGGCGCAGGCGGGTCTGTGTCAGGTCGACGATCAGCAGGTCGCCGTCGTTGATCGTCGGGGCCATCGCGTCGCCTGCGGCCTGGAGCAGCATCACCTGGTCGCCGGCGCCTTTCTGCGTAATCCCCTCGAGCCACTCCAGCCGAAACGCGAGCCAATCGACAATCTGCGGATTGCGGATGATGCCGCCGCGAGTCCCGACCACTTTGAGTTCTCCACGCGGTGGATAAATGTGGCCCGCAGGGCGGCTTGCGGCGGGCGCTGCGGCGGCGCGGGACGGCGGTGGAGACTCGCGGCCGGTCGCGAGCCATTCGACCGACACACCGGCTGCAGCCGCGATCGCGACCAGGCTTCCGAGACTCGGCTGGCCACGGCCGGCGATCCATTTATAGATTGCGTTGTCGGAAACTCCGATTGCCCGGGCAAGTTCTGCGACGGAACCAAACTGTCGCATTATGAGACCTAGACGGACGCCAAATGGCGCGATCTCATCTTTAGTGGTTGACATATCCTCTCCTACTATGGATTAATAGAATGGCCATGCGCCCTCTTACCGGCGGACCGCTCCAGCCACTTCACGCTACTGAAGCCCTCCTTTTTTACCGGACCGCTTTTGCTCCGTTGGCGATGGCGCTGCTCTCTCGCAGCCGGTTATGCGCTAGTACTCCGCAATAGGCATGCCGCCGGCCGCGGCGAGACGACGGATCGGCGAAACGGGCGGATCCACGGCCCTTTCGTCGCGAATAGTGGTGGGGCGGGTGGCTGCAATGAATGCGGCCGGATGTCACTCAGTGTGGGATACCCGCACACTACTGTTGAAAGAATGCATCAAGCCACAAATCGCGCCACTCACGACTTTCGCCTCGTCGGAACATCGATACCCGCGAAGGCTATCCCTGTAACTACGTCCCTGATAACCACTTACCCCGGTATAACTACGCCTCGGCGATTTTCAATCGCCAGGCGGTCTCAAGCAGCGCCCGGCATCGGCTTCGCGCAGCAAGGGGGCCGATAGACTGAGAGCGCTTCCAGCGCATCCAGCGTGGACGCTACCTTACTAGCCACGATTCGCCCGTAGCCCTTCTTCGTTCGGAGTGGGTACTCTCCTCCTCCGAGTCCGTCCCGGCCGCGGTTCCCCGTTACAAAACGAACTCCGGAGAGGCATTCGCGCCTTTTCCGCATTTTCCCTTCCGGCCTCGGAACTTCCGTGGGCCGAATCCGCCGGAAGGCGCAGCGGTGAGATTGTAATGTCAACTCTGGGAATCATCGTCGACGCCATCGGTGGCGACGCGACCGACAAACTGGTGGAGGATTTCGCCGGCACCCGTATTTACGTGCCGCAAGCGCCAAAGGCCGACGATCTGCTCTCCCTATCGATTGGGCTTGAGGCGGCGCAAAAGCTCGCTCAAATATACGGCGGCGATCGGATGGACGTGCCCAACCCGGTCTATCGCCGCAACGAGATCGTGGCGCTGCGCGCCACCGGCATCAGTATCGAGGCGATCGCGCGCCAGACCCATTGCACGACCCGCCGGGTTTACCAGGTGCTGGCCGAATCACGCCAGCCCAAAACCGGCGCCAAGCTATGGGGCTCAAGCGCCAGGAACTGGAACGGCGGAAACGGCACGATCAGGCCGGGAATCGGCGGCGACGGCGCATCGGCCAGAAAGGTCCCCTGAAAAGCGCCTCGAAAAGCAATCGATCGTCGGCCATCGGACAATCTGTGCGCCTCTCGCTAATGGAAAGACACGCCCACAGGGCGCCAGCCGACAGGATTTATCTGACTTATTCAGACTCAATATCATTTGAGGTTATCAAAATTATTCTTTATCTATAAGATTTATCTTAGTAGATAATTCTATTTACCCATTTTTCCGCGCATGGCATGATTCAGCATGTCTGAAGGGGCGCCGATCAGCTTGTCATTTCGGACGGAGAGCATCCTGACTGCGCCACCTCCTCCCGAGCTAATCGCGTTAATCGGGGAACATCCGACCGTCGTCAAGCTGCGCGCCCTGGTCGAAAGGGTGGCGCCATCAGACGTAACCGTACTGATCACAGGCGAGAGCGGTACCGGCAAGGAAGTGGTGGCGCGCGCAATCCACGAGTCGTCGCCGCGCCGTTCGCGGCCGTTCATCCCAGTCAATTGCGCCGCAATTCCTCACGATCTGCTCGAGTCCGAAATGTTCGGCCATCAGCGCGGAGCCTTTTCGGGCGCCGCCGGAGCGCGCGCCGGACTGTTCACGGCGGCCAGCTTAGGCACGATCTTCCTCGATGAAATCGGTGAAATGCCGGCGAGCCTGCAGGCCAAGCTTCTGCGCGTGCTCGAAGACGGCGTCGTCCGCGCGGTCGGCGCCGATCGCGGCGTCAAGCTCGACGTCCGCGTGATCGCCGCCAGCAACGCGAACCTGGCCGAGCTGGTCAGCCGCGGAGCCTTTCGCGAGGATCTCTTCTATCGCCTGCAGGTGGTGCCGATAATGATTCCGCCCCTGCGCGATCGCCGCTCCGACATTCCCCTCCTGGTCAACTATTTTCTCGAACGATGCCGCGCGCGACGCGCTATTCCGACTCCCCGGCCGAGCGACGCCACGATGGTTCAGTTGTGGTCCTACGACTGGCCCGGCAACGTGCGCGAACTGGAAAACCTGGTCGAACGGCTCGTGATCCTCTGCGACGGCGATATTATCGAGCCTGTCCTGCTGCCGCCCAACCTGTTCAAGGTCACAGTCAATGGCACTGCGCCGATCGACGACATTCCAGCCATCCTCGGCGACAAAGGCGTCGATTTGAACGCGATTGTCCGCAAGCTCGAAGGCCGCCTGATTAACCAGGCGCTGCAGCAGGTCGGAGGCAACAAGCAGGCTGCCGCCCGGCTGCTAGGTCTCAAGCGCACGACGTTTGCCGCCAAGCTGCGCCGATGCGGCGTACTGGCGCCGCCCGAATCCGATTTGACTTGAGGAGATGTCATGGAGCAGCCGGCTGAATCGCGGGGACGTATAATGGTGGTCGACGACGATCCCGATACCGTCGCCGTGCTGTCGCATTATCTGCGGCGCGAGGGCTTCACGCCGGTCGAGGCGGGCTCCGGCGCCGACTGTATTCGCATACTGGCCGACGTTGGCCCGGTCGACGTTATCCTGCTCGATCTGATGATGCCCGATATGGACGGCTTCGCGGTATGCCGGGCGCTCAAGCGCAATCCGGTAACGGCGGAAATTCCGATTATCATGGTCACCGCGCGCGACGACCTTGACGCCCGCACCGAGGGAATCCGGCAGGGAATCAGCGATTTTCTCGCCAAGCCGGTCCTGCGCAAGCAGCTCGGCAACCGGATAATCGCCCAGCTCGATATCGTCGAGGCGGCCAAAGTCGCAGCCCAGGCGCTCGATCGTCTGAGCAGGGGCAAAGCGGCGCCCTGAACCCGCGCGGCCGCCATCGGCCTGCCTCTAATCGTTCGTGGCGCGGGCGCGGCTATGCTAAAACGGATTCGCTTCAGCCATGAAATTCGGTGTCGGCGTCGATTATTCCCTCAAGGCCTTGATCATGCTCGCGGAGCGTTATCCCTCCGCCGAGCCCTTGCGCGTCGAGGAGATTGCCGAGGCGCAGCGGATTCCCGAAAACTATCTGCGACGGCTGCTGGTAGAACTGCGGCGCGGCGGTATCCTGATCAGCCAGAAGGGTCCGAGCGGCGGCTACATGCTGGCGCGTCCGCCCGCGCGGATTACCGTCGCCGAAGTGGTCCAGATTGTCGAGGGCGACTACGCGCCGGTCGAATGCCTGGTCGAAGGCGCCAATTCAATCTGCCGCCGCGATGAGTTCTGTGCGATGCGCGACATGTGGCGCGAGGTCCAGAACGACGTCGTCGCCATTCTGAGCCGCACGACCCTGCAGTCGTTCATCGAACGCCGCAAGATAATCAATTTTCAGATTTGATCGCGCGGATCAGATTTCATGGTCAGCCGGATGGATGACTGACAATCATCCATCCGGCCACCGGAATATGCCGCGCTGAACTGAAATTGCCGGGGCTTACTTCAGGTTTTCGGCCGCGAAATCCCAGTTGACGATATTCCAGAACGCCTCGACGTATTTGGCGCGCGCGTTGCGGTAATCGATGTAATACGCGTGCTCCCATACGTCGCAGGTGATAAGCGGCGTCTTGCCGTGCACGATCGGGCTGTCGGCGTCGTGGGTCGACTCGATCGCCAGCGAGCCGTCGGCATTTTTCACCAGCCAGCCCCATCCACTGCCGAAGTGGCCGACGGATGCCGCCGTGAACTTCTCGCGGAAGGTCTTGAAATCGCCAAAGGCCTTGGTGATTCCTGCAGCCACCGCACCCGTCGGCTCGCCGCCGCCGCCCGGCTTGAGCGACTTCCAGTAGAAGCTATGGTTGTAATGCTGCGCGGCGTTGTTGAACAGGCCGCCGGGCGCAGCTTCCTTCATGATCTTTTCCACGCTCTCGTGCTCGTGCGCGGTGCCCTTGGTCAGATTGTTGAGGTTGGTCACGTAGGTCGCATGATGCTTGCCGTGATGAAACTCGAGCGTTTCGGCCGAGATGTTCGGCGCGAGGGCATCGAGGGCGTAGGGAAGCTTGGGCAGTTCAAAGGCCATCTTGGATTCCTTTCTTCGGACAATCGAGAGGTTATGTAATCTGCCCAGTATTGCACCCGCATCGAGCCCACACCGGGCCACATCAGGACTGATACCGGGCCGTTAAACCGCAATACCGCGCTATTCCTTTTATAGGGAAATATTACGCCGCTAATGCATCGTTGCAAAGTGTCGCACGAGCTATGCGCGCGCGGCAAAGCGGCCGCTAGTCAATTATCGTCGGATTTGGTTCCCGAGGCGAGAAACGCGGTGAGATCGTCTACGTCGCGCGGTTTTAACCATGGCAGCCGTTGCATCAGATGAGTCGCACGCTTGGGCGTGTAGCCGGGAGGATAGGACGCGCTGGTGACCCGATCGGTAATCAGAATTCGCGAAGATCCTTCGATTGGCGGACCCAGCACTCCCGGCTGGGTCGGGTCGGCGTTGTGACAGGCCGCGCAATTGGTCTCGTAGATCAGCCGCCCGCGCGAGACCGGAGTGGACGGCGCCAGGTCGCGTCGTTGGCAACCCCCAACGGATAACGTCGCGATGAAGGAAATCAGCGAAATCAGGCTGATCAGAACATTGGAGGCGCGGGCGATTTCCGCGCTGCCGCGGGGACGGGACACCTCGATAAACCGACGGCGGGCGCGTGCGGCTACAGATCGCGGCGGCCGCTGATCGCGCTCGCCAGCGTCGCCGAATCGCTGTATTCGAGGTCGCCGCCCGCCGGCAGTCCGCGTGCCAGCCGGGTCGCCCGGATGCCGATCGGCTTCAGGATACGCGCCAGGTAGAGCGCCGTCGCCTCGCCTTCGACGGTAGCGTTGGTCGCGACGATAATCTCGCGGACCGGCGTCGCTTCGCCCAGCCGGGCGATCAGCTCGCGAATCTTGATATCGTCGGGGCCGACGCCGTCGAGCGGGGCCAGCGCGCCATGGAGCACGTGATAGACGCCGGTGAAGTTGCGCGATCGCTCCATCGCCATCAGATCGGCCGGCCCTTCGACCACGCATATGAGCTCGCGATCGCGGGCGGGATCATCACAGATATTGCAGCGCGGGCCGTCCGACAGGCCGAAGCATTGCGAGCACAGGCCGACCCGCTCCTTCATTTCGAGCAGCGCCTCGGCAAGGGCGATAACTTCCTCGCGCGGACGGTTGAGCAGATGGAACGACAGGCGGCCGGCCGTTTTTTCGCCGACTCCGGGCAGTCGCGAAAGCTCCTTGACGAGCCGGTTCATCGCCGGCGGCAAGCCGTCGGCGCGCTTGGGGCTATCAGCCATCGAGGATGTCAGTCGCCCATGCCAGGAATCTTGAAGCCGCCCATCGGGCCGAGCTTGCCGACCTCGGAGGCGACGATCTCCTGGGCGCGCTTGAGGGCAGCGTTGACCGCGACGACGATCAGATCCTCGATCATCGCCTTGTCGTTGGCGACGATAAGCGCGGGTTCGATCGTGATCTTCCGCACATTCATTCCGCCGTCGGCGACCACGTGGACCATGCCGCCGCCGGCGCTGGCCTCGACGGTCTTGTCGGCCGCCTCGGCCTGCATCTGCTTGAACTTTTCCTGGAGCGATTGGGCCTGCTTCAGGAGCGCCTGAAAATCGAATTCAGCCACGACATCAAACCTCGTTCGCTTCTTTTGCTTCGCTCGCATCCGCTCGTGCGGATGCGAGGTGCGGCATATTAGTCTTCAATCTCTTCAACCCGATCCGTGTCGCTCGCGCCTGCCGCATTGTCAGCTATCTCCGGCGGCGGCGCGGTCTCGCGCACCTCGACCAGTCTAGCTTCGAGCGTCTCAAAAATCCCGCGGACGATTGGATCGGCGTATAGCTGTTCGCGATCATTGACCGCCAACGATACCGGCGCGCCGCTCACCCTCGCGGCTGATGCCGCGGGCCTGGGGCTGGCGCCGTTGCGCGGTGGCGCGACGGCGCCACCCCCCGCGTCCGACTTGATGGCCTCGTGCCCCGATGCGGACGCGGATATTGACGCAGCATCATGCGCGGCGGCGGCATCCTCAGCCGCCGGATCACCGTCGTCGTCTCTTTGAGTTTGCGCGGGAGCGGTCATCGGATTTGCGGCGACCGCTCCCGCGCCCGCCCCGGCCGACGCCATCTCGACCCTGATCCGACGCCCGTAGAGCTCCGATGCTATCTCGGCGATCACCGGACGATTATCCGCCAGGTAGCGCACATAGATATCGTTGAGCGGTACGACCGTAAGGATGTCACCGTCGAGGCTAAGCCCGGCGCCCTGCTCCATAAAACCGGCCAACGCCGCCCGCGTCGAGCGGATACGCTCGCGCAGGTCGGGCAGGTCGGATGTGTTGCCGCCTGTGCGCGCTGGCGGCGTCGCGGCCGGTGCGACCGGCTGGCGTCTGGGCGCTTCGGCCCTCACCTCGCCCGCCATCGGGATCCGCCGCGTACTCGCTGTAACTGGCGTGCCGGACATTCCCGAAGTCGCCGATTGGCCAGAGGTCGCCGACGGGCCAGAAGCCACTGAATCGTCCGACGCTGATTGCTTGCCGGAGGTAGCCGAGGGCGGTGCGGAAGTCGCCGTCCTGCCACCGCCGCCGCTGCGGGAACTCGGGGGCGCCGAAGACGATGGTGCCGAGTTGCCGGATTTCGTTCCGGCGTTGCCGAGCGCGCGCAGCAACTCGTCGGCATCCATGACCGGCTCGAGCATCGCCATCCGCACCACCGCCATTTCGAGCAGCAGGTCGGCGTAGGGCGAGCGGATTATCTCTTCCTGCGCCGACGCCATCAGGCGAAACAGCCGCATCGCATCGCGGATACCGGCCAGTCCGGCCAGCCGCTTGAGCTCGGCGACTTCGTCGTCGGGCAGATCGTCGAGAAGATTTTGAAGCAAGTTCTGCGCGCCTTCAGGCTGAACCCGTGCGACCACCAGATGGCGCAGCGTTTCGAGTAGATCGCGCCCGAAGGATTCCAGGTTGGCGCCCCGCGCATTGAGATCGCGGACGATCCCGAGCGCCGCGGGAGCGTCGTGCCGAATTACGGCGTCAGCCAGTTGCATCACGGCCGCACGGCTGGCGACGCCCAGCGACGCCGCCACGTCGGCTTCCGAGACCGCGCCCGCCGACGTGGCCAGCGCCGTTTCGAGCATCCGTTCGGCATCGCGCATGCTGCCGCCGGCCTCGCGCGCGATAAGCCTAAGCGCGCCTTCATCAACCGTAGCGCCCTCGCGTACGGCGAGATCCTTCAGCCGCGCTAGCACCATCGCGAGCGGGATACGCCTGAAGTCGTAGCGTTGCAGCCGCGACAGGATCGTCTCGGGCATTTTCTGCGGCTCGGTCGTCGCGAGGATGAACTTGACGTGCTCGGGCGGCTCTTCGAGCGTTTTGAGCAATGCGTTGAAGGCCTGATCGGTGAGCTGATGGGCCTCATCGATAATGTAAATCTTGAAGCGATCGCGAGCGGGCCGGTAGCTGAGATTTTCTATAATCGCGCGGGCGTCGTCGATTTTGCGATAGGTCGCGCCGTCAATTTCGGAGACGTCGAGCGAGCGGCCGGCGCGAATTTCGATGCAGGCGGCACACTCGCCGCATGGCTCGGGCGTCGGTCCGCGTTCGCAGTTGAGGCATCGCGCAAGGATACGAGCGGCGGTCGTTTTGCCGACGCCGCGGATACCAGTGAACAGGAACGCATGCGCGATACGGCCGCTCTTGAGCGCTTGCGCGATCGTGCGGGTGGCGGCCTCCTGGCCGACCAGCTCGGTAAGATGCTCGGGGCGCCATTTGCGCGCCAATACAAGATGAGGAGGGGAGCTTGTGGCCATTTGCGCCGCGCGAAAAAAACGCTGCCCGTCGAATGATAGCTAGGCACCCCTGCGGCACAGGGTGGCAGTCGGTACCGTTGCTTCCTTCCGGACCTGGCGGGGTTCGCGACCTACCCTTGCGCAGGACCCAGCTATCAGCGGCGGGCAGCGCCCGGGAGAATCGCGTCGCTCTCCCGGTTGATCCAATTAGATTAGCTGACGGCCCGCTATGCAACCGTCGCCGGGGATTAATCGCACTATGACGCGATCGCCTTTCGACAGGTATGACCCCGACAGTTGGCCGATAGTTTGACAAATCGCATCCGGTGCGTGACGATCCGGCAGACGCCAGCCGTTCACCATCGCTCCGTTACGTGCCGATACGTCCCCATACGTGACGATACGTGCGGATTTCCGGGGGGTGGCGGTGCGCGACAAAATTCTCGGAGGTGAACGGAAATGCGTCTGGCAACATTCAGTTACAAAGGACAGTCTTCAAAGGTTGGCGTGCCGACCGACGGCCTGATGGTCGACGTCAACGCCGCCTATCGCGCTCTTCTGAGCAGTAAGGGTGAGCCGGCCGCCGCGGCCTTGGCCGACGCGATCACGCCGTCCGAGATCATCGCGTTTCTTGAAGGTGGCGATCGCGCACTCGGCGCCGCCGGCGAAGCGCTCGGCTATGTCTCGAAACTCGGAGCCCGCGCGGCCGAGGATCATTCGCTCGCCTATCCGATCGACAAGATCACGCTGCACGCGCCGGTGCCGAAACCCGGCAAGCTCATCTGTATCGGGCTCAACTATCGCGATCACGCCGAAGAGGCGGGCGCGCAGATTCCGGCCGACCCGACCCTGTTCGCCAAAATGGCAAGCTGCGTTATCGCCCACGGTGAGGCGATAAAGTTGCCCACGGTTTCGACCGATATCGACTACGAGGCGGAATTGGCCGTAGTTATCGGCAAGCGCGCCAAGGATGTTCCCGCCGCCAAGGCGCTCGATTACGTGGTCGGCTACACGATCGTCAACGACGTCAGCGCGCGTGACTTCCAGCGTCGCACGACCCAATGGATGGCGGGCAAGAACTTCGACACTTTCGCGCCGATGGGTCCGCATATCGTGCTGAAGGATGAGATTCCCGATCCGCATGTGCTCGATATTTCGCTCGAGATCAACGGACGGCGTCTGCAGAATTCCAATACCAAGAACCTGATTTTCAACGTGAATGTGCTGATCGCGGACATCACCCGCTTCCTGACGCTGGAGCCCGGCGACGTTATCTCGACCGGCACTCCGAGCGGCGTCGGCTTCGTACGCAAGCCGCCGGTTTTCCTGCTTGCGGGCGATCGGGTGAAAGTCGAAATCGCGAAGATCGGCGCTCTGGAAAATCCGGTCGTCGCGCCCTGACGCGGACGCTGAAGATAATCGGGTATCGGCGGCCGCCGGCCTTAATGAGTTGATGGTTTGCGGAT
>Ga0302326_10014021_pt1 | contig 16987 bp, 18 predicted proteins | sample Palsa_T0_3_FD_202264 | JGI IMG/M metagenome (GOLD analysis project Ga0302326, IMG submission 202264) | Peat permafrost microbial communities from Stordalen Mire near Abisko, Sweden - Palsa_T0_3 | ecosystem: Environmental > Terrestrial > Soil > Palsa > Peat permafrost | place: Sweden: Abisko...
AAGGGTAATTTCCCGACGCAGTGCACCGTGCCGCTGACCGGCTATCAGGTGGCGGGTACCAACCTGAAGCCTGTGAACTCGACCAATGAAACGGTCGGATTTATTTTCCAACCGTTGAATCAATTCGACGTGTCGGCGGACTACTACAAGATCACACTCAAGAACGACATCATTTCGCAGTCCACATTCGGCGAACCCGATTACCTCCCGGGAAGCCTGGTGCGCGGACCCTCAGCGTTATTGCCCTATTGCACGGCGACTAACGTCTGCACGACCTCTGAATTGACCCCGGTTGGGTTAGCCCTGTTTGCCTCATATCCCTACATCAATGCAGGCGCGACCCAGACCGAAGGCTTCGATATCGACATGCATACCAATTGGGATCTGGGACCCGCCGGCAAGCTCAGCGCTGAGTTGAACTACACGCATATAATTGAGTACAACATCACCGTAAACGGGGTGACGTTCGATCTGGCTGGCACGCACGGTCCGTCCGAAGTTTCGGGCGATACCGGCAATCCGAAGGATCGCGCGGTGTTCAATCTGACCTGGGAATTGGGTCACCTGACGGTTACCGGGACCGAGAATTACACTGGCCCCTTCAAGATCACCGATCCGTCGGAAGGGATTGACACCTGCGCCGACGCGCTCGGGAGCGAAGCGAGTGGGGCATACGGGTTCCGCTACGTGGCCACGAGCACGACCCCGAGCATTCTGTGCACGGTGCGTCGTTTCTACTCCACCAACCTGTATCTGAAGTACGCGGTCAACGACAAGTTTGCAGTGCATGGTTCCGTTGTGAACTTCTTCAACGCCAACCCCCCGGTCGATGCGCAGACTTACGGCGGCGGCGGACTGCTGGCGTATGACGGCGCGTTCCATCAGGACGGCGCTGTGGGCCGATACTTCACGGTGGGTGCGACCCTCAGGTTCTAGATCCGAAAATAACAACAGTTGAAAGTCAGTTGCTGATGCGGCCCCGGAAGCCTAAAAGCTTCCGGGGCTTTTCTTTTGCGCTGGCCGCGTTGCTGGCCTGCTGCGGCCTGCTTCCCGGGCATGCGTGCGCAGCCGATACGCATACCGAGCGCATCATCGCCCTCGTGACCATCAACGGTCGCGGCCCATTCCGCTTCATGCTCGATACCGGCGCCAACCAGACCGTACTGACCGAATCCGTGGTGCAGCGGCTGCAACTGTCGGTGTCAGCGGCACGACCTGGGTCGCCAGCGCGCATGTCGATCGACTCGATAGCGGCGCGCTGCATCTGCTGGATGTACAGTTGCCGGTGCTCTCCGGGCGCCTGTTCGACGACCTCGACGGCATACTCGGGACTGACGGCTTCCAGGATAAGACCATGTCGGCCGATTTCATCAACGGCCAGTTCACCATTGCGCAATCGCAGCGTGCGGGCGCGCCGCAGCGCTTGCCGGTGATAGCGCTGCAGTTTCTATCGCGGCGAATGATGCTGGTCGACGGCTATGTAGGCCGTGTGCGCACCAAGGCGCTCATCGACACCGGCGGCACCCACACGCTGGGCAATCGTGCCCTGCTCGACGCCCTGAATACCGGCCGCGGCGAGCCCCTCGTCCAGAGCAGCACACGCGTCGTGGACGCCACGCAGGGGCTGCAAGCCGCCACGCTTGCGCGCGTACCGCTGATCCGTCTGGGTGGGGCGAACATCGAGCGGCTGGCCGTCACCTTCGGCGACTTCCCGGTGTTTGAGGCCTGGGGCCTGCAGGATCAGCCCGCGCTATTGATTGGAATGGATGTGCTGGGCTCGCTGGCCGAACTCAACATCGATTACCGTCGGCGCGAACTGGCCATGTTGCCGCGCGCGGGCACGCTCGCCGCGCATTAGCGCCCTGGCGGCTTGCGGTGCTCGGCCGCCGAGGCGCAGTTGCCGCAGCCTGGTATGGCGAGCCGCCGGCGATGCTGCGCGGCCGCGCGCACGGCGATGCCGCGCGCCGCCAGCGCATCGAGCAGACGCTGGCGAGCGCCCATGGACAGAAAGCTCCAGACCACGTAGCCGCTGGCGCACAGCACCGCCACGGCGATGATGAACTGCTGCAGCATCTTTAGGCTCCAGCCCCCAGGCTGCGGGCAATGTGATAGGTCAGGAACGCGAACGCGTAGGCGATCACGAACAGATAGCCGGTCATGATCAGCGGATAGCGCCAGGAATTGGTTTCGCGCCGAACGGTCACCAGCGTCGACAGGCACTGCGGCGCAAACACGTACCAGGCCAGCAGCGACAAGGCCGTGGCCAGACTCCAGCCGCTGGCGATCATCGGTCGCAACGCGGTCTCAACGTCGGCCGCACCGCTCGCTCCGGACGCGCCGGCGCCCGACAGCGAATAGACCGTGCCCAACGCCCCGACCACGACCTCGCGCGCGGCGATCCCCGGCACCAGCGCGACGCTGATCTGCCAGTTGAACCCGAGCGGCTTGAAGATCGTCTCCAGGCCGGAGCCCAGCATGCCGGCGAAGCTGTAGCGAATCGCCGGGCCCGTGGCCCCCGCGGGCGGCTGCGGATAACTGGCGAGGAACCACAGCAGCACCATGAGTGCCAGGATGATCGTGCCGACGCGCGTCAGAAAAATCTGCGTACGCTCCCACAGGCCGGTCAGCAGATTACGCAGGTTCGGCCAGTGGTATTCGGGCAGCTCCATCAGCAGAGGGTGATAGCTCGAGCGCATGGTCGCGCGGCGCATGATCAGCGCCACCAGCACCGCGCCGGCCACGCCCGCGAGATACAGCGCAAACAGCACCAGGCCCTGCAGATTCAAAGGCCCCACGGAGCGCATCGGGATGAATGCGCCGATGATCAGCGCATACACCGGCAAGCGAGCCGAACAGGTCATCATCGGTGCCAATAAAATCGTCGCCAGCCGGTCCCTCACGTTCGGAATCGTGCGCGTGGCCATGATCCCGGGAATGGCACAGGAGAACGAGGACAGCAGCGGAATGAAGGATCGTCCCGACAGTCCCACGCTGCCCATGATGCGGTCGAGCAGAAACGCGGCGCGCGGCAGATAGCCGCTGTCCTCGAGCAGCAGGATGAAGAAGAACAGGATCAGGATCTGAGGCAGGAACACCAGCACGCTGCCGGCCCCGGCGATCACGCCGCCGACCAGCAGACTGCGCAGCGGGCCGGCCGGCAGCACGTGCTGCACCATCTGGCCGAGCCCGTCCATGCCGGCCGTGATCCAGGCCACCGGGGCCTGCGCCCAGCTGAACACCGCCTGGAACATCAGGAACAGCAGCAGGCCGAGCAGGATCGGGCCTGCGATCGGATTCATGACGATGCCATCGAGCCGGGCCAGCGCGCGATCGCGCAAGGGCTCGACGTAGCCGACCGCGCTCAGAATGCGGCGCACCTCGCGCTGGGTCGCGGTCAGCTCCGCATCGGACACCGCCGCCACCGTGAAGGATTCACGTGGCGCGCCGAACTGCACGGCATCCAGCGCCGCCAGCAGCGCGGCTTCTCCGCCGACGCGCACGGCAACAGTATCGACCACCGGCACGCCGAGTTCGCGCGCCAGCGCCGCACGGTCGAGCGTGAAGCCCCGCCGCTGCGCCAGATCGCTCATGTTCAGCGCCACGATTATCGGAATGCGAAGCCGCGTGAGCTCGAGCGTGAGCCGCAATGACAGGCGCAGATTGGTGGAATCGAGCACGCAGATGATCAGCTCGGGCGGCGTCTCCCCGCGCAGCCGTCCGGTCACCACGTCGCGCGTGATCGCCTCATCGAGAGTGGTCGGCACCAGGCTGTAGGTACCGGGCAGATCGGTGACGCGATAGAGCAGGTGACGTCGGGCGCCGAAGAAAGCCCCTTCCTTGCGCTCGACCGTGACACCCGGATAGTTGGCGACCTTCTGGCGGCTGCCGGTCAGGCGATTGAATAGCGCGGTCTTGCCGCAGTTGGGCGCACCAACCAGCGCCACGCGGCGTGTCACCACATCGGGCAGATCGCGGGTCACAGGACCTCTGGGCGCTCGAGCTGCACCATCACGGCTTGGGCTTCGCGCCGGCGCAGCGCAAAGATCGATGAGCCGATGCGCACGGCGATCGGATCGCCGCCGGGGCGGATTTCCTCGATGACCTCGATGCACTCGCCCGGAACGAAACCCACTTCGAGCAGGCGCCGCGCAACGGTCGATCCGGCCCTATCGCCGATGGTCGTCCCGATGGTCGTCCCGGCCACACCGTCCAACGTTACGGCGCTGACCGTGCCGCGAGCACCCTTATGCAGCGATGCCAGTGAGCGTACCTCGACGGCCCAGTCCACACAGGCATCCATTGCCGCGCCCCATAAAAGGTCAAATGCGAATCAATCGCAATTGCATCTGAGCATAGCGCAGACCGCCAGCGGATGCCAGTTTGGGCTCACGGAACCGCTACCGCCGCCCGCTAAAACGCCGCCAGAGCAGATGGTCCAGCGACAGGTTGCCGGCCCCGCGGCACAGCAGCACCAGCAGCATGGCCGCCCATTGGATGTGTGTCGGCCAGGCCTGCGGATACACGAACACCTCGATGACGCTCGTCATGCCGAGCAGCACCAGGGCAGCCGGCCGCGTCAGCAATCCGAGCACCAGCAGCACCGGCGTCGACAGTTCGATCGACGCGCCGATGTGCGCCGCGACATCCGGCGGCAACAGCGGCACCTTGTACTCGTCCTCGAACAGCTGCAGCGTGGCGTCCCAATTGGCCAGCTTGGTGGTGCCTGAATTCCAGAACACGGTGGCAACCGCCAGGCGCAGCGGAATCGCGAGCAGGCTGTAGGGCACGCGCTCCAGCGCGCCAATGACGCGCCCGGTCGCCGCCGTCGTGGAGCTGTTCATGAAGTCCCCTCTCCTATCCAACCGGTGAATCGAGCCGAGGCCAGGTGATCCGCCAGCAAGGCGTTGAGCACGGCGTTGAGCTCCTCGCCGGCGTGATTTGCGCATGCGGCTTCACTCAGTGCGGCCTGCAGCGGTTCGCCCGCACACAGGCGCTGCGTGAACTGCCAGGCAGCCGGCGTCAGCCTGCGGACCTGAACACTTCCCGCGCAGCGCTCGATCAGCAGCCAGACCGGACCGGCCGCCGGATCCAGTGCCGCGATCGCCGCCTGGTCCTGATCCAGGACGGCGTGCCAGATCGCATCGGCCGGGGTATCCAGGCGCAGCACGCTGACGGCCGGGTGCGGCACAAAGCGCAGACTGGCCACGACCGCCGCATGCAGCCCGGCCAGTAACTGGACCTGCAACCCCGGGACATCCGGGGCATGCAACGCGCGGTTCACGGCCCATTCCAGCCGCGCGACATCGGCCAGATAGGTCAGTTGCGCGGCCTGCGGAAACTGCGCCAGAAACGCCGCGAACTGCTGGCCGTAGTCGTTCAGACAGGCGCTGGTCGGCGGATGGGTGCGAATGAACTCCTGCGCGGCGGTCTCGAAGAATCCCGATCCGACCAGCCGGCGCACCGCCGGGAAGCTCAAGGCCAGCGCGCCGGTCAGCGCGCCCAGGCAGGTATTGCGGTAGATGGCCAGCAGCTGCGAGGGCAGCGCCAGCTCAGCCGGCGCCAGCTCAGCCGGCGCACCCGTGACGGCCTCTGCGAGCAGCGCGCGCCCCAGGGCGCGCTGCAGTTCACGCAGCGCGGGCATGGGGGCAGTCGCCGCGGCTGGCGCGCAGCCGCTCGGCGGCCTGCGCGGCTTGGTCCAGCAAGACCTCGAATGCCGGGATATCGGTATCCCATTCGATCAGCGTCGGCCGCGGACCAAAGCGCTCGAGCGCCTGCTCATACAGCGCCCAGACCTCTGGCGACACCGGCGAGCCGTGATTGTCGATGCGCAGCACGCGCGCATCTTCGAGTGTGCACACAGAGTGACCGGCCAGGTGATACTCGCCAATCGCCTGCGCCGCCAGCGCGTCCAGATAGGTCAGCGGGTCCCAGCCGTGGTTGCTGGCGCTGACAAAAATATTGTTGAGGTCGCACAGGATGCCGCAGCCGGTACGGCGCGCCACGGCGCCCAGGAATTCCCATTCCGGAATACTGGAGTGCTCGAACTGCAGGTAGCTCGATGGATTCTCGAGCAGGATAGGCCGCTTGAGCCGCTCTTGAGTCTGCTGTACGTGCCGGCAGACCACTTCGAGCGCCTCCTCGGTCATGGGCAGCGGCAGCAGATCGGCCAGATAGTGGCCGCCGGTCACGCTCCACGACAGGTGCTCGGACACCAGACCCGGCTCGATCGCCTGCGTCAGTTCCGCCAGCCGCTGCAGATGGCTGAGGTCAAGGCCTTCGGCGCTGCCCAGGGACAGCCCGACTCCGTGCAGCGACAGCGGATAGTCGCGCCGTACCGCTTCGAGAGTGCGTCGTACCGCGCCGCCGCCAAAATAATTCTCGGCGTGCACCTCGAACCAGGGCACGTCGGGCCGTGTCTGCAGCACCTGCTCATGATGCGGAAAGCGCAGCCCGATTCCCGCCGCGGCGGAAATCGAGCCGGCCTGCCCTTGGCTGTCGGATGAGTCGAGCAACGGCTTGGCCTTACATGGCCTGGGTCGTGCCGCCCGCAATCTTGGCGCAATCGCCCGCCGGCACCAGCACGAATGATTTCGGATCGCGCGCCATGGTGGCTTGACCGGCGCAGGAATGGGCGCCCGCCGCGCAGTCGTTTTTCGCGACCGCGTTGATGCCGTAACATTTCTCCAGCTTCTCTTTCATGGCGGTGTTGGATTGCGCCGGGCTGGGGCTGTCGGCGGCGCGAACCGGGGCCTGCAGCGCGAGCGCAAGACCGACCGCGGCGGACAGCGTGGAAGCAGCCAATAGGTATCGATTCATGATGGAACCCCTGTTGTTATGGGCCCCGAAATTGGGGCCACGCGGGTAAATTCGGCGCCGCGCACAAAAGGTTACACTGCCACCCGTGCCCACCGCGCTCACGCCCGAGGAGACAGACCAGGCATGGTCGCAGCTCATGCGCGCTGCGCAAGCCGGTGATCGCGCGGCCTATTCCCGATTGCTGCTGGCGGTGACCCCGTTCGTTCGCGCGCTGCTGCGCCGTTATTGCTCCCACCGCCAGGATATCGAGGAAATGGTGCAGGAGACGCTGCTGACCATGCATCGCGTGCGCCAGACCTATGACCCGAAGCGTCCGTTCAGCCCCTGGCTCGGCGCCATCGCCGCGCGCCGCGGCATCGACGGACTGCGCCGGCGCTCGCGCGTGGCGCGCCATGAGGTCAGCGCCGAAATCGAAAGTTATGAAACCTTTGCCGACCCTGCAGCGAATATCGATATAGAGGCGGTACGTGCGGCGGGCGAGGTCGAGGAGTTGCTGCGGCGGCTGCCGCCGAGGCAGCGCGCGGCGCTCGAAGCCGTGAAACTCAAGGAGATGAGTCTGGCGGAGGCGTCAGCTGCCTCGGGGCAATCGGTGGGCGCCCTCAAGGTCAACACCCACCGCGCGCTCAAGGCGCTGCGGGCGCTGTTCCAGGAACGCTGATGCAGACCAACGAATTCATCGAACAGCTCTCCGCGCAGCTCGAGCCGGTGCGCGTGCTGCGTTCACCGGGGCTGCGTGCGGTGTTCTGGCTGGCGATGGTCGGCGCGGTCAGCACGGCGCTGGTTATGCGCTACGCCCACATGGACAGCGTGCTGCAGCGTCTGGCGGTGCCGCGGATCGCGCTCGAATGCGTGGCGACGGCCTTGACTGCGATCACTGCCATCGTCGCGGCCTTTGAGCTGTCGGTGCCGGATCGCTCGCCGCGCTGGGCGTGGCTGCCGCTGCCCTGGTTCGTGTTGTGGCTGGCCGCCAGCGGCCTGGGCTGCCTGCGCAATGGCCTGGGTCTTCACGGCCCTGCAGGCGTGTTCGGTCACAGCGGCGACTGCTTCGCGTTCATCACCGCGGCCAGTGTGCCGCTGGCCGTGGCTCTGTTCTGGATGCTGCGCCGTGCCCGTCCGATCGCGCCGCTGCCGGTGGCCGCCCTGGGCACCTTGGGCGTGGCGGCGACCGCTGCCTTCGTGCTGGAATTTTTTCATCCGTTCGACGTGACCGTGATCGATCTGAGCGCGCATCTGGCCGCCGTCGGCCTGGTGGTGCTGCTCGGCATGGCCTGGCGTCGGCCGCTGCTCGACACCGATTCCGCGAATTAAAAGTGCAGGCTCACGCTGCCGTAGAGGGTTCGCCTCGGGCCGTAGGCGGCTTGAAATATGCCGATGCCTTCGGCCGATCGGATCTCGTTGACGCGGTCCAGCAGATTCAACACGGTCAGCCGCAGCGACAGCGGCAATCCACCCGCGAGCGTGAAGGTGCGCTCGGCGCTGGCATTGAGCTCAAAGGTGTGCGGCAGCGTCTGCGTATCGGCGAAGCCCGTGGCCAGGCCGCTGCTGTAGCGCGAATCCAGCGACAGCGAGTAGGGTTGGAATGCGTAACTGAGGCCGGCAGCGCCGCCGAATTTCGGCTGGTGATCGAGCAGTATGGCGTGCGCGTCGATGTAGGCGAGTTCGTCCGGATCAAAGTTGAATTGTCCGGTCGCCACGCCCTTCTGCCAGTTCTCGCCCACCGTCAGGCTGGCGTAGCTGGAGAATCCCTGCGCGACATAGCGCACGCCGAGCTCCGAACCCCAGATCCAGCCCTGATCGTAATTGAACGGCGCAAAGATCGGCACCACACCGAACTGACCGGTGTCCAGATAGTGGTTGGTGCGCTCGTAATAATTGTCCAGCGACACAGTCAGCTGCGGGCTCGGGTGCACGACCACGCCGAGGTCGAACTCGGAATCCTGCTCGGCCAGCGGCAGCGTCACGCCTGGCGGACCAGCGGCGGAGGTGCCGGCGTAGGCGGCCTGGGTCGTCGGCGCGATGCCCAGAAAGCTCGGCACCTGCAGGTAGCGCGCAAAGCCGGCATGCAAGGCGGTATCGGCATCAGGACGGAACAGCAGATTGATCCGCGGGCTGAGCTGCTGGGCGTGGGTGTAGCCGGTCATGTCGTCGCCGCGAAGGCCCAGATCCAGACTCAGGCGATTGCTCAGCCGCCACAGGTCACTGACATAGAGGCTCGAGATGACATTGGAGGCCGAGCTGCCGGTCAGCACGCTCACGGGCACCGTGCTGGTCTGAGCACCGTCCGCATCGGCCGGAAACACCAGCGAATCGACGCTGTTCTGCACATGGTAGTCGCCGACATAGAAGCCGGCGCCGAGCGTGTGAGCGCCGGTTTGGAAACTTAGGTCCCCCTGCAGCGTGTTGTCGCCATCCTCGTGCTTGGCCTGCGAGGCCACACCCTGATAGATGAGCTCGCCGACCGGATCGGGCACGAATTGCTGAGAGATGTAGTGCGCCGTGTAGCCCAACTGCAGCTCCACGCCGGCATCGGTGGTGCTGTGAATACCCACCATGGCCAGGTAGTCGCGAAAGTTCAGGCGCGAATCGATGTCGGCTGAGCCCGGGACGTTGGTCACTGCCGCCAGATCGAAGGCCGGCGCCAGTCCCGGCGCGTTCGGCAGCTCATTGTCGCTGCGCGTCGCGGCCAACAGCAGCGTGACCTGAGTCTGCGGGGCCGGCGCGTAGGACCAGAAGCCCAAGGCCTGCTGCGTGCGGCCCTGGTCGTGGATCGGTGTCGGGCCGGGCGTGGCGCTGCTGAAGGCGGTGTCGCTCCAGGTCTCGCGCGCGCTGAGGTAGCTGCTCAATGAGTCGTCGCAAGCGGCATACTCGATGCTCGGCGACAGTGTCTGGCGCTGCCCCGCCTCGACACTGAACTCGCCGCCGGGTGCCGTGCAGCCATCCTTACTCTGAACATCGACCACCCCGCCGGTCGCGAACCCGTAGCGCGAGGGCAGAATCCCGACCCGTAAATCCAGCTGCTGGACGAACATGGTGTTGAGCATCGACAGGAACGGCGGATTGGTGTTGATGTCCAGCGGCACCAGGAAACCGTTGACCTGGTATTGAAACTGTGGCCCCTCGGTACTGCGGATGTGGATCTGCTGGTTCTGATCGCCCGCGACGCTGGGGAGCTGCGTGAGCACGTCGGTGATCGGGGTTTGCTCCCCGCCCGGCAGATTGTCGATGTCCTGCGGACCGACGCGATAGTCGGCCGTGCCGCTGTCGGACACGTCCGGGCCGCTCGGGCGCTGGCCGACGATGATGACCGTGCTCAACTCGTTCGCACCCGAAGCCTCGCCGGCCATATCTGCGGCTACGTCTGCCATGGCCGGGGCGGCCGCGAGCGCGGCCGCGAGTACGACCCCGAGTACGACCGCGCACGACACCGGCGCAGGCAGTGCGTCGGCCGGACAGCGCATGAGAGCACCTCAAATGCTAATCAGAATATGAATGAGAATCGTTCTCATTGGAGTCTAGCGACTGGCGCGCGACAGGTCAAACGGGTCAAACGGGTCAAACGGAAGGAATCAGGCCAGTTCTATCGCGACGGCCGTGGCTTCGCCGCCGCCGATACACAGCGAGGCGATGCCGCGCTGCAGTTTGCGGCCCTTGAGCGCATGCACGAGCGTGGTCAGGATGCGCGCGCCCGATGCCCCGATCGGATGGCCGAGCGCGCAGGCACCGCCATTGACGTTGACCTTCTCGTGCGGCAGCCCGACATCGCGCATCGCCGCCATCGTGACCACTGCGAAGGCCTCGTTGATTTCGTACAGATCCACGTCCTGCGCGCTCCACGCCGCCGCCTGCAGCACCCGCTGGATCGCGCCGGCCGGAGCGGTCGTGAACCATGCGGGCTCGTGCGCATGGCTGGCATAGGCGACGATGCGCGCCAGCGGCGCGGCACCCGCCGCGCGCATCGCCGATTCGCTCATGAGCACCAGTGCCGCCGCACCATCGGCAATTGAAGAGGAGCTCCCCGCGGTGACGGTGCCGTCCTTGCCGAAAGCCGGCTTGAGCTGCGCAATCTTGCTGATGTCGCAGCCGTAGGGAGGCTCATCCCGGTCGACGATCTGCTCGCCCTTGCGGCTCTTGACCGTGACCGCGACCAGCTCGGCGCTGAACGCGCCGCTGTCGCAGGCCGCGAGCGCGCGGCGCACCGATTCGGCGGCATAGGCATCCTGCTCGGCGCGCGAGAAGGCGTATTTGCGCGCGGTGGCGTCGGCGAAGTGCCCCATGAGCGCACCGTCGTAGGGATTCTGCAGGCCGTCGTAGAACATGTGATCGAGCAGCTCGGCGTGCCCGAGCCGCAGGCCCGCCCTGGCCTTGGGCAGCAGATACGGCGCGTTGCTCATCGATTCGAGGCCCCCGGCCATGACCACGCGCGCCGAACCGGCGCGGATCGCATCGCAGCCGATCATTGCGGCCTTCATGCCCGAGCCGCAGACCTTGTTGATCGTCGTCGCCGGCACGCGCGTCGGGATACCGGCGCCGATCGCCGCCTGGCGCGCCGGGGCCTGGCCGAGTCCGGCCGGCAGCACGCAGCCGAGCAGCACCTCGTCGAGCTGCTCGGCGCTCACACCGCTGCTTTCGAGCGCAGCACGCACCGCGGCCGCGCCGAGCTGCGGCGCGCTCAGCGGCGCCAGCGCGCCCTGAAAGGCGCCAATCGGCGTGCGCCGCGCGGCCACGATGTAGACCTGTTCCGGCGCGCTCACGGCTCTCAACCCAGCGCCGAACGGAATTGCGCCGAGGTGCGCGTACGCACCTCGGCTTCGCTGACGCCCGGGGCGAGCTCGACCAGATCAAATTCGCCCTTGCGCTCGGCGCGGCGGAATACGGCCAGGTCCGTGATCAGCATGTCGACCACGCCGGCGCCGGTCAGCGGCAGTTCGCAGCGCGGCTTGAACTTCGGCGAGCCGTCGCGTGCCACATGCTCCATGACGACGATGACGTAGCGCACGCCGGCCACCAGATCCATCGCCCCGCCCATGCCCTTGACCATCTTGCCCGGCACCATCCAGTTGGCCAGATCCCCGTGCTGCGAGACCTCCATGCCGCCGAGCACCGACAGATTGATATGGCCGCCGCGAATCATCGCGAAACTGTCGGCCGAGGAGAAATAGGAAGAGCTCGGCAGCTGCGTGATGGTCTGCTTGCCGGCATTGATCAGGTCCGCATCCTCCTCGCCCTCGTACGGGAACGGCCCCATGCCCAGCATGCCGTTTTCCGACTGCAGCACCACCTTCATGCCCTGCGGGATGTAGTTGGCGACCAGCGTCGGAATGCCGATCCCCAGATTGACGTAGTAGCCGTCGCGCAGCTCCCGTGCCGCGCGCTCGGCCATTTTTTCACGCGACCAGGGCATCGCCCCCCCGCTTGCGCACGGTGCGCTGCTCGATCCGCTTGCCGTAGCCGCGTCCCTGCACGATCCGCTGCACGAATATCCCCGGCGTGTGGATCTGATCCGGATCGAGCGCGCCGACCTCGACCAGCTGCTCGACTTCCGCCACCGTGACCCGCCCGGCCGTCGCCATCATCGGATTGAAGTTGCGCGCGGTCTTGCGATAAATCAGATTACCCTCGGCATCGCCTTTCCAGGCCTTGATGATCGCCAGATCGGCCACCAGGCCGGTCTCGAGCACATAGCTCTCGCCGTCGACCACCCGCGTCTCCTTGCCCTCGGCCACCAGCGTGCCGGCGCCCGTGCGTGTGTAGAAGCCGTAGATGCCGGCGCCTCCGGCGCGTATGCGCTCGGCCAGCGTGCCCTGCGGGTTGAATTCGATCTCGACCTCGCCCGCCAGGTACTGGCGCTCGAACTCGCGATTCTCGCCGACGTAGGAGGAAATCATCTTGCGGATCTGCCGCGTGCGCAGCAGCTGGCCCAGACCGAAATCATCGACGCCGGCGTTGTTGGAGATGATGGTCAGGCCCTTGGCGCCCGAGTCCCGCAGCGCATCGATGAGCTTCTCGGGAATCCCGCACAGCCCGAATCCGCCGGCCATCACGCTGATGCCGTCGTGCACGAGGCCCGACAGCGCCTCGGTCGCGCTCGCATATACCTTGGTCTTGCCCACTGCACTCCCCGCGCCGCCCGGTACTGAATACGGAATGATAAACCGCCAGGCGCAATGCAGCTACGCCGCGGCCTGCACCGCCAGAGTTCCGCTGCGGCCGGGCACCGTTCCGGGCAGTACCGCGCAGGCCGGCAGCTGCGCAGGATCAATGCCTGCCAGCAGCGTGCGCATCGACACCAGCTCATAGCCCTGGGCCTGCCAGCCGCGCATGAGCCGTTGCAATACCGGCAGCAGCTTCATGCCTTCCAGCTCCGCGTGCAGCGTGAACACATGATGGGCACTGGGCTCGCGCGTGCGCGCCAGCACGGCCTCGTGTACCTGCGCGACCCCGACCCCGTCGATGCCGATCAATTCATCGAGCGTCGGCAGCGTGGTCGGCAGCTGCGGACAGCGGCTGCGCCGACCCTGCAGCCAGGGCACGAACGGCGCGGCACCGCGTGTGTCCGAGGCGTAGTGGAAACCGAGTTCCTCCTCGAGCGCCAGGGCCGCCTGGTTCATCTGCCAGCCGGCCGCCCCATGCACGGTCGGCGATGAGCCGAACACCTCGCGAAAACGTTCCACCGCGAGCAGCATCTGCCGGCGCGTCCACGCCTCGCCGCGACGGCTCACAAAGTCCTGCCAGCTGGTGTGATCGAAACAATGGATGCCGACTTCGAATCCGGCATCGCGCGCACGGCGCATCGTGGCCCCGGCGCGGCGGCCGATGTCCGGTCCCGGCAGTAGCGTACCGTACAGCAGCGTGCGCAGCCCATAGTGCTCGAGCACCGAGGTACGCGATACCTTGCCGAAGAAACCCGGGCGGAACACCCGGCGCAGCGCGCGGCCGGTGTGGTCGGGCCCCAGGCTGAACAGGAAGCTGGCATCGGCGCCGGCCGCCTTGAGCGCATCGATCAGCGCCGGCACGCCTTCACGTGTGCCCCGCAAGGTATCGACGTCGATTTTCAGTGCGAGCTGCATGCTGTGCACGCTGCCGCCGTGTCAGGGGCGCGCCTCCTGCTCGAGCAGGCGCCCGGCCTGCGCAATCTCGCCGCGATAGGCGTCGAATATCTGCCGCAGCGCGTCCTGCATGCTCACGCGCGGGCTCCAGTCCAGATCGGCGCAGATGTTGTCGATCTTGGGCACGCGGTTCTCCACGTCCTGGTAGCCCTTGCCGTAGTACTCGGTCGCGGTGGTATCGACCAGCCGCACCTTGGCCGCGTTGTCACGGTACTCGGGATAGGTGGCCGCGATTCTGAGCATCTCGGTGGCCAGCTCGCGCACCGACAGGCTGTTGGCGGGATTGCCGACATTATAGATGCGCCGGCTGGCGCGACCGTCGCGGTTCTCGATCATCTTCATGAGCGCATCGATGCCGTCGCTGATGCCGGTGAAGCAGCGGCGCTGGCGGCCGCCGTCGACCAGTCGCACGTTCTCGGCGCGCACGATATGGCCCAGGAACTGCGTGATCACGCGCGAACTGCCCTCCTTGGCCGCGTGGATGTTGTCCAGGCCCGAGCCGATCCAGTTGAACGGCCGGAACAGCGTGTAGTCGAGCTCATCGCGCAGGCCGTAGGCATGGATCACGCGATCGAGCAGCTGCTTGGAGCAGGCATAGATCCAGCGCTGCTTCTCGATCGGCCCGTAGACCAGCTCGGAGGCGTGCGGATCGAATTCGCTGTCGCGGCACATGCCGTAGACCTCGGAGGTCGAGGGAAACAGCACCCGCTTGCGGTGCTTCACGCACAGCCGGACGATGGCCAGATTGGCCTCGAAGTCCAGCTCGAACACGCGCAGCGGCTCGCGCACGTACGTGGCCGGCGTCGCGATTGCCACCAACGGCAGCACCACGTCGCATTTCTTGATGTGGTACTCGATCCACTCGCGGTTGATCGTGATGTCGCCTTCGAAGAAGTGGAACCGGGGATTCTCCTGCAGCCGCGTGATGCGCTCGCTGTTCATGTCCATGCCGTAGACGCGCCAGTCGGTGGCGCTCAGGATGCGCGTGGACAGGTGATGGCCGATGAAGCCATTCACGCCGAGGATCAGGATGTTGTTCATCGTCGACTCACTCCATGACCGGCTTGAGCGACACGGCACGCTCGCCGAAGCGCCGGTGAAAGGCCTCGGCGCTGCACAGGTCCGCGCCGAAGTCGAACTGCAGGATCTTAAGTGCGCCGTCGCGGCACAGCGCATACAGCGTGCCCTGGTGCCAGCGCAGTGCCGGTAGCCCGTCCGGTGCCATCGCGAGTGCGCCCGGTGCGCTCGCGGGCAGCGAGCGCAGGATGCGCAGCGGCATGCCCTCCGCTTCGGTAAAGGCCCCCGGGTACGGCGGCGCGACCGCGCGGATCAGATTATGCGCTGCGCGGGCGCCCTGTCGCCAATCGATGGCGCCATCGCGCGCGCTGCGAGCGCCGAAGTAGCTGCCGGCGGACAGATCCTGCGGCCGGTGCGGCGCGGTGCCGGCAATCAGCCCCGGCAGGCAGCGATGCAGCACCAGTTCCGCGGCGGTGGTGACCTTGCGAAACACCTCGAGCGCGGTGTCGTCCGGCAGTATCGGCACGGCCTGCTGTGCGACGATGTCGCCGGCGTCGGGTTTGTGCGCCATGGCGTGCAGCGTGGCGCCGGTCTCGCTCTCCCCGCGCAGCACGGCCCAGTTCACCGGCACGCGGCCGCGGTATTTCGGCAGCAGCGAGCCATGCACGTTGTAGGCGCCGCGCGCCGGCAGCGCCAGCAGTTCGGCTCCCAGCATCGAGCGGTAATAGAACGAAAACAGGAAGTCGGGCCGCGCGGCTTCGATTCGCCGCATGATCGCCGGTGCATTGGGATTTTCCGGCATCATGACCTCGATGCCGTGCCACCCCGCATGCTGGGCCACACTCTCGAACCAGATGTTCTCCCCGGGCGCATCGGCATGCGTCAGCACCAGAGGCACCTCGATGCCGTGCGCCAGCAGCGTACGCAGGCAGCGCACGCCGACATCGTGATAGGCGAACACCACGGCGCGCGGCGCGCGCTCGCCGGCCGTCAAGCCTGATCCTCGCGGCGCTCCAGCACGCTGCCGACGATGTAGCGCGGACGGTGTCGCACCTCGTCGTAAATGCGGCTGACGTACTCGCCGAGCAGTCCGACGCCGAACAGCGCCACGCCGATCAGGAAGAAGGCGATCGCGAACAGCGTGAACACCCCTTCGGCCTCGGGGCCGACCACCAGCCGGCGCACCACCAGGAACACCACGAACAGCACCGAGAGCATGGCGATGCCGATGCCAAAGGCCGAGAACAGCTGCATCGGCGCGGTCGAAAAACCCGTCATCAGATCGAAGTTCAGGCGCATGAGCCGGAACAGCGAATACTTGGAGACCCCGGCGCCGCGATCCTCGTGCGCAACCATGATCTCGGTCGGACTCATCGCGAAGGTATAGGCCAGCGCCGGCACGAACGTGTTGTATTCCGAGCATTGGTTGACGGCATCGACGACACTGCGCGCATAGCCGCGGAACATGCAGCCCTGATCGGTGATGCGCACGCGCGTAGTGCGCTCGCGCAGCGCATTGATCAGGCGCGAGGCATAGCGGCGCCAGGCGACGTCCTTGCGCTGGATGCGGATCGTGCCGACGTAGTCGTGGCCGGCGTCGAGCTCGGCCAGCACCCGCGGAATCTCCTCCGGCGGATTCTGCAGATCGGCGTCGAGCGTGATGACGTAGCGTCCGCGACTCTCGGCGAAGCCGGCCAGGATCGCGCGATGCTGGCCGAAATTGGCCGCGAACAGCACCACGCGCGTGACATCGGCGCGCCGCTCGAACGCCTCCTTGAGCAGCGCCGCGGAGCGGTCGCGGCTGCCGTCGTTGACGAACACGATCTCGTAGCTGCGTGCCAGCGCATCGAGCGCCGGATACAGCCGCGCGAACAGGATCGGGAGCACCTGCTCTTCGTTGTAGATCGGGATGACCACCGACAGATCGGGCGCGGTGCGCGTCATGGCCGCTGCACGATGCGCGCGGTCTGTGCGCACACCCGGTCCACGTCCTGCTCGCGCATCGCCGGAAACAACGGCAGCGTGGCGATGCCGCGGCCGATGCGTTC
>Ga0302326_10014022_pt1 | contig 16987 bp, 16 predicted proteins | sample Palsa_T0_3_FD_202264 | JGI IMG/M metagenome (GOLD analysis project Ga0302326, IMG submission 202264) | Peat permafrost microbial communities from Stordalen Mire near Abisko, Sweden - Palsa_T0_3 | ecosystem: Environmental > Terrestrial > Soil > Palsa > Peat permafrost | place: Sweden: Abisko...
CGCCGCTGCGGTCTGGGCCGCCACCGGAGCTGGTGTTTGCGTGAAGACGCCGGCAGCGTTCAGGCTCGCGACCGCCACGTTGGTGAGCGTCTGGACCGAGGTGAGGGTGGTGGCCTTCGAGAACTGCTGTTGTTCAGCGGCCTGTCCGACAGCCCATGCGGCCGCAGCGGCGTTGAGGATGAGGTTCATTTTCTGCTGGCCTGCCTGCGGCAGAGGAATCGCGGCTTCGACAGCCTGGACGGATTCCAGAATGGCGGGCAGCGAGTTGAATACTGCAAGGAAAGTTTTCATGGCCCGATAGTAGACCCCCGGCGGGCGGATTCGGGGCGCTTCACGAGCCTGCGATTTTGTAAGTTACTGACGGAAAAAGGGATGGGAGTTGAAAATATTTCCGGGCGGCGCGTGACCGTGAAAATTGGGGATGGAAGGCGGGGAGAACAGACCTGGTACGGCTATTGGAACAGAAGACACCGGCAGCGCTTACGCGACTGCCGGCGCTACCCTCCGTCGCCTTAATTTTTTGGGAGCGCTCCCGCCGCGGTGGTAACCCGTGCGGCTCCGGGGACCTTGTTAAGCAGGCAGATCAGCCCCCTCACGGTTCGCGAGCGTTTCGCGCCGCAGGGTCTAGAATGCGCGCGTTTTAGCGGCCAGTGGGTCCGTGAGGACCGTTGGCTCTTGACCAATAAAGTACACCAGGAGTCTTGAGAACAGGATTTTTATTCGGCCGATTTTGGCTGTAAATCGCTGATTTATTGGGTTGAAAATATTTCTCGCCGGGCTGTGATCGCCGGTTCGGCTATCGGGGAACGCGCTGCGCGGGATCGTAGAAGAACGTTTCGGCGGCGATGAATTCGCCTTCCCAGCGCTGATATGCCAGTTCTTCCATGCGGAGTCTTCTTCCGTCCGGCAAGCCGAAATCGAAGATCCAGCGAATGACCACGTACTCGCCGCTCACGAATACCGGGCGGATACATTGCGACGTCACGGAAGCGATGGTTGAAAGGAATTTCCGTTCGCCTTCAACCAGCGCTTCCCGACCGACTCGCGGCGTGCCCTGATTTTCCTGAATGGAAGCGCCCGGCGCGTAGAATTCCGCGATCGCCTCGGCGTGGGCGTTTTCTTCTACGCGTGCGATGAAGCGTTCCAGGGTTTCGTTTGAAGGCATAAGAGCTGGTTTAGTTTTCTACCGGAACGTTGTTTGCATGGTCGACGACCAGTACGTCACGCATTACTTTTGTGGTTTTGAGAGTGAGGCCAAGAGTCTTGATGGCGTCGGCGATGCCGGGCTCGTCCAATTCAGAGCGCGGTGAATATTCCAGCGAAAAATCGTATTTTCCCGTCAAGCCTGTCCTGTCGGCCACCGGCTGATTGAGTGTGCTGCCGACTATGCGGGCCAAAGCCGACGCGGGCTGAGCTATCGCGGTCATCCGGACAACAGAAACTCCGTTCCGGAAGGTGGACAGTCCCTTCATATCCGGTGGCGATGCGGGTGTCGCGGCTGCTTCAGTCAGTTTCGGCCCGCCTTTCATAACGACCAGATCATAACCTGAAAATTCTTTGGTCTCGTGGTGCACTTTTACGGCGAAGCGTTCGGCGAGAAAGTTCTGGAGCATCAGCCGGAATTGCGGCTTCGTTGTGCCGGGCGGGACGTTCGCCGCCATGTCAAATCGGACTTCGTCGAGCCAGGCAGGACCGTTGATCCGGCAGGCCGCCGGATAGGCATCGCCGAGAAGGTTCATCAGGGATGTGTTCGTGTATCTGACGTGGACCGGATCCGGATCGCCCGGGCCGCCTTCCACGTGCCTCATGCAGGCGCCGTCGTCGGGGGGAGCTGGTTTTATTGACGCTACCTCGAATGTCAGGGAGGGTCCGGCGGACTGGGCGAGGAAAAGGCAAGCCACGACCATCAGTCGCATTTATAAGTCCTCATTGCGGGCGGTTATGGAGAAAGTCTATTACTTTCAAATACCATTCCGACCCGACCGATGGCCATTGTAGCGGCGAGAACGACAGAAGATTCAGCTCCGGCAAGCTTGCGGATCCGGCAAGGAGCATATCTTCAGCGGCGTTTCGCTGGACGATGTCGGCGATGCGCAGGATTTGCTCCGGTAATTGCGGTGGTAATCCGGCAAGGTGACGGAGGAGTTGCCGTTGCGCGGTGGCGCTGGCGGGGGCATCCACCGGGGCCGTGTTTTGTTCGCGGGAAATCTCCTTGGTATCGGGCACGGTCGGGGCGACGATTCTGAGTTCCATCGGCGCAACCTGCCACGTTCCCGTCTTCAGCAGGGCTTCTACCCGCACGCGGCGGGGCGGCGTGTCGGTGGTCGCGAGGATATCAAGCAGGTAGCAGCGCGTGGTTTGTCCTTTGATGTCGGATAGCGATTCCGGCATGGCCCCGAAGGTTGGCGAAGACAGCGGCGTGAGCCAGTCCGGGCAGTACCCGACGCCGCAGGGTACGAAGTGTTCACGGTACAGCGCCAGCTTTACAAGATCGGGCGGATTCGATGCCACATAGAGGAAGTAGTTGCTGCCGGACGGAACGGTAATCGCAACATGAACCGAGAGATGGCCGTTGCGGGCGATGGTGGGCGAAAGGATCTCGCGGGGGACCAGGTCGCGATCGGGCGCTGCCGGGTTTCCGTAGGGATCAATGCGTTCAAAGGCCGAGAAGATCCGGATTTCCTGAGCCGGCGCACGAGCCGCGCACCAGCTCAGGACTATCAGGACAATGGCGGCCTTCACGACATTCTATTTTATGAATACGGTGAGGTCCGACTGGGTAGAGACTCCGCCGGTGCTGAACTGAATCGGCACAGCCCCTGTCGCCGACAGGGATGCGGGGATCTGAACGATCCACTCCGCTTCGGCCGCGAAACCGGTATACCAGCCGGTGAAAGCAACAGGCGCCGTAACTCCGCCGATGGTGCAGGTGTATCCGTTGGCGTTCAGATCGGCCGTGGGAGGCGCAGGAGCGGGCCCGCCAGTCTGAATCGGATACGGTATGCCGGTGTATGAAGGCAACCCGATACCGGTGCCGACGACGGTGATGTAAGAGCCGCGGGCTGCCGCGTTGGTTGAGGTATTAATCGAGCCGTCCTGGTTGGCGGTGTAGGCATTCGTATTGGCGGGGAAAGTAAACAGCGCCGGATGCTGCGCCACGACAGGCACCGTTATGGGCGCGCTGGCGCTGCCGCCGAAGCTGGCGATTACCTGTGCTGTCTGGTGGTTCGCAATTTCAAAGGGAACCTGGAGGTTAACCTGCGTGCCCCCGCCGGTGAAGAAGACAGGCGCCTGCACACCGTTAAATGTCACCGACGTGCCGCCGAGATTCTGTGGCAGGTAGCCAAGCACGTATCCGGTATTGGTGTAGCCGATGCCTGCATAAGGGCCTGTGGCTGGCGCAACGCCCGAGCCGTATAACGTCACGTATTCGCCCGGCGATACAGTTCCGCTGCCGACCACACCTGTGAGATCGCTGACGGCGCTGACCAAGCCTGCCGCGGAAATAACGGGCGTGGGAGGAACGATCACAAACGCGCCCGTGTGCGAGAGCGTATTGCTGCCCTGGGTGATGAAAAGGTTGGAGGGCGCGGGGGCGGTGAGCGAGGCAAGAGTGAGGGTTACGCGGAAGATGGGCTGCCCCCCGGTGAGCGTAGTGGTGTCAAGACGCGGCGCGCCCACCGCGATGCCCTTTCCCGTAAGCGCGATGCTAAGGCCGGTGAGACTTGTCATTCCGGGACTGGTGAGAAGAAGATCGAGAGACTGACCCGACGGGATCAGGACGGGGCCTACGATCGAGTGGAGGATGCCGGAAAAATCTCCCGTCTTCCCCGCGCCCCCGAATGCGTAGAACAACGAGGTGATGTTCGTGCTTCCCGGCGCAACCGCTACGCTGGCGCTGGTGGTGCTGTTGGCGGCGACCACCACGGGCGAGGCCAGAAGGGTTGACTGGAACGTAGTGGTCTGCGCTGCCTGCGTCACGGTGAAATAGAGATTGCCGGGCTGCACAACCGAACCGAAGGGCTCGGCGTAGGTCGTATAAGAGCCAGGAGGAACCTGAATGGAATAAGTTCCGTTGGCGGCAGCCAGTCCGCCGATGTTGATTCCCTGCGCGGGATCTGTAAAAGACAGCAGCGCGTAGGGCACAGGACTGCCGGAGAGAGTGACCGTGCCGCTGATTGTGCCGAATGTCTGTGCGCCGGACGGCGCGGGGTATACAGAGTTAACAAAAGACAGATCGTCGGCACTGAGTATCCGTGCGATGGTGCCCGGCGTAGGGGCCTGGAACATGGTCGCGCCGAGAACACCGGTATGATTGGCGCTGAGCGCGTGGCCAAATTCGTGGGTGAGCACTGCCTGGAGGTCAAAGGAGGTGGAACCATCCGTCGAGAATTGCACGGCCGGATTGAGCAGGATGTCGCTGTCGAGGATGTCCCCGTTGACGACCGTCTGCCCGGGAACATAGGGATTCGTTCCGGTTGCGGCGGCATACTCGTTTACGGTGAACGCGAGCGCCTGGCCAACCGCGCTGACATCGTCTGCCGCGTAGGCGATGGTGACGACCATGAGACCATCCTCGGCATGCTGGATATTGGGTGTCTGCGTGATTTTCAGAGGCAGGAAATTCACATTGGCGGTGGAGACTGCGTTCCAAGTCGCGATCGCCGCGCGAGCCGCGACAACCGGGTTACTGTTGGCGGAGATGACTGTCATCGAGCCGCCGCCGGTCTGGCTGCTGGTGGCTCCGGCAACGATCAGGCTGTTTAAATAAAACTGGATGCCTGTATTGTCGACGCGCTGAATGGGCACGGGGGGCGTCCCGGACGTGGTCAGCCTGATGTATCCGAACGACGAGACCGCGAGCAGGAATATCAAGGGAAGGATGCGGCGCATTACTGTACTCCCCTCTGTTTCCGCTGCCTGCGGACGCGGGCGGCAACACGGGCGGCCAGTTCTGAAGTTGCGATTCCATCGACAGGCAGGTCCCGAACGGCTTGCGCCACATTTGTCTGAACCAGGTCGATTCCCGCGAGAGCGCCTCCGCCATGAACGCGCCCAGACGAATCCACCATGAACTTGCCCTGGGACCAACCGGTGGTCCGGAGGTAACCGTTGGGCACGCGTTCAAGAAAGACCACGACCTTATCGCCAACGGCATAGCGCACGGAGCCCGCGATACTCTGGCCCATCCCGCCGACTTCGCCGCCCGGTTCGCTGAGAACCACCGAAGAACCGGCCGCGCCCTTGTACACGCCGCTGACCGCCAGTTCGTAGCGGGTCCAGATGAAATGATGGCTTGAGTCCCAGTCGGCCCAGGATCTTGAGATCTGGCCGGAGACCACGAGTTCGGAGCGATCTGTGAGTTCCTCAAAGGAAAGCCGGGGGACGCTGGTGGCGCTTGCTGTAAAGGCGCAAAGCAGACCAGCGGTCAAAATCGCGCGCGTCCGGGCCAAATAATTCATAGAATTTATGTACAATTATATTCCACAAAGACGGCAAGAGCTAAATCTTCCGGCTTTTGTCATTATCCACGAATTAACCCGATACGAACTAACCGGGCAGTGCCAACGGGAGTATGCCTAATTCCGCTACAAGCCAACGGGGCTATTGCCGCGGGTCGTCCGGCTGTTCCGGAGGCGGAGTTGCAAACCGATAACCAACCCACGGCTCGGTCAGCAGATACTTCGGCTTCGAAGGCACAGGCTCGATCTTCTTGCGCAGCTGGTTAATAAACACCCGCAAATATTCCACTTCATCCCCATAATCCGGTCCCCAAACCGTTTGCAGCAATTTCCTGTGCGGGATTGGCTTGTTGGGATGATCCACAAGGAACTTAAGCAGATCGAATTCTTTCGGAGTGAGCCGGATCGCATTACCCTTCAGGGTGACTCTGCGGGTATCGAAATCGATTTCGAGTTCGTTCGATATAAACGAGCGCGTACCGGCATCGCCCTGTGCCGGCGTCCTCCGGATCGCCGCGCGGATCCGCGCCAGCAGTTCCTGAATCCCGAAAGGTTTGGTGACGTAGTCATCGGCGCCGGCATCGAGCGCCTGCACTTTATCCCGCTCTGTATTCCTGACCGACAGCACAATAATCGGCAAATCGGAAGTCTCGCGGATGGCGCGGCATGTTTCGAGACCGCCGATGCCCGGCATGTTCAGATCGAGCAGAACCAGATCCGGATTGTCGCGCCGCAGCGAAGCGAGCGCTTCCTCGCCGCTCCGCGCTTCCATCACGGAATAGCCGAGGTCGGTGAGCGTCGCCTTCATGGCCCGGCGCAGCTGGGGCTCGTCGTCTACAACCAATACGGTAGCGTTATTCATGTGCTTGCAGAATTACGGTAATCGTGGCGCCGCCGCCTGGCCTGTTCGCTGCGTGGATTTTTCCGCCATGTGCTTCGATAATACCTTTGGCGATCGCAAGACCCATGCCTGTGCCTTCTGCCGTCTTCGAGGTTCGCCGGCCGCGATAGAACTTTTCGAACACGCGTTCCAGCTCGTCGGGTGCGATTCCGGGTCCACGGTCGGATACCGCGATGCTCGTCTCGCCGTCCTCCGCGCCCGCATCGACCTGAATTGGCGAATCGGGGCTCGAATATTTACGCGCGTTCTCGACGATTTGCATGAGCGCGCGGCGCATCAGCCCGGGGTCGGCATCGACTACAAGACCGGGCGGCGTCACCGTGACCGCATAACGCGACAGATTGTCATCCCGGAGATCTTCGATCGCGGTACGGATCAGCCCGGCCGCGCTGACCGGTTCGCGCCGCAAGTGCAGTTCGCGCGATTCGATGCGCGCCAGCTGAATGGCCTCCGTGATCGTACCCTGCAGCCGCTCCGACTCCTGATCGATGATGGAAAGCAGTTCGTCGCGCACCGCTTCCGAGCGTGGCGGCGCGGTGATCAGATGCGTCACGCAGGTGCGGATCGCGGTCAGAGGCGTTTTCAAGTCGTGCGCAAGGCCATCGAGCAGCGACGATTTGAATTCCTCGTTGCGGCGGGCGAGCTCCGCGGCGGCGGCCCGGTCAAGCGCTCGCACCCGCTCATAGTTAATGGCAAGCAGACTTGCAACGGACTCGCGAACCGTGCTGTTCAGCGGCCCGCCATGCAGCGCGAGACTGCCCACGATCCTTGTGCCAAGCCGCACCGGCGTAACGCTGGCATGATCGTTCCCGCACGCCTCTCCCAGTTCCGCCACCCGGAACATGTCTTGCTGCGTCAGCCCGGAAGCCTCAAGCGAACCGTAAAAGCTGCCGGTGGCAAGATCGAGAAACGCGATGTGGTCGACACCCAGGATGTGGCCGGTCTTCGCTACCGACAGGCGAATGGTGTCGCGCGCTTCGTCCATCAGCAGGGCGCGGCTGATCTCAAAGAGCCGGCCGGTTTCGGTTCGCCCCGCGACCGCTTCCTCCGCACGCCGTTTCGCCTGCGCCGACAACTGACTGGCAGTCACTGAGGTGACGAGAAATACGAGGAGCGCAACCCAGTTTTCGGGGTCGGAAATCGTGAACGTACCGATCGGCGGCAGAAAAAAAAAGTTAAGCCCGAGGACGCACAAGACCGACGTGAAGAACGCTTCGGCCAGGCCCCAGTGCGCTGCCGCTCCGAGGACCAGCAGCAGCATCAGCAGGGCAGCGGTAGTAGAGTTCACCGCGAGGTAGCCGTAACAGGTCACGATCAGCACTGCCGTGGCAATCGCGCAGAATACGTAACGTCCCGCCAGTTCCAGCTTTGCGCGCACTGTTAATACGTTAGCCAATCGGGTTCTACAATAGGAACGGAGGCTTTTTGCATTCACACCATCACGGCCCCCGGTCCGGGCGCGTGCTCGTCTGGTCGCTGATCGCTACCAGCGCGTTCGTCGTTCTGGAAGTAGTCGCGGGCGCGAAGGCGCACAGCCTGGCCTTGCTTTCTGACGCGGGCCACAACGCAACGGACGCGCTGGCGCTGATTCTTGCCTGGTTCGCGGTTTATCTCCAGGGCAAGCCGGCCGACGAATCGCGTACCTTCGGATACCACAGGGCAGGCGTCCTGGCGGCGTTCGTCAATGCGCTGGTTCTGATCGCGTTATCTGTCTGGATGTTCTATGAAAGCTGGATCCGCCTCATGAATCCGGTCGCGCCGGACGCGGAAGTGATGCTGTGGGTCGCCGTGGCGGGCATCGCTTTGAACGGCGGAATCATGCTCGCGCTGCAGCGGTCCGGCGGAGACGATATCAATCTGCGCGGGGCTTTCCTGCACATGATGGGGGATATGTTTGGCGCGGCGGCGATCGTTCTCGGCGCGCTGGCCATGCGGGCCACGGGCTGGACGCGCGTCGATCCCCTGCTGTCGATCGCGATCTCCGTTCTGATCGTCTGGACCGCCTGGGACATCACGCGGGAGTCGCTGAACATTCTGCTGGAAGGCCTTCCGCGGGGGCTCAAGCTTAAGGACGTGACTGATGCGGTGCGCGGCGTGGAAGGCGTGATGGATGTACATGACCTGCATATCTGGAGTCTCGGCTCCAGTTCGCATGCCTTAAGCTGTCACGTGCTGATTGACGATATGCCGCCATCGCAGAGCGACAGTATTCTGCGCTGCGTGCAAAAGGTGCTGGGCGGACGCTTTCATATTCACCACACGACGGTTCAGTTCGAACACGCCAGCTGCGAAATGTCGGGAACGGGGTGCGTCATTCCGGTGGGGACGCATGATCATCATGGCGATCATCACCATCACGTCCATTAGCGCGCTTTGAACCCATGGGGTGCGTCGCGTCATAAACGCGGGTTAAGTCTCTCCACGAAACCTGCGTGTATTTCTGGGTAGTGGAAAGCCGGGCGTGTCCCAGTAACTCCTGGATTGCGCGCAAGTCCGCGCCGTCGCTGAGCAGATGCGTGGCGAATGCATGCCGCAGTGTGTGCGGATGAATGGACGAATCCCCCGCCACATTGATTGAATAAAACTTCACCACATCGCGCGCGCCACGGTCGGTAAGGCGTCCGCCCCGATGGTTCAGGAACAACGCTGTGGACTCGCCATCGATCGTTTGCCGGTCCGCCAGATAAATCTCCATTGCTTCCGCAGTCCGCGACCCGTAGGGAACCTGCCGTTCCTTCTTCCCCTTGCCGCGGACCCGGATCCATTTTTCCGACCGGTCAAAGTCTTCGAGGTTGAGCCCGACGGCTTCGCTCACGCGCAACCCGGAGCCGTACAGCAACTCCAGAAGCAACCGGTCCCGCGCTGGATACGGCCGCGCCAGGCTCTCCTGCGAAGCGCCGTCGACCAGAGCATTCGTTACCTCCGCATTGGGAACCTGTGGCAAAGTCTTCGGCATCTTTGGCAGCCGCAGCAGACGCGCCGGATCCGTCTCAATCCGGTGCTCGCGCGAAAGATACCGGAACAGCGAACGCAGCGACGCCATTTTGCGGCGAATTGTCGCAGGTTTCTGCCCGCGGTCGTAAAGATGGGCCAGCCACTCGCGCAGGCTGAGCAGGTCTAAGGCAGCCAATGCAGGCGGCTCGCTCCCGACGGGCGAGAAATACGAAAGGAATTCGCTCAAATCGGCCGCATAGTTCCGGAGCGTATGCGGGGAATCGTTGCGCCGGGCGAGTTCGGCCATGAAATCGTCGATCGCGGTCTTAAGCTCCGACATGTTCACTCAGCATATTCACTAAGCCGGCGCAGCGCCAGCTCGCATACCCCGGTCTGGCGTTCCTTGCGGTCTTTCGGATTCGGGTTCAGCGGCGGAAACAAGTCGAACGCGATGTTCGCGGGCTGGTAGTGCCGCGGATCCGCATGTGAAATGTAATGGCAGAGCGAACCCAGCGCTGTCTCGCGCGGCAGCGCCCGGAGGGTCTCTCCACGCGCATGCGCCGCAGCCATCCTGCCCGCAATCAGACCGGTGGCGATCGATTCCACATACCCTTCCACCCCGGAAATCTGCCCCGCAAAAAACACGTTCGGATGCGACCGCAGCTGCAGCGTGTCGTTCAATAACGCCGGGGCATTGATATAGGTGTTGCGGTGGATCTGACCATAGCGCAGAAACTCCGCATTCGCCAGACCGGGAATCAAACGCAGAATCCGCTTCTGCTCCCCGAACCGCAGATGATTCTGAAATCCCACCAGGTTATAGCTGTCCGCCCGCAGATTCTCCTGTCGCAGCTGCACCGCGGCGTAAGGCCATTTACCCGTGCGCGGATCCGTCAGCCCGACCGGCTTCATCGGGCCAAACCGCAGCGTATCCCGTCCCCGCCGCGCAATCTCTTCAATCGGCAAACAAGCCTCGAAGTAAGGAGTGTCGTTCGGGATATGCGCTTCCGCTGCTTCGGCGGCCAGGAGGGCGTCCACAAACGCGTCATACTCCGCCTTCGTGAACGGACAGTTCAAGTAATCGCCGGTGCCATCGAGCGATTTGTCATATCGCGAAGCGGGGAAGGCGATCGTGCGGTCGATGGTGTGCGCGTCGACAATCGGGCTGATGCTGTCGTAGAAGAACAACCGGTCGGACCCGGTGAGCTTGCCGATATGATTTGCCAGCGCGTCGCTGGTCAATGGCCCGGTAGCGATCACGGTCAGCTGCTCGGGATCGATTTCGCAAATTTCTTGCCGGACAATTTCAATTCGCGGATGGCTCTCCAAAGCCGACGTCACCCCGGCGCCGAAGACATCCCGGTCAACGGTCAACGCATTCCCGCCCGGCACACGCGCCTTCATCGCGGCACAAAGCAGCAGGGAATCGAGACGCCGCAGTTCCTCCTTGAGCAGCCACGACGCGGAAGGATGCAGATCGCTCTTCAGCGAATTGCTGCACACCAGTTCCGCGAAGCGATCTGTCTGATGCGCATCGGTGGTGCGTACCGGGCGCATCTCGCAAAGCGTGACGTCAATTTCACGCTGCGCAAGCTGCCAGGCGGCTTCCGAACCCGCCAGGCCGCCGCCAATAACCAGGGCTTTCATTTAAAAAAAGCCTTCATTTAGGAATGCTGACCAGCTTGTAAACTTCCCGTTTGGAAAGCCCGCGTTGCCGCGCAACGGTCTTGATCGCGTCCATTCGCCCGACCCCGGCCTGCACCATTCGTTCCACGGCTTCTTCGAGAGGTGTGTCGTCCGCCTCCGGTTCCGTAGCCTTGGAGATCAAGAGCACAAACTCCCCGCGAACGCTGTCACGCGCCGCAAGCACAGCCCGCACCTCCGCGGCGGTTCCGCGCAACACTTCCTCATGCAGCTTCGTGAGCTCGCGCCCGACCGCAATCTCACGGTCTCCCAGCGACGCTGAAATATCCTCCAGCGCCTCCAGAATCCGGTGAGGAGCTTCATAGAAAATCAGGGTGGCCTGTTCATCGCCGAGTGACTGCAGCAGCCGCAAACGCTGCCCCTGTTTCGCCGGAAGAAAACCGCCGAAGTGAAACTGATCGGTGGGCAGGCCGGACACCACCAGCCCAGCGAGCAGCGCCGAGGCGCCAGGCAAAGCCTCCACCCGCACACCGGCTTCAACGGCGGCCCGCACAATGCGATAGCCGGGATCGGAAAGTAAAGGCGTCCCGGCATCGGAGACCAGTGCGCCGGTCTCGCCCGCCATCAGATGCGCAACAAGGTCTTCGGTCCGCGCAGTCTCGTTGTGTTCGTGATAACTCAGCGACCGCGTATGGATGCCGTAGTGGTCAAGCAGCTTCTTCGTAGTACGCGTATCTTCGCAGGCAATCCAGCTGGCTTCACGAAGCAGCCGGACGGCCCTGTAAGTCATGTCTTCAAGGTTGCCGATGGGCGTCGACACCACATACAGCAAGCCAGCCATAACCCCGAGTGTATCGCCCCATGGAGACGCGGCGGAAGCCGCGTTGTAAGTTGCATAGATTGGCATGTCGGTACCGCTCGTTCACGCGCGCGGGTCAGTAACGACTTCCGAGCCTCGATTGTGAGGAAGCGGTAACGCGAGCGTCTGCGACTTGGCACCAGGTCTCCAGGTCCGGAGATTCCCGCACGATCCGCTGCTCATCCCACCCGCCTGCAAGCAAGCGCAGCGCCCTCCTCAATACATCGGCAATCGCGCAAACTTCGCCATAGCCAGCCGTTCTTCGTGATTCGGATCGTTCACAACTTTCCATTCATTGTTAATGATCATGGTAGGCCGCGACGTCCCGTTATAAGCCGGCCAGTTCGGCACATTCGGATTATTCGGATTACCCGTCCGCGCGAAAGCCACCCACGATCCATTAACCTTGTCGGCCAGAGGCTGCAAGTCCGCCCCCGTTCCCACCAGTTCCGGCAGCAGCCACTGGTTATTAAACGCAAACGGAATCTCAACCGTATGCGGCGACAAGCGAAGCCCCTTCTGAATCGGCGTCCGCCATGTGAAGTAATACAAGTAAGCCGGAGCTTTCCCCAGCGCCGACTTCCGCTGCGCCTGTGTCATCGCGCTGGTCGGAAACGCCGAAATGGTAAAGTACAACTCGCTCGGCGTAGCCTTTGGCCGGTTCTTCCGGAACAGCGCAATAATCCGGTCCGTATCTTCGCCCAGCGACTTCTGCAAGCGGCTCTTCACGCCCGCCTCGTCCAGCGTAAGCAACTCAGTCGGCGCAAAGAAACTGCCTTCCGTCTCCATCGTGCCAATCAGCATCGGAATATCCGCCGAAATCCCGGGCGCATCCGGCTCGAAAGGATCGCGAGGCAACGACCGCCCGTCAACCACAGGCCCCAGCCGCACGCCCGCCATCGCTGCCATCAGCTTCGCCGCGGGCATAGACTGCAGCGCCCCCACATCGGCCCGCTTCATCCCCAGATTGGCCAGCAATTTTTCCGTAGCTTTTTGCGCGTCTTCGGGATGTTCCTGCGTAAGCGTGGAGCCGCTCTCCACAATCGCCTTATGAAAAAAACCTTTAGCCGGAGGCATCGCCAGCAGCGTGCTCACCTTCCCGCCACCGCCCGACTGCCCGAAGATCGTCACATTCCCCGGATCGCCGCCAAACCGCGCGATATTGTCATGCGTCCACTGCAAAGCCGCCACAATATCGAGCATCCCGGCGTTGCCCGAATCCGCAAATTCTTTCCCCGCGTCAGCCAGATACAGGAACCCAAAAACATTCAAACGGTGATTGATCCCCACCACCACCACATCGCCCGACCGCGCCAGATTCGTCCCGTCGTAGCCGAGAGACGTAGCGGCGCCGTAGGCATACCCGCCGCCATGAATCCAGAACATCACCGGCCGCTTCTTCCCGTCGTTCGGACCCGGCGTAAACACATTCAGAACCAGGCAATCCTCGCCCTGCGGCTCGGTGGAACGAATCCCCGTCGCATGCGGCAACTCCCCGGGAGGAGTCTGCATCGCCGTATGGCCGTTATAGAAAGCGTCCCGAACGCCGCTCCATGATTCAGGCTTGCGCGGAGGCAGAAACCGGTTCGCGCCCGCTGTCGAAGCCCCGTAAGGAAGTCCCCGATAAACGTACACGCCATTGTTCACAACGCCGCGCACTTTGCCGGAAGTGGTCTCAACCACCGGACTTTCATACTTCGCGCCCACGGTGGCGGCGAATCCCGAAACAGCCGCGCCACCAGCCAAAAGCGAAGACTTCAGCAGCGTGCGCCTATTCAAATCCTGATGCATAAAAGGCCTCCAGTTCGCTAAGCAGTATATAACGAACAGGGAACCTTGCCGGGCCCGGAGTCGTGTCCCGGGACTCCGTTTCCCCCGACCACAAGTCGGGGATGCCGACTATACAGAGGTCCCAGGATGGTTCGATAGTATGCTCTTCAGGAGTATCCGCACCACACTGGTGCACTCTTGTTATTCTTGGCTTGTGCCAACGAGGAGCAATGCCGCGAGCGCGACATCTGTCCGGCAAAGCGTCACAATACCGGCAAGTTTGGCTGCGGACCTCAAGCGCGTCGCCCGGGATCGGCACCTGACCATGAGCCGGGCACTGGTGGCCCTGGCCCAGCGAGGAATCGAAGCCGAAGCCGAGGCGAGGCAACAACTCAAGTCCGCCTGCCGGGATTTCGTCAACGAAGCAGACCCTGCACGCAAGAACGAAGCGGGGCGGGAGTTGATCAAAGCAATCTTCGGGAAGGGTTCAATTGCCGAAGATTCAGTTTTCTGATCTTCCGCGCGGCGTTTGGCAACATTTGCTTCAAAGAGTGGATGAACGACGGGTCTCTGTCAGCGATTTGCTGATGCTTCAGGCGCGGGTGCGCACAAATCCGTCGGCTCCCGAAGGGGAGTGGTACAAGGATTTTGGCTCCTTTCTTCTTTGCGGATCCGGGAAGCTTCCGAAGACGGTCCTTGAGAAGGGCATGAAGCCCTTCGGGGATCCGATCAAATGATCTGACGAGTAGGCGCATAGCCGGTTTCAGAGTCGTGCTTCGGTTTCTTCGGCCAGAAGTCCGAAATGCCGACAAATCGTCAACTGGACGGTAAACGCTACGCCGTTTTTCGCTCTAACAAAGCGAGCCGTGGTGAACCATTTGAAAGGATAGGGGTTCGGTATTCAGAGAAGCCGCTCAAACGCGTCCGTTTGCCGACATTGACTCGAATCGAATTCATGCTGCTGCGCAGCGACCGATGATTTCAGCGCAGTTGAATCGTCTCACTATGCATGAAATTACTCTCTGGCGTGACCGCATTCGCCGTAATCGTGGTTGCGGCTCCCTCCCTGGCTGCTCAAGACGGGCGACCACCGCTCCAGGCGTATTTGATCGAGGATCGTGACTCAGAGATTGCCCTCGCGCGGAGCGCGGCTCCTGAGGCGATCTCGCGCGACGCCACGATCCTTGTGCTCGGCTCTCGTGGGTTCGAGGTGGCCGTCAAGGGCTCGAATGGATTCGTGTGCTTCGTAGAACGTTCATGGCTCGGGCCCTTTGACTTCCCGGACATGTGGAATCCCAGAATTCGCGGCGCGCAGTGCCTGAACCCGCAAGCGGCGAGATCGATGCTGCCGCTCGTGAAGAAGCGGACGGCCATGTATCTCGCTGGTCTCACGACGGCACAGATGATCGCGACCATGAAGGCGACGATCGCGAAGCGTGAGTTCCCCGCGCTTGACCCTGGGGCGATGGCCTTCATGATGTCGCGCGACGCCTACCTATTCGACCACGGCGATCACAATGGATCGCACCTCATGTTCTACGTGCCGGTTCCGCGTCCGCAGGATTGGGGTGTTGGAGCCGAGCACTCTCCAGTGGTCGCGTCCACCTCTTACTGGTTCATGCAGCCAAACGATGAGGCTGCCAACTTTCCGCCGCTTGTGATCTACGCTGTCCCCGTGAGCCAATGGTCAGATGGATCGCCAACTTCCCGTTGATTTCGGTTCGTTGTTCGAGCGGCATCGACGGGAGCTTCACGTTCATTGCTACCGTATGCTCGGAACGTTGGACGATGCCGACGATCTCGTCCAGGAGACCTTCCTTAAGGCATGGCGGAAGCGAAAGAGCAACCTGGGACCGGAGACAATCCGTCCGTGGCTCTATCGCATCGCGACGAACGCCTGCCTCGATGCGCTCAAGCGGCGACCGTCCCGGATCATGCCATGGCACTTGGGGGCGCCAGTCGTCGACGGCACCCAGCCGGTGGGATCCTCCCCTGAACTTCCCTGGCTTCAGCCGTATCCCGATCGGTGGCTTCCAGCGGATGAACGGCTCGTGGCGCGTCAGACGATCGAGATCGCGTTTCTCGCGGCCATCCACATGCTTCCGCCGCGGCAGCGAGCCGTGCTCATCCTTCGCGACGTGCTCGACTGGTCGGCGACGGACGCCGCCGACGTGCTCCGCACCAGCGTGGCGGCGGCAAACAGTGCGTTGCAGCGCGCTCGAACGACGATGAAGGCGCATCACGCGACCACGGCGGATGGCACTGCCACGGCGCGCAGTGCCGAAGAGCGAGCGGTGCTCGTACAATTCATCGAGGCTTGGGAGCGCTCGGATGCCGCTGCCATCGCGGCGTTGCTGCGAGAAGACGCGCGGTGGTCTATGCCGCCAGCTCCACTTTGGCACGGGTCGCGGGAGGCCATTGTCGCGGCGATACGCGCAGCGCTCGATCCGGTGTCTCGCGCTCATGTCGGTCAAATGCGTCAGGTCGCGCTCGATGGCGCGAACCGGCAACCGGCGTGCGCCATCTATCTCCGGTCGGGAGGCGATGAACGGTACCGGGCGTTTGGCATCAATGTTCTGCGCATCGTGGATGGGAAGATCGCTGAGGTCACCGCTTTCCTCGATCCGCGGCTGTTTCCGGCCTTCGGAATGCCGTCATCCATGTATGCCTAGAATCAGCAGATAACGCGTAAGGAAAGGAAGTGAACATGGCTAAGCTCGTGTTCGGAATGAACCAGTCCCTGGACGGTTACGTCGACCATATGGCGTTTGTGCCAAACCCGACGCTTTTTCGCCACTTCATCAAGGAGGTTCAAGCGCAGGCGGGCAGTGTATACGGTCGCCATATGTATGAGATCATGCGTTACTGGGACGACGATCACCCTCAATGGAATGCAGAACAACAGGCCTTCGCCGCGGCGTGGCGGAAGCTGCCGAAATGGGTCGTCTCGCGCTCGCTGAAGTCGGTCGGACCCAACGCCAGGCTTGTTCAGGATGATCTTGAGAACGCGATCCTCGCGCTGAAGGCCGAGCGCGTCGGGGAGATCGAAGTTGCTGGCCCGTACCTAGCGAAAAGCCTCACTGAACTTGGCCTCATCGACGAGTATCGCATCTACCTGCACCCCGTCGTGCTTGGTCGCGGCAAGCCCTACTTCGCCGGCCCCCGGCCGCCTCTCCGCCTCATGACTTATGACCGGATTGGCGAGGATGTCATCAGGCTGACTTACGTTCCTGCTTGATCTAGCGACTATCCACCAAAATCTCAGGAACCTGCCAGTCGAGCGGCCCCGCCACGTTGCTACCTACGAGGCTGCTCAAGAATGTCTCCTGACTGGTTGCATAGCGTTTATCTTCGCGCCAATCAACTTGCCGAGAACGCGCATTGCGCTGAAGTGAATCCACCAACGCTCCCGCGAAA
>Ga0302326_10014024_pt1 | contig 16986 bp, 8 predicted proteins | sample Palsa_T0_3_FD_202264 | JGI IMG/M metagenome (GOLD analysis project Ga0302326, IMG submission 202264) | Peat permafrost microbial communities from Stordalen Mire near Abisko, Sweden - Palsa_T0_3 | ecosystem: Environmental > Terrestrial > Soil > Palsa > Peat permafrost | place: Sweden: Abisko...
CATCTCGCCCCCGGCCAGGAGTGGTTCGCGGTGTTCATCCAGGTCTGGAACCACAAGTCCGTCCCGCTGCCGGCGGCGACCAACCTGACGATCTCAGACACCCAGAACAACGTCTACACCCCGATCGTGCCCGACGCGGAAAATGAATATGCCTATCGCGGCGGCTCGGTGCCGGCCAAGGGCGAACTACCGTCGCCGGAGTCGCCCGCCGCCTCTGGCGCTACCGGGGGCGCGGTGCTGCTCTACAAGATCCAGGTCGTCTCGCTCGACAACCGGCCCCTGGAGCTGAAGATCGTCGCTCCAAACGACGCTTCTCAGACGGCGTCGGCCGAGCTCGACGTCTGACGGCGCCTCGTCGCCCCTGGCTGCGTCCTTACCGATCGGAGATCGACGGGATCTCCGATCGGCCAGCACGCGTGACCGATCGTCCGGGATCGGCCAGCACGCCACGCTGGGTGGGCGGGCCTTCAAATTCTTGCCAGGAACGACGATTCGCTCGTCAGTGGGTGGCTGAAAGCCCCGCTTCGAGCACCTGACGTGCCACCGGCGCCGCGGTCGCCCCGCCGGCGCCGTCCTGCACCATCAGCACGCCCACGACGATCCGCGGTGCGAGCGCTGGGGCGAAGGACGCGAACCAGGCGTCGGTGTTGCTCGCTTCGCTCTGTGCCGACCCGCAGCTTTCTGCCGGCTTCGATTCCCTTGAGCCCGATTCTTCCTTTGAGCTCGATTCAGATTCCGCAGGCGAGCAGGTGCTCTCGCTTTTCAGTTCGGCCGTGCCGGTCTTACCCGCAACCGTCACCCCGGGGATCGCTGCGGCCGTGCCGGTGCCTTCACGCACGACGCCGATCATCAGTTTCCTGACAGTGTGCGCCACTGCCACGCTGCTCACGAACGTGCCACCGCCGGAGGGACGCGGAGCCGCAGGATTGAAGGTCGGCTGGGGTCGCCGGCCGCCGTCGGCGATCGTGGCGGCGACCGTCGCCATCTCCAGCGCGCTCGCCTGCACCTCGCCCTGGCCGATCGCGGTTGAGCCGACATCGAGCTGACCCTGGATCTGGGATGCGGGCGGTAGCGTGCTTTCCACCGCGCCCGGAACGCCGGGGCTGTGGTTGAAGCCGTAGCTTTCAGCGGCGGCCACCAGCCGCGCCGCGCCGAGCTTCGCGCCGAGGGGCGCGAACACGGAGTTGCACGAGACCGCGAATGCCAGTTCGAGCGTGCCTCCGCATTCCTCGCCGTTGGCGTTGTTCAGCTTGACGCCGTCGAGGGTCGAGTAGGTCGCGTAGGGGAAGACGGTATGCGGGTTGGCCAGACCGGCCTGAAGGACGCCGGTGAGCGTGATCATCTTGAACGTCGAGCCCGGCGGCTGCAGGTCGTCGAGGCCGATCCCGGCGACGGCCAGGACCTGCCCCGTGGTGGGCACCATCGCGACGATTCCGCCGAGCTGTCCGCCGAGCGCGGTCACCGCGGCGCTCTGCACCGCTGGGGAGACGGTCGTGCGCACCGCGCCCGCCGCCTTCGAGGTCGCGGTGGCGAGCACACGAGTGCTCGCCCCTGACTGTGCGTCGACGGCGAGCAGTTCGCCCCCGGGGGTGCCGCGCAGGCTTGAGTCCAGCGCAAGCTCCAGCCCGCTCACGCCGACGATCGCGTCCGCCGGCACGCCTTCTGCCTCCAAGGTATGCAGGTTGGCGGCCGGGATCGGGCCGACCGTGCCGACGACCGCGCTCGCGACCGAGCCGAGCGGCGATGCGCGCTGCCCCGCTTCGAGCGCCGTGCCTTCGGCCAGGACCGTTCCGTCACGGGCCAGCAGCGTCGCGCGGCGTGGCAGCGTCGTGTGGCGGCTCAGCCGCTCGCCGGGATGCAGGCCGGGGAACGCGAGCGAGCGCGACCAGGCGATCCGCGTCCCGGAGCCGCTTCCCTGCATGGGCAGCGTGAAGTCGCTCGAGAGCGCCCCGAACAGACGCGTCTGTACGCGCACCGGCACCTCCACGCCGCCGGCCACGCTACGTGGGTTGCCGATCACACGCATGCCGGTCGCGGTTGCCGTGGCGGTGGTGAGCGCGCCGCTGTAGGAGTTCGCGAACTCGCTCGGCGTCAGCTCGCGCTGGGCCTGGGCGTCGATGTCGGCGTACATGCTCGCGTAGTCGCTCCTCGCCCAGGCAGCGGTGAACCGTTCGGCGAGCGTGTGCGTGTAGGAGGGGGAATGACTCGCACCGGCGATCGCGCCAATCAGGAACGCCACAGCGGCCAGGGCGATCACTGCTTGCGCCAGCCGGCGCCGTCGCTGAACATCCTCTCGCCGGCCGCCCTGCGATGGCCGGGGAGGCCGGCTTCGGGAGGGCATGGTGCTCACGGTCCTACCCCGATGCGGACATCCACCTCTCCGAACGGTAGAACATGGGAGATGACGGAGCTCGACTGGTTCATCGTCGCGTTTGCGGCCATCCTGGCTGCTTTCGGCTTCCGGCGGGGCTTCATCGTCGGAGTGCTCTCTTTCGGCGGGTTCGCGCTTGGTGCATTCCTCGGAACTCGCCTGGGTCCTCTTCTGCTGCCTCGTGGGTCCTCCTCCCCGTATGCGCCCGCGTTCGGGCTGATCGGCGCGCTGCTCGCCGGCGCTATTCTCGCGAGTGGGCTGGAGGGTCTGGGCTTCAGACTGCGGCGTGCGCTCTTCCTTCCGGGCCTGGGCCTGCTCGACGGGTTGCTTGGCGCGGCGCTCGGCGCGGCCCTTGGTCTGGGCATTGTGTGGATCCTCGCAGCCGTGGCGGCGCAGACGCCTGGCCAGAATCAGCTGCGTGCGGACATCCAGCGCTCGGCCGTCCTGCGCGAGCTCAACCAGCTGCTGCCGCCGACGGGCTCGATCCTGAACGCGCTCGCGCGGCTGGACCCCCTACCCCAGGTTGCCGGCCCCTCGCCGGACGTCGCCGCGCCCCAGCCTGCCGTCGCGCGCGAGCCGGGTGTGCGGAGCGCTTCGCGCAGCGTCGTGCGCGTGCTCGGCACCGCCTGCGGCCTGGCGATCGAGGGCTCGGGCTGGGTGGTGGCGCCGGGCATCGTCGTGACCAATGCGCATGTGCTCGCCGGCGAGCAGGACACGACTGTCGAGCCGGGTCGTAGCTCACCTAGCCTGCCCGCGCGCGCGGTTGCGTTCGACCCAACAGACGACATCGCTCTGCTGCGCGTCCCCGACCTCTCCGCGCCGGCCCTCAGTCTCGTCCCCGAACCGGGTTCGGGCACCGCCGGTGCGATTCTCGGCTATCCCGAGAACGGACCCTTCGACGTGCAGCCTGGCCGGATCGGACGCACGCAGACGGTGATCACCCAGAACGCCTACGGTCAAGGGCCGATCTCGCGGCTGCTGACTCCGCTGCGTGGTCTCGTGCGCCCCGGCAACTCCGGCGGTCCTCTGGTGGACGGCGCCGGGCAGGTGCTGACCACCGTGTTCGCGGGCACTGTCGGTGGAGGCCCGCATGGCGGCTACGGGGTCGCCAACTCGACGGTCGCCCATGTGCTGGCAGTGGCCGACGAAGCCGGCGCCGATGCTCAGGTGAGCACGGGGCCGTGCACGTCAGGGTGAGCGAGCCCGCCCCCAGCCGCTACGCTGGGCGCCCATGTCGAAGACCCTGGTGATAGCCGAGAAGCCCTCCGTGGGGGGGGACTTGGCGCGCGTGCTGAAGGGGCCGTTCAAGAAACAAGAGGGCTTCCTGGAGGGGCCGGACCACGTTGTCACGTGGGCGGTCGGCCACCTCGTGCAGCTCGCCGACCCGGATGAGTACGACCCGAAGTTCAAGACATGGCGGATGGGAGACCTGCCGATCGTGCCTGAGAAGTTCAAGCTGGTCGTGCGCGACGAGCGCTCGCGCAAGCAGATGAGCGTCGTCACCAAACAGCTCGGCCGCGACGACGTCGACGAGGTTGTCAACGCCTGCGACGCCGGCCGCGAGGGGGAGCTGATCTTTGCGTATCTGTACGAGAAGGCAAAAGCGAAGAAGTCCGTGCGGCGTCTGTGGCTGAACTCGATGACGAACGCGGCGATGAAAGAGGCGTTCAAAGAGCTGCGCCCGGCGGCGGAGTTCGCGAAACTCGAGCAGGCGGCGCGCTCGCGCTCGGAGGCCGACTGGATCGTCGGCATGAACGCCACGCGCGCGGCCACGATCCGGCTGCGCAGCTCGTTCGACGGCGCGGTCTCGCTCGGCCGCGTGCAGACGCCGACGCTCGCGATCATCGCCCGCCGCGAGGAGGAGATCAGGGCGTTCAAGCCCGAGCCTTACTGGCTGGTGGACGCGACGTTTGCCGCAGGGTCTCTCAGTGGAACCGAGAATGGCGGCCAAGCCGCGGAGAACGGCGCCCAGGCGCAGGACAATGGCGTGCCGGCGGGCGACACGGTGAACGCGGAGCGCAGCTACGTCGGCCGCTTCCACGCCGGAGCGAAACCGCGGATCGGGAGCGAGGCAGAGGCCGTGGCGATCGTGCAGGCGTGCGAGGGCAAGCAGGGGAAGATCACCAAGCTCGAGAAGAAAAAGCAGAAAGAGCGCGCGCCGATGCTGTACGACCTGACGACGTTGCAGCGTGAGGCGAATACGCGCTATGGGTTCTCGGCCAGGCGCACGCTCTCGGCGGCGCAGCGCCTGTACGAGGAGCACAAGGCGCTGACCTACCCGCGGACGAACTCGCGCTACTTGACGACCGACATGATCGGCGAGATCAAGCCGATCGCCGAGTTGGTCGGAGGACAGGCCGACTACAGAAGGGCTGCGGAGTACGTGACGGGCCTGGAGGAGTTGCCGCTAGCGCGTGTGGTGAACAACGCGAAGGTGACCGACCACCACGCGATCATCCCGACGCGCTCCGAGCACAACGTCGAGAAAATGGGCAGCGACGACAAACGGATCTACGACATGGCCGTGCGACGCTTCTTGGCGGTGTTTCATCCGGAAGCAGTGTTCGAGAACACGAAAGTCGAGACGACGGTGCCGCCCGGGCCGCAGGAGAAGGACGGCGTGTATGTGTTCCGCACACACGGCAAGCTGCTGCTCGAGCCCGGCTGGCGCGGGGTGTATGGCGAGGCGGCGGCCGATGCGGCGAAACCGGAAAAAGAGAAAGCCGGCGAGGAGGACGAAGGCACCGCTCAGCAGCTGCCGAGGCTGCAGCAGGGCGAGGACGTGGAGACCAGGAAGATCTCAAGCGCGCGCAAGGAAACCAAACCTCCTCGCCGCTACAGCGACGCGTCGCTGCTTGGCGCGATGGAGACCGCGGGCAAGCTGGTGGACGACGAGGAGCTGCGCGAGGCGATGAAGGACTCGGGCATCGGCACGCCGGCGACGCGCGCGGCGATCATCGAGCGGCTGATCCAGGTGGCGTACGTCGAGCGCGACGGGCGCTCGCTGGTGGCGAGCGAGAAGGGCTTGAACGTGGTCCGCCTGCTGAACGAGCACGCGCTCACATCTCCCGAACTGACCGGCAACTGGGAGCACCGGTTGGGCAAGATCGAGCGCGGCGAGGACTCGCGCGAGGCTTTTATGGGGGATATTGCTGGCTTTGCGAAAGAGACGATTACCGAGCTCGACGAGACGCTGAAAGACGTGAAAATCCCCCGCGCGAAGCTCGGGCCGTGCCCGATCTGCGGGCACGAGATCGTGGAGAACCGCAAGGGTTACTCCTGCTGGGCGCGCACCGACCCGGGCTGCGGCTTCGTGATCTGGAAGAGCAAAGCGGGCAAGACGCTGCCGATCCCGATCGCGCGCGAACTGATCAAGACCGGCTACACCTCTCGCGCGGTAACAGGCTTCAAAGGCCGAAGCGGCCGCAGCTTCCGCGCGCACCTGGCGATGAGCCAGACCGAGGAGGGCAAATGGCGCGTGGAGTTCGACGAGGTGTGGGCGAAGGAGGGCGCAAAGCCCCCGGACGCGGAGACGGAGGCGGAGGCTGGAGTAGAGAGCGCCGCCGCGGTGGTGGAGGCCAAGAGCGCCGCATAGCGTCTGCTGGGAGCGCCGTGTAGGGCCTGGACACCATTTTTGGGAGACCCGGACAGGAAAGCTCGGGCGTGTCGGGCACGTGCGTAAGGATGAGACGCGATGCCGATCACGTTGATCACCGGCCCCGCGAACGCGGGCAAGGCCCGCGAGGCGCTAGGCGCCGTGCGCGGGCATCTGGCTCATGGGGTGCAGCCGCTGCTGGTCGTGCCGACGCGGGCGGACGTGGAGCGATACCGGCGCGAGCTGGCGCTGGAGGGGGCGGTGCTGGGTGCGTGGGTGGAGCGTTTTGAGGGACTGATCGGCGAGGTCGTGCGGCGTGCGGGGGTGAGCGAGCCGGTGTTGGGGAGGGTCGCTCGCGAACGTGTGCTGGTGGAGGTGGTCGCCGGAGGTGGGGAGAGTGCATTCCGGAGCACGCCCGGGTTTGTGAGTGCGCTGGCGTCCACGGTGGCGGAACTGGAGGTGCAACGTGTGACGCCGGCACGGCTACAGGCGGCGCTGAAAGCGTGGGCGAGCGCGGACGGGGCAGGAGCGGTGGGGGGCGCGCAGGAGCTGGGGAGGCTGTACGGGGAGTACCGAAAGCTGTTGCGGCGGATCGAGCGTATCGACCCCGAGAGCCGTGCGGCGCAGGCGCTAGATGCGCTGCGACGTGAGCCGGCGTTGTGGGGAGGAACGCCGGTGGTTGTGTACGGCTTCGACGATTTCGGCGCCTTACAAATCGACGCGATCGAGACGCTTGGTGCGGTGGTGGATGCGAGTGTGACGGTGACGCTTACGTATGAGCCCGGCCGGACGGCGTTCGCAGGGCGTGCGGGCACGTTCGAGACGCTGCGGCCGCTGGCTGTGGAGCATCGGCGGCTACAGCCACGCGCCGAGTACTACGCGCCTAACTCGCGGGCGGCGCTGCACCATTTGGAGCGTTCGCTGTTCGAGCCCGGTGCTGAGCGCATTGACGCGGCCGGGGCGGTGCGGCTGCTGGAGGGCGGAGGCGAGCGCGCGGAGCTTGAGCTTGTGGCGGGCGAGGTGAGGGCGCTGCTGGACGGGGGGATGAGAGAGGAGGAGATCGCGGTGGTGCACCGGACGCCAAGCGCTGTGGCAGATCTGCTCGAGGAGGTGTTCGGGGTGCAGGGGATCCCATATGCACTGGAGCGGCGGGTGCCCTTCGCGAACACCGCGACAGGTGGAGCGCTCATCGGGGCGCTGCGTAGCACGACGGACGAGGGCGAGGTGGGCGACCTGCTGGCCTGGCTGCGAGCGCCAGGTCTCCTTGCGCGCCCCGAAATGGCCGACAGGCTGGAGGCCAAGGCGAGGCGCGAGGGGGTGAGCAGCGCGGCGCGGGCGCGAGCGATCTGGGAAGAGGAGCATTGGCGGCTGGAGGCGCTCGATCACTTGAGCGCGGCGGCGCGGCGGGGCGGGAGGGCGCTGAGTGAGCGTGCGGGGCGTGAGCTGGAGTGGCTGTTCAACGCCCCCCGGCGCGGGAGTGCGGCGCTGCTCGAAAGCGATGAGCTGGACGAGGCGCGCGCCCTGGCGGTGGGGAGGCGCGCACTGACGGAGTTGGGTGGGCTGGCGCACGGCGCTCTCGAGCTGGAAGTCGACGCGGTGGAGCTGGCGAGGGTGCTTGGGGGGTTGGAGATCCTCAGCGGTGAGCGGGCGGGGGAAGGAAAGGTGACGGTCGTCGACCCGCTCGCGCTGAGAGCGCGGCGGGTAAGGGCATTGTTCCTATGTGGTCTGCGGGAGGGCGTGTTCCCAGCGAGCGCGCGGGCGGGCGGGTCCGGATTGCTGCTGGCCGAAGAGGAACGTAGGCGGCTGGCGGAAACTTCGGGATTGCGGTTGGGGGGAAGTCGGCAGGTGGATGCGCTGGCGGGAGAGCGGTATGCCCTGTATGCGGCGGTGTCGCGTCCGGAGGAGCTGCTGGTGCTGAGCTGGCACGCGGGAGACGACGATGGCGTGGCGGAGGCGAGGTCCCTATTCGTAGACGACGTCGTCGATCTGTTCGAGCAGGGATTGGAAGAGCGACGCGCGCGCAGGCCGCTGGGGGCGATTGGACCTGCTCGGCCTGGAGATTTGGCGTCCACCGAGGAGGAGCCCCGAGGTCTGATACCCGTCGCGGTAGCAGATGAGCTCACAGCCATATCCTTTGCGCCCACATCTGGCGATCACCCACGCACACCCGGCCCAACCCCACTCGGCCCACTGCGCGAGGAGGAGGTAACGGCGGAGCTGAGAGAGCACGTCTGGTCGGCCTCTTCGCTCGAAGTATGGGCGCAATGCCCCGTGAAGTGGTTCGTAGCGCGGATGCTCCGTGCCGAAGACCTGGACCCGGAGCCCGAGCCACTCGCGCGCGGGAGTCTGGCGCACGCGGCGCTGAAGGACACGCTCGAAGGCCTGCGCGAGCGGACCGGCTCGGCACGCCTGACCCGGGCGCGGTTATGGCTCGCGAGGGAGCTTTTGCTGCAGGCGCTGGGTAGACGCGAGGCTGAGTTCCCGCTGTCGGCCGCGCTGGAGCGCCGGCCGGGCTTGCGCCGCCGGCTGCAGGCCGATCTGGAGCGCTATCTGGAGCACGCCGCCGAGCACGAGAGCCCACTCGAGCCGAAGTATTTGGAGCTGGGGTTCGGGTTCGCGGAGAAAGAGCGGGATGCGAATCCCGAGCTCTCCATGGACTCCATACCGCCGGCGCTCCCCTCCCAAGCCCAGCTGCCGGCGCTCGACCTTGGCGATGGGCTCAGGCTGCGTGGGCGGATCGACCGGGTGGACATTGACGCGAGTGGCGGGCAGGGGGTCGTGTACGACTACAAGGGGCGACTCGCGCCGCCGGCGGCTAAGTGGACCGAGCAGGGGAACGTGCAGGTCGCGCTTTACATGCGGGCCGTCGAGGAGCTGCTCGGGCTGGAAGCCGCGGGCGGCTTCTACCAGCCGCTGAGTGGTTCAGACCTGCGTGCGAGGGGCGTGCTCGACTCCGAGAGCGGCGTGGAGATCGAGTGCGTAAGGGGTGAGGTGCGTGAGCGCGCGGAGGTGAGGGAGCTGCTGGCGCAGGCTCTCGCAACGGCACACGCGGCGGCAGCGCAGGCTGGACGCGGCGAGTTGGAGCCCCGCCCGCGTACGTGCGCGTATCGGGGCGGTTGTATGTATCCGACGATCTGCCGGTGCGAGGCATGACCCAGCTGAGCTTCGACGAACGCGCGGCGCCGCGGCCATGCCTCGACGAGATCGCTGTGACCCGGCCGAGCCTCGACAGAGCCGACCCCACGAGGCGGATACTCACCGAAGAGCAGAAGCTGGCGGTGGAACGCCGGAGAGAGCCACTGTTGCTGGCAGCCGGAGCGGGAAGCGGGAAGACATCAGTGCTGGTCGAGCGGTTCGTGCGCGCCGTGCGCGAGGATGGTGTGGCGCCCGGGCGGATCCTCGCGATCACGTTCACCGAGCGCGCCGCGGGCGAGCTGCGCGAGCGGGTACGCGGCCGGTTTAGGGAGCTGGGCGAGCGCGAGGCGGCACGCGATACCGAGGCGGCGTTCGTGAGCACGTTCCACGGCTTCTGCGGGCGCCTGCTGCGCGCCCATCCGCTGGCGGCGGGGCTAGACCCCGACTTTGAAATCCTCGACGAAGGCTTGGCCGCGCGCTTGCGTGGGCGGGCGTGGACGGCTGCGCTGAGGGGATTCCTTGAAGGCGAGCGCGGTGACGCGGTCGACCTGATGGCGGCGTGGGGCGCCGATCGCGTGCACGCGATGGTGGCGGGCACGTACGCTGAGCTGCGCAGCAGGGGCGAGCGTCTGCCGAAGCTCCCCGCCTTGGTCTTTCAGCCGACGCTGCCCTCGCGGGTCCTCCAACCGACGGCCCCGGAAGAGGTCGATGCGGAAGGCGCGCGCGCCTGCGCGCTGCTGGGGGAGCTGCTGGAGCTCTTCGGCCGCGAGTACGAGCTGCTGAAGAGCGGGCGCGGCGCTGTCGATTTCGACGATTTGGAGCTCGGCGCGGGCGCGCTTTTGGAAGAGCACGAGAACGTGCGTGGGGCCTGGGCGGAGCGGTTCGAGCTGATGATGGTCGACGAGTTCCAGGACACCAACCATCGCCAGCTCGCGATCCTCGAGGCGCTGGAGCGCGGGAACCTGTTCACGGTGGGTGATGAGCTCCAGGCGATCTACGGCTTTCGACACGCCGACGTCGCTCTGTTCCGCGCCCGCCGCGACGAGCTCGACGAGTGTGGCGCCAGCCTCTCGCTGACGCGGAACTTCCGGGGCCGCAGGCCGCTGCTGGACGTTGTGAACACGGTGTTTGGAGAGCGTTTTGGGGATGGGTATACGCCGCTCGAGGCGGGCCGCGTGGAGGAGGCGACGCCCGGGGAGCCGATCGTCGAGCTGCTGTTGACCCACAAATTGGGGTGGGAGCAGGACGAGGATTTGGCCAAGCGGATCGCGGGCGAGCTCCCGCCCGCGCCGCGCTGGCGTCAGGCCGAAGCGCGGCTGCTGGCTCAGCGCGTGGCGGAGCTCGTGGAGAGCGGCGCCACGAGGGCGGGAGATGTGGCGGTGCTGCTGCGCGCGGTCGGCGACCTGGAGGTGTATGAGCGGGCGCTGCAGGACCGCGGCCTGAGCACGCTCGCGACGGTCGGCGGCTTCTGGGGTGGCCAGCAGGTGGGCGACTTGCTGGCGTACCTGCGCACGCTGGCCAATCCGTTGGACGAGCTGTCTTTATACGGCACGCTGGCCTCGCCGCTGGTCGGCGTGTCGAGCGACGGGCTTGCGCTGCTGGGGCGCGCCGCGAAAGCGAGCAGGCGCAGCGTGTGGGAGACGATCGAACGCGTGGGAGAGGAGCTTCCTGAGGACAACCTGCCCGCCGCCGATCGTGACCGGCTCGTGGGGTTCCGCGCGCGCTTTCAGGCCGAGCGCGCTGCCGCGGGGCGGCGGACGCTCTCCCAGCTGATCGAACGTGCGCTCGCTCAGAGCGGCTACGCCGAGCACGTGCTCACGCTGAGCTGGCCCGAGCGACGGCTGGCGAACGTGCACAAGCTGCTGCGCGTGGCCCGCCGTTATGAAGCGAGCGAGGGGCGTGAATTGCGCGGCTTCCTCGACCACGTCGCCCACCATCAGGACGGGCTCAGCGGCGCCGAGCCGGACGCGCCCGTGGCCGATGGCGAGACCGACGCGGTGCGGCTGATGAGTATTCACGCGGCGAAGGGCCTGGAGTTCGATGTGGTCTGCGTCGCCGACCTTGGACGCGCGCAGAATCTGGGCGTGGGAGACCTGCTCGTGGACGGTGACCGGGTTGGCCTGCGCCTGGCGCGCCTGGACTCCTCGGAGGCGACTCCGTCCTTGTCGTGGCCAGAGCTTTCCGAGGAGCGTCGTTTGGCGCAGGCCGAGGAGGAGGACCGGATCCTCTACGTCGCGATGACCCGCGTGCGCGAGCGACTGCTGTTGAGTGGTGCGGTCGACTTCCAACGCTGGCCGGAGCGGCGGCTCGGCGCCCCCGCGATCTCCTGGCTCGGCCTTGCACTTTCGGCGGAGCTGCCTGGGGATGTGCAGAGATTGGATCCGCCGGTGCGGGGGATCCTCGTCGGCGCGAGCGATGGGACGCAGGTACGTGTGGGCTTGCGCCTAAACGCCCCCGAGACGGTTGGCTCGGTACTGCGTCTCGATGGCCTCCCGAGTGCGGGTGGCGGTGATCTTTCTCCGTCTCTGACTCACTCACATGCGATTGCCATCGACGGAGAAGAACAACGATCCGCCCGATCCTCCTTTCGCAGGGCCGGGAACGAAGCACGTGCTCAGGGTCCTTCGCCGGCAGGGGATCTCGCACGTCCGGATGATCACTCGCGCCCCGGAGGCTCCGCGCCGCTCGGTGATCCGGCGCATCTGGACACGCTTAGCTACACGGCCCTCACCGAGCTCGCTCGCTGCTCCTATCGCTTCTACCTCGAGCGAGTCATCGGCTTGCCCGTGCAGCGCCCGCCCGCCCCGGAGGCGGAGGGTGGGTCCCGCGGGGATGGCTTGGACGCGCGCGTGCGCGGCACGATCGTCCACCAGCTGCTCGAGTCGCTCGACTTCCTTCCCGGCGCCGCCCCTTCCGCTGATGACGTAGCCCACGTCGCGGGCGAGCTGGGCGTGCACGTCGCGCCCGCCGAGCGCGAGGAGCTCGCGACGCTGCTTGGCTCAGCGCTCGCCACGCCCCTCGCGGCGCGTCTTTCGGCTGCCTCTGCAGGCGCGCGCCGGGAGCATCCGTTCGCCTTCTCGCTCGGTGCTGGCGAGCCACTGCTCACCGGCGTGCTCGACATTCTCCTCCGCGAGCCCGACGGCGGCCGATTGGTCGTGGACTACAAGAGCGACCGCGTCGCTGCCGAGGAGGATTTGGAGGCGCTCGTCGAGCGCGAGTACTCGATCCAGCGCCTCATCTACGCCCTCGCCGTGCTCTCAGACGGAGCCCCGCGCGTGGAAATCGTCCACTGGTTCCTGCACCGTCCCTCCGAGCCGATCGGCGCTGTGTTCGCTGCGGCGGATAAGCAGCGGTTAGAGGATACGATCGCTCAGTTGGTCAAGAACGCGCGCGCACACCCGTTCATAGTCAGTCAAAATCCACATCGCGGCCTGTGCTTGACCTGCCCGGGACGTTCGGGACTGTGCTCGTGGGGCGACTCCGACACGCTCCGTGAGCGAGAGCATAGGTCTTGACGGGGGATTCCTTGGATTCGGATGGGGAGCTGTTTGCGCGTGCTCGCACCGGCGACGCGCACGCACGTGAGCGGCTGGCTGAGCGCTATCTGCCGCTCGCCCGCCGGCTCGCCCGTCGCTACCAGCGCAGCGAGGAGTCGCTCGACGATCTGGAGCAGGTTGCCTCGCTCGGCCTGCTCAAGGCGATCGACCGCTTCGACGCCGGCCGCGAGGTGGCCTTCTCGAGCTTCGCCGTACCGACGATCCTCGGCGAGATCAAGCGCCACTTCCGCGATCGCACGTGGTCGGTGCGGGTACCACGCGACCTCCAGGAGCTGGCGCTACGGGTGGATCGAACGGCGGCGGAGCTGTCTTTGGGCAAACACCGCGCGCCAACCGTTGCCGAGCTCGCCGAGGCCCTGCACACCACCGAGGAGCAGGTGCTCGAGGCGCTGCGGGCCGGGGGCGCTTATCACGCCGGCTCGCTGGACGCGCCCCGTCCCGGACGGGCCGATGCGGAGGGGGCCGGTGAGAGTCTGGCCGACACGCTTGGCGTGCGGGAGGACGGTTTCGAACGGGCCGAGCAGCGCGCGACCCTGGCGCCGCTGCTTGCGCATGTCTCCCACCGCGAACGCCTGGTGCTGACGCTGCGCTTTGGCGAGGACATGACCCAGGCGGAGATCGGCGAGCGGATCGGCGTCTCTCAGATGCAGGTCTCCCGCTTGATCCGCCAGGCGCTCATCCGTCTGCGCGCCGGCCTGGCCGAGCCTGCGCCGCGCGATGAATCCCCGCAGCGCCCGGAGTCTCCGCCGCGCGATGAGCCGCCGAGGACCGAGTAGGGCGCGCTGCTCAGCCGAAGCGCAGCTCAAGGACCAGCTCCTCGCGCTGCTCACCAGCCGAAGAGGGTTCGATCCGCAGCTCGTCAGACAGCCGCTCCAGCACGTTGCCGACGCCAGGGACAGCCGCGTCTGCGAGCAGCTTGGTAGCGCCCTGCTCGGCCAGCTCGCCGACGCGCATTTCGATCCCCTGTCTGTCGGTCTCGATAGTGAAGGCGAGATGGCCGTTGCGTGCGTGCGCCGGCGCGTGCGCGGAAAGGGCGTCGCAGAGAATCATCGCGTCGTCGAGGCGATTCATGGGACAGTCGGCTCGCGCGAGCATCATCGAGATCACGCGACCGAGTACGGGGGCGGCCAGAGGCCCGTTCGCCAGGCGCAGGGACACGGAGTTCTCCGCCGTCGGATCCTGCTCGACGGGTGTGCTCTTCACGAGCTTGCCGTCACGAGTTCTTGGTGTGGAGCCGGCTGGTGATGCGGGAGCATGTGGGTCATGAGCTCACGGCGGAGAGTGAAAAGGTCATGCGCACTTCGGTGCGCTCGTCCTGATCGCGGCCGAGCTGCACAGACTCCGTCAGCGACGCGATCAGCGGCAGGCCAAGCCCGAGGCCGGGACTGCCCGGTCGCGGTCCGATCCCCGGGCCTTCGTCGCGCACGAGCACCTCCAACTTGTCTGCCTGCAGAGTGGCGGCTACCTCGAGCAGCCCCTCGTGCGCGTCCGGGTAGGCATGGACGACGACGTTTGTGCATGCCTCTGTGACCGCAAGCCGGATGTTGGAGAGGACCTCCTCGTCGAGGGCAAGCACCTCGCCGAGCGCCCCGAAGGCGTGGCGTACGACCGCGATATTCGTTGCTCGCGCGGGTAGCGCCAGCTCCATGTCGGGCGTCGTCGTGGCCGTCATTATCTTGGCTCCCTGGGTCCGTGACGAACTCTCGTCTTCGTTGATGGTGCCCTGCGCGGGCGGTTTTCACACATCGAACATCGACGACCGACCATCAGCTCCGCCCCAAGTCGGTCACGATCCCCGCTCGCCGAGCGGTCGAGAGCAGCCAGTATGGCTTGCGAGATGATGCGCCATTGTGCCGGAGCATACGCGAGAGCCACCTCTGAAATCCGCAGGAAAGACCCTCGACGCGTCCTCTCGTGAGACCTCCGCGCTGCTACGCTTTCTGGCTCCGCCTCAGGTGCCCGCCTAAACCCGTCCGGGATGTGCCCACTCGCACGGGATGCACCGCTCCCAGGGAGCACTTCCATGACCACGCACACCATGCAGCCGCCAAAGGCCGTCGGACTCTACGACCCCAGCTTCGAGCACGATGCGTGCGGCGTGGGGATGGTCGCGCGCCTGGACAATCACCCGACGCACGAGGTCGTCCAGAAAGCGATCACGGCCCTGGAGAACCTCGAGCACCGCGGCGCCAACGGCGCCGACCCGCGCACGGGCGACGGTGCGGGGATTCTCATGCAGATGCCCGACGAGCTGCTGCGAGCCGTCGTGGACTTCGAGTTGCCGCAGCCGGGCGAGTATGGGGTGCTGATGTGCTTCCTTCCGCAGGACGACGCGGCCCGCGTGCGCTTGGAGGCGCTGCTCGAGCGGACCGTCGCGGCGGAGGGCCAACGCCTGCTTGGCTGGCGCGACGTGCCCGTCTGCCCCGAGCACACGGGAAAGGTCGCCGGCGCCTGCCGCCCGATCGTCCGTCAGCTGTTCGTGGGAGACGGATTGGACCCCGCCCGCCCGGGCTTCGAATCGGTTCCCGACCAGGACTTCTTCGAGCGCAAGCTGTACGTGATCCGCCGCGTCTGCGAGCTGACCGCCGAAGACCTCGGTCTGTATGTCTGCTCGAGCTCCTCGCGCACGCTCAACTACAAGGGCATGCTGATCTCGTACCAGCTGGCCGAGTTCTACCCGGACCTAAAGGACGAGCGCTGTAAGAGCGCGCTGGCGCTCGTGCACTCGCGCTTCTCGACGAACACGTTCCCGAGCTGGGAGCTCGCGCACCCCTACCGTGTGATCTGCCACAACGGCGAGATCAACACGGTCAAGGGCAACGTCAACTGGATGCGCGCGCGAGAGTCCGAGCTGCAGAGCGAGCTCCTCGGGGAGGACCTGCGGAAGATCCTCCCCGTCGTGACACAGGGCAACTCCGATTCGGCGACGTTCGACAACGTGCTCGAGCTGCTACTGCTCGCCGGCAGAACCCCGGCGCACGCCGTGATGATGATGATCCCCGAGGCCTACCGCGACCGCGAGGACCTGCCCGAGCAGCTGAAGGGCTTTTATGCGTTCCATGCCTGCCTGATGGAGCCATGGGACGGGCCGGCGTCGGTCGCGTTCACCGACGGGCGCGTCGTCGGTGCGACGCTCGACCGCAACGGGCTGCGGCCGGGACGCTGGGTTGAGACGACCGACGGGCACGTCGTCCTCGGCTCGGAGTCCGGTCTGCTGGACATACCCGCCGATCAGGTGCGCCGCCTCGGGCGTCTGCAGCCAGGCAAGCTGTTCCTCGTTGACCTACAGCGTGGCCGGATCGTCGAGGACAGCGAGGTAAAGCAGGAGGTTGCCACCCAAAAGCCATACGGAGAGTGGTACGCGGAGCGCTCGGTTCCCTTCTCAGAGCTGCCCCCATCCGATCAGGTGACTCTCTCTGAACAACCCATACAACTGCGACAGCGAGCATTTGGCTACTCGATGGAGGATCTGCGCGTGTTGCTCACGCCGATGGCGCGCGAGGCGGCCGAGCCGATCGGCTCGATGGGCAACGATCTCTCGCTGGCGGTGCTCTCCGACCAAGCGCCGGCTCTGTTCTCCTACTTCAAGCAGCTGTTCGCCCAGGTCACCAACCCACCGATCGATCCGATCCGCGAGGAAGTCGTGATGAGCCTCGCGACGAGCCTCGGCACCGAGCGCAACCTGTTTGGCGAGACGCCCGAGCACGCGCACAAGCTGGCGCTGGAGCAGCCGATCCTGCTCAACCGCGAGCTCGAGACCCTGCGTCACGTCGCCTACGAGGAGTTCGCGGCTCGCACGATCGACATCACCTGGCGGGTGGCGGAGGGGGCGGCGGGGATCGAGGGCGCGCTCGATCGTGTCTGCGCCGAAGCCCACGACGCGATCGCCGAGGGCGTCAACATCATCGTCCTCTCCGACCGGCTGATGGGTCCGAGCCGCGCGCCGATTCCATCGCTTTTGGCAGTCGCGTCCGTCCATCACCACCTCGTGCGCGAGGGCACGCGGTTGCGCGCGGGGATCATCCTCGAGTCGGGCGAGCCGCGCGAGGTGCATCATTTCGCCACCCTGCTCGGCTACGGCGCAAGCGCGATCAACCCTTACCTGATGCTCGAGACGCTCGACCGACTGGTCTTCGACGGGCGCATCACACGGGGCGGGGAGGACGGCCGCGAGGTAACGCTTACTCCCGAGCAGGCCGCCCAGAACGCGATCAAGGCGATCGGCAAAGGGCTGCTGAAGACGATCTCAAAGATGGGCATCTCCACGATCCAGTCCTACTGCGGCGCACAGATCTTCGAGGCCGTCGGACTGGAGCCGGCGCTGATCG
>Ga0302326_10014027_pt1 | contig 16986 bp, 12 predicted proteins | sample Palsa_T0_3_FD_202264 | JGI IMG/M metagenome (GOLD analysis project Ga0302326, IMG submission 202264) | Peat permafrost microbial communities from Stordalen Mire near Abisko, Sweden - Palsa_T0_3 | ecosystem: Environmental > Terrestrial > Soil > Palsa > Peat permafrost | place: Sweden: Abisko...
AAGCCGGGCCTATTCGGAGGCCTCGATCATCTCCCTCACGAAATAGCGCTGGCGCACGCGCACGACCTGGTAGGTGCGCCCGACGTATTCGCCGATCAGCCCGATCCCGACCATGATCACGCTGACCAGGAAGAAAAGTATGCCCAAAAGCGTGAACAGCCCGCCCTCCTCCGGGCCGAGGATCAGCCTGCGCAGCGCCAGTATGATCATGAGGAGGAAGCTGCCCCCCGCGCATGCGAGCGAGACCATCGTGAAGATCTGCAGCGGGGCCAGCGAGAACCCCGTGATCAGGTCGAAGTTGAGGCGAACGAGCATGTAGAGGGAATAGTTCGAGACCCCCGCGTGCCGCTCCTCATGCCTCACGCCCACCTCCGTCGGGTTGCCGGAGAAGCTGTAGGCGAGCGCTGGGATGAAGGTGTTGTTCGCGCCGCTCCGCACGATCGCGTCGATGATCGGGCGCCGGTAGGCGCGCAGCATGCAGCCCTGGTCCGTCATCTCGATGGAGGTCGTGCTCCGGCGCACGCCGTTGATCGCCTTGGAGGCCAGCGTCCGAAAAAGGCTGTCCTTCCTGTGGAGCCGGAAGCCCCCCACGTAGTCGTGGCCCAGTTCGATCAGGAGCAGGAGCTTCGGGATCTCCTCGGGCGGGTTCTGGAGGTCGGCGTCCAGGGTCACGACGACCTGGCCGCGGACGCGCTCGAAAGCCGCCATGATCGCCATGTGCTGGCCGTAGTTCGCGTTGAAGTCGATGATGCGCGTCACATCCGGGCGCACCGCGAACTGCGCCTTGAGCAGGTCGAGCGAACGGTCCGCGCTGCCGTCGTTGGTGAAGATGACCTCGTACCCGCGGCCGAGGCCGTCGAGCACGGGATACAGCCTCGAGAACAGCAGCGCGAGGTTGAGCTCCTCGTTGTAGACCGGGATGACGACGGAGAGGTCGGGCGCCGAGCTCATGTTCTTGCGTGGCTGCCGAGGATCGCGGCGAGCGCGCGGACCACCCGCGCGACGTCCGCGCGGTTCATGGCGGGGAAAAGGGGAAGGGTCAGGATATTGCGTCCGGCGTATTCCGCATTCGGGAAATCCCCGTCCTTCCATCCCATCCGCCGGTAGAGCGCGAAGAGATGGATCGCGGGATAATGGACGCCCGTGCCGATCCCCGCCGCCTTCATCTCCTCCATCACCACGGCGCGCCTCGCATCCAGCCGGTCCTCCGGCAGCACGACCTGGAACATGTGCCAGTTGCTGTCGGTAAAATTGGCGACGGGCAGGCCGACGCCCAGGGCCTGGGCCGCCGGCTTGCCGAATTCCTCAAAGTACGCGTGCGCGAGCTCCCGGCGCTTCGCCTTGAACTCCTCGAGATGCGGGAGCTGCCCGAGCCCGATCCGCGCGGCGATGTCGGTCATGTTGAACTTGCCGCCGACCAGCTCGACCTCCATGCCGTCGTGCCCGGTCCTGACGACGCCCTGCAGCCTGTACTGCTCCGCGAGCGCCGCCTCGCGCTCGTCGTTCATGACAAGGCAGCCGCCCTCGGCGGTGGTGATGTTCTTGTTCGCGTGGAAGCTGACGGAGACAAAGTCGCCGAAGGACCCGATGCGCCTCCCCTTCCAGGTGCTTCCGATGGACTGCGCCGCGTCCTCGACGACCCTGAGCCCGTGCTTTTTCGCGGTGGCGTTCAGCCTGTCGCGGTCCACGGGAAGTCCCGCGAGGTCGACCGGGATGATCGCGCGGGTCCGCGGCGTGATCGCCCTCTCCACGAGGTCGAGGTCGATCGTTCGCGTCACGGGATCGATGTCCACAAAGACGGGCTTCGCCCCCACCCCGAGGACGACGTTGCTCGTGGCGACCCAGCTGAGCGGTGTGGTGATCACCTCGTCCCCCTGTGTCACGCCCGCGATCCTCAGCGCGATTTCCATCGTGCATGTCCCCGAGTTGAACGCGCGGACCGGGCGTCCCCCAAAGAATTCCGAGAGCTTCGCCTCGAACGCCTTCACCTGCGGCCCGGACGAAAGCCAGCCGGAACGCAGGACCTCGGCGACTCCCGCGACCGTCGCTTCGTCGATCGTCGGCCGCGTGAACGGAAGAAAGGGCTCAACCGGCTTGGGTGCGGAGGCTATGGCGGGGGAAGGCATTGCGGGGGGCATTCTGCGGGGTGACACGCAATCCTCAAGGCTGGTTGCTGAAAAGATAGTGGTGCTGGCCCTTGGCCACCACGTAGTAGTGAAACCCCGGATCGGCGAAGAGCTCCCCGGTGTCGCGGATGCGCGCGACGGCGAAGACCCGGCCGGGGGCCGCCCATTCGGCGCGGAACTCGGCGTCATCGATAAAGCGGGCCTTCCTCTCGGCGGGATCGAGGAACCGGAGCTCCAGCTCGTCGGTGTACTTGACCAGGCCAACGATGTTTCCGGTGTAGTAGGTGAAGTCGTGGAAGAACCCGTGGTAGTGGTAGACGCGGTCGCCCGGCCGGACGAGGCCCTTGGCGACAAGGGCGACGTCCTTCGTGCTGCGCACGTCGATATCCGGCAACGCGACAAGCACGATGCCGATGAGAAAGACAAGAGATGCCGTCATCGCTATCACGGCGCCGCGGGCCGATCCGGGTCCCCCGCGCGGGACAAGGGCGCGCCAGCCCCCGACGCACAGCACCGCGGCGATGACGAGGGCGTAGGGCCTGAGCGCGGCCGCCGAGGCCGGGTCCCTGATCAGGCCCGGCCTGAGCACGGCGACACACAGGGCGGCCGCCAAGAGGCCGCACAGGAAGGCGAAGATCCTGAGCCCGGGCTTCATCCTCGCGAACGCATCCGGCCGCGGAAGCGTGGCGGCAAACCACCGGCCCAAGATCGCCGCCAGCGGTGGGAACATCGGCAGGATGTAGGGGATCAGCTTTGACTGGGACGCGCTGAAGAACAGGAACGTGAAGCCGGACCAGATCGCAAAAAACCAGGCCTCGGCGTTCTCCCTGCGGCGCGCCCATCCGCCCGCCAGCGCGTCTCGCAAGGAGCTCCAGACGAAGCCGGTCCAGGGAAACAGGCCGAGGATCAGGATCGGGATGAAGAACCAGAACGGCTGGTACCTGCCGTGCCCCGTCTTGTCGGCAAAGCGCTCGAACTGCTCGTAGATGAAATAGAAATGCGCCCATCCCGGGTTCCTGCCGGCGACGAGAAAGTGCCACGGAGCGGCGATCGCCAGGAAGATCGCGATCCCACTGGGCAGGTAGAAGGGCCGCAGGCGCCGCCATTGCCCGATCAGGAGGAGCCACAGGAACATGACGGCGCCGGGAATCAGGAAACCGATCAGTCCCTTGGTCAGCGTCGCCAGAGCCGCGCTGGCGTACAGGCCCCAGAAGAACAGCCTCCGGGCCACGCCCGGCCGCTCCCGCACGCCGACCACGAAGCAGAAAAGGGTCGCGCTTGTCAGGACCGACACGGCCATGTCGAGACCCAGCAGGTGGACGAACGCGGCGTAGAGCAGCGACGTCCCAAGCACGATGGCCGCCCAGAAACCGGCGTCGCGCCCGTAGATTTTCCGGGTGGCCCCATAGGCCAGGAGTATCCCGGCGATCGCGAGGAGGGCCGGCGCCAGCCGCACCGACCATTCGCCCGGGCCGAGCGTCCCTTCACAGGCCGCGATGACCCAGTACATGAGCGGCGGCTTCTCGAAGTAAGGAACGCCGTCGAGCCGCGGCGTGACCCAATCCCCGGTCGCGACCATCTCCCTGGGAATTTCGGCGTACCTTCCCTCATCCGGGTTGACGAGGGAGGCGCTCCCGAGGCGCCAGGCGAACAGCGCCCCGAAAAGCAGCGCGAGGAGAACGACGTCGCGCCGCCACGACGGCTCCTTGGCGGTGGGAGGCGGGGCCATGGGACTCACTCCCAAGACCTACGGACCGGGGCGTTTTCAGGCAAGTCTCGGCCTACTCCCCACGAAGGCAGCCCGGCGCCCCCGATTTCCCCATCCGCCGGCGGCCGGGGGTTCTTGTGCGGGTAAAGCCCCATGGCGCCGCAGGGCCATTCGACCATAATCCATCGGTCCCGGGGTGCGACTCGCCCCGATCGAAGGGACATTTTCATGACGAACCCCCTGGAACAGCCGACACCGCAATCCGGCCCCAGGCGGATCGCCCCGTTGTGGCACACCCTGGGTCTCCTCGCGCTCCTGCTGGCCGTCTCTGCCGGGTTCTTTCGCATGCAGAGCGCTGATCCGGCGGACCCGAACATCGGTGGCGGCCCCCACGGGAACATTCCCCTTTACCTGGCGATCATCGGCGCCGAATGGTGCCTTGTCCTTTATATCTGGCTCGGCGGCCGATGCGAGGGCGCGGTCCCCTTGCGGGAGCTCATTGGCGGGCGCTGGGCCGGCCTGAGGGCCGTGATGGCCGACTTCGGTGTCGCCGCGGGGTTCTGGGCGGTGTGGACGCTGGCGGCGATCGGCATGAATCTCCTCCTTCGGCCGAGCCATGCGGCGACGGCCGGGTTCCTGAATCCGCGGGGAGCGGCCGAGGTCACGCTCTGGGTGGCGATGTCGATGACCGCGGGCTTCTGCGAGGAGGTGGTCTACCGCGGCTACGTGCAGCGGCAGGCGCTGGCGTTGACGGGAAGCGCCGCCCTCGCCGTAGGTGTCCAGGCCGTCCTTTTTGGCGCCGGGCACTGGTACCAGGGACGCAAGCAGGTGATCCTCATCACCGGGCTCGGGTTGCTGTTCGGAATCCTCGCGCGCTGGCGCCGGAGCCTGCGGCCTGGCATGATCTCGCACGCCTGGTCGGACATTCTCAACGTCATCCCCCTCCACCTGCCGTGAAATGGCGCGCTCCGGGGCGGCGGCGTCCTGCGGCGATGAAACGATATTAAATTGAGCCCGGGCCGCGCTTCCGGCCCAATCGCGGGCGCCATGCCCGCCGCCACCCCAAGGAACTTCTCCTTCATTTGCGGGCAGGATGATTTCCTGGTGGGGCGCATGGGCAGGACTCGCTTCGACGCGATATCGGGGGACAATGCGGACGAATTCTCCCGCGAGATCGTGAACGGGTTCGCGGCCAACGCGGACGACGTCGAAGACGCGGTGAACCGCTTCACGGAGGCCGTGCAGACGATTCCGATGTTTGGAGGCCGCAGGGTGGTCTGGCTGAAGGATGTCAATTTCCTGGCGGACACCGCGACGGGGAAGTCGGAGGCGACCCTCAGGAGGGTCGAGGACCTCCAGCGGATCCTCCAGTCGGTGAACCCCGTGGAGACGGCCGTCCTGATCACGGCGGCGCCCGTCGACAGGAGGCGCTCGTTCGCCAAGTGGTGCGAGAAGAACGCGGACTTCGCCCTCGCGGACGGCGGCGAGGACGGGGAGGGGCTCGCCGCGGTCGTCGAGGCCGAGGCGCGCTCCGCGGGCGTGCAGTTCGGTCCGGGCGCCCTGAATCTCCTGCTCGCAAGGATCGGCTCCAACACGAGGCTCCTCGTCGAGGAGGTCCATAAGCTCGCGGCGTACGCGGCCGAGGGAACCGTGATAGACGAGGCCAGCGTCGCCGAGCTGACGCCCAACGTCGCCCAGGGTGACTTCTTCGAGATGGCGGAGGCGTTCTTCAGCGGCGACCTCCAGTGGACCCTCGCGGCGCTCCGGCGCCATTACTTCGCGGGCGGCGACGCGCGGCCCATCCTGGCCGCGCTCCAGAACCGAAACAGGATCCTGACCCAGGTCCGCGCTCTCGTCGATGCCGGCGAGGCGAAGGTCGGGCCGCGGGGCGTGGACGGCCTGCCGCGCGCGGGGGAGGAGCACGGCGCGCGGTTCGGCGAGGCCGCCGCCGAGAAGAGCTCCTACAACGTCTTCACGCAGAACCCCTGGTACCTGGCCAAGCTCGCCGGTGCCTCCCGGCTGCCGTCGCTCAGGCGCCTTATCGAAAACCAGCGGGCCTTCATCGACGCCTTCGCGGAGATCATCGAGAGGCCGAACGAGCAGGAGGAAGTCCTGCGCGACATGGCCGTCCGCTGCCTGGCCGCCTAGATGGGGATGTAAAACCACCTCGGGCGCTTTTCCGGTGGCGTTCGCGCGCGCAGTGCGCTTACTGGACGGCTCCCGTGAACGAGCCGTCCGATCCAGTCCCCAACGAGCCCGTCCTGAACGTCCTGGCGGAGCGCTACGCGTCACAGGCCATCAGGGACGTCTGGTCGCAGCGCGGGAAGGTCCAGCTTGAGCGCGACTTCTGGATAGCGGTCATGAAGGCCCAGCGGGACCTCGGGGTCCCGATTCCCGCCGAGGCGATCAAGGACTACGAGCGCGTCAAGTCGCACATCGACCTCGAGTCGATCGCGAAGCGCGAGCGCGTGACGCTCCACGACGTCAAGGCGCGGATCGAGGAATTCTCGGAGCTAGCGAAGCGCCAGTTCATCCACCTCGGCCTCACGAGCCGCGACCTGACCGAGAACGTCGAGCAGCTGCAGATCTTCCAGTCGCTCAAGATCGTCCGCAAGAAGGCGGCCGCGGCCGTGCTGGCGCTCGCGCGCCGCGCGGAGGAGTTCCGCGACCTGATGATCACCGGGCGCACCCACAACGTCCCCGCGCAGCCGACAACGCTGGGCAAACGGATGTCGATGTTCGGCCAGGAGATGCTGATCGCCCTCGAGCGGCTCGAGGGGCTGATCGAGAGGTATCCGGTGCGCGGACTGAAGGGCGCGGTCGGCACCCAGCTCGACCAGCTGACGCTCCTCGGCGGAAGGGCCGACAAGGTCGCGAGCCTCGAGAGCCGCATCCTCAAGCACCTCGGCATACCCGCGTCGCTCGGGAACGTGGGCCAGGTCTATCCCCGCGGCCTGGACTTCGAGGTCGTCTCGGCGCTGCACCAGGTGGGCGCGGCGGCGGCGAGCTTCGCCACGACAATGCGCCTCATGGCGGGGGCGGGCCTGCTGACCGAGGGGTTTCAGGAGGGCCAGGTCGGCTCGTCCGCGATGCCGCACAAGGCGAACGCGCGCAACTGCGAGCGGATCTGCGGCTTCTCGACGATCCTCGGCGGCTACGTCACCATGACGGGCACGCTCGCGGGCGACCAGTGGAACGAGGGCGACATCTCCTGTTCGGTGGTCCGGCGGGTGGCGCTGCCGGACGCGTTCTTCGCGATCGACGGAAGCCTCGAGACCTTCCTGACCGTGCTCGAGCAGATGGAGGCGTTCCCTTCGGCCATCGCCCAGGAGAACGAGAGCAATCTCCCGTTCCTGGCGACCACGACAATCCTCATGGAGTCGGTGAAGCGCGGCGCGGGCCGCGAGACCGCGCACGAGGCGATCCGGGAGCATTCGATCGCGGCGGTGAAGGCGATGCGCACCGGCACGGCCGGTGCCGACCTCCTGGACAGGCTGGCCGGCGACAAGCGGATCGGCCTCGGCAAGAAGGCGCTGCAGGCGATCCTTGCGGAAAGCGCGCGTTTTGTGGGGGCGGCGCCGAACCAGGTCGACGTGTTCGTCGCCGAGGTGCGGCCGATCGCCAAGAGGGTGAAGGGCGCGGCCGAATACCGGCCGGCGAGGCTCGTCTAGCGCCTCCCCGAAGCCTCAAGAACTTTTCAATTGCGCACTCCCGCGGGATGCGCTTTCTTGGACCCTCACTGTCCCCTCTAATCCCTTATAACTTTTCAAATGGCTGAACTCGTAGGAAATGTACTCGTGGGTCAATCTGGCGGCCCGACGTCCGTCATCAACGCGAGCCTGGCAGGTATAGTGGCCGAGGCGCTCAACCATGAGTCCATAGAGGAGATCTATGGCGGCCTCAACGGGGTCCTGGGCATCCTGCAGGAGGACATCGTGGATCTCGCCTCGGAGTCGCAGCAGCAGATCCGGGCGCTGCGCCACACGCCCGGGGCCGCCCTGGGCACCTGCCGGTACAAGCTCAAGAAACAGCAGGACTTTGAGCGCGTGATCGAGGTCTTCAAGGCCCATAACATCCGCTATTTCTTCTACATAGGGGGCAATGACTCCCAGGACACGGCCGACAAGATCTCGAAGCTGGCCCAGCAGCAGGGTTACGAGCTCCGCGTCATCGGCGTCCCGAAGACGATCGATAACGACCTCACCGGGACGGACCACTGTCCCGGGTACGGCAGCGTGATCAAGTACCTCTCGATGACCGTGCGCGAGATCGCCTGCGACAACGAGGCGATGGGCCAGGGCGACCTGGTCTCGATCGTCGAGGTGATGGGACGCAGCGCCGGCTGGATCGCCGCGGGCACCGCCCTCGCCAAGCGCCGCGACCATCCCCATGACGCCCCGCACCTGATCCTCCTTCCCGAGGTTCCGTTCAACCAGGAGAAGGTCCTTGAGGACGTTAAGCGCGTGCTGAAGCGCGAGCGCTACTGCCTGATCGTCGTCGCCGAGGGGCTGGTCGACGCGGACGGCAACTACCTTGCCGCCGACTCGGCGACCGACGCGTTCGGTCACGCGAAGCTGGGCGGCGCCGGAGAGGCGCTTTCCGAGATCATCGAGACCGGCATCCCCAATGCGAAGGTCCGCGTGGCGCGACCGGGCCTGATCCAGCGGGCCGCGGCGCACGCCGCGTCAAAGACGGATGTCGACGAGGCCTTCCTTGCCGGCCAGGCGGCCGTTCGCGCGGCGGTCGCCGGCGAGACCGACAAGATGGTGACCCTTGTTCGCGGCGAGACCGAGCAATACACCGTCGAGACCGGCCTTGCGCCCCTCAGCGAGATTGCCAATGGGACCAAGAAGCTTCCCCGCGAGTGGATCAACGAGGACATGGTGAGCATGAACTTCCAGTTCCTGCGCTACGCGCAGCCCCTGATACAGGGCGAGGTGACGCTGCCGTACGACACCGGCGTGCCGACCTACGCCAGGCTCGACAAGGTCCGGGTGGAAAAGGTCCTCCCGGCCTACGAGGTCTGATCGATCGGCTTGGCGGCGACAAACGGCTCCTCGCGAAGCGCGGGCGCTCGCCTGCCCGCGAGAAGGAGCCACCACACCCTCGCGTTAGCGAGCACGATCACGGCGACCAGAATGAGGAACACCGCCGTCACAGCGGCGTCCACGTGGGCGTTCAGGGCCTGGCGCGGGCTTGACGCCGCGTTCGCCCCGCTGAGGAACCCGAGCCTCGGGTCGGCGCTGAAGATCTTCATCCAGCCCGCGGTCATTGTCACGGCGAGGAGCCACGCGAGCGGCAGGAGCGTCACCCACAGGTAGCGCGCCTTGCCCATCTTGATCAGTACGGTCGTCCCGAGCGCGAGCGCGATCACGGCCAGGAGCTGGTTCGCCACCCCGAAAATCGGCCACAGCGAGTTGATGCCGCCGAGGGGATCGACGACGCCCTGGTAGAGGAACCAACCCCACGCCGCGACAAAGAGGGCCGTGGCGCCGACATTCCCGGCGAGGGACCGCGTGTCGCCGAGGGGACGCCAGACGAGCCCGAGAAGGTCCTGGACAAGGAAGCGCCCCACCCGCGTGCCGGCGTCTATCGTCGTCAGGATGAAAAGCGCCTCGAACATGATCGCGAAGTGGTACCACACGGCCATGGCCGCCCTTCCGCGGAACACGCCCGAGAGCATCTGCGCCATCCCGAGCGCGAACGTGGGCGCGCCTCCGGCCCTGCCGACCATCGTCCTCTCGCCGACGCCCGCCGCGAGAGCGGACATGTCGGAGGGGGTCACCGGGAACCCCAGGGCGCTGATGTGCCGCGTCACCGCGGCCACGTCGCCCTTCACGTTGATCGCGAAATACTGCCCCGGGGACATCGCGCACGCGGCGATCACGGCCATGACCCCGACGCACATCTCCGTCATCATCGCGCCATAGCCGATCGCCCGTATGTCGCCCTCCCTCGCGAGGATCTTGGGAGTCGTCCCCGACGAGACGAGCGCGTGGAAGCCCGACACGGCGGCGCAGGCGATCGTGATGAAGCAGAACGGGAACACCGGCCCGGCGAACACAGGGCCGGAGCCGTCGATGAACCGCGTGATGGCGGGCATCCGCAGGCGCGGCCCGAGGACGACGATCGCTATCCCGAGCGCGGCGATCGTGCCTATCTTCATGAACGTGCTCAGGTAGTCGCGCGGGGCCAGGAGGAGCCAGACGGGAACGATCGACGCGACGAGCCCGTAGCCCATGATCCACCACGCGAGGGTGGTGCCCCTGAGCGAGAGGAGCGTCTCCAGGGAGGTGCCGGTGAGGAACTGGCCGCACCAGACGGCGGCGAGCAGGCCCACGATCCCCGCGGCCGTCACCCAGCCCAGCCTTCCCCTGTCGTTGCCGCCGGACCGCAGCGCGATTCCCATCGCGAGGGCGATCGGCATCGTCGAGGCGATCGTGAAGACGCCCCAGGGCGATTCCGAGAGCGCGTTCACGACGACGAGCCCGAGCACGGCGAGCAGGATCACCGAAATCGCAGTGATGCTGACGAGCGCGGCGAGCCCGGCGAAGGGCCCGACCTCGTCGCGGACCATCTGCCCGAGGGACTTGCCGCGGCGCCGCACGGAGCAGAAGAGGACGATGCTGTCGTGGACGGCCCCGCCGAAGACGGAGCCGATCAGAATCCAAAGGAAGCCGGGAAGGTAACCGAACTGGGCCGCGAGCACCGGGCCCACGAGCGGCCCCGGCCCGGCGATGGCCGCAAAATGGTGGCCGAACACCACCCACCGGTTCGTCCTCACGAAGTCCTTCCCGTCGGAATGAGTCTGCGCGGGCGTGGCCCGAAGCTCGTCGATCGTCAGCACCTTGGCCATCAGCCACGCCGAATGAAAGCGGTAGGCGATCGCAAAGACGCACGCCGCGGCGACGACCATCCAGAGGGCGCTCACCGGCTCGCCCCGTGACCACGCGAGGATCGCGACGCTGGCCGCGCCCGCGACGGCGACGGCGGACCAGCCCATGGCGCGGGCGAATCTTGCGGGGGCACGGCTGGCCGCTTGTGTCATGGAGGGACGGCTTGGGAAAGCGCGCCAGATTGGGAGCAAACCGGCGCGCGGGCAAGCGTCGGAAGCCACTTGTTGGTTTGCCTCCGCGGACGGCGGTCTCCCATCGTGGGCCGGTCCCGCAGCGACGCCGCGCGCAATCCCCATGGCCTCAAATGACAACGACCCGCGACCCAGCCGATCCCGGCCCGCGGCCGCGATTCCGCCTCTCCTGATCTGGCTCGGCTTCGTCCTGTTCCTGCGCGGGATGCCTCCCGACGGGCGCGAGCACGGAAACCTGTGGCAGTTCCTGGGAAGGTTTCATGTCCTTCTGGTTCACTTGCCGATCGTCCTGCTGCTCGTCGTGCCCGTCTTCGAGCTGATGGGGCGTCGCCCCCCATGGGCGCACCTGCGCCCCGCGGCCGGGTTGCTGCTCTCCCTGGTGGCTTTCCTGAGCTTTGTGACGGCGCTCGACGGGTGGCTTCTCGCGTGGAGCGGGGGTTACCGCGGCCACGACATCACCCGCCACATGTGGGCGGGGGCGCTCCTCACGGGAGCCTGCGCGGCCGCGTCGCTGGCCCGCTGCGGCGCCCTTGCGCGCTCGGCCTACCCCTCCCTCCTCACGGCCGCCGTCGCGCTGATGATCTGGGCGGGCCATACCGGCGGCTCCATCACGCACGGTGACGGATTCCTGACGGAAAAACTGCCGCCGAGGATGAGGGCGTGGCTCGGTGCGGCCGCGGAGCCCCCGCAGGCGGCGCCGGCCGTTCCGAAGGCCGTGCGGGCCGGTCCCGGAAGCGCCGACCCGGCGAGCCCCGCCTACTATGCCGTTCACGTCGCCCCTCTCCTGGCGCGCAGCTGCGTCTCCTGCCACAAGCCCGAGAAGCACAAGGGGGGCCTCGTCATGGACACCTACGAGCACCTGATGCGCGGGGGCGAGGACGGGGCGGCGGTCCTGCCGGGCAATCCCAAGTCGAGCGAGCTCCTGCGAAGGGTCCGGCTGCCGGCGAGCGACGACGATTCCATGCCGAGCGACGGCGACAAGCCGCTCACGCCCGAGGAAATCCAGATGATCGATAGGTGGGTCGCGGCCGGGGCGAAAGGCGGCTGAGCGCCGGCGGCGCGAGGCGCCGGCGTAACAGAATGGTTAACCCCTTGGAGGTGCGGGTGATCCGGCCTTGGTCTATCGACTTTTGAGACGCGCTGCACCATCTTGAATCTTTCCCGTGACACCCTCTTCTCCATGAAGCGCGCGCTGGCATCCGCCGTCCTTGCGGCATCATTTTTCCTCATTGCGGGGCCCGGCTCGCTTCACGCCCAGGTCGCCGCGTCACTCGTCAGCGCGGACGCCTCGATCAAGCCTGGAACGCCGTTCACGGTGGCTCTCCGGCTCGTCCACAAGCCCCACTGGCATTCGTACTGGGTCAATCCCGGCACCGGACTGCCCACAACCCTCAAGTGGAAGCTCCCCGAGGGCTGGAAGGCCGGCGACATCCAGTGGCCGGCCCCGATGCTCCTCACGGACACGCGTGGGAACGTGATAGGGAACGGGTACGACGGCGACCTGCTCCTTCCGGTGACGATCACGCCGCCGGCCGACCTGAAGCCGGGAACCCGCGCGGAACTCCCGGTCGCGGCGGATTGGCTCATGTGCCAGGACGAGTGCGTTCCCGGCAGCGCCAAGCTTTCGATCACGCTGCCTGTCTCGGAGGACGAGCCGAAGCCCGACCCCGAATGGGGCGCCAGGATCCGGGCGGTCATCGCCCAGTTGCCCGCGGCGGACCCGTCGTGGGCCGTCTCCGCGGCGCGGGATGCGGGCGGAGCGACACTCAGGGTAAGGGCGGTGGGCCCCTACAGCGGTCCCGCCCGCACGGCGGAGGGCATTCATTTTTTTCCCGAGGACGAGAACATCCCCTCCGACCTGCCGCAGACGGTCGTCCCCGACGGAAAGGGAGGCTTCACCCTTGCCATTCCGATCCCCCCCGAACCCAAGGATTCGCCGCCCGTGTCGGGCGTTCCCGTGACGCGCCTTGTCGGCGTCGTCACCTCGAAGCAGGGCTGGCATGACGACGGGTCGCTGCCCGGTCTCAAGGTCGACGTGGCCATCGGAGCCGAGCCCGCGCAGGGCGCGCATGCCGCGGGGGCGCGGCCGGGTCTCCCGGTCGAGGGGGCCCGGGGTGCGGCCCCCGCGCGGGGGGCGGGCGCGGCGCCGGTGGCCGGCGCCGCGGAAGCGGCCCCGATGCCCGTCGCGGGCGGATTGCTGGGAACGCTCGCGCTGGCGTTCGTCGGCGGCCTCATCCTCAACCTGATGCCCTGCGTCTTCCCGGTGCTTGGGATAAAGATCCTCGGCTTCGTGAACCAGGCCGGGGCCGACCGCCGAAAGGTGACGCTCCACGGGCTGGTGTTCACCCTGGGCGTGCTTGTGTCGTTCTGGGTGCTCGCGGGAATCCTCGCCGTCCTGCGCGCCGGCGGAAGCCACCTCGGATGGGGGTTCCAGCTTCAGTCACCGGCATTCGTCTTCGGGCTCGCGGCGGCGATGCTGGCCTTTGCGCTCAACATGAGCGGCGTGTTCGAGTTCGGCCTGACCGCGACCGGATTCGGCTCGAGTCTCCAGTCAAAGTCCGGGCTTATCGGCTCCTTCCTCACCGGCGCGCTGGCCACGGTCGCCGCCACACCCTGCGCGGCACCCTTCCTGGCCCCCGCACTCGGGGCCGCGCTCGCCCTTTCCACGGTGCAGTCCTTTGCGATCTTCACCGTCATCGGCATCGGGCTGTCCACACCCTACCTTCTTCTTTCCGCGTTCCCGGCGGCGGTGAAGGTGCTTCCGAGGCCCGGGGCCTGGATGGAGACCTTCAAGCAGGCCATGGCCTTCCCGCTCTATGCGACGGTCGCCTACCTCGTCTGGGTGCTCGCCGGCCAGCTCACGGAAGCCGGCCTGCTCTCGTCGCTGTTCGGGTTGGTCCTGGTCGCCATGGGCGTCTGGGCCTACGGCCGCTGGAACGCCCCCGGGGCGTCACCTGCCCGGGCGCGCTTCGGGACGATCGCCTGCGTTGCCCTTCTCGCAATCGGAGCATGGGCGGGTTGGCCCACCCCCGCCGCGCCCACCGACATTGTCTGGGACAAGTGGAGCCCCGAGGCCGTGGAGAAGCTGCGCTCCGAGAATCGGATCATCTATGTCGACTTCACGGCCCGATGGTGCGCGACCTGCCAGGCCAACAAGCGCCTCGTGTTCCATTCCGCCGATGTCATTCGCATCTTCCACGAGAGGAACATCGCGACGCTCGAGGGGGACTGGACCAACAAGGACGCGCAGATCACCGCGGAGCTGGCCAAGTATCATCGCGCGGCGGTCCCCTTTAATCTCATCTGGGTCCCGGGTCAGGCCGACCCCATTCTGCTGCCGGAAATCCTGACACCGTCCGTCGTGCTTGGGGCGATCCCGAAGTAGCGCCCTGATGCCCTTGCGGACATTGCGGAAGGTTTGGGCGTCGGCGGTGTCCACGCCCGGGAGAACCGATCCCCTTGAATTGGGGCGCGGATCATGGCGGCATGCCTCACCGGGCGCGGGCAATCAAACTTTCTGCTGCTTCCATTTTCCGCGGTAAAACAGGAGCCCGGTCCATAGAGTCAGGGCCGTGAAGGAGACCGGAACCGAGATGTACGCCCCGGTGGGGCCGAGGCCCAAGGGCACGGCCAACACCCAGGCGAGCGGCACCTGTCCCAGCCAGAAGCAGTAGAAATTCAGCCAGGTCGGCGTCCAGGTGTCGCCGGAACCGTTGAAGGCGGCTCCAAGGCACATCCCGGCGGCGTAGACGGGAAAGGCGAGGCTCACGATCCAGAGCGCCCGCACGGCTTCCACAAAGACCGCCGGATCGCTCGTGAAGGCGCTGACCAACAGGCGCGCTCCGGCCACATACACCACGCCGACTAGCCCGAGAAAAACAATATTGAAGCGAAGCGCGGTCTTGATAGCGGCGTCTGCCCGCTCGGGTTTGCCCGCGCCGAGATTCTGCCCGACCAGAGTCGCGCCCGCATTGGCCAGGCCCCACGCGGGCATGAGGGCGAATATTACCAGGCGCATCGCTATCGTGTACCCCGCCAGGGCCTGGCTGCCGAAAAGGGCCAGGATCTTGAAGAGAATCACCCAACTCGTCGTGTTTATCATGAACTGCAGGACGCCGCTTCCGGAAGTCCTGAGGATGCCGCCGAGGACCTCGGGGTCCGGCTTCAGGTCCGCAAGGCGGAGGCGCACCCGGCCGGGCCGCCCCGTGAGATGCCAGAGCTGGTAAAGGACGCCTATGCCGCGGCCGAGATTGGTCGCGACCGCCGCGCCCGTCACCCCCAGGGTCGGAAATGGCCCCCAGCCATTGATGAAGCAGGGGCCGAGCACGATGTTCAGGCCGTTCGCGAGGACGAGGGTCCGCATTGCGATCACGGCGTCGCCCGCGCCGCGGAAGACCGCGTTCAGGAGGAAGATCATGAAGACAGTCAGGTTGCCCCCGAGCATGATCCGCGAGAAATTGGCGCCGAGGGCGACAACCTGCCGATCGGCTCCCATCAGCTGGAGGATGCGCGGGGCGTACGATCCGGCGACGGCGCCAAGGCCGGCGGCGAGCGCGAGGCCCAGCATCACGACCTGCCCGGCGGCGCGGGAGGCCTGCGCCGGGTTCTTTTCGCCGATGCGCCTGGCCACGGTCGCGGTGGCAGCGAAGGAAACGCCAATCGCGACCGCGTAAATCAGCGTCATAATCGACTCGGTGAGGCCGACGACCGCCACGGCGTTCTTGCCCAGCCGCGAGACCCAGAAGACATCGGAGATCGCGAAAAGCGACTCCATCATCATCTCCATTACCATGGGCACCGCGAGGAGGAGCACGGCCCGGTTCAGCGGCAGGGCGGTATAGTCCGCGGAATGGCCGCCCCGCAGCGACTCGCGCATGGTGTCCCAGAGGCCGGGCGTAACGGTCTGGGCAGGAGGCAGCGTGGTGACGGAATCGGGCATGCGGGCTCCTGCATTACAACGATCGGCTGGCCGAGGAAAAGACATCTCTAGGCGCCTTCCTTCGGATCACGGACCCCGGCCATGAGAAGGACACCCCGGACGTGACGCCCAGACGGGGCGGCGACATGCCGATAGGAACTGCGGCCGCCGCGATTGGGGCGTTCGCATGGGGAAACGCCGCGAGTGCGGATTCAGCGATCGTCGCGACGCTGCCCCAGGGGGCCTATGTCGCGGAAGTGTCGGGAGCGAACGAAGATGGAGGCATCGCGCTGGTCGAAGTCTGCGAGGTCCCGCGAACCTCGACCTGCCCCTGTTGAACGACCAGGCGTTCGCGATAGAGGGGGTCCACTTGGCAAGTCAGGCCAGGGTCGCGGCGGCACTCCGATGATTGATCGAGCGCAATCCGCTCATTCCGCCCGCAACGCCGCGATCGGGTCCACGCGCGCTGCGCGGCCGGCCGGCAGCCAGCAGGCCAGGAAGGCGACGCCGGCAATCAGGAGGACGGCGGACATCAGGGCTGCCGGATCCCGGGGACTCACCCCGTAGAGCTGGGCCGCGATCAATTGCGAGAAGACGAGGGAGGCGAGGATGCCGACCGGCGCTCCAAACCCAACGATGAGCAGGCCCTCGCGCAGTATCAGAGCGAAGATCTGCTCGGCCTTTGCCCCGAGGGCAAGGCGGACCCCGATCTCCCGCGTCCGCTGCGCCACGCCAAACGCGATCACCGAATAGATGCCGGCGATGGTGAGAATCAGCGCCGTGCCCGCGAAAAACCCGACGATCAGCAACATGAACTTGCGCGCGGCCAAGGCCGAGTCGGTCACCTGCTCGAGCGTCTGAATGGAAGAGAGGGCAATCGAGGCATCCTCGGCGTGGATCTCGCGCCGCATCGCGCTTTCCATCGCCGCCGGCGGGAGCGATCCCCGGAATATCCAGAACGTGCGGTAGCGGAGCCAGCGGACCGCGACGGGATCCATCTGCCGGTAGGGAATGTACATGTCGAACGTCGGTGCATCCTCGATCTTCCCCTGCTTCACGTCGCCCACGACCCCGACAATCTGGGCGGTCCGGTAGCCGGCGGAAGTGTCCTGGACGTCGAGGCGCTGGCCGACGGCGTCATGCCGGG
>Ga0302326_10014028_pt1 | contig 16986 bp, 16 predicted proteins | sample Palsa_T0_3_FD_202264 | JGI IMG/M metagenome (GOLD analysis project Ga0302326, IMG submission 202264) | Peat permafrost microbial communities from Stordalen Mire near Abisko, Sweden - Palsa_T0_3 | ecosystem: Environmental > Terrestrial > Soil > Palsa > Peat permafrost | place: Sweden: Abisko...
ACGACTGAACATGACCCTCGAGGCCCGAATACCATTGTCCACCCGCAGGAAGGCAATTCCGCCCAATGAACGTCCCGGCGGAACCGGTACCCTGAATCGAGGCCCGGGGAACCATGGGATCACGCATCAGGACGCGGCGACCCTGCAGCACTATCAGGCCGCCTTGCAACTGCTGCAGCAAGCCAAGTTTGAGAAGGCGCTGGTGGCCTTTGAAAAGCTGCTGGGAACCGCGCCGCCTCCTCTGGCGGAGCGCTGCCGGATGTATGTGGTTGCCTGCCACCGGGAACTGAGCAAAACGAAGCTGGAGTTTGCTACCCCGGAAGAGCAGTACGATTACGCCATCTCGCTGCTGAATATGGACTATTACGAAGAAGCGCGGGACCAGTTCAACGAGATTCTGCGCGGTCACTCCTCGGCGGACTACGCTCTTTACGGGCTCGCGGTGCTGGATGCGATTACCGGGCAGGTTGAGGAGTGCCTGGAACATCTGGCGCAAGCCATTGATGGCAATCCGCGCAACCGTTTGCAGGCGCGCACGGATACCGACTTCCAGAGCATGCAGGACGATCCGCGGTTCACGGAATTGCTATACCCCGAAGCACCGTAGAATGTAGACAAGAGCCGAGTCGTTCGGTTCGGAGAGTTCAAGAAGGCCCTCCTGCGAAGGAAGATTATTTGAGTACCTCCATGACGAGCATGCAGCCGCTTCCCTTGCGGGTGGTCGCGATCGGGGGTGGCACAGGGCTTTCCACGCTGCTTCGCGGTCTTCGCCGCCACGTGGCTGCGCCCGGACAGATTCCCGGCAAGGATTGCGAGCCTTGCCAGATTACCGATCTTGCCGCCCTGGTGACGGTCACAGACGATGGCGGCTCGTCGGGGCGATTGCGTAAGGGCTTCAACATGCTGCCTCCGGGCGATCTGCGCAACTGCATGGTGGCGCTGAGCGAGGAAGAAGACCTGATCGCGCAGCTCTTTCGCCATCGTTTCCGCTCTGGCGGAGACATCGAGGGCCACAACTTCGGAAATCTCTTTGTTGCGGCGCTGACGGAGATAACCGGGGATTTTGGACAGGCGATCCAACTGGCCTCGAAGATTCTCGCTACGCGCGGGCGTATCTATCCGGTAACCACTGCCAATGCAACGCTCGTCGCAAGCATGGACGATGGCAGCCTGGTGCGCGGCGAGACGAATATCACCGCGAGCCACCGCCGTATCGTGGAGCTGATGCTCGATCCTCCGGATGCAGCGCCGCTTCCGGAAGCCATTGAGGCAATCGAACGCGCCGACCTGATCACGGTAGGTCCGGGATCGCTCTACACATCACTGATTACCAATCTGCTCGTTCGGGGAATTCCAGAGGCTTTGGCGAAGGCGCGCGGGTTGCGGGTTTTTATCTGCAACCTGATGACCCAGGCCAACGAAAGCCTCGGCCTGAGCGCGTCGCAGCATATTGAGCGTATTTATGAACACACCGGAGCGCCGATCTTCGATTACGCGATTATTAATACCGCGCCGGTATCTCCCTCAATGCTGCTGCGCTATGCCGCCGAAGGGTCGGTGCCGATTGCTCCGGATGTAGACCGCGTTGAGAGCATGGGCGTGCGCTGCATCGTGGGCAATTTCCTGAGCGAAGGCGATGTCCTGCGCCATGCCAGCGACCGAGTGACCGGCGCGCTGATGGAGCTGGGACGGCTGGCTGTAGTCCGGAGCTAGGCCACTTCTACAGCTTCGGTGGTGCGCTTGAGCTGGCCGCAGGCGGCGTAGATGTCGCGTCCGCGCGGGCGGCGGATGTAGGTCTGGATTCCGGCAGCGAGCAGTTGCTGCTGGAAGGCCGCGACCGACTCGGCAGTTGGGCTGTTGAAGGCAATGCCGGGGCCGGGATTCCAGGCGATCAGGTTAACCATCGCGGGCAGATTGGCGCGCCGTACGAGGCGGATGACCTCGGCTGCGTGCTCGGGCTGATCGGTGACGCCGCCCAGCATCACGTATTCGAAGGTGACCCGTTCGCGAGGACGGAACGGGATGGTGCGTACCGCTTCCAAGACTGCGGCGATGTTCCATTTGCGGTTGACGGGCATGATGGCTTCGCGGACGTCGTCATTGGGCGCGTTGAGGCTGATGGCCAGCTTGGGCCTGACTTTTTCCTGGGCAAAGCGCAGGATACCGGGGACGATGCCGGAGGTTGAGACGGTCATACGCGGCGCGGCGATGCCGACCTCGTCCATGAGCAGTCGGACAGCGGCCATGAAGTTGTCGTAGTTCAGAAACGGCTCGCCCATGCCCATGAAAACAAGATTGACGCGGCTCTTGTTCAACTCGACGCGATGGCGGTCGAGGACAGCGACAACCTGTCCGGCAATTTCGCCTGGCGTTAGATTACGCTGCAGGCCGAGTTTGGCCGTAAGGCAGAACTGGCAGTTGACGGCGCAGCCGATCTGGCTGGAAACACAGATCGTTGCGCGTCTCCAACCATTGGCCGCGGTTGCCGAACTGGCCTCGGCGCCGTTTTCGTCGCTGAATTCCGCGCCGTCGTCGCCTTCGGGCATCCACACGGTTTCGACGGTCTGGCTGCCGGTCTGGATCAGGTAACGCTCAGTACCGTCGATGCTGCGGAAGCTCTCGGCGATCTGCGGCCTGCCGACCTCCCAGCCCGCAGCAGAAAGCTTGTCGCGCAGGGATTGCGGCAGCGTAGTGACCTGATCGAGATGGGTGACTCGCTGGCGGTAGAGCGCGTCGGCAAGTTGTTTGGCGCGATAGGGACGTTCGCCAAGCTCTTTGAAAATCTCTGTTAACGCAGCGGAGTCGAGGCCGAAGAGTTGCTGGCGCACCGGATTGGCGTCGACAGCCGCGGCGGTTACGTAACCGTCGAGCGAAACCAGGGTTCCAGAGGCAGCATCGGATTTGTGAATCGACTCAGTCATGAAAGTTGGCGCAGAAACGCGACTCGCCCATTCTCAGGATACCAGCGGTTGCATTTTCGCGTTCCGGGCTGCGAAGCCGATATTGCCGCACAGCGTGGCAAAGGTCACACTCGGCGCGCAGTGGCCAGGAAGAATACAATCGAATGGTGAACTATGCCGAATAACGACCCGACCGTAACAGACACCACGACTGAGCGAAACCTGCGCCGCACTGTGCTCCCTAATGGGCTGATTGTACTTACCGAACGAATGGAACATTTGCGCTCGGTGTCGATGGGGGTGTGGGTCAAATCCGGCTCCCGCTACGAAGCTGCCGATATCAACGGCATCTCGCATTTTGTCGAACACATGCTCTTCAAGGGAACGCGCTCGCGCTCGGCGCAGCATATTGCGCGCGAAATGGATGCAATCGGCGGCAATCTGGACGCGTTTACGGGCAAAGAGACCATCTGCTTCAGCGTCAAGGCGCTTTCGAATCATGTGCCTATCGCGCTCGATGTGCTTTCCGATCTTGTGCTGAATCCTACCTTTGCCGACACCGATATTGAGCGCGAGCGGGGCGTGATTCTCGAAGAAATCAAGATCGACGAGGACAATCCCGACGTGCTGGTGCACGAGATCTTCACCCAGAACTTCTGGAAGGATCAGCCGCTGGGCAAGCCGATTCTGGGCACGACGAAGACTGTTTCGGGCCTGCAGCAGCCCACGCTCTTTGACTATCATTCGGAACGCTTCCGGGCGGGGAACATGGTCTTTTCGGCTGCCGGAAACCTGGATCACGACCAGTTTGTGGCGGCTGTGGCGGAGCAGTTTCAAACGCTGGCCTCAGGTACGACGGAGATGTCGTTTCAGTCTGCGCGGGTGAGCGCGCCGATTATCCTGCGCAACAAGCGATCGCTGGAACAGGTGCAGATCTGCCTCGGCGTGCCCTCGCCGCCGATTACCGACGAAAACCGGTATGCCACGCTGATTCTCAACACCGTGCTTGGCGGTGGGATGAGTTCGCGGCTCTTTCAGACGATTCGCGAGGAGCGCGGGATGGCCTATTCCATTTATTCCGATCTAAGCCCGTACAGCGACACGGGAGCGCTCTGCGTCTACGCGGGCACCTCAGCGGACAAGACGCTGGAGATGCTGGACCTGGTGATGGCCGAGTTCCGCTCTCTTAAGGAGACGCTGCTGACTGAAGAGGAACTGCATCGCGCTAAGGAACAGGTCAAGGGCAACATTCTGCTGGGGTTGGAGAGTTCCGGCTCGCGCATGTCGAATCTCGCCCGGCAGGAGATGTATTTCAATCACTTCTTCAGCGTAGAAGAAGTGTTGGAACGGCTCGATGCAGTCACGGCTGACCAGGTGCAGGTGATGGCGCAGAATCTGTTTGTTTCCGAGCGAATTGCGGTGACACTGCTGGGGCGGTTGGACGGCCTGAAGCTGCACCGGTCCCGCCTGGTCTGCTGAAGACTCCATGATTCTGTTAACGCTCAAGCGATTTCGCCTCGAACTGCGTCTATTGCGTGAAGAACAATCCCATGCGGGCCAAAACCCGTTGCCTGCCGCCTGCGAAGGACTTTCTTTTTGGCAGGCGAAGGGTTAGGATTCTTCTCGTACAGGCACAAAATGCCCGTGCGTTGCGACGCCAGCAGGATGGCTCAAACATTGAGGCTTTGGACACCTATGAATACTCCGCGAAACAAGACCAACGGCCAACGCCCCAACGGCTTTACGCTGATGGAGTTGTTGATCGTAATCAGCATCATGCTCATCCTGATGTTGATGGCGATTCCCAACTTCAACAAGATGAAGGCCTCGGCGAACGAAAACTCAGCGATCAATTCACTGCAGGCCATTTACAAGGCTGAGATCCAGTACCAGACCACCTATCCGGCTAACGGCTTTTCCTGTTCGCTCCAGGCTCTGGGTGGCGACCCCAAGCAGGGCAACCCGACGGCTACCTCTGCCCAGTTGCTGCAAGGCGATCTGCCTGCGGGAGTGAAGGCCGGTTACACATTCAACATCGTCAACTGCACTAAGGTCACTGTCAACAATACCGACCAGATCACCAGTTTCCAGGTAACGGCGGTTCCGCAGGCCGTGGGCAAGACCGGCTATCGCGGTTTCTGCATTGACGAGTACAGCGAGATCAAGTCCGATCCACAGGGCGGCACAAACTGCACTCAATCGATCCAGTGAGCGTGTCCGGACAGAGAAAAGTGAGCAGCAGGATTTGGGGCGAACTTTCCTGCCTCCTGATCCTGCTGCTTTTTGTTGCCCGCCTGCCGATGGAGGGCCAGCAGGTTGCGCTTTCTGCCAACGACCTGGCGAAGCGAGTCGACGACCACTACAACCATCTGCAATCGCTCAAAGCCAACTTCAAGGAAGAGTATGACGGCCTCGGAATGCACCGCGGCGAATCCGGCGTGATGATGCTGCGCAAGCCGGGACGCATGCGCTGGGAGTACCAGAGCACCGCGGGCAAAGTCTTCGTCCTCGACGGCAAATACGCCTGGTTCTACACGCCGGGCGACACGCAGGTGCAGCGCATTGCAGCCAGTCAACTTGACGACCTGCGTTCACCGCTGCGGTTCTTGCTGGGGCATACCCGCATCGAATCCGAGTTGCAGGGCTTAACGCTGGCGGACGGGGCTGGAGGGACGTATACGCTCTCAGGCCAGCCCAAGGGCCAGCAAAAGCGCATTGCAAAATTGTCGCTGACCGTGACCTCATCCGGCGCTATTACGGGAATATTGATCGTGGAAGCAGACGGCGCAGAAACAAGATTCAATTTCGCGGATGAAGTTGCGAACGCCTCGATTCCGGAAGCCGAATTTCACTTCACTCCGCCAGCGGGAGTGCCCGTCGTGGATGCGCTGCCGCCAGTGTAGAAGACGGCGAGTTAGCGGGTTAGCGCCGCTTACGCGGCGTTGGCAAGTTGGCGGTGCGGATTTAACTCTTCCCTGCCCTATTCGTATCGCAGGGCTTCGATGGGATCGAGATTGGCGGCGCGGATTGCCGGGATCATGCCACTGATGAGGCCCGTGACCACGAGGATTCCGGTTGCGACCACAACCGATGTGGGCGAGATGCGCAAATAAATGTCCGCGTCCTCGGCGTGGTCGGCGACAGCGCTGTAGAAGGGGATGCGTCCTACGCCAACGGAAACCAGTTCCGCCAGAATGATTCCAAGAGCACCGCCAACGCCCGTGATCACGAAGGCTTCGGCAAGAAACTGGGTAAGTATGTGCCGCTTCTGTGCGCCCAGCGCCTTTTCGATGCCGATCTCGCGGGTTCGCTGCTGCACGGCAACGAGCATGATGTTCATGAGGCCGATGCCTGCGATGCCCAGCGTAAGCGCGCCAACCAGGGCCAGCAGAACCTGCAACGCGATCGAGAGAATTCGGAACTGGCTAAGCTGCTCCATCAGGTTGGCCACGTAGATAGCGTTATGATCCGAAGGCCGGAAGTTGTGCGCGGCAGCCAGCGTGGCGCGCAGGTTCCGCTCCACTTCCTCGTAATTGCCGGTGTAGTTCATCCAGATGCCGTCGAGATACTTCGTGTCTTTGATGTCGTTCATGGTGCTGAAGGGGATATAGACCTGGCGGTTGTTGTCGTCGTCCCCCTCCTGCATCTTGGACGCGAGCACACCCACGACCGTGAAGCGGATGCCATTGATTCGGATCGATTGGCCGATAGCATATTCGCCGGAAAAAAGCTTTGTCTTGGACTCGGAGCCGATGACGGCCACATGCGCGCGCTGTTCCTCTTCCCCTCCGTTGAAGAAGCGGCCCTCGTCGGTAGGCAGATGCATGACATCCTGCGCCACCGGAAGCACTCCATTGACGCTCCACGTATAGGTGTGCAGATCATCCTGCACAGGCACGTTCTTGCTGACCTCGGGCGTGATGTGAATCAGGCCGGGAACACTGTTCCAAATGCGGTCAACATCATCCTCGGTGAACTGCACCTTCACGCCGGCCTTGTCTCCGCCGGCCTGCTGGCTGGTGCGGCCCGGGAAGGTTCCAATGAGCGTGGTTCCCCACTGGGCAAAGATGGCTTCGATAGCCCGGCTGAACCCTGCTCCGTAAGCCAACAGGAGCACGACCGTCGCGATACCCCAGGCCATGCCGACGATCGTGATGGTCGTGCGGCGGCGGTTGTAAACCATCGCCTCCCATGCCTGGCCGAGAATGTCTTTCAGCATCGCAATTCCTTTCCCGCTATTCTCTGCGAAGTGCTTCTACGGGCTCCAGCGCAGCCGCCATGCTCGCCGGATAGACTCCAGCGACGATGCCGCAAATGGCCAGCGAGCCCATGGCCAGCGCCGCCGACCACCAGACCAGCTGCGGCGGATCGAAGCCGGGCATCTTACCGGTAAGAAACGCCTGCAGAAACGCCATGAAGCCTGCTGAGATACCGATACCGATGGCGCCGCTGACCGTGGTCAGGATCAGCCCCTCGAAGAAAAACTGCATCAGGATACTGTGGCTGGTAGCGCCGAGCGCTTTGCGAAGGCCGATCTCGCGGGTGCGCTCAGAGACTGAAACCAGCATGATGTTGATGATGCCCACCGCTCCGAGGCCTAGAGTGACGATGCCAACGCCTCCGAGAAAGACATCCATCGCGTCGAAGATCTTATCCACGAGCTGGCTGGTGTGGATGGTGTCCCATTCGTCGAAGGCTTCCTTGAGCGAGGGATCGAAGCTGTGATTCGCACCGATGACCTTGTGCACTGCCAGCAGTGCGGCGGTATCTTCCCCCCTTGTCGCGGGCTGGTATTGAATCGACGTGAGCGCGTCCTGCGGGATGTTTTCGCCCTTCATGGCGAACAGCTCCTGCATGGTCGAAAGCGGGATGTAGACCTTCTGGTCGTCGAAGTCGTTGTTGCCGCGCCCCGTGGAAGCGACTCGCCCTACTACTGTGAAAGTCGTGCCGTTGATCGTGATGGTTTCGCCCAGCAGCGGATGGCCGGGAAACAGCAGATGCGCAGTTTTCAGGCCCAGCACGGCGACGCGGCGGCGCTGGGCAAGATCTGCCGCATCCAGAAACCGGCCCTCTTCAATAGGAACAAAGCGCACCTGGCTGAAGTTGGGTTCGACGCCCATGATCTGCGAAGAGGTATTCGACCACGCACTGACCTCATACAGATCCTGACGATTGAGGAGAGCTGTCACTGAGCGCAGTTCCGAGAGCTTGCGCAAATCGGCTTCGTCCTGCAGGTTGAGCTTGTAAGGGCGCATGGCCGTGTGCTGATTGGGCAGCGCCGGGATGGTGGCGCTCCACATCATGATCACGTCGTTGCCGACGCTGGCCAGATTGCGCCGTTGTCCGGAGCGAAAACCCTCACCCAGGCCAACCAGAACGAGCAGCGAACCGACTCCCCACGCTATGCCGAACATGGTGAGGAAAGTGCGCAGCTTGTTCGCCATCATGGCCCGAAAGACTTCCCCGAGAATGTCGCCGAAGTTTTGCATAGGAAAATCCAGGGCTCAGCCTGACCCGGTGCCCGATGAGGAGATGTACGCAGAAAAGCAGCGGCCGGTTCCGTGAATCAAGACACCCTTGGGCGCTGCTGCTTCTTGGACGGCAGCACTGGTACATAGTTAACCGCGTACAGATAAAGGATCGGAAATTTTAGCTATAGAAGCAACGCCTCAGCGACGTCGAGTTCAACTCTGGGAAGATATCCAAGCCCCTGCCAGAATTCGCAGACCAGAGCCTGCGCCTCGGGCGTGGTCCGGCTCGTGACGCGAATAGGAATCTCTGCCGTCTTCCGAGTAAGCTGCGCAGCGTTCACATCGATTCCGATGCACTGGCCCGGCCTGTAAGTACAACTGGCGAGGTCGGCGATGGAGAGATTTGTCGTGGGCGTCGCGAAAACAGTGCGCGGCGGCGCCATGCGATCGAGCAGGCTGAAGATTTCCAGCTTCGATTCGAGCTCGTCGGGAACGCAGTCGATGGTCAGATCGGCCAGCCGCACAGCTTCCTCGACCGTGCGGGCAAAGCTCACCAGCGGCATTGCTTCCGGGCCCAGTTCTTCGCGCAGAGCCTCTTCGGCGTGACGAAGGCTGGCCGGCATCACGTCTTCCAGAATGACCCGAAAACCAGCCTTTGCCGCTTGAAGGGCAAGTTGGCGACCCAACGGACCTGCGCCAATAATTGCGACTGTGATCAGGGCAGTGGTCAAGCAGTTCACCCGAGGATCTTAAAGGACCGGACGAAAGAGCCCTGGTCGACAGAATAAAGAATGCCTACTTAGCGGCAAGCGCGTCGAGAACATCCTTGGCGCTTGGTTTGGCCTGTGCGAGATGCGCGGAGACACGCGCCCGCTCCTCATCGGTCAATGTGGCTACTCCGGTGAGAATGCGGCGGAGCGTTACGGACACGTCATCGATGTAATTCATCAGGCGGATTGCTTCTCCGGTGAGTGGCATGGTGGGGATCCTCGCGGGTGATTAATTCAATCTCTATTGTCCGTGTTCGGGGTGCGGGGTGTAAAGGAGGCTGGTTCCATGGCGCTACCAGCGCACACGAACCAGGGCTACTCCCTGACGCGGCAGGGTCAGGCTGATTTCCGTTGCCCCGCTCGACACCGGGACGGAGTGCGGCGCCACGATCTGTTCCAGCGCGCCGGACGCTTCGAGCTTCTGTTGCTGTTCGGGAGTCGGCTGGGCCGGGCTGCCCATCTGCTGCCACACTGCGTACGAATCGCTGTGGCTCGCGTCCATGCGGAACTCTTCCGCGGTGGCGGACCCGCCCGATAATCCTTCCAGCTTGAGCTGGATGGCAGCTACCGCGCCAGTTACGTCGTCATCGTGATAGTTCCAGACGAGAATACTTGCTTCGTGATGCTGGTCCCGGGTTACGTTCATTGTGGCAACTGCGTTGATATCGGGCGACCCGACGGCTCCTTCCTGTTCAATGTCATCGAGAGAAAGCGCGCCGGAGCTTTCGGTCTGCACCCAGTTACCCCCTAACATGCCCATCATCCTGAAGACGTTCAGAACCGGCTTATCAATGCCGTTGGTCGCTAACTCGCGAAAACCGGCGAAGTAAGGCTGATCTTCGAACTCGAAGGCCCAGGTTACCGAGCCTTCGACCGTCAGGCCGTACTTGCGGGCCAGCTCATAAGTACGCGCGGTTGCTTCTGCGACGCTCACACCGTAGAGCGGGCCGTTGCGATAGCCATTCTCGGGTCCTTTGCATGCGGCGCAGCCTTCAGGATCGCTTTCGCCAAGCACAATCGGAGTATTCCTCCACTCGGGATAGCTTGCGATGACGCGCATGCCGCGATCCATAGCACGCAGCTGGTGGCCTATGTCCATGCGGACGTGGCCATTCACGGATACAGGCCTTCCCTTGGGGTGGTAACTGATGAAATCGAGCGGAGCGCCAGTCTTGCCTGTCGCCGCGTTGACTCCGTGGGCGCAGTGCTCGAGAAACTGGCGCAGGAAGGCTTCGGCGCGGCTGGAAGTGACTCCGGTTGATTCCGGGCCGCCGATGCGCGCCTTTGGCAACACAGCGCGAATTGCGTTTGCTGTTACATCGTATAAATGGTCGTACTCTTCAGGGGTTCCATGCCAATAACCGATATCCGGCTCATTCCAGACTTCCCACATCCATTGGTCGACACCGGCGCCGTAGCGCTGTTTCAGGTGCGCGGTGTATGCGCCGACTAACTTCGCCCACTTATCGTAATCCTTTGGAGGATAACTCCAGCCTGTGTAGATATCCCCTTTTGGAAAGGTATGGCGATAGGGTTCCGGATGGGTCGAGAGCGCCTCGGGCATGAAACCGATCTCGACCAGAGGACGCACATGGGCAGCTGTGAGCGCATCAAAGATGCGGTCGGTTATGGTCCAGTCATAGACTGCCGTGCCGTCGGACTTCTCGGTGTAGGCGTTGGTCGAGCCCCACTTGAGCGAGCCTTCACCGTTGCCACTTGTGAGCAGATTATGAGGGCGAAAATAGACCGGGACGGGGCTCAGAGCGCTCAGTTCGCGAAGCAGCTTCTGGCCGTTTGGGGCGTAGATGTAGTTAGGCTCGTCGGCACCGAAGAAACTCCAGATGGGCTTGTAAGTGCCCATGATCTTGTCGGCGTGAACGGTGATGGTGACCGGCCGGGGCGGCTGTGCAAAGGCAGAGAGGGTTGCGAATCCGCACACAACCACTCCAGCGACGGTCCAGACAATTCCGGATGACAATTGTAGGCAGAATCTCAACGCATTCGCTCCAGGGAAACGATTTCTGAACTCGATTCAACAGGAGCGATATTACCGCATCCGGGCCTTAGGGAACTTCAGCGAGGCCACGTCGAAAGAGAATCGTGCCGTCTTCGAAGCCAGCGCCCGCAGGCTCGAAGCCGGTCTTTTCGAGCACGCGAATGGATCCGCGAAGATGAGGAAAGGTCTGCGCGACAAAGGCTCGAATCTGGCGGCGCGACTGAAGCCAGGGGAGCATCGCGACAACGGCTTCGGGCGCAAAGCCCTGGCGCTGCCATGCAGGAAGTATGCCGTAGCCGATCTCTGCCTCACCGGTGTCGGGCTTGGGTAGGCCAGAGCCGAAGCTGCCGATGAGCGTACGGCCGGTTTCATGGCGCAGGACCAGATAACGGCACCATCCGATCGCCTCCGGAGTCTCGGCGAAGAGTCTCAACAGATATTCAAAGACATGCGGCTCCCAATTCTCGTGCGGCCACTCGTCGGGAACCTTCGCGCCGATCGATCTTCCGAGTTCAATTCTCATGGTCGGGCTGTCTTTTTGTTGAATGAGAAGCGATTGCGGCGTGACGGCAACGAGGTCCAGACGCGGCGTGGCAATATCTTCGAAGATCGGGATCGGTAATGGTGTGAGTGGAGTTTCTGTCTGATCGTAGGTCATATGTTCGCTCTCTGAAAATCGGCTTTCCGGGTTAGGGGTCGGAAGTCGTGCCAGCTTTCTTCCCGCCGTCGGCGGCGGTGAAGAGCGTGGGGCGCGAATTCAGCGAGAGATGACCATAGGCGACGACGAAATAGTAGCATGTCTGGATGCGCTTGAAACCACTTGCATTCGCTACAGGAAAATCGATTGCCGTTTTCGCCGTTGCGGCATCGCTCAGTGTTGGAGCTGCGGACTTTCCCGCCACCTACAAGGGCGTTCCCTTTCACGACAGCCGCTACCATGGCGGCGCGCAGTCAATTCCTGGACGAGTGCAGTGCGCTTACTACGACCTGGGCGGCGAGGGCGTTGCCTACCACGACTCGACGGAAAAGAACGAAGGCAGCGGTGGACTGAATCCGGCTGACGGAAGTTATCTCAATGAGTTCCGGATGCATGAGGCAGTCGATACCTCGTATACCAAGTTTCACGACGCAATCGATAACAATCCTTATGACAAGGTCACGCCGGAGGAGAACCAGCTGTATGTCGGTTGGACGCAGCCGGGCGAGTGGTTCAATATCACCGTTGATGTCGCGCATGCGGGTAGCTATAGCGCGGACCTGCTCTATACCTCGAATCGCGGCGGGACGATATCGATTGATGTCAACGGAGAACCCGCTACCGGGCCGCTGGCGATCACTTCGACCTACGACGCAGCTGACCCCGTCGCCTGGCGGCAGTGGCATCACTGGAATGAGATGAAGGATGTGGCGAAATTAAAACTGGCTGCGGGCAGGAATGTGCTGACGGTCCACATACTGACCGAAGGCAATATGAACCTCGCGTACTTTCAGTTCAAGTAAGTCTGCTTAGTGGCCCTGGAATGTCTGGATCAGCAGCCAGACATTCAGACCTGCGATCACAAAGGCTACGGTCCATGCCAGCCACTTGAGCCAGGGCGCATTCACGAACTGACCCATCTTGCGGCGATCGCTGGTGAAAGCGACAAGGGGGAAGACGGCGAAGCTGAGTTGCATGCTCAAGACGACCTGGCTGAAGATGAGCAGCCTTGCAGTGCCATGCTCGCCATAGAACGCGACGACGATTACCGTTGGAATAATCGCTGCGACGCGGGTGATGAGGCGGCGCTGCCATTGGGGCAGGCGGATATTGAGAAAACCCTCCATGACGACCTGGCCTGCCAGGGTTCCGGTCAAGGTTGAGTTCTGACCAGATGCGAGAAGTGCGATGGCGAAGAGCCCGCTTGCTGCTCCCACTCCGAGCAACGGCGAGAGCAGCCTGAACGCATCTTCGATCTCGGCTACCTCAGTGTGGCCGCTGCGATGAAAGACGGCCGCCGCGACGACCAGAATCGCTGCGTTCACGAAAAGCGCCATCGTCAGGGCTGCGGCTGAGTCCCAGTTGGCGAAGCGGATAGCTTCTCTCTTGCCTTCGGTGGTGCGGGGATAGTTGCGCGTCTGGACAATGGAGGAATGCAAATACAGGTTGTGCGGCATAACCGTCGCGCCCAGGATGCCGATGCCGATGTAGAGCATTTCGGGGTCGGTGAGCAGCTGTCTCTTCGGAATGAGAAGGTTAGCCAGAATGGGCGCGTATTCGGGTCGTGAGAGAAAGATTTCGATACCGAAAAGCGCGGCAATGGTGCCGATAAGGACAATAACCAGTGCTTCGAGATAGCGGAATCCGCGATTTTGCAGGAGCAGGATGAAGAGGACGTCGAGGCCCGTGATCAGCACTCCAATCAGCAGCGGAATGTGAAAGAGCAATTGCAGCGCGATTGCCGAGCCGATCACTTCGGCTAGGTCGCATGCGGCGATGGCGATCTCTGCGATGATCCAAAGCCCATAGGAAACCCGGCGGCTCGAGTTGGCGCGGCAGGCCTGGGCGAGATCCTGTTCGGTAGCGACGCCGAGTTTGATGGCCAGGCTTTGCAGCAGGATAGCCATCAGGTTGGAGAGCATGATGACGAAGAGCAGCGTGTACCCATAGCGCGAGCCGGCTGCCAGATCGGTGGCCCAGTTGCCGGGGTCCATATAGCCGACTGAGATCAGGAAGCCGGGGCCGACGAAGCCAAGGAGGCGACGCCAGAGGTGCGGCGAGCGGGAGACACTCACCGAGGAAAAAATGTCCGGCATGGAAGGGCGGAGGACTTCGACAGGGACTTCGCCGGACGGATTTTCGGTCATCTGGATCGCCATGGGTGCCTGGGCGGACTCGCCCTTAGCAAGAGTATCCCACAAAACGTTAACCATGGTTAATAAAAATAATTTGCCGGGTTTTATCGCATCAAATCTTCCCTGAGTCCCGAATTGGAACTCGCTTGACCCAGACCCGTTCGGCTGCGGGACGACCCAGGGTGATTGAGCCGAGGGGTGTCTCGATGGAGACGGTCTGATCGTAGTTTTTGGCGACAAGCCGGACGCGGGTGCTGGGGCTGATGCCGGACTGGTAAAGAAAGACGAGCAGTTTTGGATCGCGTTCATAGAGCGCGGTGACGACATAATCCGCGTTTTCGGCGGCTTCGGAGAGCTGGATGAGGCCGCGGCGGCGGCGCTGCGCCGGGCTTTCGGGCAAGACGGTGTTGCCGTGGGGACAGGTTCCCTGCTCTCCCAGTTTTTCGATAAGCCGGGCTTCGAATACGGGTGAGACGGCGTGTTCGAGGCGTTCCGCTTCCGCATGGATTTCGTACCACTCCATGCCAAAGATCTCGGAAAGCATGCGTTCTATAAGGTGATGGCGGAGGGCGGTGCGGTAAGCGGTTTCCTTACCGCTGGCGGTGAGACGCACGATGCCGTCGGGCTTCACCTCGACGAATCCGTCGCGTTTGAGGCGCTTGAGGGCCATGGTCACGGCCGGGGCGGAGACGGAAAGCCAGTGAGCGAGCGTGGCCGGGATGACGTGGTGGCCTTCGGATTCAGCTTCGAGAATGGCTTTAAGGTAATCCTCTTTGGAGACAGTGATGGATTCGGTCATAACTTGCCGCGCTTGCAGGGGTATCGAAATCCAGGCGAGACGTTCATATGGAAAATCAATCTGAAAACCAATCTCCAAAAACTAATCGTAGAAAATTAATCATAGACAAGATCGCTGGCGGCTGCGAAGTGCGTTACACGATTTCGGCGTCGGTGCCGTGTCCGGGCACCATCTAGTCACGGTGCCGAATCTCGCGCTCCAGGCTCCCCGTCCACGCGAGAAAATCCAGCAACTCCCACCGCGACACCCAGACAAAGGCCAGCACATCCCGCCCACGCAGGCTCTCGGCCTTCTTTCCCGAATAGGTCTCGATCCGCCACTTCAGGTACTCGCTCCGCCACGGAGTGAGCCGGTTTCCCCGGGTGGCATTCCAGACAAATCGCAGCGGCGCAAACATCGGCACATCCCTCGAAGTCGAGTATAAAGCGCGATGCCCGCGTGGCTCCGGTTTCGCAAGCGAACTCAACTCGGCAGATGGTCGAAAAGACTGCCTTGACTGAGCGCGGCAATCACGCTGATCAGCGCCGACTGTTGCGATTGAACAAGCGCAAGCTGGGTTGAAACCGAAGGAATGTCCGCCTGCATCAGGTTAGTCTGTACTGCAGTCAGTTGTGTGGCTTGCTCTGTCGCTACACCCGAAACATCGTTCAGTTGCGTCAGCGAGTTATCGATCGTCACCCGTTGCTGGCTGACATAATTCAACGCGCTGTTCAGCGCCGACGTATCGGCTACGCCGTTTCCAACGCCCCCACTGGCATAGTCCGCGACCAGATTGTTCAGCGTACCCAGAACGTTCGCAGCCGCCGAAGTAAACACCTGATTGCCTGGCAGATTGAGCTGAATCGACTGCCCCGTCGGCGAAACTAGCGAATTGATGTCGCTGTCGCCGTTGTAAGTCACCGTCGCCGGCGAGGTGGAGCTATCCAGCGTGAAAGGCGCCGCTCCTGTCTGACTGCCACCGAAAATATACTGTCCCTGATAGCTCGTATTCGCCAGCGACATGACCTCATCCCGAATCCCGGCGATCTGGGTAGAAATCGAATTCTCATCGCTGGCATTCAACGTCCCGTTGTCGGCCTCAGTCGCCAATGAAATCGCCTGATTCAGCTGCGCAACCACGCTTCCCAAAGTGGAGTCGGTCACCTGAAGCAGCCCCTGGGTAACGCTGCTGCTCTGAGTAAAGGAGTCGTCCTGCTGAATGCTGTTCAATAACTGAACATTCTCGGCCGCAGCCACCGGATCGGTTCCAATCGATGTTACCCGAAGGCCGCTGGACAGCTCTTGACTCAACTGCTGCTGAGTTGCCTGGGACTGGTCCAAGGCGCTGCTGAGATTTACGACATAAAACGGGTCCACCTGCATTTTTGCCCTCGCTTTTTTTCGTTTATGCCTGGAAGGAGTTCAGGATACGGCTGTCTCCACACCGAGATTGACCGCTGAGGCCATAATCGTATTCAGGATCGTGAAGACTTCCGACGCGGCTTGATAGGAGCGTTGGAACTCCTCCAGATTGCTGGCTTCGTCATTGAGGTTCACGCCGGACAGAGAGTTGACCTGTGTTTGCAGCTGCGACACGGAGGCCGTCAATGCTGAGTTTTCCGTAGTTGTTTCGGAGACGGCCGCGCCCAGCGTGCTTACCAGGTTCGAATAAAAGTTGGATGGAGTCTGACCGTTGATAATGCTTTGATTCGCAAGATCGGCGACATTGGTAGCGTTCGAACCATCTCCTGAGCCAAGGCCCAGCCCTGCTGCCGCAATCTTGTTCGGATCGGTCATCACCACCTGCATCGCGGCTGCGCTGCCGGCTACCTGAGTGGGCGCATTGAATATATTGCCCGCATTGCCGTTATCGCCGTCTAGATCCGTGCCCGCGTTGTTGATGGCGTTGACCTGCGTGGCGATACCGTAGGCAAGCTGATCCAGCGAGGCAAGGGTCGTAGGAATGCTCTGATCACGCGCTGTAAGCAGTCCTCCCAGTTGTCCTCCTCCAGAGGCAAGCTGCGAAGTGATGTCCGTGTTGCCGAGATAGAAGTGCGTGACTCCGTTCACTTCCCCCGACGTGATCTGAAACGAGCTACCTTCGGATGCCAGCAACTGCCCGCTTGTCGTGGTTATGGTGAGCCCATTCTGCTCAGTTGTCGTCTGATTGATTCCGATCAACTGGGAGAGTTGGCTGAGATCAGCCTGACGTTGATCCTCAAGCGTGCCGGCGTCCTGA
>Ga0302326_10014029_pt1 | contig 16986 bp, 22 predicted proteins | sample Palsa_T0_3_FD_202264 | JGI IMG/M metagenome (GOLD analysis project Ga0302326, IMG submission 202264) | Peat permafrost microbial communities from Stordalen Mire near Abisko, Sweden - Palsa_T0_3 | ecosystem: Environmental > Terrestrial > Soil > Palsa > Peat permafrost | place: Sweden: Abisko...
ACGAGGAACTACCGGTACTCCACCTGCGGTGCCTCCCCGATTGTGAATAAGAAGAAGAAGAAGAAGAAGAAGAAGAAGATGATGATGATGATGATGATGATGATGATGATGAAGGCATTAATTAACTAACTCCGATACGAGTGAGACTCGATTGCAAACTCTATCTACAGTCTGCTGTATGCTGAGTGAATTGTCCTTATCGAGGAATTCGCCATCAACAGGCCATTATTATCTCTGCTGCCGAGTTGAGCGAGGAGAAAAGAGATGGATAGAGTACAGTAGTAGTAAAGCAGACGCAAGACGCAGGGGTGCCTCATCCCCGTCAGTTAAAATCGACCCCACTATCGGCAAGCGCGAAGGACCTGGTGAATGGGCGGTGGACCAGCTGCAATCCTGGAACTACCGACTAGGAAATCATACGAGGCAGGCAGGCAGGCAGGCAGGCAGGCAGGCAGGCAGGCAGGCAGGCAGGCAGGCAGGCAGGCAGGCAGGCAGACAGTTACAGGGCAGCTTGACAAGTGCGTGGGCAAGAGCTGACTGAGCTCTGCTGCAGCTCCACATGCTCCTCTCGAATACTTTCTCTTAACATCCACGCTCACCTCGATTTTCCTCAAACACCACAGATATTGTTACCACTTTGGCAATTGAATCTTCAGCACGCTCGCCAGTCCATTGCAATTGAATGTTCCGCACCGAGTAGCACATTGTAGACGCCTCGAACAACCCCGCACCAGCCCCAACATCCCGCCCCTCTGCAGCTTATCACCTACCTAGTCCCTCGAGCTTGCTCTCTCTCCAACCCCTCAACCTCTTCCATGTCTGCTCATCTCTTCAGGCCCGAGTACGAGGATACTACGGGACCGGAACCAGAACCAGAACCAGTCGTTGAACAGAAGAAGATGTCGAATTCTACAGTGCCCCGAGAGCGCCGCCCGAGCACTGGCGCTCCCATCCATGATCTCCAGGGTCCGGTTGGTCCGGGCTTCTCGAGACCCAAGCACAAGCGCACCTTTACTGGCTTTGGAGCTGGCGAGATTAAGAGTGTTGAGGGTATGTCCTTGTCCCACCTCTTCCGCAACTATCAATTGCTCTTGATCTTGTTGATTTTCTTTCTTCTTGGTGGCTGAAATAACTGCTAATGACGTAATTCCCCAATAGCTTCTATCCCCGAGCCCCAGCGCGAAGCTTGGAAGAAATTCGCCGCCAAAGGCTTTTCCACACAAGAAGAATTCGAGAAGGAAGTCGTTCGCCATGTCGAAACTACGCTTGCTCGCTCCATGTTCAATTGCGACGAGACCGCTGCGTATGCGGCGTCGAGTCTGGCGTTCAGGGATCGTCTAATCACGGAGTGGAATCGGACACAGCAGAGACAGACTTTTGCTGATGACAAGAGAGTGTACTATCTGAGTTTGGAGTTCTTGATGGGTAGAGCTTTAGACAATGCTATGCTGAATGTGGGCATGAAAGACATAGCTAGAAGTAATCCCCCTTCTGTAACCTTTTGGAGGTCAAGTTCTTACAACGTCTCTTCCAGGTGGTCTCAATGACCTTGGTTTCCGCATCGAGGACATCATTAACCAAGAGCATGATGCTGCGCTCGGAAATGGAGGTCTCGGCCGATTGGCTGCTTGTTTCCTGGACTCCCTTGCGTCTCTCAATTACCCTGCATGGGGTTATGGATTGAGATATCGCTATGGTATTTTCAAGCAGGAAATTGTGGACGGATACCAAGTTGAGGTTCCTGATTACTGGCTTGACTTCAATCCCTGGGAATTTCCAAGACACGATGTCGTTGTGGATGTTTGTCTCTCTTCTCCCACGAGAACAAAACATACTGATTGCCTCTAGATTCAATTCTATGGCCATGTCAGAAAATACCAGGACGCACAGGGCAAGCAAATTGCTTCCTGGGAAGGTGGTGAAATCGTGAAGGCTGTAGCTTATGATGTCCCAATTCCCGGTTTCGACACTCCTGCTACCAACAATCTACGTCTTTGGTCCAGCAAAGCCGCCAGCGGAGAATTCGACTTCCAGAAATTCAACAGCGGCGACTACGAGAGCTCCGTTGCGGATCAACAACGTGCCGAGACTATCAGCGCTGTCTTGTACCCCAATGACAATCTCGACCGTGGTAAGGAGCTTCGTTTGAAACAACAATACTTCTGGGTTGCAGCCTCACTTTACGATATTGTTCGTCGATTCAAAAAATCCAAGCGTGCATGGTTCGAATTCCCTGAGCAAGTTGCTATCCAATTAAACGATACACATCCAACGCTCGCTGTTGTTGAACTTCAACGCATTCTTATCGACCTTGAAGGTCTTGAGTGGGATGAGGCATGGGCTATTGTTTCCAACACTGTGCGTATTTGCGAGAGAGACTCCGAATTCTGCTGACCCCTTCCAGTTTGGATACACCAACCACACCGTCCTCCCAGAAGCGCTCGAGAAGTGGTCTGTTCCATTGTTCCAGAACCTGCTTCCAAGGCATCTCCAAATCATCTATGACATCAACCTGTATTTTCTGCAAACTGTTGAGCGCAAGTTCCCCAAGGAGCGGGATCTACTTGGTCGTGTCTCGATCATCGAAGAGTCTCAACCAAAGATGGTCCGTATGGCCTACTTGGCGATCGTTGGTTCTCACAAGGTCAATGGTGTTGCAGAACTCCATTCGGATCTGATTAAGACCACTATATTCAAGGACTTCGTCAAGATCTTTGGACCTGACAAGTTCACCAATGTCACAAACGGAATCACACCCAGACGTTGGTTGCACCAGGCCAATCCCAGATTGTCAGAGCTGATTGCAAACAAAACCGGCGGTCTTGGTTTCTTGAAGGATCTCAACATTCTTAATGACCTTGAGAAGTATGCTGATGACAAGGAATTCAAGAAGGAGTGGGCAGAGATCAAGTATGCCAACAAGGTTCGACTTGCCAAGCACATCAAAACCACCACCGGCGTTACTGTCAATCCATCTGCACTCTTCGATATCCAAGTGAAGCGTATACATGAGTATAAGCGTCAACAGATGAACATCTTCGGAGTCATCCATCGATACTTGACTATCAAGGCTATGACCCCCGAGGAGAAAAAGAAACTTACACCCAGAGTCTCCATCTTTGGTGGAAAGGCAGCTCCTGGATACTGGATGGCCAAGACGATCATCCACCTCATCAACAACGTTGGAGGCGTCATTAACAAGGATCCTGATGTTGGTGATCTCCTGAAGGTTATCTTCTTGGAGGATTACAACGTGTCAAAAGCCGAGATCATCATTCCTGCCAGTGATATCAGCGAGCATATCTCAACTGCTGGTACTGAGGCAAGTGGAACTTCAAACATGAAGTTCGTGCTGAATGGAGGTTTGATCATTGGTACTTGTGATGGTGCAAACGTAAGTCTTGATTGTCTTTCACGTTAGGGCGTTGCTAACAAAATCAGATTGAAATCACCCGTGAAATCGGAGAGAACAACATCTTCCTCTTCGGCAACCTCGCCGAAGATGTCGAAGATCTCCGCCATGCCCACACCTACGGCTCACACACCCTCGATCCTGATCTCACCAAAGTCTTCGAGGAAATCAAGGCCAATACCTTCGGTGATGCCGGCGCTTTCTCCGCCCTCGTCAGTGCAATCGAAGAACATGGCGACTACTACCTCGTTTCCGATGACTTCCATAGCTACAACCAGACTCAGGCGCTGGTCGACGAGGCGTACAAGAACCAGGATGAGTGGGTTACTAAGTGTATCACTAGTGTGGCGCGCATGGGGTTCTTCAGCAGTGATCGGTGTATTAATGAATATGCGGAGAGCATCTGGAATATAGAGCCGTTGGCGCCAGAGCAAGATGATACGAGTGGCTTACAGAAGGGGGAGTTGTAGATTGTTGATTGAGCGAAGCTGGTTGATGAGAGGCGAGAAAGGCGTGGGCTGAGATAGATTGTTGTAGGAGAGCTTGGCGAGGATAGAATTGGATGGGTTACGGCAATGAGCAATAATCACTATGAATGAGCGAGAAGTTCCTTACACCCAGACACTGTTGCATTTCCCAGATTCTCTGTACGAACCCAATGAACTAAAGTGAGACAGCAGTTTTGTTGCACATCTACAGCAGACGAGACCACATAGTGATCTGGGTCCTAGAGTTTAGCTCTACGGACTAGACGTGACGTGACGGGACGGGATGGGAGGACAGAGAGAAGTAGTCTGTTGCACATCGATGGTCGCATGCAGGTGCGTGGATGTGGTGAGAAGACGAGCAGTCGGGTTTTCCGGGCCCAGGAATTTCTGGGCATGGCCCCGGGGGAGGGCGATCTTGCTGCCAGTCGACGAGGTGTCGTCCCCTTGCCTTGGGATACTGTTAGTGGCACAGTGTATGTATGGAAGCTGGAGACTCCCTCGCCTAGAAATTTTGGGAGTCTGGAGAAGAGGGGGGACGGGAGGGCTGGGGGCCGATGGGGACGCGGGATGGGTCACCTCTTTATCTCGAACCACGAATATTAGGACGCGGTTCTCATTGCTAGGAAGTTATACGACGGGCCTTTGGCTCTGTTAGGTGAGGGCTGGGAGAGGAAGGAGGATTTTGTTGTTGCGTTTCGAGATAGTTCTCACGGTGTGTTGTTCTTGACTTTGGACGTCGTTCTGTAAGGGCAGCCCTGCTAATGAGCTGTACTGTACTTTTGAGTCCTATACTCCGTCGGGTGAAGGGTGGAAGATGGGGAAGGGTTTGTTGCATGCCGATTGATTTCTACAATGCGTTATCTCTTTGCCTTGGTACTGTACATCATCATCTCTCGCTAAGAAGGTATTCGATGAGCCCTTGGCTCTATTAGGTGAGGGGCAGAAAAGGAGGGGGGTTTTGTTGCGAGGCGACACGATCGCACAAGGTGTCATGCCCTTCGCCTTGACGTAGCTCTTGTTCAGAAATTGTTTGATGGGTCCTTGACTCCCTTGGGTGAGGCCTGGAAGAGGAGAAGGTTTCGTTGCGGATTGACACGGAAATGAGTGGTTTACACTCAAGTCAGAAGATGGGACTAGACAGTGCTCACAGTACAAGGACCTTTCTCAAGAACCTTTCTCAAGAATGAAGTTGGTTCTGTTGCACATTGACGGGTGGTGACCTCATTGGGGGGGCTTTGGGTCCTAAATTCTTGAAACAGGAGAGATGTGGAATAAGAGATGATTTTGTTGCACATTGACAGGTGATGATCTTACTAGACACTTTGGGTCCTAGAATCGAGGACTCCTACATCTGAAAATGATTTGACAGAGAATAGGTGTTATATTGCACACTGAGAAAGAGAAAGTGGAGTCTGAGAGCACTGTTCCTCGACCAATCATGCCATCAGCTGAAGATAAAGCTTCTTCATTCCAAAAATGAGAGCGAGAATAGTTAGTGGGTGACCCTTGATGGTTGGAACTGTCAGTTGGTTGAGCAGAGGTCCTGATTCATGGGGTGAAGTGTAGATTGGGTGTAAAAGATTGATATTGAAGTTGTCTCAAGTTCTAAGTGTTCAGGAAGTTAAGGGTCCTTATATGCCACCAAATCAGAGGCTAATCCTCATACAGAAATGATACGATACACGTGATTGAATGTGATATTCAACTGACAGGAACAGAAGCCTCTGGGATTGGATGGGGACTATGTTGCTCATTGCGTGATATTGGATATAACTGAATAAAAATCGACAAGCCTGCGCTTGGGCATAATAAACTGGGGCGTTGCTGGATGATTGGTGTGATTCTGCTTCGGCTTTGCATAAAGTCAAGCTGGTCAGCATCTTGCTCTACTTGAAATTCTTTAAAACAATACTCCTTAAAACATCACTCAGCAGTCTTAGCTAGCAAAGTATAAACTTTCCGAGCGTCCAGTAGAACATTCTCAGACCTTAGTCACTGTTCTCATTTTAGAGCAAGTGCTTAAAGAAGTGCAGCACACTTCCTGATTATGGGGAAACCGAACGTGGACAAGCCATTGTTTTCCATTACCACATGCGCCATCTTGCTGAATTAGATAACCCAGACTGCGGGGTTGATGATGCCGAAAAGAGTACAAAACAGGAGGATATATGGGCAAGAGGACAAATCAGCTGCGGAAAAGAACGGCGTGAAAACCCAGGCACTGAGCAATATCAACGGAAATTGAGAGCATCTTAAACGAATATTCCACCTCGAAATTTTGGAAGACAGAGACAAAGCATTAAAAGCAGTGTCTACGGCGTCGAATACTGCCCAAGGTCTTTACACACGGCAGATAGATGAGCCGCTGCGGTCATCCGTGACAACTCACCTCACCTCGGAATCCCCGAAGGAATGAGTTGGAGCATCACGCCACGGTTGGTAGTCCCTGACCTTGACCCGAACTTAAGACTGGACAAATCTCATCCATTATGTCCCACAAGGCCGAGTGAAGGCTGGAAACTCGCAAGCCTATCAACTTTGTTCTCCTCGTCCCCTGCCAGAAATGCAGCGCCTATCTCCACATTTGCTCCCCCCTCAAGCACCCAGATCCACGCCACGACGCCAATCTACACCGCATTGCACGATGACAAAAAGAAGTCTGGGGGTCGCTATCTGCAAAGAAAAAATTGAGCTGACAATGCATGGCGAGTATTGATATGGGGGTGTCCACACAACGGGAAGCCTTCCCATCATGTGATGAACTTGCATCCGGCTTCGGACTTAATGCATTGTGGCCTTCTAGAAACTTCAACTGGATATAGAAAACCGTCCAACTGGAAAGTCCCATAGCCAGGATAGTTCTCTCCCGGTGTCCACGATAATGGATACCCGCAGCTCAGGAGATTATAAATAAGATCAAGATTTCAGCTTCTGAAAATTTCGACAAGTCGCGTCTGCCACACAGAGATCCACACAGAGGGATCGAGTTCTCGACCCCTCGCATTCCGGTTCATCCATTGACCACACACAGGCTACACCCCAGCGCTTATCTTGACAGGCCACAGAGCAAGCCTCGCCCAGGCCTGTCGCGTGGGTTGATCATGCACAGCCTGCGAGCCTGTTTTCGCTAAAGCCTCCTACTCGGCCGTTTTCTTGTGGCTTGCAACAATATCGTCCTCGGTGTGCGCTAGCTGTTGCTCTTATCAATTGCCTCTCCCCACACTTTGGGAGTTGGCCTGCGCAGAGCTTGTTCCATTGTTAATGTAGATAGCATCTCCTCGCGGATTTACAGATATTTCCCTCCAATTTTTGTTTTTGGTGCAGTGGCAAGCCATTAGAGTCCCGGAGCTTCCGTACCAGCCGAGCTATATAACATCACGAACTAAACGACAGCCCCCAATCGTGTGCGAGAACATTGGCAGACGGCAGGTGAATCAGCATATGACAACCCGAGGAGCTATTGAGGGCCATAATGCCATCGTTGCAAAGACGGGGCTAAAACCATGGCAGACGAGAAGAATAAGGAAGGCAATGGCCGCAGTCTCACCGGCGGCCTGTCCTTGGTCAGGAGCGAGGTCAGCACGTTTGACACAGAAGATGGAATCCGAATGATTGGAAAGCTGAAGCTGAGGGGCAAGACCGATGATCTGCCTCAGTAAGTCCTGAAGATACATCCACTATGGGCTTGCAGTCGAACCCCTAACTCAAGAATAGGGACTGGTGGTTTGCCTCCACGGCCATTCCTCTCCTTGCCGCGACGATCGGCCCCATGGCAAATGTCTTGTCGATTGCCGCCCTGGTAACGAAATGGAGGATGACCCTGGCGGACGATGGGCAATTACCACTGGGGTTGGATTCAACGGGAACTGATATAGAAGATCCGCACTGGTGCGTTCTAACCTTAGGACGTCTTGACGGTTGATGCTGAGATTTAGTGCAATAGGGAAGTCACTTTGAATGCCATATCACTGGCTTGTGGTTTCTTTGGCAACTTTTGTTTGCTGCTGAACTTCACAAGGAGGGTAAGGTATATTATTGCTTTGCCAATGACGATTATCGCCTGGTACTTCGCTACAGGAATTGTAAGTGTCATTTACACGGCTTCCTGTCAGCATACTGACAATGCATTGCAGCTCATTGGCATTATTGTGGCTATGAACAAATATGAAGCTCCCGCACGACCGGCCGAAACTTGGTCTCAAGGTTTCTGGCATGCTATTATCGCAGCAGTGCTCTACCTCGTTAGTTCTATGCTTCTCATGGTCAACATGCTTGGATATTTTCTCGGCCATTATCCGCAACATTTTGATCTGGATGATGACCAGCGAACGCTTATTCTTCAAACCATGATGTTCTTCATCTGGCTTGCAGGCGGCGCTGGAATTTTCTCTACAGTGTGTGATTTCAAATACGCTGATGCCCTCTACTTCGCCGATGTTACTGTCTTGACAATCGGTTTTGGAGACATAGTATCTCCCAACGACGCTGGCCGTGGCTTTGTCTTTCCATATGCAGTCATTGGTATCATCTTTCTAGGTTTGATGATCAACAGTATCCGAAAGTTCGCTGCCAGCATGTCCAAAGAAAAAGTTATCAAGGCACATCAACTTCACGAGCGAGAACGAACCTTTGGCCGTTCAGTCACCAGCGAGAAAGAATTACGTGATCGCCTGGGCTTACCTCCCCGCAAAGATTCTGACGCCCGTCGAGCATCCAATGCTCGAAAGCAATCGACTGTTGCCTCCTTGAAGGACCGCCGTGCTTCTCTTGAACAATACGGCCGTTTCGACGTGCATGGCCGCACCATCACTTTCCATGAGCACAAGGCTCCGGCCGGTGGTGGTGGCCGTGGTGGGGCAGGCAGGGCTCATAAGCCCAAGGTACCCTTGAGTCGAGATGCCAAAATGCAGATGCGAAAGGAAGGGAAAGGCGAGCATGCTAGGCGTCAGAGCCGCAGAGAAAAGCTCATCCTCCTTAAAGAAGAAAAGGATCGGTTCGATGCAATGCGTGAGATTCAATCCCATACCAGCAGATTTAAGCAATACTACGCCCTCGCCATGTCCGTCTTTGCCTTCGGTCTCTTGTGGTGTGTCGGAGCCGCAATATTCATGGTGGCCGAGAAACGGATTCAAGACCTCAGCTACTTCGAAGCCCTATACTTCTGTTACGTATCCCTGCTCACCATCGGCTACGGTGACTTCGCCCCGAAGTCAAATGCAGGGAAGCCCTTCTTTATAGTCTGGTCATTGGTTGCAATTCCCACCATGACAATCCTCGTCTCAGACATGGGAGATACCGTCGTGGCAGCCGTGAATCGTGGGACCTTCACTCTTGCAGATTGGACTGTGATGCCGAAAGCGGGAGTATGGCACGATTTCCTGGAGTCTCATCCAATGATCAAAGAATTTCTTGAACGGAAGACGAAGGAGCGAGAAGCGAAGAAGAGGATCGAACAAGGTTTTGCGTTGCAGAATCCAGATGAAGAGGCGGGGGCTATCGAAAACGCCGAGGATGAAGAGGCTGCTAAGCCGACGTTGGAGAAACTCGCTGAAGAGCCACCTGAGCAGACTGAGCATGAACTTGCGCGGAAACTGGCACTGACGATTAAACGCGTGGCAAATGATTTACGAGTTGCTCACTCGAGAAAATACAGCTATGAGGAATGGGTGGAATTCACGCGCTTGATTCGCTTCAGTAGGAACACGCTGGAAGAAGTGGCGAACGAGGAAGAAGAAGAGGGACTGGTGGACTGGGACTGGATAGGAGAGGATAGCCCGATGTTAGCAGATGTCAGCGAGAGCGAGTGGGTGCTTGACCGGCTTTGTGAGAGCTTGAATCGGTATACGAGGAAGATGGCCAAAGACGTAAGTTCCTCACTACTTTTGCCACTTACATATGAATCTAACAAATTCCTAGGGCAAAAAGGCACAAATCCTCCACGAGAAACACTACTCATCCCACTCCCCTGACGCTATCGCTGACCTCGAATACGCCTCCTCCCATACTCACTATCCTGCGCACCCAGGTCCTCGCTCACCCCGCCTCCACCGCAACGCGGACTCTACGACCTCCACAGTCTCACAGGTACTCTCACGCGGTGCTTCCGGAGACCAGGTGCAGATCTACCACCGTAAGAAAGAAAAAGAGAAAGAGAACGATAGGAGTGTGATGGAGGGGAAAGAAGTAGGGAGTGAAGGCAGTGGCAGCGGGACGACGGCTGTAGAGGAGGGGAAGTTGGAAGATGAGTTTGGCGGCAATGAAGTCAGGGAGTGGGCTGTGAGGGTAAACAGTCGCGGGGATGAACTTGATGCTGAAGGACATGCTATCTCTCCTGCTGCGGATGTTTTCGATCATACGATATTGGGGCATGGGTGAGTTAATTCAATGGCGCCGGTTGGTGTTGAGGTTGGGACGAGATATGGATTTTGGATTTTTGGATCTTGGGGTCAGGATGAGCTGTGAACCTGTGAGGCCGTTGGATGATACCCAGGATATGGAATGAATTGAACAAGAACTGGCGTGCGGAATTTACATAGATTGAAAGGCAACAGACAGGACAGACGGATTTGTATGCATGGATATATTGTATACTTGATAAGACATAGCGCTTTCAGTACAACTCGCAGTGATCTCCAACCCTCTTATCTGTTCAAGCTTCACCTAGAAACTTGATACACACTTGCCTCCGTTCTAACTTTATCTAAGAATGATACAGGTGCCGGCGGTAGACGCGAAGTCCATCGAATCACAGAAACAGGCTACAGTTAGCAAAGCACGTACGCCAGCAAATCATGTACAGTAAGTGGATCACCACATCTCGAAGATCACGCCACGTTCTAGGAAGGAAGGTAATCTCTATCACAGATAAAGGATAAGGTTGGACCCGTCCTTTACTCCGTATCGTCCAGAGGTGGGAGGATAAGGACTAAGGAGGGTTGAGATAAGCCCCTCTCTTTATCACGTGGAGATGCAAATTTTCATTCTTACTTATCTCGTGGAGAGTGGGAGAAGACAGGTAGGGGAGCAAGAAGAGATAGTCTAGTTGAGAATCATCATGAACTTTTATTTTTTTATGTCAGTGAGTCACCGCGCCTGTAAAGACCAGCGCAGAGAATCTCGATGCATGCCCATCCATCCATCCCGTTGCCCTTCATTTCCATATCTACTCCCACACTGCGCCCATTCCAATTCATCCATCCGAGAAATCGAATCCCTGTTTCGCTGCAAACCTCCCTCTTCATGTCCCATGGAAAGAGGAACAGAAGATGAGAGGAGGAAATCAGGATCCGATGAAATAGTATTTTTATTAATCTGACATTAAAGACGTTCACGCCGCTGATGAGAGCGCTATTTTTTGGTGAGGAAAAGGAAACATGCAAGTGCTAGGCGTGATGGTGGTACAATGCCAGGGCGAGACTGATACAGCAAGAGCCCGACCTGAGTGATGTTAGTGAAAGTCATGGAGACACGTCTTAGGTGAATCGTCATATACCAAGCAAAAGAGAGTTCGTTATGGTGTGGTATCATCGACAGAGAAGCAAAGAGAGAAAAATCCGCCGTCCCAGTGATGAATGCCGTGCGCCTGAATTCATGAAATGTCTATGTGATTGATTGAGGGGTCGATGACTCGCTGTCACCCCCAACCATATCTGCAACTCGCATCTTCTTTGGACGAGGGGCACCATCACGTAATTCGCCGAGCTCGCGCTCCATGTCGTCAAGGCGGCGCTTCAGCTGATTCTCGCGACGTTGAGATTCCTCGAGACGTCTCATCAAATCTTGCTCCGAGTCCCGACGCATCTCTTCACCTCTCCTAGCGTTGCTCTCATCTTGTTCCAGTTGTGTTACACGGCCGCGGAACAACTCGTTGATGACTTCAAGTTCGCTGACGCGGGTCTTGAGAGAGGAGTTCTGGGCGATAAGCTGCTCGTAGGTTTGGGGTACTTCGAGACTGTGAGCTCCATTTAAGGGGGAGGTAGAGCGACCTGGTGATGGTTGACGAAGATGGAGTTGTGGGAGTGATGGGGAGTGATTGTACGGGTCATCGAGGGGGTGGCCGTTGAAGGTTGGCATATGGCCATACATCGACGGCGTCGCAGTGCGTGAGATGGGAGAGTTCGAGCCATCAGAATGGCCATTCGCGGATTTTTGTGAGGTGCGTCGATGACCGATGGATCCGGGTGGTGGTGTTCCTCCTTGCGATCGCGTCTGCTCGATGCCATTGGAGTCGAATACGCTCTGCGATGACGCGTCAATGTCTGCTCACTTTGAAGATCTCAACCCAGTATTCTATTACTCACCTTCTTCTTGGCTCCTTGCGCAGAACCAGAACTCTTAACGCGGTTGCGACTCTTGATAACATCTGTCTTCAGGCTTATCGGCCGAGGTCTACCGTGGAGTTTAAGGAACAGGCCACAGGCATTGCAAAGCACGGAGCCAATCTCGTCTCGTCGCCATAGAGGAGTCGTCGAGGTTGTGCAGTTTTGGCACGTAGGCTGTGCGGTTTCGCGATCGTTAGCTGCCATTGTCGCCATGGTGATGATGTTGGGGAGTTTCGCTATCGACGAGGTTGATTGTGCGATAAGAGAAGGGAGAATGAAAATTTCCACTCTACGGCGCACTTAGGTGGGCGAGATTGTGGTGTACAGTAGCCGAAGCGCGCCACATGCGAAGGCGATAGTGAAGGGACGATAGTGATAGGGGCGAATAACGGAGGTGAGACAGAGAGTGAAAACGTGAAATGAAAATGTGCAGAATAAACCAGAACATGGTGAGAAGACGCAAGCACATACCGGCGAATTGCTCTGGCCTCCCCCACTCGTCGCCGATGGTGAAGATGTCGAGAATCCCATGGGACTTGGGACATTAAAAGCCCTGTTTGACCACCGTTAGCTTGGACTTTTCTTCGGACATGTCTTGCTGCAACAGGAGCGCAGCACCGCAGCTCCGAGTCCAGATGTCCAGGACGAGTTTGAACATTTTCATGATATGGAAAGGGAAATCTCCTCTCGAAATCACTCCATGTGTTTTCCCAAGACCATTTGGCCCCAGTGTATTCAGACATTCAGGAGTAAACCCCTTTCAATGTCCACACCAGCCACTGACATTCAACACCGCCGACGATACTCCCCTCCCCTCCCCTCTCCCGATGTCCACAACGTACCTTAATTGTGGAGAATTGTTCGTAGACGCGAGAGACGCGAGAGCTGAGAGTCCAGGAAGTTGCGGCAGCGAAGCACTGTGATGAAGCGTAGAATTTTGCGTCGAGGTCGACGAAGGTCGTGATATTGGTTCCATCGTCGGTAGCGACTGCCGCCCATCATCGATTGTGTTCGCCATTTTGAAGGGAGGTAGGTCCCGGGCTTGCTCTCTCGAGGCAGGATGGAGGTGCTCGATGGGCGAAGCCCGGTAGGGGGCCAGTGTGGAAGCCGTGTTGACGGTTGGAAGGGGGGACCGGGAATGTTATTATCGCGTTCGAAATGAACGCGTGTGAAATGTCGAGATATTATGTAGTCGAAGAAAACGTCGCGCTGAAAAGGGTCGTTTTATTATAATGTCCCCGGGGGACAAGGACAATGACAATTATTGAATGTGCAAAAGAAGCAAGCAAGTAATGAACTTTCTGACGCGCTCAAACGAGTGACTCGAAGGATCTGAAGGACCGGACCGGTATACAAGAAGAGAGCGAGTGTGGTTGGTGATTATTACAATATCGCCGAAAAACAGTGGGATTGAAAGATGGGAAGGTTAAGGTTGGTTTGTTGCTTTCTTGCTTTGGCATGGGGCTGCCCCTTATCCTCGCGCTATCCACGATAGAGTATGATTGCAGATCTATAAAAAGGGCCAAGCTCGACGCAAGGTGCATAGGCACAATTCTCTCCTCGAGCTAAAGAATGCAGTTGAGATGAACGGCAATCAAAGGTTGCATGATGATTGAATGCTTTTGTTTCCCTTCATCTACTGTTCATCTACTGTACACCAGCGTTTCTCAAAGATTGGGCATATCTGGCCCGAGCCAGCCGTTGCGATACGCAAATGGGATGAACTGGGCAATTAAGCAGATAAGCAGAAGCGTGGTGAAAATGCTCCCGCCTGCCAGAAGCAGTAGCGTCCATGCATCGAAGGATTCTTGTGCATCTTTTCATCTTGCATCTGCATCTGTATCTTGCCGTAATGAAAAAGTAAAAAGATTATGACTGCACGCCTAGGCCAGATTCAGAACGCCTTAACGCCTCCGATATGATAGCGGTCGCGGTCGCGGGTAACGGGTTTGATGATCCGCGCTAGGGATCAGCGTCTCGGCGGCGTTTCACTGTAGATCAGGTCGAATCGGCACGTCGCGATTGCGCTGATAAACACTGAGACCCAGCGCGAAGGGAGCAGGGCTGATTCGGTTGCGCAAGAAACACGAAGCCACAAGTCGCGCCCACAGTGTGGCTTGAAGCCCCTGGGATTGTCAGATCCCAGGAGAGAGGGAGATTGTGATACTGTACAGTATGAGATTGGGTGGGAGCTGGTGGAAGGGCTGTGACAACAGATAAACCTTTACGATTCGAGGAAAACACACGGCCTATCAAAGGAGGGGGAAGGGATTGCGTGTTGACCTGTAACCTGTTCCTCGAGATTAGCACGTGGTGGAAAGATCAAATCAAAAAGGCCCCGCAGTCGAGCCTCAGAGTGCATGGTGGGAAATGGACTGTCGATCAAATTGGGACGTGCCCAATGGAAGCTCGTGTCGGAAAAGGGGTAAAGAGCAGAGCTAATACACGTGACCTGCGCCCAGCTGTGGAATAGACCGCCGTAGCGAAGATTACGGCGGTCGAAATGCGTATCTGGAAATTCTTCTAATCGAAACTTTTCTGAACCTCACCTCCAAGCTTGTACAACCCCACTACAAACCTTAAGATGCCTTCCACGCACAAGAAGGACAAGCCATGGGATACCGATGACATTGACAAATGGAAGGTAAATTCATGATAACCTCAACTCCTCTCCAAAAGCAATTGTTAATCACCCGCAAGATTGAAGCATTTACTCCAGCCGACAATGCAGGCGGAACATTCACTGAAGAATCCTCCTTCGCAACCCTCTTCCCCAAATACCGCGAGGTCTACCTGCGTCAAGCCTGGCCCCTCATCACGCGCTCCCTCGAGAAGTTCGGCATAGCATGCACCCTCGACTTGGTCGAAGGATCCATGACCGTGAAGACAACCCGAAAGACTTTCGACCCCGCCGCCATTCTCAATGCCCGCGACCTAATAAAGCTTCTGGCACGCAGCGTACCTGCTCCCCAAGCTGTCAAGATCCTAGAGGACGGAGTGGCGTGCGATATCATCAAGATCCGGAATCTGGTGCGGAATAAAGAGCGTTTTGTGAAGCGGAGGCAGAGGATATTGGGACCAAATGGAAGCACATTGAAAGCTTTGGAGCTGCTCACGGAATGCTATTTGCTGGTGCAAGGAAACACCGTGGCGGCAATGGGGCCATACAAAGGCTTGAAGGAAGTAAGAAGGATAATCGAAGACTGCATGGCGAACATCCATCCTATCTACCACATCAAAGAACTCATGATCAAGCGGGAGCTCGCCAAGGACCCAGAACTAGCTGGCGAGAGCTGGGACAGGTTTTTACCGCATTTCAAGAAGCGGAATCTGAGTAAGAGAAGGGTGCCGTTGAAGGTTACGGATAAGAGTAAGAAGGTGTATACCCCGTTCCCGCCACCGCAGGAGAAGAGTAAGGTGGATTTGCAAATCGAGAGTGGAGAGTACTTTTTAGGGAAGCACGCGAGAGAGAGGGCAGTGAAGGAAGAGAGGCTGGAGAAGCAAAGGGAGAAGAAGGCGGAGAAGTTGAGGGAGAGAGAGAAAGAGTTTGCGGCGCCGAAAGAAGATGGGGAGAAGAAGAAGCGGAAACGAGAAAAGGGTACAGAGGATGAGGTGAAGAAGGACAAGAAAAAGAAGAAGAGGAAAGAAGTTGAGGTTGAGGAGGATTAGATGCATGTTCGATGTTTAATTAGCATATTAGCAGCGGCGTTACTAGTGATACTCCGGCAGGAATTAGCAGTCTGTTCGATCAGGTAGGCTCCAGCAGCCTAGGGTATTCTCAAATTCCAGAGACCTTGTTCTGCAGAGCCCCATGCTCAGTCTTGTGAAACGGTCTATTGCACCAATGATTAGCCACGAGCTAGTAACTTTCAAAGTTTATGCTGTGTCACTTAAATCATCTTATCTTTGATTTCCAGATCCTTTAACAGCATCAACATCATTCTCCTCAAGCCAATGCTCCCTGAGCTTCACTGTTCAACGCCAATCAGCTTTTGCGATTACACAACTTTTCTTGTTGTGGAATTTTGAGGAGTTGGCTTCATAATGCACAGTACTGCAGGACGGAAAATCTGTAATGTTCGTCTTATCTTATTCTTTTCCTTCAATGACGAGAATAATCTGTTGTCAATGCTACTGTTGCTGTCAGAGACTAATTCAATCCCCTTACCAAGAAACAGCAAACCTAAAGAAACAAGCAATCAGCTCAGCCGTCTTCTAAGTTTTGTGATGGGCTTGACGCTTTGCACTAAGTACACACAGAACAAAGCAACACTTTGTAAACGTCAAAGATATAGTGGAAAATACTCCGCGGTGGCAGGGGACGACGAAGTCGTTCCAACGACAAGATTTTGACAATTGTAAGGAGCGCTAGTTGAGCCGGTCCTTCTCAAAGTGAGCTGCAACGCGTTCAGTTTTAAAAGACATGTCCCGCAAGCCTAATGAGCACCTTTGTGCTTCCAGTATTGGTGCTATATTCAGTTAGCGATGTAGCTTATGAGCGCCATACAGCAGAGAGGCACGATCTAGCGCTACTCTAAGCAGCAGTCATTCTCCTCTTCAATCCAGATTAATAAGAGAATGCATGATGAAGGAGCCATCGTCGGAACTGTTAAGCTTGTCAAGGATGAGCTGGCGCCTACCATGAAGATCTATTCAAGTATAAAAAGCCTCATGGACGACGCGATTCGAAGATCAGGGGAAGAGCATCATATTCCCCCAGTTGATGTCGAAGTCGAGCGAGACTGTCGTGTCGCCTTGTGCGTTG
>Ga0302326_10014036_pt1 | contig 16980 bp, 12 predicted proteins | sample Palsa_T0_3_FD_202264 | JGI IMG/M metagenome (GOLD analysis project Ga0302326, IMG submission 202264) | Peat permafrost microbial communities from Stordalen Mire near Abisko, Sweden - Palsa_T0_3 | ecosystem: Environmental > Terrestrial > Soil > Palsa > Peat permafrost | place: Sweden: Abisko...
GTTGAGCCTATTTATAAACTGGAGTTGGATTCTCCTACTATCGCAGATAACCATATACCAGGCTCTGATCTCATCGAAAGAAATAAAGTGACCTGGGTCTGGGGAATCGTTTGCTATCGGGATGCGGTGAGCAGCGAGGAGCACGAAACGCTGTTTTGCTACCGCTTCTGGCAAAATTCCCGACACGGCACGTTGGGTGGACCTTCAGCGTGGAATCGGTCTACCTGAGCCGGACTGAGTCGAAATGCAAGGTGCATAGGTATGGAAGCAACTCCCATTCCGGCGATACTTACAGGTGCACAAATAAAACCGCCGGCGTCCCGCGCGGAGAATTATATTGGAGTCGATTTCGGCTTCCCGCGAACTTATCGAGAGCCCAAATTCGGTTGCAACACCCCGGATGTTCCTCTATCCTCAAAGGCAGCCGGTGTGAGTTCGACTGCCGGCGATTCTTACGCAATGCGAGTTCCCTGGCCCAGCCACCTCAACCTGAAGATCGTGATGTATTTCGGGCTGGCGTTGATGGTCGCGCAGCTGTTGATGGGCACGAACCCGCTATTTTCCGTGGGGATACTGTACTTCATCATGGTCGCTGCGATTGGGTTCAATGTCGCCGGCGGCCTGAACACGTTTTCCGGGTCGTATATCGGATTCATGGCGCTGGAAACCATCATCATTGCGCAGATTGCCAAGCTTTTTTATCTGCAGGCGGCGGACACCCATTTGATGGCGCCACTGACGACGATCGCTGTCTACGACATCGGGATCACCTGCGTTTCATTTGCCGCATTTGTTGCCAGCAAGTACCGCCGCAAGGATCCGTTTTTCAATGCAAATAAAGATGGCAGCCGCATGGTGGGGATGTCAATTGCGGCTTCAATGATCGGCATGGTGTGCTACATGCTGCTGGGCCTGTACGGTTTCGAATCCGACCTGGCGGTGCAGAAGGGGTCATTTATCGGGCTCTTGAATCAGTTCGGCGCCTTTCTGCCGCTGGGGATACTGATTGGAACTGCATTCATCATCAAGCAATCGCAAGGGACGCGGAGCGCACGGTGGTGGACGATTGTGCCGGTGATCTTCCTCACGCTGTATGGGATTGCGGTGGAATCGAAGCAGGGAATCTTTCAGCCCATTTTGATCTGGCTGGTGGTGTGTGCATCGTATGGCTACAAACTAAACCGGAAACAGGTGATCGGGCTGGTGTGTGCCGCGGGTTTTTCCGCCTACATCGTTTTCCCGGTGGTGCAATATATGCGGGGCTTTACGCGGACGGGCGACATCATCAATCGAGGCAAGCTAGTTTACGAGTATCTTGCCAACAACGACCTACTCTCGATTCGAGAGGCTTATATCACGAATGAGGAGTTGCGAGAAGAGGGATCGGCGAATGGATATTTCTATTACGGCTCGGACAAGGAGTTGCTGGACCGGCTGTCATTGATCGAAACGGAAGATGCGATCATCTACCGTACGGAGGTCTCTATGCCGCGTGGCATGAAGTATATGGCGGATGGCTTCCTTTCCCAAGTGCCGCGGAAATTGTGGCACGGCAAGGACAAATGGGAAGAAGGGGCGATCGCCGAGGTGAACGAAATGGGACGCGAAATCGGCGTATTGCAAGAGGGGGATGAGACCACCTTCATTTCGTTCAGCCTGATGGGATCGACTTTTTACATGGTGGGGTGGCTGAGCGCTCCTCTGATTATTGCGGTCATGATTCCATTTTTCTGGATCATCGATTCGTTTTACGGAAATATCCGGACCAACATATTCTGTCTATTTGTGGTGATGGCGAATATCCACGGAGCACCAGAATTTGCTCTTGCGGTTGCATTTTCGACGGTGGTCCACGTAACTCTTATCACCTGGATAACGATCTCATTCATCCGGAAGGTATCGCCTGCGATCACGATATTCCTTGGCAATCGAGGGATGCTGACGGCGGAAGAAGCACCGAACGCGAAGACAGTTAGAGATAACCTGGCTGCTGCAAAGATGAGATGAAACAGGTTTCCAGATATGCTGGACCACACATTTCGCGACGTGCATGGTCCCTCAATACTGAGTAGGATTAAGATGCAAACCGAACGGACAAATCTGAACCGGGCTACTATGTTATGAATGCGCATTCTGTAGTCTCTGCCTTTGTCGCGCTCGGCCTTTGCTTCGCAATTCTTATATCACTTACAGGCTGGGGACGCCTCGGAGCCAATCTCCTCGGAATTCAGAAGATTGGCACCGGTGGCGCCATCTCCTTGGGCTTAGTCCTTCAATGCTTTCTCGCCGGAGCGTTGAATCTTGCACATTTAATCTCGACTCCCATACTGCTCAGCATTCTCGCGATGGGAATGGCAATGGCAGCGGCGTACTCTCTCCCGGAGGCGGCCAATAATCAAACCTGGCTCTTGCTATGGCGGAACGCGAGAACCCCTACCCGCATGTATTTTGTGGCGGTCCTAATTGCTATCGCACTGTACTTAATCTATTTCATCCGGCCCGAGTCTTATAGCCCGTTTGATGATTTGCAAGCTTATATGTGGCTGCCAGACAAAATGCTACAACTGCATCACCTCAGCTTTGATCCGTTCAGCCAGAGACGAATAATAAACTCGCTTGGGTTCAACTACTACTTGCAGGATATGTTTCTTACTTTGGGGGCACTTAGAAATCTATCGATCGTTGATGGAGGACTCGGTATTATCACACTCGCCGCGCTATCTCTAGGGCTCTCACGAGTCCTGGGCTTAAAGGCAACGCAGACGTTGACATTTTTGCTTCTTGCTGGGCTGATCAAGCAAATTTATTTCAATCTTAGCTTTGTATGGCTCGCTTGCGCTCTTTTCATGGCTCTCGTGGTAATTGCGAGTAGAGAAGACATTTTAAGACATTCGCGCTTTCTCCAGCCGTTGCTACTCGGTGGCCTAGGCGCCACTGCTACTGCGCTGAAAAATAACCACATCATTTTCGCTGTTTTCTACATCTTAATCTTTGAAGGTCTGATTGCTTTTTCATCACTTCCGATACCTTGTTCAGTGACTTTAGGGCTTAAGTCTCGAATTACATTTTTTGTCCGCTCTATTTTAGTAACAGGCTGCTGTGCGGTTGGTGTATTAGCCCTTTGGATGATAGATCTTCGACTCTCCTGCGGCACGTTTTTCTTTCCTCTGTTAGGACACGGATATGAATATTCTAGTTATCATCTTCTCCCCACAAGAAATGTTGAGAGACCAATTGTAATTTTAAAGTGCTTTCTAGCAGGCCTGCCGCTGGTGCTGTTAGCCGTATGCGAAATAAAAGTTGTGAAGTGGTCACTGGCGACGGCGAGCATCGTTGCTACCACGATTGCGGCGGGGTTAGCCACGATTACGACCGGCCTTGCCACTGGTGGGGACGGGATCAGACGTTACTCCTATCCCGAAATTATGCTGTCGATTATTTTGGTTTTTCCTCTCGCGTGTAGCGAGCTAAATCGCCGCAATGTAGCGATATTAACGAAACGTAGGATAGAAGGTGCGGTTGCAGCAAGCGTATTGCTCGCCTATCTTTCTAATCATTGGACCGTTACACACGGTTTTGTTTCGCTCCCAGAATTTCGTGCCGCGATCAAGCGGGATTTTTTATCCGGATTGCGAGATGAGCCCCTGAATGCGCCATCCACAGTGTCCGAATACAGGGCTGTGCAAGACTCATTGCCTTTGGGCGCCACCGCCGTCGAAGATACCTCGTACCCCTACCTATTCGATTCAGTGCGAAATACCATTTATGAGGCGAGTTTGCCAGCAATGGCGAGCCCACCCCCAGCTCCAGGATGGCCAATATTTGGATCCGGCGACGATCTAAGCGCATGGCTGCTCAGCCATGACGTCCGTTATCTGATTTATTCTTATGGGGACGATAACCATCGAGAATTTGCAGCAACATCTGAATCAATTGCAACAAATCCGCATCTTTCGTTGATTGTGCGTACAACAGCTATAGCCGCACGCCGAGCCCATACTCAGTTCGACCAGCTGAGCGCGGTGAAACGCCATATTTACGACGACGGCAACATTTATGTGTTAGATTTAGCAAGTGATAAGACGCCTTAGTCAGAGAATGCTTTTCATATATTGCTAAATGGGCGTCTCGGATCTAAACGCTCTCAATTGCAGAGCACGCGATAAATTGGGTGTCCGGTCCTGATAGACGAGACTCATAACACTGTCTGAACGGAAATCGAGTTTTAGCCCTAAAGCTTCGGCTGCGCGTAAGCACATATAGACAACGTACCAGGGTACATGAATAAACGAGACTTCCTTTCCGCTATCGTGGGCCATCTGAAGGATTAGTGAACGGAGCGGCCAGGCGCCCGGGTGTGCGACAGTTAGCACTCGATTATGGAATTCCCCGTGTGCGGCGCGACGAACCGTCTCTACCAGGTCGTCTTCGTGGACCAGATATTGAAGATAGCCTCCGTTCCCGATCATCGGCATAATACCGCCCTTACTGGCCCTCTCCTCTAACGATCCAAACACTCCTCCGGCATTCTCTCCCCATACGAGGCCGGAGCGAATCACAGTGCCATTGGCTTTCGTTACCAACTGTTCAACAGCATACTTCGCCATTCCATATTGAGATCTGCTACTCGGAAATGACGAAATAGAAGAAATAAAAACAATCTGCCGAACGCCGGCGGAGAGTGCATCATCGATAAGCATTTTGGAGCCCTCAACATTTGCTTGCCAGTTGTCTCGAGCCCCACGGTGGCTAAAATCCCAAGCCGCGTGAATCAGAACTGTCACGGCCCGCTTGCATAGTTCGTCTTGGACGCTCCCCCCCCCGAGCTGCCACCGAATCCCTCCACTTTTGACACGACGTCCCAGCGGAACTATCGTAAAGTCCGAAAAGAGTGCTTCAGAGATTCGGGATCCAACGTAGCCGCTAGTACCTGTGATCGCGCAAACATGCTTCATATAAACCTCAAGCGAGCGCCAATGTTCCGATCCTGTAGGCATTCGCCATGATCGTAAGAGTTATTGTCGTAGCAGGGATCGTCGGAAAAATGCTGGAATCAATTAGATGGATTCTCTTCAATCCAACAGGACGACCCAATGTGTCGCTCTCTAGGCCGCTAGGATAAGCTGACATAGGGAAACTACCACCTGTGTGAAATCCTCTGCCGGGTTCGCCGCGTCGCATTAACGGGCTTAGGGGCACCATACCGATCAGACCGCGCAGGCCTGCCAGCTTGGCTGTTACTTTCTTGATTGCGACAGTGGCTTCCGGACGCAATAGCGGACTTAGATGTAGCACATTTGTGCCAGCCTCTCTCTCCAACCTCGCCTCGATACCGTCAGAATGATTGGAATGGAGGTAACCCTGTAGCAGGAATAGACGCGAAAGAAATGTTGACCAAGGAAAAACCTTACTAAGGGCGCCCAGCTTCTGCGCAATCGGTTGATCGAAAAGATCATTATAAGTATAAGCTTGTAAGTGAACCGAATATGGACTAATTGATCCATCCATGATCTCAATGAATAGTTGGGCCATGGTATGCAAATTTCCTCGCGTAAAACCCTTCACGCCGCACAAACGCAGCATTGGGAGAAGAAAGTAATGCGACTCCTTAAGAAAGACCGATCGGCCGAACGCATCGAGCGTTTGAAGCATTAATGCAGTGGACGGCAGTACGCCAGCACCCAAAAACATTCGTTCGCAAATGAACGTGTTAGAAATGCCGCCAGAAGTTGTTGTATCAATCCGGACTTCTTGAGAAGTCTCGTCGATCCGTGTAACTACTTGACCGGCGAGATATTGGAAATTATGGTCTTCAAGCATGGCGTCAACGGTTTGCGCTGAGGAGTAGATCAATCCATAGGGACAACCGTACATGCAAAGTCCACAAAGCGCACATGAGCCTGGAGCCGCCACACCGCTGAAGTCTACCGCTAGTCTTGCGCGGCCAATATTTATTCCACGCGACTTCAAATCTTGCTCATGCGAGCACATTTTTCGCCATAAGGCCGCGCCTTGAAGACTCAGGGGTGGCGCCTGAGTCGCTTTGAAGATTGGAAAGTCCGTCTCAAGGCCGTCATGTGCTTGGGCTATCGGCATGAAGTCCAGCACGGCTCGGTAGCCAGGCGCAAGATCTGCGGATGTGATCGGCCAATCTGTCAGATCGGCCTGACGATAGGGCATCACCGCCGCCCCCCAGACTGCGCTTAAGCCACCTTTGCCCATCGAGGCTTTGGTATTGACGCCTTCGCCCTGTACGATGGCACCGCCATGCATTGATCGATATGGGAAGTCAGAACCATACGTGAGTTTAAGAGGAATTCCTTCCGCGGTGGCCTGCATCGGATCACGCATCCAGGCACTCGCAGCTCCGGTCCATGTTGCGGGCGGAGAGGTTGCTAAATTTACAAGCCTGTCCCGGTTCTTAGGTTCCAGTTCCGTTCCAGCATCCAGCATTAGCACCCGCCGATTTTGCGCTAACAGGGCCTTTGCGCACGAAACACCTGCGGGTCCGGAGCCAATAATGATGTTCGCCACACGCATGGGTTGATTTTACTGGAGTGTCTTATAATCCCGGAATGCAGCCGGTCGCAGTTACTATTTTGATGCCTTGTCTAAACGAAGCTGAGACGTTGGCGATTTGCATAAGGAAGGCGCATGCTGCCATCAACCGTTCGGGTCTCGTTGGCGAGGTCTTAATCGCAGACAATGGTTCAACTGACGGTTCTCAGGAGATCGCAAGAGCTGAATTGGCTCGAATTGTGCATGTATCGATTCGAGGTTATGGGGCGGCCATTGCGGCGGGGATTGAAGCCGCTGAGGGGAAATATATTTTGATGGCGGATGCCGATGATTCTTATGACTTCGATCACCTGACCCGTTTTCTCGATGCTCTGGACCGTGGTAGTGATCTGGTTATTGGGAATCGCTTTCAAGGTGGGGTCTTGAAGAATGCAATGCCTTCACTACATCGATATCTAGGGAATCCAGTATTGTCATTCGTAGGCCGACTCTTCTTTCGAGTTCCCGTCGGCGACTTCCACTGTGGCATCCGCGCCTTTCGCCGCGATGCTATTCGTTCTCTCGATCTTCGAACGACTGGAATGGAATTCGCAAGTGAGATGGTCGTAAAATCCGGCCTTCGGAATCTAAAGATCAGCGAAGTACCAACGACCCTGCGACCAGACGGGCGCACCAGGGCACCTCATCTACGCACGTGGCATGACGGTTGGCGACACCTTCGATTCCTCCTGATGTATAGCCCTCGTTGGTTGTTTTTTTACCCTGGCCTTTTCTTAACACTTATCGGTTTTGGATTCTCAGCATGGCTCCTTCCTGAGGAGCGCAATATCGGGACCCTCTCGCTGGACGTTGATACTTTGACCTACTCGTTAGGTGTTTTATTGATGGGCGTCCAGATCATGGTATTTGCTGTAAGTGCCAAGCTATTTGGAACGCGACAGGGCTTCCTACCTAAAAACCCTTCGTTCGAGCGTGCCGTGCAGGCGGTCCCACTTGAAACTGGACTGCTAAGTGGTTCGGCCCTTCTGCTCGTCGGCGTTGGCATGGGAGCATATGCGGTTGTCCAGTGGCATGCTACGGGTTTTGGCCCTCTTACAGCCACTCGTATGTTAAGGATAACGCTACCTTCTGTCGCTGCGCTTTTACTGGGAGTAGAGGTTATCTTTGCCAGCTTTTTTCTTAGTCTATTGCAGATGGAACAGAAGTAAGCGATGGGAGCACACCCTCCAGTATTCACGGAATCTCGGTGAATTGGATCGTGCAATCGTTGATCGCTGATGATTTGGTTAACAGTTATATTGTCGCGCCCGGAATTCTCAAGCACTCATCCACATGCCGCGACTCCTACCGTGACCGTAGAGGGAATCGCGAATGGACTGTGCGCCCTGTTGCTCTGAAAGTTTAACGCCAGGTGGGAAATCTGACGGAAGTGCGCTCGCACGACGAGAAGAAAAATCGATAGAGATGGACGCCCAAACCGGTGACGTCCGCGCCTGAGTCGCATCCTAAGCGGGAGACATTGCTAGGGCAGCTCGCTGCGCGCCTTGGCTGGAGCAACGCTCCATCAACCACAATGAAAACTAACATAACTGCCGAATACTGGATCGCACGATCTCTTCGGACTTTCGCTTGATACTCAGCGGCCCATAAGCTGTCTCACTTTAAAGACGCTAAGAAACTGTCTCTCCATGCAGGTCCGGCACCGCACCGGCCACTCTAGCATCATCAACAGATTTAGGTCATCCAGGCGAAGGCGAGACAATCGCAATTTGGGTGAGCCACAGCTCGTGCAGACGGGACCCTTGTGAGGTCGAGATTGCGTTATCAAGGGTTCTGTCAATGCTGGCGCCTCTCCAGAAGAATACCTCAGGCGGGCTCAGTAGGGAGGTCTAACTTGCTCGTTAGTGAATTCACAAAACAATATTTTTTCATCTGCATCTGACCGTTCAGGTTTGAAATGCATCTTCGTTCGTCTCCCGTCGCCAGGGCTTGGCATGGACCGTTCCCGGACTGGTCAGGTTCGTCGCCGATATATCGAGCTAACATGGGGCTCGTAAGCCTTAGAATCGCCACCTCGGTCGAGGTTCGTGCTACCCTCGTAACGAAACGCGGTAAGCTTTTTTGATGAATGTCTCTCATTCGATCGCCGCCGCACTGGGACTTTTGAGTTAGATGATCCTTAACGATCAAAAAGCAACGTCCGCAGACGATGCGTCAAAGGCGGGCTCTCATAGCCCCCGTGTGAGTTGCCGAGGACTTGAGACCATGATTCTTAGTATGCCAGAAATGGCATCCCAAGATGGATAATGTCGAGACTTTGATCATACCGGCCCGAACTTATGCGCGAAGAGCGCTAGTTTGCGCAAATATAGCTATAGATATAAGCAGTCGAGGCGGTCAGTGCGGTCGCCAATGATTTAATTGTAAAACTACTGGTTCCGGCTGACGGAGAGTAGAATGTTCCGACCGCCGTTGCGCTGGCTGGAGTCACGGTACAAGTCGGCCCCGATTGGTAAGGTGTACCAAAAGTAATCGTTGCTATAACTGACGAAGCTGCCGGACTGGTTCCTGTACTCACGTTGATCGTTCCCTTTAGATCTGTGGCCCCGGTAAGACTCACGGTTGGCGATGTTCCAGCTCCTGATCCGGCAGCTATCGCTACCGCAATCTGGTCAGCCTTGCTCAATAGGTGAGCAACGTAAGTACCATCCGCAAACGACGCGGTATCGAACGTAACTACGGCGCTGGCGATGCCCGACGCTGAGCAGGCCGTCTTCGAAGGTGCAGCAAACTGAAAGTCCCAAGCCGTCGTACTAGTAGGCAAGAAGTATTCCAAAGTTTGTGGCGAACATGCGCTCGTTCCATATACTGACGCCAAAAAGTACGAAGCAACACTTCCGTAATAGGGATGGCCTGAAGTAGCAGTTGCTGCAGCGGCTATTTGCATATAAGCATTGCTCGCGAGGGTGAGACCAGTCGTCGTAGACTGTCCGAAGGTGATACTTCCATTCCAATTTGTATACCAGGGACTAGCTATCAAAGGCGAACTAGCATTTCCCAGAATTATATATCCTGAGTTAGATCCAGAGTTGATAGCTGTGTTGTTTGATCCATTCTGGTTAATATATACGACGCCATTGACATCTGTTGTGGAACTGCTATTGCCAATATTCGTCGTCGAAGTTCCTGTAGCGTTGATGTTGGTTGTTCCTACAGCCGTGATCGTCGACCCGTTGACGGTGAGGGCGGTTGTCGCTCCAATCGCTCCACTGGAGTTTATGAGGACATCGTTATTTGACCCTGGAGCTACTGACCCGCAGCCTGTACAAGTACCACTTATTATCAAATTGCCGTTAACATAAGCCGTATCGGTATAAGCGGGAGTGGTCTGAGTGCTTGTGTATGGACCGTATAGGCTAATCAGCTTATAGCCATCTACTACAAGATTCTGCTTTCCATTCATCGGATCGAATTCCATGCCATATTCATTTCCTCCAGAAGACCCTTGATTACTGACATTGAATTTAACTGCCCAGAATGGATCGTATATACCGTTCGCGCACGGATGAGTAACGCCTGCATCAAGCGCGGGGTCTGCACATGTTCCACCGAGCATACTGCCCTCTCCATAGAGGGCGCTGCCACGGTACGTGGCGGGCGGGTATTCTATATTGCCGAACCACGTGTTAGCCTCACCGCCTACCGAGTAAGCTGCACCGGTTGGAGTTAGAGGGCTCGATGAGACCGTGACTGTTCCTCCTTCACCTGCAGTTAAAGTACCTGGTGCAGACACACCGGCGGGGCAACTAGTGATGGAGCTTCCAGGGGCCCCCTCATTTGTCCACGTTACGGTTCCATCTGTAGTTGTCGTCAATGTCCAAACTGGCACCGTAGTCCCTGACGTTCCTCCGGTCGTCACTCTTTCGATATAAGCAGTACCGCTAATTTTGACAACAATTTCAGAGAGGGGTGTTGCGATCTGACTGGTCCAGAGCGTGTAAGCAAGCGACGGTTTCCACTGAAGCAAACAATATTGGGTTGTCATCACGCCCTGGGGTTGCAACGCACTGCTGAGAACCTGCTGCATATACCAAGGTTCTGTAATGTTGACACGGGCAGCAAATAGGGGGGGTGTTCCATTTATGTTTTCTCCCCAGACCGTGCGGTTCCCAGCACTTATTCCCCACTGAGAAAGACCGAATTGCGAATTGTCTGTCACAAATTGAAAGTACGGCGGAGGCTGATCAATGTAGTCGCCCACCGCAAATGCGAGCGAGTTGCCGGTGAACGATGAGGACGAGTATACGGACGTAGTGCAGGTGGATCCGGCCGTTGATGCTACAGTTGCAGGGCAGGAATAAGGATTCGGTTGCGCTTCCGTCCCTCCAAATTCGGCCCCTCCTATGTAGGATCCATAGCCATTTGTGTTCTGATTCGGATAGTAATAACCGGACCCGGCCGTTGCAGAAAACAGCGAGAGAATATCTGTAACTTGGGAAATGGGCGCGATGTAGTAAGGATTCGGGGTCGACACAGGTCCCGAAGCGGTCATGCCCGCGAAGGAAGAACAGCTCCCAGGGGTGTCGATCGCTATGCTGGATGCATAAGAATAGTTGCCAGTGGCATTATAGGTCGAAACAAAATGTGCGGTTGGGTAGGTCGTGCAAATCCCGCCCGCGAAGGTGACGGGAATGCCTCCAAGTTGATGTCCTGGCTGATAAGCCCCGCCTGCCCCTGAAATCGTGAGACTGATCAGGCTTGTCCCAGAGTAATTCGCGCTGCTAATGGCCGAGATCGCCGGCTGGATGTCATTGGGTTGTGAGTCAACGGTGCAACTCGATCCACTAGAGCCATTCGTCCCCGTAAAGGCCTCGGTTACTGTGCAAAGGTATGCATTGCCTTGATAAGCATTAGAGCTGCCGCCTGTTAGTGAGGAGCTACCATTAGGCGTTGTCCAGATATAGACATGTCCGGAGTTGTCAACCTGAGAAATAGGGCGAATTTGTTGGATCGTAGACACACCCGTGACAGTCGATGGTGTTGTGTCGGCTTTGAAGCCAAAACCGAGACCGACTCCGGGGCCTTGATAGATGACGCTCTTTGTCGAGCCATAATCATGATCGCAACTCGCTGTAGCAACCATGTGTGTCGAATCACTGTAGAGAACTTGAGCAGTCTCTGAGCAGACAAGACTTGTGACCTGAACATAGCTTCCCACCGCGGGTGGGGTTCCGCTGGATATTTGATAACAAAATGCCGCAAGTGGGTATGGTTGCACAGAATTCGCCCCAACGACGGGTGCAGAGTTGTAACTTGGAGTGCCGGTCTGACATCCCCAATATGCAGCGGTTGTGGACGAGCCAGTGTACGGTGTCGCCCCAAGTGCGAATTGGGATTGCGTAATCGTTGGCAACGGCTCGGTAATGTACCACGTTGTGTTTCCGGACGAACCAAATAGAGTTTGCCAGTTCGCTGCGCTATCGCCCGTCAGGGGATACTCGCTGATAGATGAGTTCTCGCCAACGTTGACGACATTGCCTTTTGTGTAGCCACCTTGCGGGCCAACCGATTCGACCCACACGACACTTCCGTCTACTGTATTGGCGGTTGTAGACCAGGTCGGGATAGTAGCACCTGAAGTCCCGGCGGTCGCAACGGTCTGCACATTTCCATGATTGTCTGTAATGGAAGTGCCAACTGAGTAGGCATTGCCCGCGGTCCATGAACCTGTTTTCCCCATATCAATTAGAAAATTATTGACACCAGAGGCAAGCGTCGATCCCGAGGAATTTCCAAATCGTTGTACGGCAGCGTGGGCCGCGACGGAAGAAGTCGGTACAACAAATCCAAAATGGGATGGAGTATTGTTACTAATCGAAACGGTTGCTGGCGCCAGCTCGGTACCCAGTCCTCCGATGATCATTCCGACACCCTGATCGTTGCCACTGCTAATTCCGCCTGTCTGGACCGACAAATTGTTAACAAAAACATCGCCGCCTCCGCCCAGATTGGCGGTTACGCTCCGAATTGAACTAACCTGCGCATTTGTATGGCGATTAATGTTGACGAGATCTGGGACCACGTTTGATATCGATCGTGTTCCCGCCGCGGCATTTTCGTTGTGCCCCCCCTCATAAATATTAAGAGTTAGCGCACGGCCGTCAAAACTAGGTGGAACTCCGCTACCCGAGTACGGCGGAGAGGTGAAATTGAAAGTCTCTTGGGACGGCGGTGTGGCGATAGCGTTGCAATTGGCATACGTCGATGCGGCCCCCCCGGCAGCGATTTCGTAGAGCGGGAAGGGGCAGACGCCTGGGTTGTTGTATGTAATGTTTGATGTGTCGCCACTCTGCATTGCTAACGTGTTGTGGAAATATCTTGCAAACGTGCCGATCTGTGGATCGTATACAGACGGTGGGACCACCATGGGGTTCAAACCGTCGAAATAAGTTCCCCCAGATCCAGGCGAGGAATCATTCGTGTAGTAGCCTCCATCATTGAAAAACTGGTAACTTGAGGCTATTGTGATCCGGCACGGCTTGAAGAACACTGAATTCGCGCCGCTCAAGCCGGTGTATGAGAGGGAATTGTTAATCGTACAGTCGCCGAGGGAGTTGTACAGACCTATACCTGCTTGCAATCCGTATCCGGTTACGTTGCCGTTGTTGTAGGAGAGGGGGTTATATAGAAACTGATCGTAGATTCCGTTCAGTAAATTTGCGAAGAAGCCAGTCGCATCTGGAGCGACGAGTTGGCTGATGCAATTCCCCTGCCCTGTCATCGATATGCCATCGATCGGTTCCGCAACTCCCGGAGTTCCAGTCGGCGCCGTCCCTGTGTTGCAGATGGTTGTATTCGCTAAGCTCGCGACGGAGTTCGAAAACCAGGTCCTTACGTCCGTTATGGAGGTGATTGCAGACGCTGAGGTCGTCACCACAGCTATCGGCAAATCGCCGGCCACAAATGCAGAGGTCTTTACGGCAGGAGCACAGCTCGCAGAGGAATTTAAATAGACATAGTTGGTCGTGCTGGCGGTCATCGTCAGGGCACCGGTGCTGTACTGCTCGACTGTTCCAAGACAAAGGGCGGTCCCGCCCGATAGGTCAAGCGTCAGTCCCGAACCGCTGGTTGGCCAATACCCGGGTGCGACGCCATTTGCCCATTGTGCGTTTGTCGACGACGTTGCGGTTTGTGTCTGAGGCTGCTGTGCGGGGCTGGTCAGAGAGGAGACTATTACCGATAAAATTGTTGCAAGCAGGAAGGCGAGCTTTCTCATAGCTCCTCCGATACATTAACAGCACAATCTTGGCTCAAGGGAGAGTCTATTTGCGATTCGAATTGTGACCCCAAAAAGATGCCTCGTCAATGTAGATCTGGTCATATTAGCGGAGAAATATTCGCCGATGGCCCAAAACGGCACTGTATCCGATATGAAAACAGTTAACACTGGTGGTTCTTCTAAGACCTCAGAGACTTCATTAGTGCCGATTCGTGGCAAGGAATGCAGTTATTTGCATATGCCCATCAATTAGAGGAGATGTCGGAATAGTAAATAATCTCCGCTTACTTCACGGCTATGAAGAAGTTGGACAGGAGTGGCAATCTTCCCAATGGACTGCCCGATCTTTTGTACCAGCGCGATTGTTAGTGTAGCGCAGCTTTTGAGTTATCGAGATAGCCGCCGTCGGGGGTGTGGAGAAGTGGGAAGCGCGTAGCGGTTTCCACTTCTCCATGCCCCGTGTTGTTTTCCAGCTACGCCTCCGGCGCCGGCGGTCGATAGCCGAGCGAGGAGTGCGGCCGGACAGTGTTGTAGTGGACGCGCCAGCGCTCCGCCAGCACCCTGATTTCTTTCATAGAGTAGAAGATCTCTCCGTTCAGGAACTCGTCTCGCAGTTTTGAGTTGAAGCTCTCGCAGTAGCCGTTCTCCCACGGTGAGCCCGGCTCGATATATAACGTCCTGGCTCCGGTGCACCGCAGCCACTCGCGCAGGTCTTTGGCCACGAACTCCGGCCCATTGTCGGAGCGCAGATGTTCCGGCACGCCTTTCCGCACCATCACATCCGCCAGCGCCTCGATCACCTTCGCCGAACTCCACCGTCTCTCAGCGCGGATCAGCAGACACTCCCGGCTGTGTTCATCGATCAGATTCAGCATCTGCACCGTCCTGCCATCGTGCGTCTTCGCGCTGACGCACCCGAAAAAGAATAAACAGTGACATCGGATACAGCGGATCCGGCAAACCGAGCTGCGCGAGGGACTCACGTGACTTCTGCGCCTCCGGATCATTGGCAACGGCCTGTTCGAAAGCTTCTCTCGATTGCCAATGCGCTTCGACGAGAACGCGGCCATCTTCAGCGCATTCCAGCACCGTCATGGACACAAACCCTTCCTTCGACGCGAGCGCAGGTGCCTCGTCTTTCATTCGGGCAAGCAGCGCGGTGCGATGGTCAAGGCCTTCCGTCCGCCACATGTTGTAAAAGATAATATCGGTCACTCTGTCTCCGTTTATCTCGCTTCGTCGCTGATTGTCTAACCTCACTTATAATCTTGGCGGAGGCTACAACGTTGAATTTTGATCGAATGATTGCAGAAATCGAGCAAGAGATTGCGAAGCTAAATCTGGCGAAGGCAGCTCTTGTAACGGCTTCTACCGGCGCATCTGCGAAATCGAAAGCCGGCAGCCCCGCGAAAGTAGCATCCGTTGACTCAGGTACGACAAAAGCGCCGAAGGTAAAGAAGCGGACTATGAGTGCAGCAGCCAGGAAAAAGATTGCAGCCGCTCAAAAGGCGCGTTGGGCTAAGCTCCGCGCAGAGAAGACGACCAAGAAGTAGCACTTCACGGCCGCAGCCGATGGACGCAACCGCCCATACACAATAGCCAATGCACTCCGCGAGCGTAGGCGTGCCGTTGCCCACTTCGGTGAACACATCAAGGCACAACGGCAGCAACTACTTTGCGTTGCCCTTTAGCTTCTTCAGTCTTTTCTTTCTGGTCTTCTTTTCTTTTTTGAGCCAGTAATTTTGCTGGCGTTGCTGAAGTGAATGTTCGGGACTGCAGTACTCTCCGCCCGCGCGCCCGACTCGGAAGAAGTTCCGGCATGAAGTGTTCTTGCAAGGTAAAAGGTCCCGCGGAAATAACAGCTGTCTTCTCAGAAGGGAATAATGCCACGCGAAATGCTGCTGTGCATCTCGAGTGGATTCGGAAATATCGTCGACGGGAACGCATTCAACAGCTCGCTTAAAACAATACGACTGGTCACCAATATTGGAGACGACACAAACGGTAGCTATGGCCTGTTGACGGGAACGGCGTTTATCATTACCGAAACATTTGGACGCTGCTGAGGAGGCCTCATGAAGCGAGTGCGACAAATTCTTGTTGGCTTGGTGGGCCTATTCTATGTCGGCCTGCTCTATCCGCTGTGCACCGAGTTATGGCGCAGCAAATGGCTGCTTGAAATGCATGACAACGAATGCGAACCCATGTTCATCACCTTTCTCGTCAGCCTGGGAGTCTTTCTGCTGTTGGCCGTTTGGAAACCTTTCAAATACAGAGTCGTGGTTGCTTTCGCGGCGTTCCAAGCACTCGCGCATGCCACAACCATGCTCATCCAGTCGATCGAAACTTCTGTGCATAAAGTTCCACGCGGTTACGACGACGTGATTCTCTTCGGCGTGATAGGGGTAGCACTGCTCTTTGGGGTTCCACCGAAAGAGGAAACAGAGGCCGTCACAGACTCTCTCTGATCGACACCAGACTAGTACCGAGAAGTCGGCTTCTCGTCACGCAATGATTGCTCACCACAAGCGCGTTTGTCGTTACTTGCAGTAAGGAAGGCCTCGTACTTTCACAAGCCTTCTGAGACTCATTTCTGGTTCAAAACCCAGTCCAACGCATCATCATGGCCAATCTTGTAATCTGCCCAGGTCTGCTCAATCTGCTTATCTGGAACGATGATGTTCTCCGTGCCGGTTGCGAATTTATAAAAACGCGTTGAATAGCGGACTACCCAACGCGAGTTTGGCAAAGTGAATTCGCGCGGCTCCTGAAACGTATTCGGCCTCTCACCAATCGGCTCGCCCACCAGCACCGCATTGGTCATCGTTCGAAACTGCGAAGCGTTCGACATGGCCGCGGAAAAAGTATTAGGCCCAATCAGCACGAACAGGTGCCCCTTCCGATTCATGGTCTTGTCTTGTTGCAGCGGGCGGATCAGATAGTGAAGGCCGAGGTTGTAGTCGCCGCCGCCGTTCTGGCGCAGATCGATGACAACCTTGTCCGGATGCTCCTGCGCGATCAGATCGAGCATCTGCTGGGAAGGCCTTTCAAGTTGCAGGATCATCTTGATACTGCAGTAAAGCGTGCGATGCGAACTCAGATATGTACAGGGCGCGTTGCTATCGACAGGCTTTTCAGACAATGGCAGCGGAGAAGCTGCGTAAACCCAGCGGGCACTCTCG
>Ga0302326_10014038_pt1 | contig 16977 bp, 9 predicted proteins | sample Palsa_T0_3_FD_202264 | JGI IMG/M metagenome (GOLD analysis project Ga0302326, IMG submission 202264) | Peat permafrost microbial communities from Stordalen Mire near Abisko, Sweden - Palsa_T0_3 | ecosystem: Environmental > Terrestrial > Soil > Palsa > Peat permafrost | place: Sweden: Abisko...
CAACAAAATTGTCATCCCGACCGGAGCGCAGCGTAGTGGAGGGACCTGCGTTTAATCCTTAGTTTTCAGCGGGTCCAAAACAGGCAACCTGATTTGATGTTGACCAAGCTCTCCTTAATGGAATCAGCTCAGTTAGAGGAGTTCTCGCTCGCTCGTATACTATGTAGTATGCTTCTTAGCAGAGATGATATCTGATTAAGAAGGGCGCTTTTATGGGACGAAGTAAAGCGGCGGCCTATCGTGTTCTCATTGTCGCTGGTCTGCTGACTTCGTTCGTCGCGGAATCCTTCGTGTACCGATGGCTCACGCCTCGGTCTGCTTCCCTGGGCCCTGTCTTCCTGACGGCCCTCGCTTACGTTTTTGCCGCCGTCCTGGCAGGCGTAGCGGGCACTTGCGTCATCTGGTTTCTGTCCAGGACGGATCCTTCACCCTCCTTGAGCGTGTTCGTACTTACCAGCGCGGTTGGCTGGGTTTGGATACCTTCCGTTCTGCTCCTTTCTCGGCAGGCTTCAATAGGCGCCGTTCTGGCCGGGACCATCGGGGCGGCGGTCATGGCAACCGGCCTGCGCAAAGTCGTGCTATCGGATACCGGCACTACTGGTAGCCCTTCCGCTGGCTGGAAATCGGGAGAATTGTTCGCGCAATCTCTCTACGCGTCTCCCCGGGAGCGACATGCCCTGCTCATTTCGGTCTGCGTCTATGGCGGGTTCTTCGCACTGTACCGGCATGAGATCTTTGCCGCCAGCATCCTGCTGGCTCTATGCACCTTCCTGTTCGCGTGGAAACTGACTCTTGCGAGTGACCGCACCTCGCCCAAATCACCCGCTGCGTTGCGCTTGCTTCGCGTGGGATCAGCGGCTGTCTTGTTCACGTTTGCGGTGGTACTGCTGGGGCTTCAACGGCGAATTCATTCGAGCGCGACCGACCTTGCGTTCGCTCGCGGCCGTGGTTCCGCCGTGAGCCGGCCTCCGCGGCAGAAGCGCCGGGCCGAAAATACCACCTCTGGGCTTGCGGGATACGAAAGCATCATCCTCTGGCCGGCTCCCGAGAAGAAGAAAGTAGTCGCTCCCTCGCCAAGCAGGACATCGGTGCAGGGGCTTCGTATCACCACTAAGCCGATGGTGATCCCCTTCCAGGGTGCGTACTGGTACTTCCGGCCACGGGGCCAAGGCCTCGGTTCAAGGACGCACGTGGCTCATGGTAATCCGCTGATCCTTGATATTCGTTCCAGCGATTTCGTTCCGCTGGTTATGGAAGCACATCAGGACCTTGGCGCTGCGGTCCACCTGGCGTGCTGTCGTGAAATCCAGGTGACCATCCAGAACAACGACAACATACCGGGCGCAATCGCTCTCGGGGTATTGCTTACCGACTCGACCTCCCTGGGAAAGCCGACCCTCTACCTGGGCCAGCAGGCCGTCATCTCGGCTGAGCCAGGTCACTTCTCGTTCAAGTCCTCGCCGGCCCTTGAGGTGCTCCGGTTCGCAATTCCGCTTCGCCCAAAAATTCAAACATTCGATCAGATCTCGGTTTTTGTCTTTCCAGATGCAGAGCGCGCCAGGACGGGAGCCAAGATCGCAATTACACAGTTTGCTCTGCTCCCGCCCTGATCCTGTACCCGGGTCTATTTCGGAATAACCAATATGCTCATTGCGCCGTCGGGGATGGTGAATGGCGATCCTGGAACCTCTTTGACCTCGGAGGGCGTAGCGCTGAACACGTGCACATGCTCTGTGTTTTGGTTGAACGTGTACATGTGGTTGTCGTTGTCCCAGGCGAAGTCATAGAAAAACCCGGTCCCCAGCGAGCCGCTGAACTTGGTAATTGGATTGGATCCGTTGAAATGGTATATCCGCAACCCCGAATAACCACCCACAGCCAGCAGCTTGCCCGAGGGAGACATACTGAAACCAGTGACACCTCCGACCCCTGGCGCAGGCATGTTTTCATAGGTGCTCTTGGTGCTCAGCTCGCCGGTGCTGGAGACCGTATAAGTCGCTAGCTGAGACGTTCCATCCAGCTTGCCGGAATCGTTGAACGGATATGCAACAAACGCCACATGGTCCGTTGGATCGGCAAGGCCTCCGCTCACGGAGAACCGCAGTCCCGGTTTGGCCTTCGGCACCGCTCCTTCTTTACCCATCACTAATAGGCCGTTGCTCTTCCGCTCAAACCCCAACACCGCAGGGGGGCCGTTCGTAAACAAGCCCGCATAAGCGTACTTATTGTCGCCCGTGAACGACAGCGTGGTCGCATTTGTCTCAGATTGCACTTTGCCCAGGTAGGTCAGCTCCCCATTCTTTTTGTCGATGCTGTACGAGGCAAAATAAAACGTGGACGGGCTGTAGACCGCTACACTCGCGTAGAGCGTTGCCCCGGTGCGGTCGAGAAAGAGAGACAACACGTCATCTGTCTGCGTATCCTGCAACACGTTCCTTGAGGCCACGAGCGACAGCGAACCGTTCGGGTTGACTTTGAACGAATCGAGATTGCTGTGTCCGTTGGGCGAGGCGCCAAATATGTAGCTCTTGGTCCCCGTGATCCAGAGATCGCCCTCCGCCACGTATCCGTGCGTCAGGGTAAGGTTGCCGCTGGAGGACGCCTCATAAATGAAGGTGGCCTCCTCGTTGGTTATGTAGACGGTGGCGACTTGGCCGAACGCCGGTAACGATATCAGCGCGGCGACGAGGCAGAGCACGCTTTGAGCAAAGTGTTTCATCTGCAATCTCCCTTTTGGGTAGGTCCGAAATCGCCCAATTCTACACTTTGAACCTGATACCGCGATTAGCTGTTGACGTTACTACCGCAAGCAATGACGTTATGGAAACGCTCCGCGCGACCGCGGCAAATGCTGAGATCCACATTCGCTCTTGAGCCGCGGGGCAATGCACGGCTCGCTCTTTCGAACAGAAAGGGGGTCGCAGCAATTCTTTTGATGCGCTGATGATGGATCTGGTGGTCTGGTTACGTGTCACTCCGCTCTTAGAGCTTCCACGGGATTCACCGCCGCCGCACGGCGAGCCGGCAGATAACTGGCAAGCACTGCGGAGACCGCCAAAACAATCAGTACCGAGACATAAGTAAAAGGGTCCAGCGGACTGACCCCGAACAACAGCGATTTCATTAACCGCGTTAATCCGCTTGCCGCGGCCAGACCGATGGCCACGCCGGTTCCCGTCAGCACCAATCCGGAGCGGATGAACATCCACTTGAGCCGCCCTTTTTGTTCCCCCAGCGCCAACCGGATTCCGATTTCGCGGGTGCGTTGTGACACCGCATAGGAGATCACGCCGTAGATGCCGATGATGCCCAGCACAGAGGCCATGGCGCCCGCAATGCCAAGCATGACCAGGGTGAACGAAGTTCGTGCCAGCGATTGGCTGTAAATTTCCTGCATGGTCCGCACCGACGCCAGCGGCAGGCTCGCATTCACCGCCCAGACAGCTTGCTGCATCTCGCTGAGCAATCCCTCAGTCCCGGCCCGATCGGTGCGCAGGACGAATGTCACGGTGCGCGCGGCATCAAAGGAATGGGGCCCGTAGATACCCTCCGTCATCGATGGCCAATACACGATGGCGGGCGCCTTCTCCTGAACGCCGTTCTCACGCACGTCCTGAACTACGCCAACTACTTCATGAAACGGCATGTCCGGAAATTCGCGGAATCGCTGGCCCAGGGCGGCAGACGGCGTACCCCACGATTCACGGGCAAGGTTCTCCGAAATGATCCCAACCGGCCTTAGCCCGTAGATGTCTGTCCATGTCAACTCGCGTCCGGCAATGAGCCTGGTCCCAGCCGTCCGGAAAAAACCGGGGGCAACATATTTGAACAGCCGGAGGGGAGCGACCTCAGTCATGCTCTTCCCCTCAAAATAAATCCCATCCCAATTGGATTCGATTCCTTCCATTGGCATCGCGCTTGCGAACCCCACGGAAGTGACGCCAGGAATCGCCGCCAGCTTGTCCGCAATGTTGTTTTGGATTCGCGTAACCAGTCGCGGGTCGGCCACCAGAGAAGCCGGAATCGAGGTGCGCATCGTCTGCAGATGTTCTGCCTGCGTGAACCCCGGCTCGACATTGCGCAGCGCCTGGAAGGTGCGAATCATCAGCATGGCACTCACTAGCAGCACCAGAGCCATGGCTACCTGAGCCACAACCAGCAGATCGCGCCCGCGTTGGCGTTCCCGGCTCGCACTCGCAGTCCGGCCAGCCCCACCTAGAGCGGCGGTTGTTCCGGCATATCTCAGAGCCGGAATTGCCCCGAACAACAGGCTTGAGAGCAGCGAGAGGGCAAAAGTGAAAGCGATGGATCGGGCATCGAGAGAGATTTCACTCAAGCGGGGCAGATTCGCGGGACCGATGGCCGCCAGAAGCCGCAGACTCTCATCGGCGATGCCCACTCCAAGTACACCGCCCACCACTCCGAGCGACAGACTTTCCAGCAAGAGCTCCCAGGCGATTCGCCCCCGTCTTGCGCCGAGTGCGGCGCGAATGGCAAGGTCCTGCCGCCGGGCATCCGCTCTCACCAGCAACAAATTGGCCACATTGGTGCAGGCAATCAGCATCACGACGCCGATGGTGCCCATCACTAACCACAGCACGTTGCCAATATTGCCAATGACCTCCTCCTTCAGTGGAAGAAGGGCGGGCGTGATCCTCCAGGTCTTCTCATAAAAATGAGAATCGATACCAGGGCCGTTGGACCAGGAGTCCATCCAGATCGGCAGCATGCGCGCCACGTCCGCATTGGCTTGGGTGATGGGGACTCCGGGCTTGAGGCGGCCGATGCCCTGGAAGCCAAAACCGGCCAGAATTTGTTTGTTGCGATCGAAGGCAAGCGGCGCAATGACATCGAAATCGGCATTCACCAACCGGAAACCCTGCGGCATTACGCCGACGATCTCCCGCGGTTGCGAATCGATTGCCATGCTGCGTCCAATCACGGATCGGTCTCCGCCGAAGCGGCGCTGCCAGTAGCCGTAACCAAGCATTACGGCTTTCGCACCATGCGGATTCTGGTCGGACGGCAGGAGCCAACGGCCAAGGTAGGGCGGTACACTGAGCGTCTGCAGCACGCCATCGGTGATCAAGGCAGTGTGGACTTCATGGGGCTGGGCGAGGCCGGTTACATTCGCTATGCCCGCGATCCACACACCCATCGATTGAAATGTCCGGTTGTGCTCGGCAAAAGTGAAATACATGGAAGGCGATAGGCGGAGGCCGCTGGAGAAGTCGGCCAGCCCTGCCGCCCCCGGGGCGGTCAGATGGACGGCTACCAGTTGCTCCGGATCCGGATAGGGCAGAGGCTTGAAGAGCACGCTGTTGAGCACGCTGAAGACTGCCGTGTTGGCGCCGATCCCAATGGCCAGGGTCAGGATGACCGTAGCGGCAAATCCTGGGGATTTAGCCAATCGCCGGAATACCAGCTTCAAGTCAGTCCCCAGCGATTCCACGAAGGGCATCTGCCACACTTCACGGCTGCGCTCTTCCAGCAGTGTGGAATTTCCGAACGCGCGGCGCGCCGCTTGTTCCGCCTCTTTCCGGCTCATGCCTTCGCTGATCAACTGCTCCGTCCGTTCTTCGAGGTGGAGGCGCATTTCCTCGGCAAGATCGCCGTAGATTTTTCTGCGACGGAAGATATCAGGTAGCCAGTTCATGAGACGTTCCTCCTAGGTGGCTGTGGATTCTCCGGGCTTGAGGACCAATGCGATGCCTTCGAACATTCGCTCGAAGCTGGAAATCTCCTGCTCCAGATGGCGCAGGCCGAAGGCGGTGATCTGGTAGGTCCTCACCCGGCGATTGGTGGAGGAGACGCCCCACCTGGCCTTCACCAGACTTGCCTTGAGCAGCCGTTGGAGCGCCGGATAAAGCGAGCCCTCCTCCACCTGGAGCAGGTTATTCGATCGCTGCTGGATGTGTTGAACCAAGGCATAGCCGTGGGCGGGCTGGCGGCGAAGCGACTCGAGGATCATCATTTCGAGTGCGCCAGGGAACAGATCGCGGGCAGTGGGTTTGGTCATAGGCCTTTTTGCTACATGCCTAGACTAAACAAGTGTCGGGATCACGTCAATGGGCTTCCATCGAAAAGTACGCAACCATCCCGCTCGGGCTCAGACCCAGGTCATTTGAGCCCTGGAGACCACCTCATCCTGCATGCTTTAGGCGCCGCGTGGACCCCAAAGAGAATTCTTTCCAAGGCGCGCCAGTAAGCAGTGGACTGTAACAGCTCATTCAGTAGTGCCGCAGCGGCTAAAGCCCAATTCTCTCTCAGCCCTGTGCGGCCCGACTAAAAGTCGGACCCTGATACGAAGCAATAGAGCCGCGCCCCTGGAAGAGTCCGGATGTCTTCCATATGCATACTGAACGCCGGCGTTTTGTGTTACGCACCAGGGCTCGTGACGAACGACTCCTTCACAGTGCCCACAGGCTGAATCCGCGCTGTATTGGTTACTGTGACTCAACGGGAAGTGGCTTTGTATCGGCATGGGTTACTCCTGCGGCGATGGTTGAGGTTTTTGCGTTGCATCAGCCGCCTTGCTTAAATGCACTTTCAGTGCCAATCCGAATTCACGAGTGATGGGGCAATTTCTGGTCTTCCACGGGTTTCGATCCACATGGATATCCAGACGATTCCCTTGCCAATCGTGAAGAAGCTTAGCGGCCGGAGCTTGCCGGGAAACATGTGGCAACCGGAAACGGCTAGACGAGTGTCGAACCTTCGACACCTGTCCGCCATTTCATTCCCTTCCGCCCTCAGCGACTCTGAAATCTCGGTTCGTCCCTTGGCAGCAAGCAGTTGCGGTTCGCGGGATGATTCCGCATCGGGCCCAGAGCCCGTTCAGATGGGCTACCCACGGTCCATTTGCAGGTTTGGAGACTCAAATGCTTTAGAGAGAGCGAACACTCGCACTTTTATGAACGGAGGACTACCAATGTTGAAGCATTCCCTGAGAAACAGAGATTCTCGCTCGCGTATTCATTTGTCCCTCCTGCTGGTTGCTGTCATTGCCGCTCCCATCGCAGGGTGGGGCGTCAGCCTCACCCTGCCGGCGGACCTCGCACTCCGTATCCGCCTTGACGATACGCTAACCAGCGCCGACTCCCAGGTCGGGGATCCCTTCAGCGCAACTGTTGTCGATCAGGGCAAGTACCGCAACGCTCGGGTCTACGGACACGTCAGCAGCATCACAACGTCGGGCAGAGTGAAGGGCAACACAACCATGATGCTGCGCTTCGATCGGCTGGTTATGCCGGACGGACGCCGCGCACCCATCCACGCTGAGTTGGTCGAGCTTTACGATGCGCCGTCGGGAGAGAAGGTCGACGTCGAAGGGGCGATCGAATCTGGCGGAAGAGGTAGAACCAGCGCTGTTCACACCGCAATTGGAGCGGGGGCCGGAGCGCTGCTGGGCGGCATCTTCGGAGGCGGCAAAGGCGCCGGCATCGGCTCCATCGTTGGTGGCGCTGGCGGGCTCGGAACCACGGCGTTCCACGGGCGCCAAAAGGTTGCGCTGAACAGCGGTTTGGAAATGCTCATCCGCATAACCGGCTGAAGCCGAGTTCATCACAAAGCAATTATGGACGGCTTAAAGAGTCTGCGTGAGAGCTAGGCTTTGCAACTCCAGCCCCGTAGGGGCGACCTGAAAGTTCCTGAAAGTAGCCCAGGACGCTAGTCCCGGAGGGACGGCTGAAACGGGTGAGAATGGATTCAGCCGTCCCTGCGGGACTAGTCTCCTCTCTCAAACGCAACCCAGGACTGACGTCCTGGGCTACTTTCAGGCAGACTTGTCCAAATTAGGGTTTTGAGCAAAGGGACGAATCGAGATTAACTCCGGACTCAGGCGCACAAATCGCATCAACCGCACTCCCTCCACTACGCTGCGCTCCGGTCGGGATGACAATGTTGTTGCAAATTTAGGGGTTGTCGCGAGAAATCATCGATTTCAAAACAAATTTGTCATCCCGACCGGAGCGCAGCGTAGTGGAGGGACCTGCGGTTAATGCCTAATTTTCAGTGGGTCCAAAACTCGCGGTTGTAGCTAAGTAAAAGTCAATGTTTGCAAACTAAACCACTCCGAATTGTATCTATTCAGGTAAGACCCTCTAATTAGCCGCCGCTTAGCGGTGATCAGCCTCCGGGCTATATTGCACCTTGATGTTTGACAATTTAGTAAGCCATCCCGAGAACCCCGGGTCCTTGGGGAGCCCTCAGCGACATCAGGAATTCAGAGGAAGGCAGAAAATCCCCTGCACGAGGCATTACCACGCTTACCACGCACTTTTTAGCCATTTCCCGAGAGCCCGGGGCTTAACCGGCGTAAGTTGAGTCGGCATCACTAATGAAATAGCCCGGTCACACTGTGCGCCTTTGTTCACTCCGATGAGCACCAGGCCGGGGGCATATGACTATTTGAATAGCTGTCGTCTCCGCTCTTAAGTGTCGGCCCGTCGACAACCCGCACCACCAAAGCCGTGGCCGCCTCACAGTCCAAAGGAGTTACGAGACGCGAGAGATGTCTCGCGGGCTCCAGGAAAGACTGCTTTCCGCGGCGCAGGAGAGCTTTCAAGCCGGGTATGCAACCAATCTCGCGGTGATTGAGCAGGAAACTTATCTGGCGCAAGCGCAGTCCAGTGAAGTCGTGGCAAAAGCTGCGTGGTCAAAGGCGGCGGTCCAACTTGATCGGGTGACTGGGCGGATGCTGGACCGGACAGGGATCAGCTTGAAAGACGGACGAAAGGAAAGGAATTCACCAAAACCCTGAGCAGGTCCAACCGCCCGATGGCGACTGCAATCAAGCCGTACCGATGCATGACTTCCTTTTTTCTGTCGTTCCCGAGCAGCTGAGTGACTGCAGCAAGCTGAGAGAGAAATGACCCGGCTGCCCTACCCGCAAGAAACTTTGGGGGGGCCCATTCAAGCCTTCTTTTGGTTCTTTTGGCTGGAGTGGGGTTGTTTACAAACCCCACCTCTGCTCCCCGCCAAACCGACAGGCGACGTGTAACGATGTAGAACTCGTCTATCATTCCGCGTCACCACACTCCCGCCCCACGCACAAATGAACAAGCCCGAGGACGGTTCCTCACTAGCGTTTGAAATCGATGAAGGCAGAATACGCACCATCCTTACTCTGGATCTGCAGCACAGATGTATCGAAATCGGCCTGGGTAATCTTGTAGGAGCCGGCCGGCATCCGGGTGTTGCCTGCATGAAACGGAAATGTGGTCGTAAAGTCCACGCCATTGTCAATCTGCGCCGGGAGCGGCATCACGGACAGCAGGGATAGCAATCCCATCCTTACAACTAGTTTGCTAAAGCTATTCATAAGATCTCCTTGGAGTTTGGTTACACTCATGCTGAGTGCTTCTTCTCTGGTAACAGCAACTGTTATGCCATCCCTGTGGGAGGAACAGTTATTTCTTTGATCGCTATATTGACACTTACCGCTGTATCTGCTGTGCTGATGCGGTTTAACATGAATCCTCGAGTTGTTCCGGCGACAGTTGATGTCGAGACATCGACTCTAGAAGATGGCTTAGCCGATTTCAGTACCTTTCTCTTCCCAAGACAAGTCGCCTGAACGGCCGATCGCTTTTGAGGATTGGGTCCCTCTGCATGACCCCATGCGCGACGCCTTCACCTTCTCGCATCGGTCTACTACTGAGCTGTTTCTGCGAACGTGGTGACGGGATGCCCAAGGCCATAGGGCCCCTCAGCTTGCACGTTCACTTGACCTGCATTTCCGGGAAGAGTAAGCGTAACCGAGGCAACCCCCGAGGAGTTGGTAACTGCAATGACTTTTGAACCGCTGGCCGTTCCGTTGGAGAGGGTGCCGGCGCTGGCGGTGAACAAGATGCTGGCCCCATTGGCCGTCCCGCCCGACTGCCCGGGCGACAGGGCGACGGTAAGCGCCAGCGGAAGCGCGCTGCCGGCGCTCCCTGACTGATTGTTCCCGCCGCTGGATGCAAGAGTAGCCGGCGGATTCCCGACTATGATCCACCCGGCCTGGGTCTGTGTGGCGGAGCCATCGCTGCCCGTCACGGTGAAATGGCAAAAACCAGGCGTACTACCGGCCTGCACGGTGAGTGTGCCGGGGTCGGTGCTGGTGACTGCACCATTCGTCACGGTGATGGTTCCGTTGCAAGCTGCGGCCCCTTCGTAGCTGTCAAACACCGCGGACGACAAATTTACGTTGCTGGAACCGCTGGTCAGCACTGGTTGCAGGGTGGCGGTTCCGCCGGCGGGCACCATGATCGTATCGGGGTTCAGGTCCCACTCCGATGACGGAGGAGTTGCGGTGCTGCCGGAGACAACCAGCAGCGTGATGCTGTAGGGCGCGAATGTTTGCGTGGGCGCCCAGCCGGACGCAACGGCGGCAGCAATTGCCTGGGGAGCGCTTGCCGCCAGCGTGTAAGCAGTCATGGATGTGGGGCTGAATCCGTTCAGTGCAAACTGCACCTGAGCCGAGTTCTGCGGGTCTTTGTTGATGACCATAAGCGTCAACGTCTTGCCGTCTTCGCTGACAGCAGCATAGCTGCTGAAGAGATTGGGATTCCCGGTGTTGCCGGCGGCGACCGAAATAGGCGCAAAGCCGTGATGCGCGCCATCGTAGTTGGTATAGAGCTTAAGCGCGAGGTAATTGGGGTTGGCGGCGACGGGAGCTACCCAGCGGCTGGCAAGCGAGACGCGCTCGCGGCCGAGAATGGCGTAAGCATCGGCGTCGCCCAGGGCGGTCGAGAAATCGGACTCCCCGGCAAAGGCCGCGCTCCACTCGGTGAAGCTCAGGGGAGTGCCGGGATAAATGGTATTGGCGATCGCCCGCAGCCGGGGGATGCGGAAGGCAATCGTGTGGTTGGGCTGAATCTGGGTAGTCCACTGCTGGTTGATGGTCCCCGAAGGACTTACCAGCGTGGGGTCCCAATAATCGCGGTAGATGCTAACCGCAGCCGCCTGTTTCTGTGCCTGGGTGTAGCTCGACATATCCGGGCCGTCAGGGTAGGCGTGAATGTCGAACATGTCCAGCGAGCGCGTGCCCGCCACCTCGTCTTGCCAGTGGACCTGATTCAGCCACCAGGGAAGGAAATCATCACCGCCATGGTTATCTTTGTCCGCCCCGGCGGCTCCGTTCCAGTAATCCCACCAGCAGCACAGCACGGGACCAAGCCGCACCGCTTGCGGATCCCATGTCTTGGGTTTGGTCGCTTCGGTGAAATAGGTGTTGGCTAGTTCGTCGTAGCCCGATGGCTTAGGATGCACATCCACATGGGTGCTACCCCAGATATCGATCTCGTTGTCCATGTCGTAGAAATGGCAGGACACGATGGAACTGTAAGGAATCGGACACGACCCGCCGGCGAAGGCCGTCGCAAGCGCCGCCGCCCAATCATCGCGGTAGACACAATTTGCCCCCGGGCAGCTCTGAGTGTGATCGTCCAGTAGTGGATAATAGGCCCGCTCGAGTTGCGACTGGCTGGCGACCATCGGCGTCTGGCAGTCTGACTTCAGATTCATCCCGGCGTCCTTGTTCCAGTAATCGACATTGGAACTGCAGGCCCCATCCAGCGAGACAGAAAATACCCAATGGTAGTTATCGCTGCTTCCTTGCGTAGTCGAAGTCTCCGCCGATTGGGCGACCCAGGGAAGCATGACCATGGTCATGAGCGGAACACTGCCCGCCGCTTTGACGTCCTGGATGAACCGGGTTGAATTGGAGTCTGCCGGGTTGTTCAGTGCGCCGAAGGCGTAATCCTCAAAGTAGTAGTCGTTATCGGAATTGTTTGTGCCCAGCTGCCAATTGTAAGTGGAGGCTCCGTTGCCTCCCCAACGCACCAGGGAAAGCCCGCTGTCAGTAATGGCAGCCGCATTCTGCGGGAAATTGCCTCCATAGACATAGGGGCTGATGGTGTGCCGGTTGGCAAGCACATTGACAGTGACGTTCACGTTGCTGATTGAAGCGGAGGGCGTAGCCGAGGCTTGGTTCGAGTTTGCGCTTTCGCCGGCTGTGTTCACGGCGGTCGCGACATAGTAGTACGTGGTCCCATTGCTGACGCTGGTATCCGAATAGCTGGCGTTGGTGGGCGAGGCGACGGTCGTGTAGGGACCACCACTGGCCGTACTGCGTTTGACGTTGTAGCTGGTAGCGCCACTGCTCGCCGTCCAGAAGAGACTGACCTGCTGGTTCCCTGCCGTGGCGGTAAGATTCGCGGGGGCAGACGGTGCTGCGGGCGCAGACGGCGCCGCACTGGGCGTCGCCGAAGCCTGATTGGAATTTGGGCTTTCTCCGTTGGCGCTGACCGCCGTGACCACGTAGTAATACGTGGTTCCGTTGGTTACGGCGGTGTCGGTATAACTTGTGCCCGTAGGCGACGCCACTGTTGTGTAAGGTCCGCCGTTGCTGGCTGCCCGCTTGACGTTGTAGGTAGTTGCGCCCGTGCTGGCCGCCCACGCAAGTGAGACCTGTTGGTTGCCACCCGTGGCCGTAAGGTTAAGGGGAGGAGCAGGTGCGGTGGGCGCAGCCGCCGGTGTCGCGGTCGCCTGGTTGGAATTACCGCTCTCTCCCGTCGGATTCACAGCCGTCACGACGTAGTAGTATGCGGTTCCGTTGGCCAGGCTGGTGTCAGCATACGTTGTTCCTGCAGGCGAACCCACGGTGGTGTATGGGCCGCCGCTGGCCGTTCCTCGTTTTACGTTATAGCTGGTCGCGCCACCGCTCGACGTCCACGTAAGGCTAGCTTGCTGGTTACCGGCTGTAGCGGTGAGGTTGGTGGGGGCAGCAGGAGCGGTGTTTCCGTCACCGTTACTACCGCTATTGCTGGCGGAGTTGCTACACGCGTTGCAAGCAAGCAGCATGGCCAACAACGAAAGGTCCAACCAGGAAGACGAGCGCAGCGCACGAAGACTCATACCTTAGCTGGAGCCTCGAACGAAGTCTACTTGTAATGAATCATTACGGAATGGGCACCAAAGTTGTAGGGCAAGAGGCTACGTGCGCAGGGTTCGAAAGAAGGCACGCATGTCGGCCGCCAACAGTTCGGCTGGGCAGGCGACGCGGCAGGGATTCCTGGGTATGCCGATGAATATGCTTAAGGGTGGTGGGACTTGGAGGTCGCTTAGTGCAGCGAATTGTGGATCTAATTGTGGATTGTCACTGTAGGTCCAAACATTCCTTAAGTCTTTTGGAATGAATGGCGGGGACGACGGGGCTCGAACCCGCGACCTCTGCCGTGACAGGGCAGCGCTCTAACCAACTGAGCTACGTCCCCTTTTTGTTTTCATAGACTTACCGCAACAACATCTTGCTGTCTACTTGCGATCTCCAACCCAAGACATCTGTCCATGTCCCGTGACCAAATTGTAGCAAATAAACCTGGCTGGCCTTTTGCAGCGACTCCAAGCGATGCGCATTTGTCGTGTTTACTCTCTATGGGAAGCCCGTAGCACTTCAAGGGCAACGTGGCTTTCGCTCACCATCGGGATTACCTGGCGAACGATCAGCCCGGGAGATTCCGCACCGAGCCGCTCAGCGCAGATCGCCACCAAATATTCCGATTTCGGCCCAAACTGCCAGAACTGCCACCGCCTGGAATCGTCAGCCAACTCCGCTTCAGTCGCAAACTCGACCGTGTGTTCGTCGGGGTAGTGAAAGCTGAACTTATCGAGCGGCAACGACAGGCCCATTCCACGCGCCTTGATGTACGCTTCCTTGAACGTCCAATACTCACAAAAACGGTGCTGCTGCTGCTCGGATGGCAACGCATTCAGCTCTGCAACTTCCTGCGGCGCGAAGTAGCGGTCCGCGATATCAATGGATATTTCTCTCACGTTGCAATTCTCGACATCAACCCCTAGAGCGCGGCCCTTGCTCACGCACAGGACAATCAGGCCGCGCGTATGCGAAACGTTGAACACCAAACACGCATCTCTCGCGAGCGCATTGACAATGTCAGGGCGTCCGTAGGCATTGGTGGAAAAGATCCAGTCCGTCGGAGGGATCGCTACGTAACGTGACAACACAGTCCGCACCAACGCCCGGGTAATCAGATAGCGGCGTCGATCCCTGGCAAAATAAAATCGCCGTTCCTGTTGCTGCTCCTCGGCATTGAGAAGTTCCCGATAAGCGGTGTGGAAGGGCTCATCGGTTTCTTCATCGTAGAAGGCGAGCCATAAATGAATCTCTGCGGGTGTAAGGGAGATCCGCTCCAGCGGGGCATGGGAGGCGGAGTCCACGCCGTCAGTGCTCATGAATGCACGCCGGGCTCTTGGAGGTTATCCACGACATACTGCTCCTTGCAACAGCTGCTACAGGTATAAACCGGGACTGCAATGATCTCAACCCGCGGTGCGAATCAAGCGGACATGCGTTCGATCTTCCCCACCAGAAAGATATACGAGCAGGCGCCCATCAGGGCCATGGCGGAAACCCCGATCAGCGGCCTGGTAAAGTCATTTCCCCTGATCAGGAAGCCGATCGCCAGGGGAACGATGACCGCGGATAAATTGCCGACGAAGTTGAAGACGCCACCGGTAAGGCCGATGAGACGTTCCGGCGCGATCGCCGACACCAGCGACCAAGTGATCGATCCGAAGCCACATCCGAAGAAGGCAAGCGTAAGACAGGCGCTTATATAAATCGGATTGCTCACATAGTTTGCCGCGATGATCGAGCTCGAGAGCAGCAGCCCAACAATGATGGGCAGCTTGCGCGCCCTGGTCAGCGAGCTTCCCATGCGCAGCATCAGGTCGGAAACAAAGCCGCCCATCAGTACGCCCACGAACGCGCCTAGGAACGGAAGCGCCTCAAGCAGCCCGGACTTCAGGAAGCTCACGTGCCGGTAGGTGACCATGTAGGTGGGAAACCAGGTCAGGAAAAACCACTGCGTCGAGTTGATCCCAAACTGGCCGATATACACGCCCCACAGCTTGCGCCGCCCTAATACAATTCTCAGATCCGACCACACAAACTTTTTCTTCTGAAGATTGAGCCGTTGGCTTAGATCGGGAATACCTCCGTTGGCCGCGATGTGCTCGATCTCAGCCTGGTTCACGCCACGAAAGTCGGCAGGGTCGCGATAAAGCAAGAACCACGCCGCCGACCAGGTCAGCCCAACCAGCCCCGTGAAGGCAAACACCGCCCGCCAGCCCCACGTCACGTCGATCCATGACAACAAGGGGGTGAGAAATCCCAGGCCCACGTATTGGCCAGAGGTGTAGAAACCGATGGCGCCCGCGCGCTCGTCTTCGCCAAACCACGTGGTAACCACGCGGTTGTTGATGGGATAGGCAGGCGCTTCAAACGCCCCCACCAGCACCCGCAGAAGCATCAAGACCAGAAAGCTGCCGGCCAGGCCCAGGGACAAAGTCGCCAGCGACCAAAGTCCCAGGATGCCGCAATAGAGAAAACGCGGGTGCACTCGATCGACCAGCCAGCCCGAGGGAATCTGCAGCGCAACGTAGGCCCAGCCGAAGCCGGATAAGACAAAACCCAGCCTCACCGGATCGAGGTTCAACGCCTGGGAGAGCTGCGGGGCGACGATCGAGATGTTGCTGCGGTCGAGGTAGTTGATCACCACAATGGTGAACAGCATCACCGCAATGAGAAATCGTCGTTTGCTTGGAGCCTGGGGCATGATTCAGCGAAGCCTTTCCGTTGCGCTCCCCAGGACTGGAGCCAAATGACCGTTTGTAATACTATCTCTCGACGCGTTTCTCGGACCTTGGAGAATACTATGTCATCGCCACGTGCCCTAAGAACTCTTTGCCTGGTCGCAGCCCTGGGTAGCCTCCCCTCGTTTCCGGTTTGCGCAACCGCGCAGTCGGCAACTGACCCCACCGCATCGAATAGCGCTGAGTCCCTGGCCGATGCCTGGGCAAGGGCGAGCGCGAAATACGACGGCCCGCGCAATGCATTGCTGGCGGATGTGGAACGAGGAGTGCAAAATGGGCAGTTCCACGCCGACTGGAATTCCCTGTCGCAATACCAGGTCCCCGATTGGTATCGGGATGCGAAGTTCGGCATCTTCATCCACTGGGGCGTGTACTCCGTTCCCGCCTTCGGCAGCGAGTGGTATCCCCGCCAGATGTATACCGCGGGATCAAAGGAAAACCAGCACCAGGTGAGCCTCTACGGTCCGCTGACCAAGTTTGGATACAAGGACTTCATCCCCATGTTCAAAGCCCAGCACTACGACCCGCAAGCCTGGGCTCACCTCTTCAAAGAATCCGGCGCACGGTATGTCATCCCCGTCTTCGAGCACCATGACGGTTTTCAAATGTACGACAGCAACCTCTCCGACTGGACAGCGGTCAAGATGGGTCCGCACCGCGACCTGATGGGCGATCTGGAGAAGGAGGTGCGCGCCCAGGGACTGCACTTCGGGGCCTCCTCGCATCGCATCGAGCATGACTGGTTCATGGATCCTGGCCGCGTCATTCCCTCCGACGTGAACGATCCGCAGAACGCCGCACTCTACGGTCCGGCGCAGATCCAGCTAGAGGACAAGACGGAGGGAGACGGCAGCAATCTGGCGGAAGACTGGACGTATGTCAGCCCCGCGTACGCGAACGACTGGCTCGCCCGGGATGCGGAGATCGTACAGAAGTACCACCCCGACATCATCTTTTTCGACTGGTGGATCGGCCAGCCCTATGTCCGTCCGTACCTGGCCAAGTTCGCTGCCTACTACTACAACGAATCCTTGAAGCGCGGACCGGTCGGCATCATCACCTTTAAATGGGTCGACATGCAGAAAGATTCAGGGGTGTTGGATATCGAACGCGGCCAGCTCGATCGGCTGCACGACCGGGTTTGGCAAACCGATACTTCCGTCGGCAATGAATCGTGGGGATACATCGAGCACGACACTTTCAAGACGCCGGACTTCATCGTGCATCAACTGGCCGACATCGTAAGCAAGAACGGCAACCTGCTGTTGAATATCGGGCCGCGTTCCGACGGCACGATACCCGATGAAGTGCAGCAGA
>Ga0302326_10014039_pt1 | contig 16976 bp, 9 predicted proteins | sample Palsa_T0_3_FD_202264 | JGI IMG/M metagenome (GOLD analysis project Ga0302326, IMG submission 202264) | Peat permafrost microbial communities from Stordalen Mire near Abisko, Sweden - Palsa_T0_3 | ecosystem: Environmental > Terrestrial > Soil > Palsa > Peat permafrost | place: Sweden: Abisko...
AGTGGCGGATCGGCCCCAATTTCGTCCGCCTCGAGCCCGGCGTCCGCCAGGCTCACGTCAATCTGGTGGAGGTCTAGTGACCGGCCCCCCGACATTGACGCACCTGATCGTCCCGAGGCGTAACGACGGCACGCCGGCGCCGGTGCCCGAGGGCGCGCAGGCGCAGAGCCGACAGTGGTTCGAGTCCGACCCGCTGTGGTTCAAGCGGTCGGTGTTCTACGAGATCCACATCCGCGGCTTCTATGACTCCAACGGCGACGGCCTCGGCGACTTCCGCGGACTCACCGAGAAGCTCGACTACCTGCAGTGGATGGGCGTCGACTGCATCTGGCTGCTGCCGTTCTACCAGTCGCCGCTGCGTGACGGTGGCTATGACATCTCGGACTTCAAGCAGGTGCACCCCGACTACGGGACGGTCGAGGATGTGCACGAGTTCATCGACTCCGCGCACGCCAGAGGGATCCGCGTGATCGCCGATCTGGTCATGAACCACACCTCGAACGAGCACCCGTGGTTCCAGGAGTCGCGGTCGAGCCCGGACTCCCCGAAGCGGGACTGGTACGTGTGGTCGCCCACCGACGAGCCGTACGCCGACGCCCGGATCATCTTCGTCGACAGCGAGACGTCGAACTGGAGCTACGACCAGGTCGCGGGCGCCTACTACTGGCACCGCTTCTTCTCCCACCAGCCCGACCTCAACTACGACAACCCCGAGGTTCAGGAGGCGATGCTCGACGTGCTCCGGTTCTGGCTCGATCTCGGCCTCGACGGGCTGCGCCTGGACGCGGTGCCGTACCTGTTCGAGCGCGAGGGGACCAACTGCGAGAACTTGCCGGAGACGCACGCCTACCTCAAGCGCGCGCGGCAGGAGATCGACGAGAACTACCCCGACAGGGTGCTGCTCGCCGAGGCCAACCAGTGGCCGTCCGACGTGGTCCAGTATTTTGGGGCTGGGGACGAATGCCAGATGGCATTTCACTTTCCGGTCATGCCGCGGATGTTCATGGCCGTCCGACGCGAAGAGGCGGTCCCGATCTACGAGATCCTTGCCCAGACGCCCGAGATCCCAGAAACCTGCCAATGGGGCCTATTCCTGCGCAACCACGACGAGCTGACGCTCGAGATGGTCAGCGACGAGGAGCGCGACTACATGTATTCGGAGTACGCGAAGGATCCGCGGATGAAGATCAACGTCGGCATCCGGCGGCGGCTGGCGCCCCTGCTCGACAACGGTCGCGACGAGATCCAGCTGATGACCGCGATCATGTTCTCGCTGCCCGGGTCGCCGGTGATCTACTACGGCGACGAGATCGGGATGGGCGACAACGTCTTCCTCGGCGACCGCGACGGCGTCCGCACGCCGATGCAGTGGACGGGCGACCGCAACGGCGGCTTCTCCCGCGCCGACTTCGCGCAGCTCTACGCGCCGCCGCTGATGGACCCCGTGTTCGGCTACCAGGCGGTCAACGTCGAGGCCCAGCTGCGCACGCCGACGTCGCTACTGCGCTGGCTGCACCGCTTCATCGCGCTGCGCAAGGAGCATCCGGTGTTCGGCTTCGGCAGCTACGAGCCGATCGTGACCTCGAACTCGCGCATCTTCGCGCACATCCGCCGCTTCGAGGACGACGTGATCCTCTGCGTCCACAACGTCGCCCGCTCGGCGCAGGCCGTCGAGCTGGACCTGTCGGCCTACGAAGGCCGTTATCCGGTGGAGATGTTCGGACGTTCGCGCTTCCCGCGGATCGGAAGCCTGCCCTACCTGTTGACGCTCGCGCCGCGCGGCTTCTTCTGGTTCCAGCTCGTCGAGGAGGACGCGCGTATGGAGGGTCAGCGCGATGACTGACGAGGTGCAAACCCCGGCGAGCGAGCTGAGGAGCTTCCTCGACCTCGAGGCGCTGCGGGACTGGGTCGAGCGCCAGCGCTGGTACGCCTCGAAATCGCGTCACGTGACCGCGATCGAGATCTCCGAGAGCGTCGTCCTGTCAGAGGATCCGATGCTGCTGCTGGCGCTCGTCCAGGCGCGGTTTGCGACCGGCCAGCACGAGCTCTACCAGCTCGCGCTCGGGTTCCGTCGCGTGGGCGACGGCACCGAGCAGGACTCGATCGCGGTTACCGAAGGATGGAGCGTCTACGACGCGCTCGGCGAGCCCGCTCAGGCGCACGAGCTGCTGCGCCGGATCGACGCCGGGGAGGAGCTCGACACCGGCGAAGGGTGCCTGCGCTTCCGGGCGGTCGACGGCACGCTCGCCGTGCCCGTTGACGCCGTCGTGCGCCCGATCGGCGTAGAGCAATCGAACACCTCGCTTGTGTTCGGCTCAGAGCTGGTGCTGAAGATCTTCCGCAAGCTCGAGCCCGGCATCAACCCCGATCTCGAGGTGCTGCGGTTCCTGACCGCACGTGAATTCCCGAACATCGCCGCGCTGCGCGGATGGTTCGAGTACGACGGTCGCGCGTTCGCGGCCACGCTCGGGCTCGCGCAGACGTTCCTTCCCGACGCGACCGACGGCTGGGAACTGGCGCTCGATCGGATCGAGTCCGACCCGGAGGGCTTGCTCGGGCTGCTGGGCAGCCTCGGCACCGTGACCGCGGAGATGCACTCCACCCTGGCGTCCGACGCGAACGACCCTGCGTTCGCGCCCGAGGAGCCGAGCAACGAATCGCTGTCGCTGCTGACGGCAACGATCGACGAGGACATCGAGCGAATCTTCTTGCGACTTCCCGACGACGAGCGACTGGCACCGATCGCCGGTCGCGGCCAGGACGTCCGCGAGCGTCTCGCGGCACGCTCCCAGCTCGGTCCCGGCGGCCGTGTGATCCGCATCCACGGCGACTTTCACCTCGGGCAGACGCTGCACACGCCGCGCGGGTGGGTGATCATCGACTTCGAGGGCGAGCCCGCCCGCCAGCTCCCCGAGCGGCGACTGAAGCGCTCGCCGCTGCGCGACGTCGCGAGCATGCTGCGCTCGTTCGCCTACGCGACCTCGGCGCTGGAGATCCTGCGCGGCGGGAGCGCGCCGCCGGACTTCGAGGAGCGCGCGCGCGCGACGTTCCTCGAGCATTACTTCGCCGCGGTCGACCCGGCGCTGCTGCCAGGTGGCGAGGCGGCGGTCGCCAACCTGCTCTCGATCTTCGAGCTCGAGAAGGCGATCTACGAGCTTCAGTACGAGCTCGACAACCGGCCCGACTGGATCACGATCCCGGTCGCCGGGATCGTGCGGATGCTGGAGTCCTCGTGAGCGTCAAGACGAGCGAGCTCGACGCGCTGGTCCGCCGCGAGCACCCCAACCCGCATGCCCTGCTGGGCCCGCACGCGAGCGACGACGCGGTGATCGTGCGCGCATATCGCCCGGGCGCCGCGAGCGTGGCGGTGAGGACGGGAGACGGCGGCGGCACCGTCGAGCTCGAGCAGATCCATCCGGGCGGGATCTTCGAGGGGCTGATCGCGGGGGCCACTGTCCCGCTCCGCTACCTGCTCGAGGTCGACTACGGTCCCGGCGGGCGCTTCACGGTCGAGGACCCGTACGCGTACTCGCCGACGCTCGGCGAGCTCGACCTGCACCTGATCGGTGAGGGCCGCCACGAGGAGCTCTACGACCGGCTCGGCTCGCACGTACGGACGCACGAGGGAACGCGCGGAATCGCGTTCGCCCTCTGGGCGCCCGCCGCCAGGGCCGTCAGCGTGGTCGGGGACTTCAACTCCTGGGACGGGCGGCTGCACGCGATGCGCTCGCTCGGCGAGAACGGCATCTGGGAGCTGTTCCTGCCCGGCGTGGAGCCGGGCGCCCGCTACAAGTACGAGCTGCTGACCGCCGACAGTGAGCTGGCGCTGCGGGCCGACCCGTACGCCCAGGAGACCGAGATGCCGCCGAAGACGGCGTCGGTCGTGTTCGAGCCGCATTACCGCTGGAGCGACGAGGACGCCGCCTGGCTGGCGCGCCGGCATGAGAACAACTCGCTGTGCGATCCGGTTTCGATCTACGAGGTCCACCTCGGCTCGTGGCGGCTGAACTCGCTCGAGGACAACCGCTCGCTCTCCTATCTCGAGCTCGCCGACGAGCTCGCGGCATACGTGCAGGACATGGGCTTCACGCACATCGAGCTGCTGCCGGTGATGGCGCACCCGTTCAGCGGCTCCTGGGGCTACCAGATCACCGGCTACTTCGCGCCCACTCCGACCTACGGCTCGCCGGACGAGCTGCGCCAGTTCATCGACCGCATGCACGAGCACGGAATCGGCGTGCTCCTCGACTGGGTACCCGCGCATTTCCCGCGCGACGAGTTCGCGCTCGCGCGCTTCGACGGCACCGCGCTGTACGAGCACGCCGACCCGCGCCGTGGCGCGCACCCCGACTGGGGGACGCTCGTGTTCAACTACGCCCGCCACGAGGTGCGCAACTTCCTGATCTCGAATGCCCTGTTCTGGCTCCGCGAGTACCACGTCGACGGGATTCGCGTCGACGCCGTCGCCTCGATGCTGTACCTCGACTACTCGCGCCGCGAGGGCGAGTGGGTCCCGAACCAGTTCGGCGGCCGCGAGGACCTCGACGCGGTCGCGTTCCTGAAGGAGCTCAACGAGGTGCTCTACGGGCGCGAGCCCGGGATCATCTCCGCCGCCGAGGAATCGACCTCGTGGCCGGGCGTCTCGCGCCCGACCTACCTGGGGGGGCTGGGGTTCGGCTTCAAGTGGAACATGGGCTGGATGCACGACACGCTGGAGTACTTCCAGCAAGACCCGATCTACCGCCGCTTCCACCACCACGAGCTGACGTTCAGCCTGCTGTACGCGTTCAGCGAGAACTTCATCCTGCCGCTCTCCCACGACGAAGTGGTCCACGGCAAGGGGTCGCTGTACTCGAAGATGGCCGGGGACCGCTGGCAGAAGTTCGCGAACCTGCGAGCGCTGTACGCCTACATGTGGGCCCATCCCGGCAAGAAGCTGCTGTTCATGGGGTGCGAGTTCGCCCAGGAGGCCGAGTGGGGCGCCGAGCGCTCGCTGGATTGGCACCTGCTCGAGCAGCCCGAGCACGCCGGCATGCAGTCGCTGGTGCGCGACCTCAACCGTGTCTATCGCGAGGAGCCGGCGCTGTGGCAGGTCGACTCCGATCCGTCCGGCTTCTCGTGGCTGGAGCCCAACGACTCGGACAGCAACGTGATCGCGTTCGCGCGGGCCTCGCGCGGGGGCGAGCGCGTGCTCGTGTTCGTCGCCAACCTCTCGCCGGTGCCGCGGCCCGGCTACCGGCTGGGCCTGCCACGCTCCGGCCACTGGCGCGAGGCGATCAACACCGACTCGACGTTCTACGGCGGCGCTGACATCGGCAACCTCGGCGGGGTCGATGCCGAGCCGATCCCCTGGCACGAACAGCTGTTCTCGGCCGAGGTGACGCTGCCGCCGCTGTGCGGTATCTGGCTGGTTCCGGATCCGGACTGAGGTGGCGTACCCGTGGGAGGCCGAGCTCGGTGCACGTCCGCTCGGCGATGGAAGGTGTCAATTCCGCGTGTGGGCGCCGCGCGCGGACTCGATCGTGGTGCGCCTGGCCTCGGGCGACGTCGCGCTCGCCGACGCCGGGTATGGCGTCCACGAGGCGACCGCACCGTGCGCGGCCGGCGAGGACTACTGGGTCGTCCTCGACGGCGTAGAGCTACCCGATCCGTGTACGCGCTGGCAGCCGGAGGGCTTGCGCGGGCCCTCGCGAGTGCTGGACCCGTCGGCGTGGGAAGGGGCGGGCTTCGCGGCGGCACCGCGCTCGGAGCTGGTCGTGTATGAGCTCCACGTCGGGACGTTCACGCGGGAGGGGACGTTCGACGCCGCGGCTTCGGAGCTGCGCGAGCTTGCTTCGCTGGGAGTGCGTGCGATCGAGATAATGCCGGTGGCGGAGTTCCCCGGGGCTCGGGGCTGGGGCTACGACGGCGTGTACATCTCGGCCGCCCAATCGTCCTACGGAGGTCCCGAGGGGCTCGCGCGGCTCGTGCGCGCCGCCCACGACGCTGGGCTCGCGGTGATCCTCGATGTGGTCTACAACCATCTCGGCGCCTCGGGCGTGCAGGCGATCGAGGCGTTCGGGCCGTACTTCACCGAGAAGTACGAGACGCCGTGGGGGAGGGCGATGAACTACGACGACGCCGATTGCGACCCGGTGCGCGAGTTCGTCTGCCAGAGCGCGGTCGGCTGGATCCGCGACTTCGGCATCGACGGGCTGCGGCTCGACGCGATCCACGCGATCTTCGACTCGAGCGCCGAGCACATCGTCGCCGAGATCGCGAGGCGCGTCCACGCGGTGAACGACGCCGCGCTCGTGATCGCCGAGAGCGGGCTCAACGATCCGCGCGTGATGCGCCCGCGCGAGCGTGGGGGGTACGGCTGCGACGCCGAGTGGGCCGATGACTTCCACCACGCGCTGCGGGTCCTGCTGACCGGATATCGCGAGGGCTACTACGAGGAGTTCGGGCGCGTCGCTCAGCTCGCGAAGGCGTTCCACCGCCCGCACGTTCACGACGGCGATTACTCGACCTTTCGGCGCCACCGCTTCGGCGCGCCTGCGGAGGATGTCGGCGTGGAGCGATTCGTTGTGTTTGCGCAGAACCACGACCAGGTGGGAAACCGTGCCTACGGCGACCGCCTGCCCGCCGAGGCCCGTCCGCTGGCCGCCTTCTGCACGCTGCTGGCGCCGTTCGTGCCGCTGCTGTTCATGGGCGAGGAGTACGGCGAGGACGCGCCGTTCCAGTTCTTCTCCGACCACATCGACGAGGAGATCGCGATCGCGACGCGCGAGGGGCGCCGGCGTGAGTTCGCCGCCTTCGCCCAGTTCGGGCAAGAGATCCCGGACCCGCAGGCACTCGCAACCTTCGAGGCCTCGAAGCTGACGCGGACCGGCGATCCGAAGCTCGCCCGGCTGTACCGCTCGCTGATCGCGGTGCGCCGTTCGTTACCGGTCGGGGACGCCGAGGAGATCGCGTTCGACGAGGACGCGCGCTGGTTGCGCGTCAGGCGGGGGCAGTTCGAGCTGGTATGCAACTTCTCGGGTGGTGTGTCGCGGGTGCCGTGCACGGGCTCTCGGGTCAGGCTCGCCACCCACGGCGACGGCGCCGCGACCGGCAGCGGCTGGGTCGAGCTGGGACCGCTGGCCGGCGCGCTGCTCGGATGACGGTAGTCTGGCGCGGATGATCGAGGTCTGGCCCGGCCAGCCATTCCCGCTTGGCCCGACCTGGGACGGCGAAGGCACCAACTTCTCCATCTTCAGCGAGAACGGGGAGGGAGCCGAGCTGTGCCTGTTCGACGCCGACGGCAACGAGACGCGGATCGAGATGATCGAGTGCACGGCGCACAACTACCACTGCTACCTCCCCGGCGTCGGTCCCGGTCAGCGGTACGGTTTTCGCGTCCGCGGGCGTTATGCGCCCGAGGAGGGGCACCGGTTCAACCCGGAGAAGCTGCTGATCGACCCCTACGCGAAGGCGATCGAGGGCGTCGTCGACTGGGGGCGCGGCACGCCTCTCCCGTACGTGCCCACGGACACGGACGACGCCGACCTCGAGCCCGACGACGAGGACGACGATGCGGCGATCCCGAAGTCGGTCGTGATCGACCCCGGCTTCGACTGGCAGGGCGATACCCCGCCGCGAATCCCGTGGGCGGACACCGTCATCTACGAGACTCACGTCAAGGGCTTCACCAAGCTCCACCCGCACGTTCGCGAGGATCTCCGCGGGACCTATGCCGGGCTCGCCTCCGAGCCCGCGCTCGAGTACCTGAAGTCGCTGGGGATCACGGCCGTCGAGCTGCTTCCGGTGCATCACATCTGCGACGAGTCGTTCCTCGTCGAGCGAGACCTGCACAACTACTGGGGCTACAGCACGATCGGCTATCTGGCGCCCTACTCCGAATATTCGGCGAGCGGCCGTCGCGGCGAGCAGGTCACCGAATTCAAGGGGATGGTCAAGGCGCTCCACCGTGCCGGCATCGAGGTGATCCTCGACGTCGTCTACAACCACACCGCGGAGGGCAACCACCTCGGGCCGATGCTCTCGTTCAAGGGCGTGGACAACAGCTCCTATTACCGGCTGATGCCTGAGGACCCGCGCCACTACATGGACTTCACCGGGACCGGCAACTCGTTGAATCCCGTCCACCCGAGCGTGCTCAGGCTGATCATGGACTCGCTGCGCTACTGGGTGACCGAATGCCACGTCGACGGGTTCCGGTTCGACCTGGCGTCGGCGCTCGCGCGCGAGTTCTACGACGTCGACCGGCTGTCGGCGTTCTTCGACGTGATCCACCAAGACCCCGTGCTCTCGCAGGTGAAGCTGATCGCCGAGCCCTGGGACGTCGGGCCCGGCGGCTACCAGGTCGGCAACTTCCCGGTCCTGTGGTCGGAGTGGAACGGGATCTACCGCGACACGATGCGCGACTTCTGGCGCATGCACGCGAGCGCCGGAGACTTCGCCGAGCGGCTGACCGCCTCCTCGGACCTGTACCAGGAGGACGGCCGCGACCCGTTCGCGTCGATCAACTTCATCACCGCCCACGACGGCTTCACGCTCGCCGACCTCGTCGCCTACGAGCACAAGCACAACGAGGCGAACCTCGAGGACAACCAGGACGGCACCGACGACAACCGCTCGTGGAACTGCGGCGTCGAGGGCCCGACCGACGACGTTGCCATCCTCGCGCTGCGCGCTCGGCAGCAAAGGAACTTCCTCACCACGCTGCTGCTCTCCCAGGGGACGCCGATGCTGCTCGGAGGCGACGAGCTCAGCCGCACCCAGCACGGCAACAACAACGCCTGGTGCCAGGACAACGAGATCTCGTGGTACGACTGGAGCGCCAATCCGGAAGCCGAGCAGATGCTCGCGTTCACCCGGCGCCTGATCGCGCTGCGGCGGGCCCACCCGGTCCTGCACCGCGAGCGATTCCTGGTCGGAAAGGAGGTGATGGGGTCGGGGCTCCCGGACGCGTGGTGGTTCCGCGCCGACGGGCGCAAGATGACCCGGCGCGACTGGCAGTCCGGCGAGCCGGTGCTAGGCCTGTTCCTCAACGGCAGGGAGATCCCCAATCGAGGCCCGCACGGCGAGGACATCGGGGACGACTCGTTCCTGTTTCTTTTCAACGCCCACGACGAAGATCGCGTGCTCGTGCTGCCGTGGCCGCGCTTCGGTGGCCGGTGGGCGCTCGAGCTCTCCACCGCCGACCCCGCGGCCGAGGCCGGGTCCGAGCAGTTCGGGTCCCGCGCCGCGGTCACCCTGGCCCCACGCTCGATCATGGTGCTGAAGCGGGTCGCTTGAGTGCCGGGCACGACAGGTAGCACCGAATCGGCGCCGCTGCGCGCGACCTATCGTCTGCAGCTGAGCAGCGAGCTCGGCTTCGCGGGAGCGCGCGCGCTGGTTCCCTACCTGCGCGCGCTGGGCGTGTCACACCTGTACCTGTCCCCGTCACTGCAAGCGCGCCCGGGTTCGACGCACGGCTACGACGTGATCGATCCCGGCCGGATCTCCGATGCGCTCGGCGGCGAGCAGGAGCTCCGCTCGCTCGCCGCCTCCGCGGCCGCCGCCGGGATGGGGACGATCCTCGACGTCGTCCCAAATCACATGGCCGCCGAGGACCGAAACCCCTACTGGGCCGACCCCTCGCTGCGCGCGCGGTTCTTCGACATCGATCCGGCATCGGACCCACCGGGCCGTCCGCGGCGGTTCTTCGACATCGACGATCTCGCCGGCGTCCGCCAGGAGGACGCGGAGGTGTTCGAGACGACTCACCGGCTGGTGCTGGCGCTCGTCGGCGAGGGTTTGGTCGACGGGCTCCGGATCGACCACCCCGACGGGCTCGCCGACCCCGCCGGATACCTGCGCCGCCTGCGCGAGCGCGGCGCCGAGCGCGTCTGGATCGAGAAGATCCTCGACCCCGGCGAGAAGCTGCGCGACTGGCCCGTCACGGGCACCGTCGGGTACGAGTTCCTCAATGACGTCGCCGGCCTGTTCGTCGACCCCGCCGGCGAGCCACAGCTGACGGCGCTCTGGGAGCAGGTCTCCGGCGATCGCAGGAGCTTCGGCGAAGTGGCGCTCGAGGCGAAGCTCGAGCAGCTCGCGACCACGTTCTCGCCCGAGGTGGACCGGCTCGTGCGGGAGCTGGGGGACGGGGCCGAGCTCCCGGCGGGGCGCGAGGGGCTCGTCCAGGCGCTCGCCTCCTTGCCCGTGTACCGCACCTACGTCGAGCCGCTCACGGGGGTCGTGGCCGACGCCGACCGCGAGGCGATCGCAGCGGCGCGGATGGCCCCCGAGCTCGCGGCGATGCTGTTACTGGAGGCTCCGGCCCCGCCCGGGTTCGTGACGCGCTTCCAGCAGACGACCCCGGCGGTTACGGCCAAGGGCGTCGAGGACACCGCCTTCTACCGCTACGGGCGGCTGCTCGCACTGAACGACGTCGGCGGCGACCCGAGCCGCTTCGGGATCGACGTGGAGACGTTCCATGGCGCCAACGCCGAGCGGGCCGAGCGCTTCCCGCATGCCCTGCTGACCACGATGACCCACGACGCCAAGCGCTCGGCCGACGTGCGCGCGCGGATCGCCGCGCTCTCCTCGATGCCAGACGCGTGGGCCGAGCACGTAACGCGCTGGCTCGAGCTCGGCGACCGGTTCCGCAGCGCGGCCGGCGCCCCCGACCCGGTCGAGCAGTACTTCCTGTTCCAGACCCTCCTCGGCGCCTGGCCGATCGAGCTGGAGCGGATCGAGGCGTACATGCAGAAGGCGCTGCGCGAGGCGAAGCGCAACACGAGCTGGGTGGAGCAGAACGCCGATTGGGAGGATGGCGTCGCCGCGTTCTGCCGGGCGATCTACGCCGACGAGGCGTTCCTGAGCGACTTCGAGCCATTCGCCGCCCGGGTCGCGGCCGCGGGCGAGCGGGCGGCGCTCGGGCAGCTCGCGCTCAAGCTGACGGCGCCCGGCGTGCCCGATCTCTATCAGGGAGACGAGCTCGAGTTTCGAGCGCTCGTCGATCCCGACAACCGCCGGCCGGTCGATTGGGAGCACAGGCGATCGCTGCTCGCGCAGCTCCAGGCGGGGGTCGCGGCCGGCGCCGAGACCCGGAAGCTGTGGCTGATCTGGCGGCTGCTCGAGCTCCGAGCCTCGCACCCCGACGCGTTCAGCGGTGCGTACGAGCCGGTCGCGGCCGGCGAGGACGCGTGCGCGTACGTCCGCGGCGACGACGTGCTCGTCGTCGTCGGCACGCGCGAAGAGGTGAGCTCGGCCAACGCGCTGGAGGCGCCGGGGGGGCGATGGCGCGACGTGCTCGGCGGCAGGGAGCGGTCCTTCGCCGGCTCCGAGCCGCTGACGGCGGTGCTCTCCGAGCACGGCCTGGCCGTGTTCGAACGCGTCGGGCGGTAGGGTCCGCCGCGCTGAGCATGCGTGTCCTCTTGATCTCCTGGGAGTATCCGCCCGTCATCGAAGGCGGCTTGGGGCGCCACGTCCGCAAGCTGTCCGAGCATCTCGTCCGCGACAACGTCGAGATGCACGTGCTGACGCGGGGTGGCGGCCGCCTTCCCGCCGAGGAGGATCGGCACGGGGTGATCGTGCACCGCGTGCGCGAGCCCCCGTTCCCCAAGGACATCGATGCCTTCGTGCGCTGGGTCGAGGCGATGAACGCCGACATGCTCGCACTGGGGATGGAGCTCTGCGAACGGTTCGAGTTCGACCTCGTGCACTCTCACGATTGGCTCGTCGCGGACGCCGCGCAGCGCGTCGCGCGCCGCATCGGCCGCCCGTGGCTAACGACGATTCACGCGACGGAGTTCGGCCGTCACCAGGGATGGGTCAATACGTACCCCCAGTCGCACATCCACGCGAGCGAGCGGGCGATGGCGCGCAGCGCGGATGCCGTCATCACCTGCTCGCGGTACATGCGCAGCCACGTCGCGAGCGTGTTCGGCGTTCGGTCCTCGCGGATCACCGTGATCCCGAACGGAATCGACCCGCGGGACGTGGAGCCCGTGGTCCCCGACCTTCCGGGGCTGCGGGCGAAGTACGCCTCGCCGGACGAGCGCCTGGTGTTGCTGGTTGGCCGGCTTGTGTACGAGAAGGGCTTCCACCTCGCGCTCGATGCGCTCGCTCAGGTGATCAAGCGCTCGGGCAACGTCCGCTTCGTCGTCGCCGGCACCGGCACCGCGGAGGCGGAGCTGAAGCGCCAGGCGCGGCGCCTCGGCCTACGGGCCCACGGCACCTTCCTCGGCTGGGTCGGCGACGACATGCTGCACTCGCTGTATCGCGTCGCGGAGGTCGCGATCGTGCCGTCGATCTACGAGCCGTTCGGGATCGTGGCGCTCGAGGCGATGGCCTCCGGGTGCCTGTGCATCGTCGCCGACACGGGCGGCCTGCGTGAGGTCGTCCCCGGCGACGGCACCGTCGGCTTGCGCTTCCCATCCCGAGACTCGGGCGCGCTGGGCGAGCTGCTCGAACAGGTCCTGACCGACGACCCCGGCCGCGCGCGGGTTGTTGCCGAAGCCCGCGAGCACGTGCTGCGCTTCGATTGGGCTGCCGTCGCGCGGCAAACCGTTGCGTTGTACGGGGCGGTGGTGTCCGCCGGCGGCCAGGGCTCTGTGGTGGCGGGCTCCGGCGTGGCAGTGGGTGCGAACGCAATTGGCCGGCGGCGGACACCCCTCGCCCCGCCGCTATAGCCGGGTGGTGGCGGGCTCGGGCGTGGGTGGCGCGCCGGGGGCGGGTGGAGGGGCGCTCCGTGCCCCTCCACGTGTTGGGAGCGCCTCAGCGCTCCCGGTAGTAATCCGGGCACCCGTCGAAAGTGGCCTCGATTGCGGCAGCAGTTCTTGAAACCGCCGGCCGGAGCCACATGGGCACGGATCCTTGTTCCCGAGCCGTTCGAGCAGCTCGATCTCGCCGCCCTTCACGGTCCGGAGCCCGCGCTTGACGCGGGCCTCGGAAGGGTAGCCGCGCCGGCGCTTGCTCATCGACTCGAAAGAATGGCTCGTCTTCGTACGTCTGTCTGGTGATAGCCACTGCAGGTGCCTCCTCTTTGGTGTTCATTAGATGGGGGGGATGAGCCCGCACGGAATCGACTCGCCTGGAGCGAGCGGTGTGCCTGCTGTGTCGTCTGTCTCGTTCGCGTCGCGAACGATGCTGTCTATGCCACTCGGAGCCCGACGCTCCCGCGTGTCACCGAAAATCACGCAGACAAGTAACACCTGTGGTCACAGGTAGCAACTTCGGTACAAGCTGGGAGACCTTCCTCTCTTAGGCGGGGGCCTTGATGATTGTTAGACCTTGTTCAAGCTGAGCATCACCTTCGGTGCAAGACTTTTCGATTGCGTTTGGGCACAAAAAAAGGCGACCCATTGGATCGCCCTCGCTTGGCTTGCTATGCGCGCTGTGGATCTAGCGTGCACACCTCGCAGCGAGGGAATCCCCGTTCCCGGACTGGCGCGTCTGCACGAGGATATTCCGGCATGGAACTGCCTCCGACGTGAACAGCTGCGCGTCGGCGCGGAGAGTTGGGATGTGGTGAGAGAGCAACATAAGGCGTTAGTCCAGTTGGCTTCGCGGGTGAGGGTAACTCATACCTTTGGCGTTTGCAAGACCGGTGATGAAAAAGTTGGGGTGAAGATCGTCGTGACGCCAGGATCGGGCGGGCGTGTCGTCCAACTGCGTTGGCTATGGGACGAAGACGATCCGCCGGCCGGGCGCGACGGGTGCGTTCCAAGTCGTTTGGACGTGGCTGAGCGGTGCCGAGACGGCGTCGATGGTGTAGGTCCCGGTTGAGATCTCGGCGGCGAGCGCGGGGAGCTCGCCGATGATGTCCTTGGTGCTGACCGATCCTTGTCCGCTGCCGACGAGCTGGAGGCGGGCGGCGCGTAGCCATGCCGATGGGAGAGTGATCTGGAGGCCGGACATGGAGCCGATCTCGATCCAGGTGAGTGGCCGGCTCTTGTCGGTGCGGTGCGTGATCACGGCGGGCATGGTGCGCTCGGTCGCCGGGCCCCAGAGATAGTCGATCACGACGTCCACCTCTGCGGCTGCTTGCCCGAGTGCCAGGTCGGCCGTCTCGGGGTCGCCCGCGAGCGAGATCGTGGTGTCGGCACCGAGCTCGGTCAGGGTGGCGAGTCGTTCGGGATCGCGGCCGGCGGCGATGACGTCGCGGGCGCCGAGGTGCTTGGCGATCTGAACGGCCATCCGCCCGGCGTTGCCGGTCGCGCCGAGCACGAGGACGCTTTGCCCGGGCTGGAACGTGATGCGGTTGCGCAGGGCGATCCACGAGGACATTGCGGGATTCATCGCGGCGGCGACGGTTACTACATCGGTGTTGGCGGGCAGCGGCGTGCTGCGCCGGGGGTCGATGACGACCTGCTCGGCCATGCTTCCGAGGTGGGTGTCGGCGAGGATGAAGTAGCGCAGCCGGCCATCGGGATCGCGGCCGATCCCGTCAAAGCCGGGGATCATCGGCAGCTGTCCGGTGCTGGTGTAGTGGGACCCGTTGGCGCTCGATCGCGTCCGTGGGTGCAAGCCGGCCGCGAGGACATCGATCAGCATCTCATCCGGCGTGGTGGCCCTGGGGGTGTCGAAGGGCTCGTAGGCTGGTGGATCTCCGAATGAGCGGACGACTGCTGCGTTCATGGGTTGGCCGCTACGGCGACCCTCGCGAACCCTAAGCGCCGTACGGAGGAATACTGCGGATCAAGCTTGGACGAGGATCGTCCGGGTGGTCCGGGCTCGGCCGGGACTCTGTGATCGCATGCAGCCCGATCGGCCGGACGGGCATCTTCACCGAGACGACATGCCATTCGTCGTCACCGGCTCTTGATACGAACCAGCGACGGTCGTGTGGTTCGTTGCGAGCGAGCTCCTCGCAACGAGTACTTGCCTGCTCATGGGTCACAGGGACAGCATACCCCGAGTTCGTTGGCGTTGAAACGGCCGGCCGGGCGCTCCGGTCCCTTTGACATAGATATGTCATGCACGTATATGGGAAATTTCTATTGTTGCTTACTGTTCTGCTGACTAGGTTCAGGCGCCTTCGCGAGGAGAGGCGAGGGCTTGGAGGTTCCCGCCCGATCCCCGGCATGGGTCGCGGACTTCGTCATGCGTGTCTACCTGGAGGTCTAGATGCCAGCTCGCAAAACGAGTCGCGTCGGCGTGCTGCAATGGGTCGTCGTCCTCGTCGTCGGGATCATCGTCGTGGCCCTGGTGCTCGGTCTGAACCTGATTCCGCGCCTCAGCGACGGTCAGGATGTGCTGAACGCGGCCAAGCCGGCGTTCACGACGAACTCGCTGAACACCGACGTCGCGGGCATCAACATCATCTCCAAGGACGTCAACATGGCGAATCCGATCGTCACGCCGGCGGGCGGCGGAGCGGCCGAAGTGACGACGATCGTGAGCCTCGTGGCCGCGATGGATCACGTCTCCGGTACGGCGGCTCTGGCGGCGCTGCAGAAGGACTTCCCGCACACGACGTCGTTGCTGAAAGCGATCCCGCTGTCATCGGTGACGGCGGAGCTGCCCCATCTCGAGGCGTTTCTGGAGAAGACGCTGAAGGTGACCCCGGTGCAGCTCGTTGCTGCGCTGAAGGCCAACTTCCCGGCGATCTATAAAACCATCGCCTACCTGCCGATCGTGACCAAGGGCTGGTACAACGTCCCCGGCCTGGCCGCATCCGGACTCACGAGCTTCAACGGCGTGCCGGTCCGGACCGTCCCGCAGCTGAGGGACTACTTCGCGAGTCTGATCAAGGTGGTCGCCGGCCAGAAGCAGGACTTCGACAGCCTCGACAAGACGACGGTGAACTGGATCCCGTTGGTCGTGCTGGCGATCGGCATCGTCGTGATCCTGTTCTCGCTGCTGATGATCGTCCTCAACCGGCGCGGGGTCACGCGCCGCGTCGCGGTCGCGAGCGCATCGGTCGTCGTCCTCGTCGGAGCGGTCGTCGTCGCGCTGGTGCTCGCGCTGAACCTGATCCCGAGGCTGAACAACGGGCAGAAGCTGCTGAACGCGCTCAACCCGGCGTTCACGGTACCGCGCGTCAAGGGCGACCGGGCCGGGATCAACATGGTCGCCGACATCGTCACCTCCGAGAACCCGATCATGACCCCGTCCGGCCGCGCCGCGGCCGAAGTTCCCAAGCTCGTCGCGTTCGTGTCGGCGAAGACGAGGCTGTCGAAGACCGCGGTCCTGGGCGCGCTGGAGAAGAACTTCCCCCACACCACGGCGATCCTGTTGGCGATCCCGCTCACCTCCGTCTCGGCCGAGCTCCCATCGGTGCTCGGCGCGCTGACGCCGGTGGCGGTACCGCATATCCCGAAGCTGGCGCAGACGGTACTCAACGCTCCGCCCGTGACGAGCGGGTGGAACAACGTGCCCGGCACCGCCGGGTCGACGACCTTCAAGGGCGTTCCGATCAACACGGTTCCGCAGATCGCCGCCTACTTCAGCAAGGACGTGATCCCCGTGCTCGAGACGCAGCGGCGCCACTGGGTGACGCTGACCGGCACCTCGAAGATCGACTTCATCGGCTGGCTCGTGCTGATCATCGGCATCATCGCGATCGTCTACGGCCTGCTGATGGTGTTCCTCGCTCGGACCCGACCAACTTAGCGGGGCGCTTCGCGCCCTTGGGAGTTGGCCTGGCGGCCAACATCCCGGCGCGCTTCCTACCAGGAGCCGAGCGGTCCGGGCACCGGCGCGGGAGCCGGCGCGCCGCCGGGCCGATCGGCGCCGGTCGGCGCGGGGCCACCGGCCGTCGTGGTGGTGCCGCTGGTGCCGGTGCCGGACGTGCCGCTCGCTCCGGTGCCCGACGTGCCGCTCGTGCCGGTGCCGCTCGTGCCGGTGCCGCTCGTGCCGGTGCCGGTGGTGCCGGTGCCGGACGTCCCGCTGTTACCGGTGCCTGCTCCGAAACCGGGATGGCCCGAGTCGTTACTCCTCCCGTACGCACCCGACGGGATGTCCCATGCGAAGGGCCAGAATCCGATGCTTGCCGGAGTGCCGTA
>Ga0302326_10014041_pt1 | contig 16976 bp, 13 predicted proteins | sample Palsa_T0_3_FD_202264 | JGI IMG/M metagenome (GOLD analysis project Ga0302326, IMG submission 202264) | Peat permafrost microbial communities from Stordalen Mire near Abisko, Sweden - Palsa_T0_3 | ecosystem: Environmental > Terrestrial > Soil > Palsa > Peat permafrost | place: Sweden: Abisko...
GGATCCGGTGCGTGCGGCCGCGATGGCGAATGGGTATGTGGCGGCGTTGCAGGAGACGGCGGACACGCTGGCGATTTCTGACGCGGCGCAGCGGCAGGCATTTTTTGAGGCACAGGTTGACCGGGAGAAGCAGCAACTGGCGCAGGCGGAAAAGGCGCTGGGGGTGATGCAGCACAAGACCGGCATTGTGTCATTGAAAGGACAGACCGGGACAGCAATTGGACAGATTGCTGCGGTGAAGGGGCAGATCCAGGCGCTGACGGTCGAGATGGAGGCGCAGGGGTCGTCGGAGACGGCGCAGGATCCGGACATGGCGCGGATGCAGGCCGAGATGGACGGGCTGAAGGCGCAGCTGGCGAAGCTGGAGCAGCAGAATGCGGATGTCGAGACGATGGGTGACGTGGGAGCGAGCGCGTTGCCGGCGGGCGCGGTGGACTACATGCGTGCGGTCCGCGATTTGCGATACCACGAGAGCCTGTACCAGGCGCTGGCAAAACATGTGGCCAGCGCGGAGATGGACCAGGAGCGCAAGGCGCCGACAATCCAGGTGGTGGATGCGGCTGTGCCGTCAGAGAAACCCGCAGGACTGCCAAGACCGCTGTACGTGATGGTCGGCGTGATGGTGGGTGCGATCTTGGGATGGATTGCGGCGTTGATCCGGGAGTCTTACCGGAAGATGAAGCAGTCGCCATCCGGGCGCTATCGGCTGCAGCTGATTCACCGCGAGCTGCATCCGGGCGAGCTGCCTTCGGCCAAGCAAGGTTCCAGCAGTCGGCCGACGGCCATCGCGTCGTAACGCTGCTTTGCTGCTGCTTAATTGATGGTGAGGGAGACGCCCGGCGGCAGAGTCGGTTGGAAGGCCGTGAGTTGCTGCCGCAGCTGGATGGCGGTCGCCGGATCGGTCGCGTAAAAATCCACCGTATTGTCGGCAACGGAGACCTTCGGTCGCGACAACTTGAGGCTTGCCACCTTCGTCCACTGGACTGGAATTTTTTTGCCAAACAATTCGCCATAGAGCATGGCGAAATGAACTTCATGGCTGAGGACGAGATCGCGATAGGCATCCGCGTTGGCATTGGTCCACAGAAGTTTGCGGGCAGCTTCGGAGGTCAGGCCGTAAAGATCGAGGACGTCATAGGGATTACGGAATGAGACGAGGCCGACGTCATTGACGGCCACGGGGCCCTTGTAGAAATCGTTGACGAAGCGCTGCATCTGGAACTGTTGCTGATAAATATTATTGGCCGCCAGCGGCACCTGGGCAGTGGCGCGGCAGTAGCGGGCACCGACGACCAGGAGGACGAGAGCGGCCGCCGGGACGAAGACGAGTCGTTTCGCTGGATCGGCCAGGACGGTGCGAATCGGTTGCTGGATGACATAGATGCCAAGCAGGGTGGCGCTGACCAGCAGGTAATCTTCGTAGCGCTCAAACCAGCCAAACCTGCCGGCAACGGCGTGACCGGCGATGATGCAGAACAGGACGAAGGCCATGAGTCCCTGGGACGACCAGCGCGCCGGGCGGGCCATGATTTCGACGGCACACCTGGCTGCCGCGGCGATGCCGAGGAGCAGCAAGACGATGCCGGTGTTGTGCGCGGACATCAAGATGGCGTTGCCGGCGAATGCTTTGAGCATGCCGATGCCGGAGGTTCCCAGTGCCTGGGCGGACATCGTCGACTTGACCAGAACTGAGCTTGGCAGCGGCGGCAGACCGAGTTTGACGAGGAAGATCGAGTAGCCAGCCAGCAACAGGATGGTGGCGGCGAAGGTTCCGGCGGCAGTGCGCCAACGGCCGCGCAGCGCGAAGACCAGAGCCGCGGCGAGGCAGAGTGGCAGGGACTCAAAGCGCAACAGCGGCGCGAGCACGATGAGGGCTGGCAGCCAGCGCGGTATCTGGTCCGTATCAAGAAACAGCGCGAGCCCGTAGATGATGCCGGCCATGGCCGCAATGTGCAGGTTGTGTTCCAGGCCGGTGAACACGACGCCGACGAGATTGAAGCACACGGCCATCATGACGATGGCGGCGGCCTGGACGATGACGGCAAAGTTGTCCTGTGCCAGCCGGAGATGGCGAAAGTAGCTGCGCATGATGTCCATTGCGACCAGCAGGCCGATGACGTTGAGCAGAAGCGGAAGATAAATAAACAGCCTGCTATTTGCGCCGGGGACGAGCAGGAGCGGGTACAGAATGGAGGACGATGGCGCGGCGTGGTGCCCGGGCTGGATGCCGTAGTTGCCGTGACGGATCTGGTCGCCGAGCGCGAGGTCGATGTAAGGATCGTCCAGCGTGTAGGTGAAGGTGCCGTGGTTGAGCTTGAGGATGGAGTGGAAGAGGGCGGCAACGAGTAACAACGTCGCCGCATATGCGATGGCGAAGGCGGCGACTTGCCGGGTTCGACGGCTCGGCTGCAACGTTCGCGCTTCCATCCAGGCTCCCGCAACATCGTAGGGCAATTTCCGGCAAGCCGCCACTGGCATTCTGCTGTCGCGCCCGCCCCGGGGATGCGAGGCAACGGCGTGGCCACTGGAGTTGCAATGCAATTTGCCCGGAGAATTTTGCGGGTGTAGGTTGGAGTTGCTGCCGGGCCCCTTGCTGCGCCCATGATTGGCTTACCCTGCTGCCAGCGGGCGCATAAATCGGAGTGCTGATGCGCCGTCTTGTTGCCGCCCTCATTTTGCTGCTGGCTGCCTGCCAGATATCGGTGGCGCAGACTTATAGCGACACCACGTTGTACAACTTTCCCACGAATATTTACGGTGATTTCTCTGGCCCCTTCAGTCTTCTTCCGAGCAGTTTGATCCAGGCCAGCGATGGGAATCTTTACGGAACCACGATAGCTGGCGGCTCGAATTACATGGGCTCGATTTTCAGAGTCGCGCCGGATGGCGTCGTGACCACGGTCTACACCGCGCCCGGGCAGAGTGGAATGGTTAGCCCAGCCCAGCTGGTGGAAGCCGGGGACGGAAATCTCTACGGCATTACCGCGAGCCCTGCGAACCTCTACCAGTTCTATAACAACACCCAACCGGGATCGGTGTTCCGCATGACGCCCTCCGGCGAGGTGACGATTCTCTATACCTTCTGCAGCCAGGGCGGCTTTAACTGCACCGACGGCGCGATACCGGTGAGCCTGATCCTGGGGAGCGACGGCAACCTGTACGGAACGACCATGGGCTTGAACCCTGCGTTTCTGCCGGGCGCCGGTGGCACCATCTTCAGAATTACGTTGTCCGGGACGCTGACCACTCTGTATGCGTTATGCGTCCCCCGGTCTGGGTTTGAGCCAGTCTGCGCGCAGGCTCAATACGCCAACACCATCGTGCAAGCCAGCGACGGGAACTTCTACGGCGCAGCTTATTCCGCCAACTTTCTGCCCGGCCTGATTTATGAGTTCACTGCGTCCGGTGAGTTCAAGACGTTGCATAGCTTCTGCAGCCAGGGCGGCTCCGCCTGCACGGATGGAGAAGAGGGGAACGGGCTGATCCAGGCGAGTCCCGATGCTCTTTACGGAACGGCCGCGATGGGCGGGGCGAATGGCGACGGCGTGGCCTTCAAGATCAGCCAGGCGGGTGGATATCAGAAGCTGTACGATTTTTGCAGCGACGGCGGCACATCCTGTACCGATGGCGGCACTCCTGTTGGCTTCTTCCAGGCGAGTGACGGCAATCTCGCGGACGTTACAAGTTATGGCGGCTACCTGAACAGTGGTGGCGGCAGCAGCGGGACGGTGGGATACCTGACGCTCTCGGGCGCGCAGAAGACGGCGTTCGATTTCTGCCTGACTAACTGCAACGACGGAGCGGTTCCGTCCACGCCGCCCATGCAAGCGGCGGATGGCAATTTTTATGGGACGACGCAGCAGGGCGGCGTGAACGGTACTGGCACGATCTACCGGCTGGCGGTTTCGCCTGCGCTGCCGCCGCCAATTCAAGTCACCGTCACCCCGGCCACTGTCGCTAAGGGCGATCCTGCGATGTTGCAATGGAGCGTGCCCAACGCTTACTCGCTGACGCAGCAGCAGTGCTACGCGTTCATCGATCCCAGCATACCCGGGGATGCGAGTTATGGCGGCAACTGGACTGGCAAGCAGGCTGGCACGCTTGCGAAGGGCGTTCTCTCTGGCTCAGCCACGGTTACTCCGACCGGAGCCGGAACATTTACTTATGCGCTGACCTGCGGCGGAACGATCTCCGGGTTCGCGACGCTGACTGTGCCGGGCGCGACGTCTGCGACGAGCTTCTCTCTGACGCCGACGACCGTCCCCATCGGCCAGCCGATCACTGGCAGCGTCTCTGTCACCGGCACCGGTTCCGGAGTTAGACCCACCGGCAACGTTACGTTTTATTCCGGCAATGACGCACTCGGCACGGTGCGGCTGAATAGTTCGGGCACGGCGACGATCACCGCGTCGACCGCACCGTATGCGCCCGGCGCTTACACGGTGATTGCGAAATATTCCGGTGATACGGTGTACGACCCGTCCACTTCCTCGCCCGTTACCGTGACGGTCGATCCGATATACGCGACGTCCACAGCGCTGACCGAGTCGGCGACGACTGTGACGCCGCCGCAGACCTGCACATTCACCGCGACTGTCACGCGTAACTCAGGATCAGGCGCGCCAACCGGCGCGGTCGAGTTTTTCAATTCCAACACGCCGCTGGGAAGCCGGCCCTTGAACAGCAGCGGCGTGGCAACGTTCACGGCCTCGTCCCAGGGCGTGCCGGCCGGGCAGTACTCGATCATCGCGCAATATTCCGGGGATGACGGCGACACGGGATCAACCTCGAACGAGGTCGGCATCACCGTCAAGTAATCCGTGCTGCCCTTACAATGAGCTTTGCGTCTCTTCCCTATGCTGCTGCCAAGGTTCCCCCGCATCGTTGGAATGGTTGGACAGGTCGCGCTCACGCTGCCGCTGCTGCTGCTGAGCGGCTGCCCGGAGAACACTTCGTCTGTCAGTCCTGCGAAGGCGCCGGCTTCCGCGACTGCGCCTGCGCTGAGTGCTCAGGCGGGTGGAGCAGGCAAAACCTCCGGCACCCCCCAGGCTGCGGCGCAGGCGAACGGGCAGGCGGTGCGACAGCTGATCGTCAACGCGGATGCTGCTTATGAGAGTGGGCTGACGCACTACCGCGCGGGACAGATGGACGCGGCGCGGGCGGATTTTGACCGCTCTGTGGACATGATGCTGACCAGTCCGCTGGATGTGCGCGGGACGCCGGCGTTGTCCGATGAGTTCGACAAGATCATCGAAGGCATCAACACGCTGGAGACAGCGACGCTGCAGCAGGGCGCGGGGGTGACGCAGCAGGTGGAAATTTCCCCGGCTGAGGCGGCGAACGACGTCACCTTCCCGGTCGATCCGAACCTGCGAGCGCGCGCCGAAGCTGACTTGAAGACGACGCAATCCGACTTGCCGCTGGTGATCAACGATCCGGTGGCGAGCTTTATCAGCTACTTCACGAACAATCGCGATGGCCGGGCGCACCTGGCGCGGTCGCTGGAGCGTGCGGGGCGGTATCGAGAAATTATTCAGCGCATTTTGCGCGAAGAAGGCGTGCCCGAGGACCTGATCTACCAGGCGGTGGCGGAGTCGGGCTTTCAGCCGCAGGCGATGAACGGCCATTCCGGCGCGGGGGGGATGTGGCAGTTCATCCCGGCAACCGGCGCTCTCTACGGGCTGAAGCGGAATGCCTATGTCGACGACCGCTTCGATCCGGAAAAAGCGACGCGAGCCTACGCCAAGTACATGCATGACGTCTACAACCAGCTGGGCGACTGGTACCTGGTGATGGCCGGGTACGACTGGGGTCCGGGGGCGGTGCAGCACGCGGTCTCGAAGACGGGGTATGCGGATTTCTGGCAGCTTTACCGGCGGAATAATCTGCCGGCGGAGACGAAGAACTATGTCCCGATTATTCTGGCGGCGACGATTATCGCGAAAAATCAGGCGCAGTACGGGTTTTCTGACATCAAGCCGCTGCCGCCGCTGACTTATGACATTGTCACGACGCAGGACAACGTCAGCCTGCGGCTGGTGGCGGACCTGACCGGGGCGCAGCTAGATGAGATTGTCGAAATCAACCCGGCGCTGCTGCGGCTGTCGACGCCGCCGGCACAGGCGTATGACCTACACATTCCGCCGGGCACGTCGGAGTTGTTCAACCAGCGGCTGGCGCAGATTCCGCCGGAGCATCGCGAGTCCTGGCGCTTCCACACGGTGGCGACAGGCGAGACGCTGACTGACATTGCGCACACCTATCACTCCGAGCCGGCGCAGATTGCCAGCATCAACGGGATCACGGGCGATTCGCTGGAAGAGGGCCAGGGGCTGATCATTCCAGTGGCCGCGGCGGAGGGCTCCGGCTTTGGCAGCACGCGCGCGATGGTCACGCATTACACGACGCACCGGGGCGACACCGTTGTCTCCGTGGCCGACCGGTTTGGCGTATCTGCGGCCCAGTTGCGGACGTGGAACCACCTGAGCGGGAATTCGCTGACGGCTGGACACAAGCTGCAGGTTGCCAGCCCGTCGTTCAACCGGGCGGCGAAGCGGTCGACTCATAGACACGGGGCGGGACACGGCAAGGCGACTGCGGCGGGACACACGAAGTCCAGCTCGGCGAAGACTGGCTCGACAAAAAAAGGCAACCACACAGCCAGCGGCAAGGCATCCAAGCCAGCTAAGAAGAAGAAGAGCTGACGCTGGTTTCCGGGCGACGCAGCCCTGTTTGACACCACGTCACGAACTGCGGCTATAATCCGCAACACCGCATTGTGTCTGGCTTTTCGCCCGGCCCACGCCACGGAGGAGACATCATGTTCCATGACAAAACTCGCTGGTTGGCAGTAGCTCGCGAGCAGGATGAGGATTTCGAAATCGAGCGCGACAGCGAACCGGAGCTCGACGAAGAGGACGAGGAAGAAGAGGAGTTCGCCATCTCGACGTCGTCAGATGACGACGAGCTGGACGACTTCGAAGATGATGGCGAAGGCGAAGATCCCTCCGACGACGACGAAGAGGAATTGCCGGAGCAGGGCGAGATTGAGCCGGTGGAATCCGATATCGAGGACGAGGAAGACGAGGTTGTGGTGGTGGCGACGGCGCCGGTGCGTCCGGCTGCGGCGCCGAAGCCTGCGGCGCCGAAGCCTGCGGCGCCAAAGCCGGCGGTGAAGAAAACTGCGGCCAAGAAAGCGCCAGCGAAAAAGGCTGTCAAGAAAGCGCCGGCGAAAAAGGCGGCAAAGAAAGTGGCTCCGAAGAAAACCGCAAAAAAGGCGACGAAAAAATCGGTTAAGAAGTCTGCCAGGAAAGCGGCGGCGAAAAAAGTAGCGAAGAAGATCGCTCCGAAAAAGAAAGCGGCGAAAAAGGCAGTGAAGAAGGCAATGAAGAAAGCCGTCAAGAAGCCGGCGAAAAAAACTGCCAAGAAAGCGGCAAAGAAAAAGTCACGCCGTTGAGTTTCTTTGAATACCAAGCAGAGAGCCCGGCACAATCGCCGGGCTTTTCTGCGTCTGGGCGCGGTCAGTTATCCTAATTCCTGCAACAAAATGCCTACTGACGTCATCCCGCCACTCGCCTCGCATGACACCGCTGCGCTTGACTCTGCGTTTCGCGCCCTGCAGGAAGAAGTGCGCGCGAACTCTGCTGCGCTGACGACACCTGAGGCGGTCGAAGAATTCCGGCTAGCGTGGCTGGGGCGCAAGCAGGGGCGGCTGAAGGCGCTGTCCGACGCTTGGTTGAAGACTGCGCCCGCTACTGCGCGCAAAGACATCGGGCAGCGGTTTAATGATCTGAAGCAGCTGATCGAAGAGCAGCTGGCGACTGCAGGTGCCGGCACGCCGCGCATTGCAGCCGGAGATGCGCTGGACATCACGCTGCCGGGATTTCGGCCGTTGCGTGGAGCAGAACATCCGATCCTGAAGACGATGAATGAAATCGTAACCGTATTTGCGCGATTAGGATTTTCGGTCGCCACGGGACCCGAAGTCGAGACCGATTATTACAACTTCGAGGCGCTGAATTTTCCGCCGAACCATCCCGCGCGCGATACGCAGGACACGCTGGTGGTTGCGGGGCAGGAGCGAAAGCCGCTGCGGCAGAGGCTTTTGTTGCGTACCCATACTTCGCCGGTGCAGATTCGCGCGATGGAACAGCAGGCGCCTCCGCTGCGGCTGGTCATTCCCGGCAAGGTGCATCGCAACGATGCGCTGGATGCGACGCACTCGCCTATTTTTCACCAAGTCGAGGGGCTCGCGGTCGACACGCACATTACGTTCAGCGATCTCAAGGGCACGCTCGATCATGCGATGAAGGCGTTTTTTGGATCGAGCGTGAAGACGCGTTTCTTTCCGTCCTACTTTCCGTTTACTGAACCGAGTGCCGACGTGCAGATCAGCTGCATTTTCTGCGGCGGCCGCGGCTGCCGCAAATGCAAGCAGTCTGGCTGGATTGAACTGCTCGGCTGCGGCATGGTTGATCCGGCGGTGTTTGAATTTGTGCGCGAGAAGCAGCCCGGTTATGACCCGGCAAGGATTTCCGGCTTCGCCTTCGGGATGGGCGTCGAGCGCATCGCGATGATGAAGTACGGCATCAGCGACATCAGCCAGTTTTATTCCGGCGATGTGCGGTTTCTGGAGCAGTTCGCTTGAAACTACTGACTTCATGGTTGCGCGAATATTTGCCCGGCATTCCAGTGGACGACGCGACGCTGGCGGCGGACCTGACGCTTCGCGGTATTGCCGTCGACGGAATCTTTCCTCTGGAAAAAAATGATGCCGTCTTCGAGATGGACATCACAACCAACCGCGTCGACGCGATGAATCACTACGGCGTCGCGCGAGAGGCGGCGCTTATCTATGGATTGCAGCTGCTGCCGCTTGTGCCGAAGCTGCCGGCTGCGCAGCCGGGCCCACCGTTTCCGTTGCAGGTCGACGCGCCGGCGCTGTGCGGACGTTTCACGGCGCGCGTATTACGTGGCATTTCAATTCGCGAGTCTTCAGCGAATGTTCGAGACAAATTTGCCGCGCTCGGGCTGAAGCCGATCAGCAATGCGGTGGACGCTTCGAATTACGTGCTGCATGCGATGGGTCAGCCGACGCACGCGTTTGATCTCGACAAGATTGCGGGCGGAAAAATTATTGTCCGGCTGGCGCGCGCGGGAGAGAAATTGCGCACGCTCGATGGCGTGGAGCGGACGCTCGACGCGGAAGATCTCGTCATTGCCGATGCGGAGCGGGCGATTTCGCTCGCCGGCATCATGGGTGGGTGGGAGACGATGATTACGCCGGCGACTAAAAACGTCCTCATCGAAGCGGCCTGGTTTGATCCCGCTGCGATTCGCCGCAGTGCGCGGCGGCTGGGCATGCATACCGATGCATCGCATCGCTTTGAGCGCGGGGCGGATTTTGCAGCACCGCCGCTGGCATCGGCGTTGGTCGCGGAAATGATTTTGCGGGACGGCGGGACAGTTGAGGGCGAATTGACCGACGGACAGCAGCCGGCGATCGTTGCACGCACCGTTGCGAGGCCGCCGATTCAGCTGCGCGTTAGCGAAGTGCAGCGGATTCTTGGCACCACTGCAGATGCGTCGCCGCTGGACGGCGCGACGATCCAGCCGCTGCTCAAGGGCCTCGGCTGTCACCTGGCACCGCGGAGAGACAATGAATATGCGGTGGCGCTGCCTTCGTGGCGGCTTGATCTGGAGCGCGAGATTGATTTGATCGAGGAAGTTGCGCGAGTTTATGGCTACAACCGCTTTGCCAATACGCTGCCTGCATTTTCCGGCACAGTTGAGCCGCTGCCGACTGCCGCGCAAGAAACAGCGGTCCGCGAAACGCTGCTCGGAGCCGGCTGCAACGAGGCGATCTCGTCGACATTCTGTTCTGTAACTGACGGAGAGCTTTTTGCCGCGCTCCCCGGTCGCACTGTCGCGTTGGGGAATCCGCTGAGCGAGGAGGCTGGGATATTGCGGCCTTCCCTGCTGCCCGGGATGCTGAGGATGCTGGCGCACAACTTGAATCATGGGGCGGATTCGGTTCGGCTGTTTGAGGCGGGGACGATTTTTACCGGCGGCGCGGATCATGTTGACGAGAGTCCATCACTGGCGATTGGACTGACGGGCAAGGTCGCGCCTGACGCGCTCTATCCGGCGGACGCGGCGCTGTTCTTCGCGCTGAAGGGGCTAATCGAGGCAGTGCTGGCGCGGTTTTTTGCGCACTCAGTTTATTTCGACGCGCCTGTGATTGAGGCGAAATCTATCCACGTGCAGCCAGTGTGGCTGCGCTCGGGCCGCGCCGCTCGCGTCGTTGTCGACGGACTGACACTGGGCTGGCTTGGCGAGCTTGACCCGGCTCAGGCCGCAGCTCGGAAGTTGCGGCAGCCGGTGTTCATCGCCGAATTGGCGCTGGATCGGCTTTTTCGCGAGCCGCTACGCTCGCCGGTTGCGCGGGAGCTTTCCCGCTTCCCTGCTGTGGAGCGCGATTTCTCGTTCGTCTTCGCGGACGCGGTCCTGTGGCAACACGTGGCTGCGGCGATCGAGGCGTGCGAGCTGCCCGAGCTGGTCAGCTACCGGTCGCAGGAGATTTTCCGCGATGCGAAGGGCGCTACGGTTCCACTCGGACATTATTCGCTGCTGATGCGGACGGTCTTTCAGTCGCCGGATCGGACGTTGACGGAAGATGACTTGCAGCCGTCCTCGGAGAAAATCATCGCGGCGCTAACTGCGGCTGGCGGGAAGCTGCGCGCTTAGTTGCGCGGTGGGCCGGAGAATCCGTTGCGACGGAAATTCACTTGCGCGGTGACGGCTGCGCGCTTTACCCTCACATGCCATGAGCTTCTCGCGCCGCAATTTTCTCCTGCAGAGTTCCGCCACGGCCGCACTTGCGGCATTTCGTCCCAGCTTTCTGTTTGCCGATGAGCCGAAGGCGCCGTCGATGTCGCCCCAGGCCGCGCTGAAACGCTTGATGGACGGCAACAAACGGTTCATGGAAGGCCACGCGACGGCGCGCAGCACGCCGAAACGGCGCACCGAGTTGGAGAAGGGGCAGACGCCGTTTGCGGTGATCCTGAGTTGCGCGGATTCGCGGGTGCCCCCGGAGGTGGTGTTCGACGAGGGGCTCGGCGATCTATTTGTCATTCGACTGGCGGGAAATTTTCTGGATGACAACGGACTGGCAAGCATGGAATATGCGTTCTTGAACCTGGGGACGTCGCTGGTGTTTGTACTGGGACACGAGAGTTGCGGCGCGGTGAAGGCTGCGCTCGACGTGCGGCAGAAAAATGTAACTCTGCCCGGGCATTTGCCAGGACTGGTGGCGTCGATCCTGCCGGCCGTGGATACGGCGTTGGCGACCAATCCAAAAGACCCGCTGGCCGCGGCGGTAAAGGCGAATGTCGCGCTCAACATGCAGCGCCTTACGAATGCCAGTCCGGTGGTTGCGCCGATGGTGGCGAAGGGCACGGTGATGGTGGCGGGCGGCGTCTACTCGCTGGATACGGGGCACGTAGACGCCGTCAGTCTGTAATTATTCAGAGCTAAGCGAAGGTGGCTGGCCGAAGGTGCTACTTGGTAGCGACGTCGACGCCGCCGTTGATCGTTTCAAGATGCAGTGTCGGGCCGCCGCCGCCGATATCTGTCGACAGCTTGTCCTTGATCTTGCCTTGCGTCGTAACCGGGAAGCCTATGTCGAGACCGCCGTTGACGGTGCTCAGCTCGAGATGCGCCGCGTAACCTGACGGCAATTTCAAGTCGACGCCGCCGTTCGTGGTGCGAACATCGAGGCCGGTGCCGCTCCAGCGTTGGCCGTCGAGCACAACATCGACGCCGCCGTTGGTGGTCTCGCCTTTGACATCGCCGGAGACATTTTCGAGATCCGCGCCGCCGTTGACCGTTTGAAAGCGCAGCTTACCGTCGAGTTGAGCGAGCTCGATACCGCCGTTGTTGGCGTGAATATCGAGTGACGTGTTTTTCGGCACTTCTATTTTGTAACTGACGGAGTAGTGATTACCCTTCGGACCCTCGGCGCGGATGTGGCCCCCGTCGGTCAGGACCCGAACTTCCTGCTGCGTGGCGTGGGCGGCCGACTCAGAGTGGCCCCAGGCAACAACTTCGGCCTTGATCGAGATGTCGCTGCGGTCGGTACCCGTGACGGAGACGCCGCCATTTTCCTTGCCGTCGACGCTCAGGCTTGCGATTGCGGGAATCGTGCTTTCGCGGATTTCGCAAACGTGTGGGTTGTCGCCGTCACCGTGGTGATTGTCGGGACAGGGTGCTGCTTTGTCCTGTGCGAGGAGAGCGATGGGCGCGCACAGTAGCAGCGCCAGTGTTGCTTTTTTGAAATTGGTAGAAATCATATCCACCTCCGGGCGTTGGACGAGGGCCGCTGCGGAAGGTCACGCTGCGCGATGAAAATTAATCCACGGAGTCGTCGAGGTTTTCATCGTCCGGCTTGCGACTGCGCCAGACGCGATCGGGCAGCATGAAAATTGCGAGCCCGAGCAGGGCGCCGACGATCACTGTATCGCCGAGGAGGCGGACGAGGTGAGTCGTGAGCAAACCGAGGCGGCCGCCGACGACGATCGCGAGCACCTGGTACATGGGGACGCAAAAATATCCGGCGGTGAGCCAGCGTTTGGCTGCGCGCATGTCCGTGCGGCGATTGCGCCAGTGTTGCGCGACGCAGTAACAGGCGGCGCCGATGAGCGCGGTCATGGCGGTGCAGAGGACGGCGACGTCCGCGCCGTGAATGGGAGCCATTAGCGCGAGGGCAGCGAAAAATCCGACATGCATGAGCAGCGTAAGCAGCAGAAGTGGACGAGTGACGCGCCAGATTTTTTCCCAGCTGGGTGGCTGGGGCGTGCGTTGCGGCGCGGAAGCAGTGCTCAAATGATGTCCAACTTTTTGCCAACGGTGCCGAAGGTTTCGAGCGCCTGATCCAGCTCGGCGCGGGTGTGCTCGCTGGTGACGATGGCGCGGATGCGGGCCTTGCCTTCGGCGACTGTGGGGAAGGCGATGCCTGTGGCCATGACGCCAGCGTCAAACAAAGCGCGGCTGAAGTCCATTGTCTTGCGCCCTTCGCCGACGATGATGGGCGTGATCGGCGTCTCGCTGGCGGGAGTATTTTTGCCGCCGATGTCGAAGCCGAGTCCGGCGAGTTGCTGCTTGAAGTATCGCGTGTTGTCCCAGAGTCGATCGATGCGCTCCGGTTCCTGTTCGAGAACGTCGAAGGCGGCGATGCAGCTGGCGGCGACAGACGGCGGATGCGATGTCGAGAATAGAAATGGCCGCGCGCGATGGTAGAGGAAGTCGATCAGGTCGCGCGAGCCGCAGACATATCCGCCGAGCGAGCCGATGGCCTTGCTCAGCGTGCCGACCTGGACGTCGACTTTGCCGTGGCAGCCGAAGTGATCGACGCTGCCGCGGCCGTTCTTGCCGAGGACGCCGCTGGCGTGGGCGTCATCGACCATCATGATGGCGCCGTATTTTTCGGCGAGGGCGGCGAGTTTGTCGACCGGGCCGATGTCGCCATCCATGCTGAAGACGCCGTCGGTGATGATGAGCTTCCGGCCGGGATCGTTTTCTATTTCTTTCAGCAACTCTTCGCAGTGGGCGACGTCTTTGTGGCGGAAGACTTTGATCTTCGCCTTCGAGAGGCGGGCGCCGTCGATGATGCTGGCGTGGTTCAACTCGTCGGAGAGGATGAAATCTTCCTTGCCGAGGATAGAGCTGACGGTGCCGGCGTTAGCGGTGAATCCGCTCTGGAAGACGACGCAGGCTTCGACATTTTTGAAGCGCGCGATTTTTTCCTCGAGCTCCATGTGGATCTTCATGGTGCCGGCGATGGTGCGAACGGCCCCGGAGCCGACGCCGAATTTGCGCGTCGCTTCAAGTGCAGCTTCGCGCAGCTTGGGGTGCGTGGTCAGTCCGAGATAATTGTTGCTGGCGAGGTTGATGACGCGCTTGCCGTCGTAGGTGCAGACCGCTTCCTGCTCGTCGTCGAGGACGCGCAGCTTGAAGTAGGTGCCGCGTGCTTTCAGGTCGTCGAGCTGCTCGGTGAGGTAGCGGAGTTGGGGACGAGTGGCGGTCGCGGTGGTCATCGAATCTGCTCCTGTGACTGCAAAAGCAATTAGAACTTCGTCAAAATAATCTTGCTGGCCTCGCCGCTCTTGAGCAGGTCCATGGCTTTGGTGAAATCGCGCAGCGGGATGTGGTGGCTGATGACGGGGTCGAGATCGAGCTTGCCGCCCTTGAGCAGCGCCTCCATCTGGTACCAGGTCTCGTACATTTTGCGGCCGTTGATGCCCTGGACGATAGCGCCTTTGAAGATAACGTCGGCGGCGAGGTCCATGGTGACTTCGCGCGAGGGGATGCCGAGGAGCGAGGCGCGGCCGCCGGTGCGGAGGGCCTTGAAGCCGAGGCGGATGCCGTCCTGGTGGCCGCTCATCTCGAGCAACACATCGACACCGATGCCGTTGGTGGCCTGCAGCATTTTGATCAGCGTGTCGTCGGCAGCGGGATCGAGGACGATATCGGCGCCCATTTTTGTGGCCAGCGCGCGGCGGTAGGGATTGACCTCGACCGCGATGACGAGCGCGGCGCCGCAGAGCTTGGCGACGGCGATGGCGAAGAGGCCGATGGGTCCGCAGCCGATAACTGCAACTGTTTTGGTTGCAATTTCGCCGGCGAGAACGGTATGGACGGCGTTGCCCAGGGGATCGAGCAGGCTGCCCCACTCGCGCGGCAGCTCGGGGTCGAGCTTCCAGATGTTGGCCTCGGGGATTTTGACGAACTCGGCGAAGGCGCCGTCGGTGTCAACGCCGATGATCTTGACGTACTGGCAGATGTGCGCCTGTCCGGTGCGGCATTGCACACACTTGCCGCAGGCGACGTGCATTTCGGCGGAGACAAAGTCGCCCGGCTTGACGGAGGTGACGTCCTCGCCGACGCGCTCGACGAAGCCGCAGAATTCGTGCCCCGGGATGAGTGGCGGGTTGATGCGATTCTGCGCCCACGGGTCCCAGTTGAAGATGTGCAGGTCGGTGCCGCAGACGCTGGCGGCTTCGACGCGGACGAGGACGTCGGCGGGGCCAATTTTGGGGACGGGGACTTCGCGGAGTTCAACGCCGGGGCCGGCCGTCGCTTTCACGATGGCCTGCATGGTTTTTTGTTCGGGCGAAGCTGGTCGCGCCTGCGTTTCCGGTTGGTTCGTCGTCGTGGCCATGGGCCGCAGTTCCCTCTTTCAGCAAACTTAATAGATTATCAGCGGGCGCGGTGTGGTGCATCGTGGCTAGCGCGACAGCTCGCAAATCCAGTTCACCTCCCAGGACTTGCCGCGGTCCGGCGAGAACGATTGCTCCATCCGCGATGATGTTGCGCGCTGGAAAAAAGAAGTGGTGTGGCGAAAAAAATTCCGCTAGCCGGATCGAACAGCGGAGTGCCATGGATGTTCCTCCAGCGATGAACACGTATTGCGCGCGACTCCAACCTGAAATCAAGGGAATCGCGGGCAAAGCTCGTGGTTTCGTCATTCACCATACGCATCTGGGTGCCGCGGGTGGAGAATATCGATACGAATTTGTGTCTGCTACTTGACACATTCCCATATAGGCATGTATTGTTCCGCCATGGCAAGAGCGAGTACTACGTCGGACGCATTTAATGCAGTGGCAGAGCCGCGGCGGCGAGAGATTTTGAGCTATCTTGCTGGAGACGAGCGGCCGGTGGCGGCGATCGTCGCGGCGCTCAAGCTGGAGCAGCCGTCGGTGTCGAAGCATCTGCGGGTGCTGCGCGATGTGGGGCTGGTGCGGATGCGCTGCCAGGGGCGACAGAAACTTTACCGGACGAATGCGGCTGCGCTTCGTCCACTGCACGACTGGACGGCGACGTTTGAGCGGTACTGGCAGCACCAGTTGCTCCGCGTTAAGGAACTTGCGGAGGCGACGGTCGCCAAGGGTTCGACAGACTTGAAGATCACGAAAGTGAAGACCCCGAATTCTAGAAACTGAACTCGTAAAACCGAAGGAGACGAAATGATTGCTACCGACGAGACTCTGGAAAAAATAAGCGTGACGATCAACCAGGAAATTCACGTAAAGGCGCCGATCGATGTCACTTTTGCATCGCTGCTGGAGCAACTGGGGCCGGGCAATGAAACTCCGGATGGAACTTCGCTGAGCCTGCGCATTGAGCCGTGGCCGGGCGGGCGCTGGTATCGCGACCTCGGCGGTGACAATGGGCACTTCTGGGCAAATGTCCAGGCCATCAAACGACCGACGTTGCTGGAGTTTGTCGGACCGATCTTTGCGTCGTTTCCGTTTTTGTCCAACGTGCAATACCGGCTGAAGGAAGTTGACGACGGGACGCTGATCACGTTCCGTCACAGCGGCATGGGTTTGCTTACGGACGAGCATCGTGCCGAGATGCCGAAGGGCTGGGGCTCGATGCATGAGCGCGTACGCCGCGAGGCGGAGGCGGGCGCGAAACAAATCGCGTCGCAAGCAATTAAGAAGTGAGGAGGGCGTATGTGTCCACTTTGCGCGACGACTGCCATGGTGATTGCCGGAGGCGTAGCTTCGACAGGCGGAATTGCAGCAGTTTTTTTCAGGAAATTCGGCGGCAGAAATGCCGCTCAACCACCGGCTTTATCGCAGTCCAAGGAGGAACACCATGGCTAGCAGCACTCTGGAAGCAGTTAAACCGAACGTCGTTTCGCATGACGAGTGGATCGCCGCGAGTCGAGATTTTCTGGCGAAAGAAAAAGAGTTTACGCGGCTGCGCGATGAGTTGAGTGCACAGCGGCGCGATCTTCCGTGGGAAAAAGTTGAGAAGGAGTATAATTTCGATTCGCCCATTGGCAAGGTCGGGCTGGCGGATCTTTTCGATGGGCGCGGACAGCTGATTGTCTACCACTTCATGTTGGGGCCGGGGTGGGAGGAGGGCTGCAAGAGCTGCTCATATCTGGCCGATCATTTTGACGGGCC
>Ga0302326_10014042_pt1 | contig 16974 bp, 16 predicted proteins | sample Palsa_T0_3_FD_202264 | JGI IMG/M metagenome (GOLD analysis project Ga0302326, IMG submission 202264) | Peat permafrost microbial communities from Stordalen Mire near Abisko, Sweden - Palsa_T0_3 | ecosystem: Environmental > Terrestrial > Soil > Palsa > Peat permafrost | place: Sweden: Abisko...
GGCGCGGTACGGCGTGAGCCCGGCGTCGGTCAAGGGGGCGGCGTCTACCGGGTCGAGGTCGCCGATGGGCACCAGCCGCCGGGGGTCGGAGACGAGCAGGTACTCCGCCATTCCTCCGTCTATCCCGAACCCGATGCCGGGAGGCCCTTCCATGCCGTGGACGCAGAAGTTCTCGGCGCCGGCGGCGCACGGCTTGCACTGCCCGCAACCGGACAGGCCGTACACCGCCACCGGCGCACCAGGCTCCAGCCCGCGGACGCCGTCGCCCACCTGGTGGACCCAGCCCGCGTTCTCGTGCCCGATGACGAACGGCGGTCCCCATGGCGCCATCGCGTCGGTGAACTCCCGCATCACATGCAGGTCCGAGTGGCAGGCGCCGGCCCCGCCGACCTTGACCACGACCTGCCCGGGGCCTGGCTGCGGCTCGGGCAGGTCCACCAGTTCCAGATCAGATTGGAAGCTCTTGAGCTGCAGTGCGCGCACGAGTCCTCCTCTGATCGGACGCCGGCGTCGGCGGCGTGGGCGGGTTCAGGCGAGCAGGGAAAGCGGATTCGCGAGACGCGACACGACCGAGCGCAGGTAGCTGGCGGCGGGGGCGCCGTCGACGGCCCTATGGTCAAAGGTGATGCTCAGCGTCAGGACCTGGGTACGTACGGGCGTCGCTCCCTCCCACCGGACCGAGTCGCGCAGCCGGCCGACACCCAGAATCGCGACCTGCCCCGGGGTGATCACTGGAGTGAAGAAGTCAATGCCGTAGGTGCCCAGGGTGCTCACCGTGAAGGTGCCGCCTTCCAGGTCAGGCAGCGCGAGCTGGCCCGACCGGGCGCCCTGCCCGAACCGGCGGCTCTCGGCGGCGATCGCGGAAAGCGGCAGCTGGTCGGCTCGCTTGACCACCGGGACCATGAGGCCTTCGTCGAGCGCGACCGCGATGCCGACGTTGATCTCCGGCTGGACGTGAATCGCGTTGTCGCGCACCGACGCGTTGAGGCGCGGGTGCTCACGCAGGGCCAGGGCGGCCGCCCGGATCACCAGGTCGGTGATCGTCGGCACCGCGATTCCGGCCGCCGACCACTGCTCCTTGAGCTGGGCCCGCAGGGCGACCGCGGCGTCCATCTCCGCCTCGGTGCCCAGGGTGAGCTGTGCCATCTCCTGCAAGCTCGCGTGCATCCGGGACGCGATGACGCCGCGCATCCCGGTCAGCGGGATGACCTCGGCGGCTGCTGTCTGGGCGGCTGCCGTCTGGGCGGCTGCCGTCTGGGGGCCGGCCCCAGCGGCAGGCACCTGCCTGGCCGCTGCGGTGAGGATGTCCGAGCGGAGCACCTTGCCGCCCGGGCCGGTCGCCACCACGGTACCGAGATCCACGCCGGCCGCGACCGCGTCTCGCCGCACTAGCGGCGAGACGATCTGAGGCGCCGGGGCGGGCACGCCTGGCGCGGCCGCCGCCTCCAGCACATCGGCGGTGATGATGCGCCCGCCCGGGCCGGTGCCGTTCAGCTGCGCGAGGTCGACCCCGCGCTGGCCGGCCACCCGACGGGCGTTAGGTGAGACGAACAACCGCCCGGTGCGGGTGATTGCGCCGGGTTCGCCGACGACCGGCGTCTGGGTCTGCGCCGGGACGTCCGGCGGGGGCACCGGGGCGAGGGCGGCGGCAGTGGCGGTGCCGGTGCCGGTGCCGGAGGGCACCTGCTCCCCTGCCTCAAGGAGCCAGCCGATCAGGGCGCCCGGCGGGAGTTCCACGCCCGACGCGACGGCCGGATGGAACAGGCCAGTCCCCTCCGCCTCGACCTCGACGTCCACCTTGTCAGTGGCCAGCCGCAGCAGCAGGTCGCCTGGCTTGACGGGCGTGCCAGGCGGAACGAGCCACTCCTCGATCAGACCGGTTTCCATGGTCAGCCCGAGCTTGGGGAGCAGTATCTCCACGGCCACGTCAGCCTCCGGAGCGCTCGAGCAGCCGGCTTATCCCGGCCGAGATCCGGTTGCTGTCCGGAATGTAGGCACGCTCGAGCACCGGGCTGAACGGCACCGGCGAGAACGGCGCTCCCAGACGAAGGACCGGTGCGTCCAGGTAGTCGAACGCCTCCTCCTGGATCTGGGCGGCGATCTCGGCTCCGATGCCGCCGAAGGTGACCGCCTCGTGCACGACCACGGCCCGGTTCGTCCGGCGAACGGAATCCAGGATCGTCGCGCTGTCGAGCGGCTGAACGGTGCGGACGTCGATCACCTCCGCCTCGATGCCGGACTCGGCGAGTTCGGTGGCCGCGGTCACCGCCTCGACCACCATCCGCCCCACCGCGATGACCGTCACGTCGCGACCGGAGCGGACGGTATTGGCCTGGCCGAACGGAATTTCATAAATCTCCTCGGGCACCGGGCCCTTGGTGCCGAGCATCCGTTTGTTGAGTATGACCACCGTCGGGTTGTCATCGCGGACGGCGGCCACCATCAGCCCCTTGACGTCGTGCGGCGACGAGGGCAGCGCCACCTTCAGGCCCGGGACGTGCGCGAGCCACGCCTCCAGGCTCTGGCTGTGCTGCGGGCCGGCGGACAGGCCGGCCCCGCCGGCCGTGGTCAGCGTGAGCGGCACCTTGACGTCGCCGCCGAACATGAACTTCAGCTTCGCCGCCTGGTTGTACAGCTGGTCGAGCGCGACGCCGATGAAGTCGAAGAACATCAGGTCGCAGACGGGCCGCAGGCCGCGCGCCGCCGCTCCGACGCCCATCCCGATGAAACCCATCTCGGAAATCGGGGTGTCGATGACCCGCTTCTCGCCGTAGGTCTTCCACAGCCCGTCGAAGGCGTGGAACACGCCGCCGTAGTGGGCGACGTCCTCGCCGATGATGAGGACGTTCTCGTCCTCCGCCATCAGCTGCATGAGGGACTCGGTGAAGGCCTTAACGTAGGTGATCTCGCGCACTGGCGTCCTCAGACCGTGTAGACGTTGTCGAGTAGATCCGCTGGGTCGGGATCAGGGCTCTGTTCGGCGAACTCGATCGCGGCCGCGATCTCCTCGCGCGTGTCGGACCAGACCTTCTCCAGCTCCTCGGGAGCAGCCACCTGGGCGTTGACCATTCGCAGCTCAAGCGCGGTGATCGCGTCCCGTTCCTTCCAGCTGTCTATCTCTTCCTGGGTGCGGTACGGGATGCGCAGGCCCTTGACGCCCTGATGGTCGTAGTACCGGTACGTCTTGGCCTCGAGCAGCGCCGGGCCCTCGCCGGCCCGCGCCCGGGCCACGAGCCGCAGGGCAGCGAGATAGACGGCGACCGCGTCCATGCCGTCGACAATCTCCCCCGGCATGCCGTACGAAGCCGCGCGGTCGGCGACGTCCTTCAGCAGCATGTGCCTGTCCTGCGGCGTGAACTCCGCGTAACCGTTGTTCTCGCAGACGAACAGCACCGGCAGCTGCAAAACGGCCGCCAGGTTGGCGGACTCGTGGAAGACCCCGATGTTGGTCGCGCCGTCGCCGAAGAACGGCACCGCCACGAAGTCCTGACCCTTGTAGACGGCGGCGAGCGCCGCGCCGACGGCATGCGGGATGCCGCCGCCCACGATGCCGTTCGCGCCGAGCATCCCGATGCTCAGGTCGTTGATGTGCATGCTGCCGCCGCGGCCCTTGCAGTAACCGGTCTGCTTGCCGAACAGTTCGGCATACATGTAACGCAGGTCCGCGCCCTTGGCGACCGCGTGCCCGTGACCGCGGTGGGTCGAGGTGACGACGTCGTCTTGGCCAAGCGTGGCCATCACGCCGGCGGCAACCGCCTCCTGCCCGACATACAGATGGAGAAAGCCGGGCATCCGGCCGGCCTCCATCAGCTTACCGGCTTCCTCTTCGAAGAGCCGGATCCGCACCATTCGGCGGTGGAGATCGTAAAGTACCTCCGGCTCCAGCGCCGACATCGGGTCCTGCTCGGTTGTCGTGGTCATCACTGCTCCGCATCGACCATGCAGTGGCTGCTCATGCCCTTACCGTACTGTCCGAACGAGAGAAACGCTACGCTGTCTCTAGAAAGTAAATTGGCGGCCCCCCGGGGCCGCTGGCAGGCGGCCTCGTGACCGGGAGGATTCATGCCGACGGCGGTCGTGACGGGCGCGGCGCGAGGTCTTGGCCGGGCGATCTCCGAGCGCCTGGTCGCGGACGGCTTCACGGTGTGGGCCCTCGACGCAGACGAGGCCGAAGTGGCCGAGATGGCCGATGAGGTCGGGGCGACCGCGTGCGCCATCGACGTCACCGACGAGGCCGCCGTCGACGACCTGGCCGCCCGGCTCGGGCACTGCGATGCGCTGGTCAACAACGCCGCGATCTGGCGGTACACGCCGCTCGCGCAAACCCCGATCGACGAGGCCCGCCGCGTGCTGGCCGTCAACGTGCTCGGCCCGCTGCTCCTCATGCAGCGCCTGGTCCCGGTCATGGCCCGCAGCAGTAGTGGTGGCGAGGGTGGGGCGATAGTCAACATCTCCTCGATCACCGCGAAGTACTCGCCGACCGGAGCCGGAATCTACCCCGCGTCCAAGGCGGCGCTTGAGGCACTGACTCGCGTCGCGGCCGTCGAGTTCGGCCCGCTCGGGATCCGCTGCAATGCCGTGGGGCCTGGCATCATCCCGACCGAGGGCACCCTGTCCCACTACGGGGACGAGGCGACGCGGCAACGGCGCGGCCGGACGCTGCCCGCCGGGCGGTACGGCAGGCCCGGGGATGTCGCCGACACGGTCGCCTTCTTCTGCTCCGACGACTCGCGCTACGTCACCGGCCAGGTGGTCTACGTGGACGGCGGCTACACCGCGGCGGGAGCGAGCTTCTTCCGCCTGGCCCGCGACGCTGGAGCCTGATGGGTGCCGCCCGGGCGGTGCGCTTTCTGGCCGTCACCGGAGGTCACCGCGTCGAGGAGGATGCGTTCACCGGCATGCTCGGCGACATCAGCGCCGAACGTGGCTGGGCGTTCGCCCGCGCCGTCCAGCCCGCCGCCCAGGAGTGGTTTGGCCCGGAACACCGCGGGGTGTTCGACGCCTTCCTGTGCCATGACCTGCCGGGTCTCGCCCTGCGGCGCGGGAGCGCCCCGCAGCCGATCCCGCCCGCACCCGAGGTGGCCCGGCGGCTGGCGGAACTGCTCACCGCGGGGCAGGGCTTCGTGTTCCTGCACCACGCGCTGGCCGGCTGGCCCGCGTGGCCAGGGTGGGCCGAGGTGCTCGGTGGCCGCTACCACTACGCCCCCGCCGAGCTTCGCGGTCAGCCCTGGCCCGATTCGGGCTTCCGGTACGCGGAGTACACCGCGCGAGTGGTGGATCGGTACCACCCCGTGTGTGCCGGCCTCGACGACTTCGAGCTGAGCGACGAGCTGTACTGCTGCCCCGTTTTCGAAGACGACGTCCTCCCCCTGGTCCGCGCGCACGCGCCTGACGGCCCGTTCCGGGAGACATACCGGGAGGTGCTGGGCACGACGGGAACGCCCGGCCCGCCGTGGCGGCACCCGGCCCCCAGTGATCTCATCGCCTGGGCCAAGGCCGCCGGGAGCAGCCCGGTGGTCTACATCCAGCCCGGCGACGGGCCGGACACCTTCGGCCGCCCCGTCTACCGTCGCCTGGTCGGCAACGCCCTGGCCTGGGTATCGTCCGCGGCCGCCCGTTCCTGGGCGGCGGAGCACCGCACGCACATCATCCTGCCCGCGTAAGCCGACAGAAAGGAAACAGCTATGGACTTGCAGTTGACCGGACGCAAGGCACTGGTCACCGGCGCCAGCCGGGGAATCGGACGCGCCATCGCGACAGAACTCGCGCGCGAAGGGTGCAGCCTCGCTCTGTGCGCCCGTGGCGCGGAGCCGCTCGAGGCCTTCGCGAAGGAGCTGCGCGAGCCGGGTCGCACGGTCTACACCCAGGCCGTGGACGTGTCGGACGAGAACGCGGTCACCGGCTTCGTCGCGGCGGCAGCCCAGGAGCTTTCCGGGCTCGACATCGTCGTCTCCAACGTCTCGGCCGGGGGCCTGAAGGGACCTGACCAGTGGCAGACCAGCTTCCAGGCGGACCTGCTCGCGTTCGTCCGGCTGGTCGAAGCGGCCGTGCCGCACCTCGAGCAGTCCGACGCCGCGGCGGTGGTGGTACTCGGGACGACGTCGGCGTTCGACACCCTGCCGCCGACGTCGGCGAACTCTTACGCGGCGCTCAAGGCGGCTGTCCTGGAGCACTCCTCCGGGCTGGGGCATGCACTGGCCCGCAAGGGCATCCGGGTCAATACGGTCTCCCCCGGGCCGATCGATTTCCCCGGCGGGGACTGGGACAAGCTGCACGAGCGCCGCCCGGAGTTCTACGACGGGATCCAGGCCCGGATTCCGATCGGGCGCCTGGGTCGGCCGGAGGAGGTCGCGCGCGCGGTCACGTTCCTGGCCAGCCCGGCCGCGAGCTTCTGCACCGCCGTGAATCTTGTCGTCGACGGCGGCTTCGTCAGCCGCGTCCAGTACTAGATGGCCGGGCCGGCTGGCCGGCTGGACGCCGTCCTCGTCTGCGGCGGCCGGTGGCACGATTTCGACTTCGCACGCCACCAGTTGCTCGGCGCGCTCGGCGGCTGGGAGCAGGTCCGGACCCGCGTCTTCGAGGACTACCAGTGTCTGGACGCCCTGAAGCGCGCGGATCTGCTGATCACCTACACCTGCGACGTGCGCCCCGCACCCGAGCAGCAGGACGGCCTGGCCGAGTTCGTGCAGCGGGGCGGCCGGTGGCTGGCCCTGCACGGCACTCACTCGGCGATCGACCCGCGGGACAGCTCTGGCGTCTACCGCACGCCCCGGGCCCTCGGGACGGTGGCTGAACTGCTCGGCGGCCAGTTCCTTGGTCACCCTCCGATCGCGCCGTATACCGTCCACATCACGGCGCCGCAGCACCCGCTGGTGGCGGGCATCGGTCCGTTCGAGGTCCGGGACGAGCTGTATGTCCTCGAGCTGCACCCGCCGCTCGAGGTGCTCCTGCACGCGCGCTTCACGGGTCAGTGCCGCGGCTTCGAGGAGGGCCACGTGACCGACGACGAGCCGCGTCCCGTCCTCTACCTCAAGCGCACCGGCGACGGGACCGTGTGCTACCTCACGCTGGGTCACTGCCGCGGCCGCTTCGACGTCCAGGACCTCGGCATCGACGACCTCGGGCACCGGGACTTGGGTAGCTGGGAGGTTCCCGAGTTCCGCACGGTCCTGGAGCGGTGCCTGGCGTGGGCCGTCACCGGCGAGTTCCCGGCCAAGGAGTAACTTGAATCTGTGTCCACTTACTGCTTCCGGGCCGGACCGGCGCGGTATAGGGTCCGAAGTGACGGTGGCAGGAGGTGTCCGTGGCGGTTGAACCCATCCCGCTGACAACGCGGATCGTCACCCTGGTCTCTCGCCCGCACCAGCGCCCGACGCCCGAGAACTTCGCGCTCGAGGAGCAGCCGGTCGGCGAGCTCAGTCCCGGCCAGGTACTGGTGCGTAACGCCTACATGAGCGTCGATCCGGCCATGCGCGGGCGGATGGAGCCAACCGAGAAGCACTACACCACCAACTTCGCGGTCGGTGGCCCGCTGGACGGATCGGCCATCGGGCGGGTGGTGGCCAGCCGCACCGACCGGTTCGCGCCCGGCGACTTCGTCCGGCACCGCCTGGGCTGGCGCGATTACGCCGTGCTGGACGCCGAGGCGGCCACCATCGTCGACGCGGCGCTGGCCCCGCTGCCCAGCTGGCTCGGCGTCCTGGGCCAGACCGGTTTCACCGCCTACGTCGGGCTCCGCCGGGCCGGCGAGCTGCACGAGGGCGATGTGGTGTTCGTGTCCGCGGCGGCCGGCGCGGTGGGCAGCGCCGCGGGCCAGTTCGCCCGGCTGCTCGGCGCCTCCCGGGTAATCGGCAGTGCCGGCGGCGCGGAGAAGGCCCGCATCCTGGTCGATGAGCTGGGTTTCGACGAGGGGATCGACTACCGGGCCGGCCTGGCGGCGGGTCTGGCGGCAGCCGCCCCTGACGGCATCGACCTCTACTTCGACAACGTCGGCGGCGATCATCTGGTCGCGGCCCTGTACGCGCTGAAGGTACGCGGGCGGATCGCCCTCTGCGGGATGATCTCGACGATGGAGGATGCCTCGACGGCTCCCGGCGTGCAGCACCTGATCCAGGCCGTGCTCAAACGCCTGACCCTGCGCGGCTTTATCGTGCGCGATCACGAAGATCTCCGCCCGGAATTCGAAAAGCGGATCGCGAACTGGCTGCGAACCGGGGAGCTCCAATCGAGGCAGACCGTGGTCGACGGCCTGGAGAACTCCGTCGACGCGTTCCTCGGGCTGCTCTCCGGGGCCAACGTGGGCAAGATGCTCGTCCGCCTCTCCGACGATGACGCCGCGGCGTCCTGAAGGCGAAGGGAATCGGTATGGACATCACCGTGCCGCCGGAGGTCGAGGACCTGGCGCGGCGGACCCGGGAGTTCATCCGGGAGGTCGTCATACCGGTCGAGGAGGAGGTCGGCGGGTCCGTGCACGCGGCACCGGATGAGCTCAGGCGTTCGCTGCAGAAGCAGGCCGGGCAAGCCGGCCTGCTCGCACCGCACGTGCCCACGGAGTGGGGCGGCTGCGGGCTGGACGTGCGCGGCCAGTCGGTCGTGTTCGAGGAGGCGGGTTACTCGCTGCTCGGCCCGCTCGCGCTCAACTGCTCGGCGCCCGACGAGGGGAACATGCACCTGCTCGAGGTCGTGGCGAGCGAGGAGCAGAAGGAGGAGTACCTGCGCCCGCTGGTGCTCGGCGAGACGCGGTCCTGCTTCGCGATGACCGAGCCGGCGCCCGGCGCCGGGTCCGACCCGTCGATGCTGTCGACCACCGCCGCCAGCCTCGACGGCGGCTGGCGCATCGACGGACGGAAGTGGTTCATCAGCGGCGCGCACGGCGCGGGCTTCGCCATCTGCATGGCCCGGACCAGCGGCGCGCCGGGCCAGCGCGGTGGCGCGACCATGTTTCTGGTCGACGCGGGTAACCCGGGTATGCGCGTCGTCCGGGACATCGACACCCTGGACGAGGGGCTGTTCGGCGGTCACAGCGAGGTCGTCTTCGACGGCTGCGTCGTCGGGCCGGAGTCCGTGCTGGGCGAGGTCGATCGCGGCTTCGAGTACGCCCAGGTGAGGCTCGCGCCCGCCCGGCTGACGCATTGCATGCGGTGGCTGGGTCTGGCGCGCCGGGCGCACGGTATCGCCGTCGACTGGGCCGCGACCCGCAGATCCTTCGGCGGGCTGCTCGGGGACCTCGGCATGATCCAGCAGCTCGTGGCCGACTCGGAGATCGACATGGCGGCGAGCCGGGCACTCATCTGGCACACCGCCGCCGTCCTGGACAGCGGCGCCAGCGGCGGGACCGAATCCTCCATCGCCAAGACGTTCGTCGCCGAGGCGGTCAACCGCGTGGTCGACCGCGCCGTGCAGGTCTGCGGCGCGCTCGGCGTCTCCGGCGACGTCCTGCTCTCCCGCTACCTGCGCGAGGTACGCCCGTTTCGGATCTACGACGGGCCGTCGGAAGTACACCGCTGGGCGATCGGCCGGCGGGCGATCAGCCAGCGCCTGCGCGCCATCGAGAGCGGCGAGCGGCCGCGCTGGCAGCGCGAGAAGGAGACGACGTCTTGAGCGTGACTGCCGTGGACCCCGTGCTGTTCACTTCCCTCGACCCGCCGCGGCTGGCCGGTTCCCGCTGCGCGAGTTGCGGCACGGTGACGTTCCCGGCGCAAGCGGGATGCGCCAAGTGCGCGCAGGAGAACATGGCACCCGTCGAGCTCGCCGACCGCGGCACGCTGTGGACCTGGACCGTGCAGGCGTTCGAGCCCAAGGCACCTTACCGCGTGCCCGAAGGCGGCTTCACGCCGTACGGCGTCGGCTACGTCGACCTCGGCGAGGTGATCATCGAGTCGCGGATCCTCGGCGATCCCGCCGAGTTCGAGATCGGCTTGCCGATGCGGTTGACGCTGCTGCCGCTGTGGCCCGATCCTGACGGCCGGCCGGTCGTTACCTACGCGTTCCAGCCCACGGGAGAAGGCGTATGAGCGGTACAAGCACGGACGTCAGCATCGTCGGTGTCGGCCTGCATCGGTTCGGCCGGCATGACCCCGCCCTGACCGGAATGGCGATGGGCGCGCAGGCGAGCCGGCTCGCCCTGGCCGACGCCGGCCTCAGCTGGGCCGACATCGGCTATGCGGTGGGCGGAAGCAACGTCTCCGGAAAGCCGGACACGCTGGTCAGCGTGCTCGGCCTGACCGGCGTGCCGTTCGTCAACGTCCGCAACGGGTGCGCCACGGCCGGCGTCGCCCTCGCCACGGCGGCGAACGCGATCCGGGCGGGCGAGACTGACCTCGCGCTCGCGGTCGGGTTCGACAAGCACGCCCGCGGCGCCTTCGCGGCCAGCCCGGCGGACTACGGCCACTCGGACTGGTACGCAGAAACCGGGCTGATGATCACGACGCAGTTCTTCGCCATGAAGGACCGCCGGTACCTGCATGCCCACGGACTGAAGGACCGGCTGCTGGCGCAGGTCGCGGCGAAGGCGTTCCGGTGCGGCGAGCTCAACCCCGACGCCTGGCGGCGTAAAACACTCAGCGAGGACGAGATCATGCGGGCACGGGTGATCAACCCGCCGCTGACCCAGTACATGATCTGCTCACCGAGCGAGGGAGCCGCCGCGGTGGTGCTGGCGCGGAGCGACCGCGCCGCCGACCTGTGCGAGCGGCCGGTGCGCCTGGCGGCCGTGGCCAAGCGCACCCGGCGGTTCGGATCATTCGAGGTGTTCGCGCCGTGGCTACCGCCGGACAGCGGGCAGAGCCCGAGCGTCGACGCCGCCAGGGCGGTCTTCGCGGCGTCGGGAATCTCCCCGGCGGAAGTACAGGTCGCGCAGCTCCAGGACACGGATGCGGGCGCCGAGATCTACCACATGGCAGAGACCGGCCTGTGCGAGGACGGCGCCCAGCAGCAGCTGATCGACCTGAACGAGACGGCTCCGACCGGCCGGCTGCCGATCAACACCGACGGCGGCTGCCTGGCCAACGGCGAGCCGGTGGGCGCGTCCGGGCTGCGGCAGGTCATCGAGATCGTTCTCCAGCTGCAGGGCCGGGCCGGCGCACGCCAGGTAGCCGGGGCGCCCAACATCGGTTTCACGCACGTTTACGGCGCGCCGGGCATCAGCGCGTGCACCGTACTGACAGCGTAGGGAGAAAACGCCGGTGAGCGAATCTGACCTGGAGTCGTGGCGCGCCGAGGTGCGCGAATGGCTGGCCTCGGTGCTGCCGCAGCGGTCCGGGCAGCCCGAAGGCCCCGTGGATTACGCGGTGTTCCAGAACATCACGGAGGAGGCCGAGCGCGAGCTGCTCGACAAGGTACGGGCATACCGCAAGCAGCGGTTCGATGCCGGTTACGGGGCGATCGCGCTGCCGGCCGAGCTGGGCGGCGCGGGCCTGTCGATGCGGTACGTCATCGCCTTCACCGAGGAGGAGCAGGCGTTCGAGGCGCCACCGTCGACGGAGCTGATCAGCGTCACGACGGGGCTCGTGGGTCCGACCATCGCGACCTTCGGCACCGCGGAACAGCGGGCGAAGTATGCCCGGGCCTTCCTGCGCTCAGACCTGCTGTGCTGCCAGCTGTTCAGCGAGCCGGGGGCCGGCTCCGACCTCGCCGCGGTGGCGACGAGCGCGGTGCGCGCGAAGGAGGACGGGGAGGCGGCCGGGGGATGGCTGCTCGAGGGGCAGAAGGTCTGGTCGTCCGGTGCCCGCTTCGCCGACTACGGCCTCCTGCTGGCCAGGACCGATCGTGAGGTCGCCAAGCAGGCCGGGCTGACGATGTTCCTTATCCCGATGGATGCGCCCGGGGTGGAGATCAGGCCGATCAGGCAGATGAGCGGGGCCTCGTCGTTCAACGAGGTCTTCCTGTCCGGCGTGCAGGCCGGTGACGACATGCGGGTCGGGCCGGTCGGCGAGGGGTGGAAGGTCGCCAACGCGACCCTCGGCTTCGAACGCACCGCCAGCGGCCAGGCGCAGCGCCGCAAGGGCGGCACCTTCGAGGACCTGCTCCGGCTGGCCATCAGGCTCGGCAAGTCGGGCGACCCGGTCGTCCGGCAGCAGCTGGCCGACGTCTACGTGCGAACGCAGCTGCGGGCCGCCACTACCGGGCGCGTCGCCCGGGCGGCCGCCGCCGGTACCTCGCCGGGACCCGCGGCGTCCATCGGCAAGCTGGTCGCGTCGGCGAACTTGATGCGGATCGGCGAGGTAGCCACCGACCTGCTGGGAGCGCGGATCGCCGCGGACACCGGTGAGCCTGACGGCTTCGCGTGGACCGAGCATGTCCTCGGCGCGCCCGGCTACCGGCTGGCGGGCGGGACCGATGAGATCCAGCGCAACATCATCGGCGAGCGCGTCCTCGGCCTGCCCAGGGAACCGCGGGTGGACAAGGGCGTGCCGTACTCCAAGCTGCCGCGCAGCGGCTGAGGCCGGTACGACTACTTAGTGGTGTAACCGGCATCGACCTTCAGCTCGGTACCGGTCACGTACCGCGCCTCATCGGAGGCCAGGAACAAGACGGCGTTACTGATATCGATCGGCTCCACCCACGGCACGGGGAGGGCGTTGGTGGTCTCGAACACCGCCGCCGCCTGCTCCTGGGTCGGGTGCTCGACGTCGGGCAGGAAAAGCCGGAACGTGGCCTGGTTCAGGATCATGTCGGTCGCCACTCCGGTCGGATGCACGGTGTTGACCCGGATCCGGTGGGGTCCCAGCTCGAGCGCCAGGGTCCGCATGATCCCGACGACGGCGTGCTTGCTCGCGGTATAGGGCGCGACGTTCGGCGTGCCCTTGAGCCCGGCCGTCGAGCTGGTCAGGATGATCGACCCGCCGGTACCCTGCTCGATCAGGTGCGGGATGACGGCCTTGCAGGTATGCCAGACCCCGGTCTGGTTGACGTCGGTGACGTCCTGCCAGTCCTGCTCGCTGACCAGGTGAGTCTGGTCGCCGAAGATGAAGATGCCGGCGTTCGCGCTGACGATATCGACGTGGCCGAGCTGCGCGACCCCGTCATCCAGGGCCGCCTTCAGCGCCGGGTAGTCGCGGACGTCGGCCTTTGTCGCGACGATCCGGCGGTCCAGCGCCTCCACGGCCTTGACGGTCTCGGCTAGGTCCGCCTCGGTGGCGCCGGGATAGAAGCGGTTGACGCTCGGGATCGACTCGCACAGGTCCACCGCGATGATGTCGGCACCCTCTTGCGCCAGCCGGATGGCATGGCTGCGGCCCTGCCCCCGGGCGGCACCGGTGATGAATGCGACCTTGCCCTGAACGCGTCCTGCCATTGGCCGTTCCTCTTTCCTGCTCGCGAGCGACCGGATCGACGACCTCTGCCGTTTCTTGACAAAGGCTATAGTTAGTGCCGGGCCGGACACAAGGTCCGGTCACCGGTCCTCGACCGAGCGGCCACCGTCCCGACCCCCGCTGACCAGGAGGTTCTGGCCGGTTACCCAGGCCGCGGCGGGTGAGGCAAGGTAGAGAACCGCCGCAGCGATGTCCTCCGGCGTGCCCAGCCGGCCGAGCGGCACGGTGGTGGCCAGGCGCAGCAGGTCCGGTTCGGTGAAGTCGAGCACCCGCAAGAACGCCTCGGTCGGGACCGGGCCAGGGGAGACGGCGTTGACCCGGATGCCTCGCGGTGCCAGCTCGGCCGCCATGGTCAGGGTCAGGTTCAGCACCCCCGCCTTCGCGGCGGCGTACGCGCCGGTGTTCGGGGCCGCGCGCATTCCCGCGCCGGACGCGATGTTGATGATGGAGCCGCCGGGCCGCATCCGCGTCGCCGCGGCCCGCGCGCCCTGGAACGCGACGACGAGGTTGAGCTCTAGCACCGAACGGAAGGTGTCGTCGGTGGTGTCGGCGAGCCGCCCAACGGTCTTGGAGTCAGAACCGCCTGCGTTGTTGACCCAGACGCTGATCGGCCCGAGGGCGTCCGTCGCAGCCTGGGCGAGTTCCTCGGAGCTCCCGGCGTCCCGCAGGTCCGCGGGCCAGGCCAGCGCGCGCCGCCCGCGGTCTTCGACCTCAGCCGCCACGGCCGCCACCTCGTGCCGCCGGCGGCCGGTCACGACGACGTCCGCGCCGGCCTCGGCTAGCCCGAGCGCGATGCCGCGACCGATCCCTCGCCCGGATCCGGTCACCACGGCGACCACGCCGTCCAGCCGGAAGCGGTCGAGCAGTCCCACGATGCGCTCCCCCGTCCTGCCGACCGGCCCGCTATTGGTTGCGCCACACCGGCTTGCGCTTGTCCGCGAAGGCGCGCGCGCCCTCGGCCGCGTCCTGCGACGCCCGGATCGCTTCGGAGATGGGGCGCTGCCGCTCGAACGCCTCACCGGCCGGCCAGTCCCCGCTTTCTGAGATAACGCGCTTGGTCGCGGCGACCGCCAGCGGCCCGTTCTCAGCGATCTGCCGGGCCAGCGCGACCGCCTCGGCCAGGGCCCGCCCGTCCGGGGTCAGCCGGTTCACCAGGCCGAAGTGCGCCGCGCGCTCGGCGGTCATCGACTGCCCGGTCAGCGCGAGTTCCATGGCGATGTGATAGGGGATCCGCCCGGGCAGCCGGAGCAGGCCGCCCGCGCCGGCGATCCTGCCCCGGCGCACCTCGGGCAGCCCGAACCGGGCCGACGCGGCGGCCACCACGAGATCGCAGGCCAGCACGATCTCCAAGCCGCCGCCGAGGGCGTACCCCTCCACCGCGGCGATCAGCGGCTTGGCGGACCCGTACTCGACCATCCCGGCGAACCCGCGACGGCCCACCCACGGGTGATCACCGGCCAGGGCCGCCTTCAGGTCACGTCCGGAGCAGAACGTCCCTCCGGCTCCGGTCAGGACGGCGGCCATCAGCTCGGCCGAGGCGTCGAGCTCGTCGAACGCCACGGCGATGGCCGCCGCGACCGGCTGCGTGATCGCGTTCCGTGCCTGCGGGCGGTTCACCGTGACCACCATCACGCCGTCATCGACGTCCACCTGCACTTCGGCCGTCATCAAGGGGATCCGTCGGCCGAGGACGGCGGTCCGGGGGCCGCCGGGCCAGCGTCGGCGCCCGCGACCGGACGCGGCGGCCCGGCCGCGGTGAACGCCGTGCCGGGCGGATCGACCGCCCACGGCGCTGGTTTCCCCCAGGCGTCCTGATACACCAGCTCGGACAGCGGGCGGCGCCGGACCTGGCCGTGCTGCCCGGCCGGCCGGCCGAGCGTGATCGTCGCCGACATCGCCGTGGAGTCCGGGATGGCCAGCATCGTCCGCAGCTGCGGCTCGACCTCCTTGTGGAACATGGTCAGCACGCCGCCGTACCCGTACGCTCGCGCGGCCAGCAGCAGGTTCTGGCACGCCGGGTAGATGTTCGCGCCCTCGGTGTACTCCGGCTCCCGGTACCGGTTCAGGCACGGCAGGATCAGCACCGGCACGGACGCCAAGGCATCGACGTACTGCTGCATGGTGTCAGCCAGTCGCGACTTCGGCGAGTCCGGCCGCGCCGCCGATCCCTGCGTGTAGCCGTCCCGCTGCCGCTTCGCCGACCACAATCGCCGCGCGGCGTCCCCGATCAGCTGCTTCGCGGCCGTCGCGGCGGGGCCGTCGGCCAGCACCAGGAACCGGAACGGCTGCCGGTTAGAACCGCTCGGCGCCCGGGTCGCGGCGAACAAGATATCGCGCAGAACCCGGTCCGGGATGGGTTCGTCGGTGTACCGCCGGATCGCCCTGGTCGATATCAGCCCGTCTATCAGCGAGACATCGGCGGGCTGCAACGGGACCTGCTGGAGCGATCCCGTGCTCATGTAACCCGTGGCCGTTCGGTATCGGGTCGGCCAGCCAGCGGTCGAGCAGGTGATGGAAGTGACGGATCTTGCTTTCCTGGTAGACGGCGAAGCTGATCCCGGGCTTCCGCGTCGTCCGCAGGCCCTTCTGCACCGCCTCGAGGTTGAACTCATCCTGGTCGAACACCCGGGCCAGCGAGCCGAGCTCGTCGACCGCGCCGCGCCACGGCTCATCCGGACCGAGTCGGCGCTCGGGCACCGGCGGCGGCCGCTTGCCCTGGAACGGCGACAGCAGCAGTACCTCCATGATGCAGCTCCGGTGATCGTCGCCGTTGGGCCGGAAGCGGTAGGTGATCTGGTTGAACCCGCCCCACGGATGCATGTTGGGGAAGACCGTCAGGAAGTAGCTGTCGACGAGTTCCGCGTCGGTGAGCGTCTCCACGTAAGCCTGATCCAGGACAGAACCCAGCGAGCGGCGGGCGGCCTGGGCCAGCGTCTTGCGAGCGGTGCTTCCTTCCGGCACCTCGAGCATCGGCGGGTCATCCATCCGCTGGTCGATCTGGCTGTTCAGCCGCTGCTGCTCGTCCGGCGCCCAGGACAGGTAAGGGCTCGGCACACCCCGGGCCGAGATGGCCCGCGACACGTTGCCGAACACGTCGTACTGGCTGTTGGCGTCGGCGAAACCGGGCAGTAGCTGAGGGTGGGTCGTGATGACGTGGAAGGACTCCATGAATGCCTCTTGGGCAACCTTCCAGTTCACCCTGAGTATCTTCGACACGTGCACCCGCGTGTACCGGTCCTCCAGCGGCCACCGGTCGAAGAACGTCGGCAGCTCCCCGAGGAAGTCCTCGAGCGGCTCGCAGTCCGGATCGGGGTTGATGAAGACGAACCCGCCCCAGGTTCCGACCCGCACTTCGGGCAGCCGGAACCGCCCGGGGTGCACCTGCGGGAAGTCCCAGGCGCTCGGGACCCGCTTGAGGCGCCCGTTCAGTGACCAGCAAAAGCCGTGGAACGAGCACAGCAGTTCGTCGACGTGGCCGCGTTCGTCGCGCAGCGTCCTGCCGCGGTGCAGGCACGCGTTGTAGTACGCCTTGATGCCGTCCGGGCCGGGAGCGGCCCGGACGAGGAGGATCGAGGTGTCGCAGATGTCGTAGATCTCGGTGTCACCGACCTCCGCGAGCACCTCCTCGCGGCAGGCGAACTGCCACACCCGGCTCCACAGC
>Ga0302326_10014043_pt1 | contig 16974 bp, 16 predicted proteins | sample Palsa_T0_3_FD_202264 | JGI IMG/M metagenome (GOLD analysis project Ga0302326, IMG submission 202264) | Peat permafrost microbial communities from Stordalen Mire near Abisko, Sweden - Palsa_T0_3 | ecosystem: Environmental > Terrestrial > Soil > Palsa > Peat permafrost | place: Sweden: Abisko...
TGGTCGCGATCTGCTGCCGCAGGTTGGTCCAGCCACCCACCTCGATCAAGCCCAGAATCGGCACCAGCAAGGCGCCCGCCCAGATGAGCAGGAACTGGAGGATCTCGTTGTAAATCGCCGATTTTAGGCCGCCCAGCGCAACATACACTGCCACCGTCACCGAGGAGACCCAGATGCTGAAGTTCAGGTCCCAGCCCAGAACCACCTTCATCACAATGGCCATCGAGTACATATTGATTCCGCTCATGAGAATGGTCATGAACGCGAAGCTGACCGCGGAAAGAGCTCGTGCCCCGTCACCATAGCGAAGCTTTAGATATCCGGGTACCGAGTGGGTCTTCGAGATGTAGTAGAACGGCATCATGACGATGCCGAGAAAGAGCATCGCCGGAATAGCGCCGATCCAGTACCAGTGCATGGCCAGGATTCCATACTGGTAAGTGGACCCGGCCCAACCCATCAGCTCGAGCGAGCCCAGGTTGGCGGAAACGAAACTCAGGCCGGCGATCCAGGCCGTCATCTCGCGCCCGGCCATGAAGAACTCTTCGCTGGTATTGGAGGAGCCGCGCAGATAAAAGCCGATAAAGATCACGATCACGAAGTAGATCGCGATCACCAGGATGTCGATCCAGTTCAGACGCGCGAGCTGGGTAGAGACCGCCAAGGCCAGGGTTGTCACCATAACCTGGCGTGTCCTCGCCGGCTCCTACCCGTGTTTGTCATTCGCTTTTGCCCCATCATTTCTCCTGTCCATAGGTTGCGCTGGCGCCGTGTTTCCGAAAATAATGCCGATCCAACAGCGCTTGGGAAACCCCGCTACAGCTTTGCCGCAGGGTAGCCGTAAAGTAGGCCATGCGGGCGACCGTTTCCAGCACGGCCGCATGGTGCGCCGCGTCGTGCGGTGTTTTCCCCCAACAGAAGGGCGCGTGGCCCGCCACCAGCACGGCCGGAATCGCATGCGGATCGAGACCTTGAAAACGGCGAGCGATCGCTATTCCGGTGTTGTGCACGTAGTCTCCGCCTATCTCTTCCGCCGTTAGCTCCTCGGTGACGGGAACGGGGCCGTAAAAGTAATCCGCGTGGGTGGTTCCGTAGGCGGGAATCTCGAGCCCTGCCTGGGCCCAGGCCGTGGCATATTCCGAGTGCGTATGCACCACCCCGCCAATCCCAGGAAACTCTTTGTAAAGTAGAAGATGCGTCGCCAGGTCAGAAGATGGCCGTAGCCTGCTGTCGATGACTTTTCCGTCCAGGTCAGTGACCACCATGTCTGCCGGGGCCAGCGCCGAGTAGTCAACCCCGCTGGGCTTGATCACCACCAGTCCGCGCTGGCGATCGATGCCGCTGGCGTTCCCGAAGGTAAAGAGAACAAGTCCCTGGCGGACCAGTTCCAGGTTGGCTTCGAGCACCTGCTCCTTCAGTGTGTCCAGGGCGCTGATGTCGGTCGCTTCGAGCATAGGGAACAAAATAACAGAATCTTGCAAACGTTTACTTGCGCTCTGACCTTAGGAGAATCAGGCACACCCCGTCAAGCAGAAGCTCTGGAAGGCGTGCCCAAAAAGACTCGTTTTTGAGCTATGGGATTCCGCGGGTCGCCCCCGGGCATCGATTGGCTCTGGGATCAGTACGGCTAAGGAGCGGGTGAAGGTGTGGCAGCGCTGGCCCAGATTGCCCGGACGGCCTTGCCGAAGGCTCTGTATTCCTTGATTCCCGTCGAGGAGAGCTCGATCACCACCCAGCGATCGTCGAGGATCTTGGTTTTGGAGCGGTACGCGACCTGCCAGCGTTCGAACTCCGGCCCCGTGTTCGAACGCAGGTAACGCCACATCTCTCCGGCGACCGTCCCGTCGGAGGCGCTGGCGACCAGCACCGGCTCGTGATCAGGCATTCCGTGCTGCACCGCATGTGCTGACATGGCTCCTCCACGGATCATTCGGGTGATTTCAAGCTCGGCTTCCAGCAGCGTGCGGGCGATCACATTAGCCTGAACGTCTTGCCCGACGTAGGCGCGGCAAAAGTAACCGACCTGTTCCATAGATCACCTTTGCTAAACTACGCGATCTGGCCTTTCCCAGTAAAAGAAAGAAAGAAACGCAGAGGTTACGTTTGGTCAGGGCCCTCATGCGGGCCGGTGATTCTATTGCTGTTGCTGTTGCATTTGCTGAAGGTGCAGCAACTGAGCGGGGGCCGGCGGAGGTTCCTGGGCTCGCTCCACCAGGATGGACCAGTCTTCCGGGACCGGCATATCGCGGTCAAGGGGCGGCAAATCAACGTATTTCGACACTTTGACTGCCACGTAAAGCTCGCTTTCCTTGCTGCCGCGGTAGATGCCGCGGGTCGGCGGCACATCCGCGTAATCCCTTCCCAGCGCGGTGCGTATATATCTGTTGTGCGCCAGCAGATTATTGGTCGGATCAAAACCTACCCAGCCCACCTGGGGCAAAAAGGCCTCTACCCAGGCATGCGTGGCGTCTGCCGTGGAACGGTCGGTATTCTCCTCGCCATGATAGAGGTAGCCGCTCACGTAGCGGCAGGGAATGCCCACATGCCGCACCAGCGCAATCATCGTATGGGCAAAGTCCTGGCATACGCCCTTGCGGGATTCGAGCGCCTCGTCGATCGCAGAGTTGACGTGCGTGCTGCGCGGATCGTAGTCGAACCAGTGATAAAGCGAGGCGTTCAACTGCCGCAATAGCACCAAGGGGTCGTCACGACGGCGCACATCCAATAGTTTCGCCAGATCGAGCAGGGCGGGTGACGGCTTGGCGAATTCGCTCGGCAGCAGCATCTCCGAGAAGTCTCCCAGGGCTACCAGTGCGTCGAGTTCGTTCCAGGCGCCCGGGCGGAGCAATTGCGGAATCTCGGGCAGTGGCTGCTGCTCCACCAGTGCTTCGGCCACCATCACCAGTTGTGAATGCTCTCCAGGGATATCGAAGTGATGGACGTTGTTGCCCAGGTGATCGCGATAGGAGAAAACCCGGCAACGTGGGCTTACCGATAAAGAGAACGAGAGGCAGCGTTGATTGTTATCGCTGCGCGGGTGCATGCGCGCTTCCATGAGGCTTTCGCTCACCTGGTCCGGGTAGAGGAACTTGGTCAAGTGCCGTATCAGATAAAAATCCATCGCCTGTCGAACTCCCTGTGTCCAAGAAACTCATTACATCGCGAGAGCAGCTTCCACCGAATATTGAATATAAAAACGGTAAATCAGGTCGTGCGTCTTCCGGCACTGTTGCAGGATGTTATGCAGGTACGCCCCGGCGTCCTGGGCGAGAATGTCGGAAACTTCGACAAAGCTTAGCGAGGCCTGCAGTTTGCCGGAGACCCTGGTCAGGTCATCCACCGGCTGCCTTCCGCTCGACTTTTGCACGGCCACCAGCGCCTGGCGCACGCAATCGATCGAATACCTGAGCGAATGCGGAAACTCAGGGTTCAAGAGCAGGAATTCGAGGATCCATTCCGCCGTCAGATCCGCGGTATAGACCTTGCAATACGCTTCGAAGGCCGTGCAACAGCGCAGCAAGCCTACCCATTCCTGATAATGGCGTCCCTCTGCTGCGATCTCCGGCGTGCTGAGAAGCTCCGGCTGATAGAGGTCGAGTAGAGTGGCCGTGGCGGCGGCCCGCTCCAGGTAGCGGCCCATTTGGATAAACTGCCACTCCTCGCCGTGACTCATGGTGGTATCGGTGACACCCTGGAAAAGGTGGACTCCGTCGATCACCGCAGGAAGAAAATCGGCCAGTCGCGTATTCAATCCGTACTCTGAGTGTGGCTGGATCACCCAGTGGTACATGCGGTTCAACTGCTGCCACTGCTCGGAGCTGATCTCGTCGCGCACCTGGCGGGCGTTCTCCCGTGCTTCAATCAGGCAGGAAGTCACCGAGGCGGGAACCTCTGCGTCGAAGGTCAGCGAATGAACCATCTGGTAATAGTCGTTTTCCCAGCTCACTCCCTGGGGATTTCCCAGTGCGGCCAACACCCGCTTCCATCTTCCCTCGGCGCTGGTGCTGGACTTGTCCAGCATGAGACCCATGTTCACGTCGAGCAGGCGCACCGTGTGCTCGGCGCGCTCGAGATAGCGGCTCATCCAATAGAGACTGTCTGCAACCCGAGAAAGCATATGCCCTCAGTCGTTCAAGACCCAGGTATCTTTACTGCCCCCGCCCTGCGACGAGTTCACCACCAGCGAGCCCCTCCGCAGTGCAACCCGCGTCAGTCCACCCGGAACAATGCGCACTTTATCGCCATACAAGATATAAGGCCGCAGGTCCACATGCCGCGGTTCGATGCCGTTCTCCGTCAAACACCCGGCGCGGGAAAAATCGAGCGTAGGCTGCGCAATGTAATTGCGCGGATTGGCTTCGATCATGCGCTTGAACTCCTCGCGTTGCTCAGCGCTGCTATGGGGTCCTATCAGCATCCCATAACCGCCCGACTCGCCCACCGCTTTCACCACCAGCTTGTCCAGGTTCTCCGTAACATACTTGCGCTGTTTGGGGTCGGTCATGAGATAGGTTTCGACGTTATTCAGGATCGGTTCTTCCCCCAGGTAGTAGCGGATGATCGCCGGCACGTAGGCGTAGACCGCCTTGTCGTCGGCGATGCCGGTGCCAAAAGCATTAGCCAAAGTTACATTGCCGGCCCGGTAGGCATTGAACAGGCCGGCGACTCCGAGGATAGAGTCGGAACGGAACGCCAGCGGATCAATAAAGTCGTCGTCCACCCGGCGGTAGATGACATCCACCCTCTTCAGCCCGGCGGTGGTTCGCATGTAAACCACGTTGTCGTGGATGACCAGGTCGCGTCCTTCGACCAGCTCGATACCCATCTGGCGGGCCAGGTAGGTGTGCTCAAAATAGGCTGAGTTGTAAACGCCCGGGGTCAGCAACACGATGGAGGGATCGTGACGCCCCTCCGGGGCCAGCGAGCGCAGCGTGCTCAGCAGCAGCTGAGTGTAGTGCTCGATGGGCTGCACCCCGTAATCGCGAAACAGCTGGGGAAACGTCCGCTTCATCACCCGGCGGCTGGTCAGCATGTAGGAGACGCCGCTCGGCACCCGCAAATTATCTTCCAGCACCACGAATTCACCGCTGCTCAGGCGAAGAAGATCTGTGCCCGTCACGGTGATATATACATTCCGGGGAACCTGCAGGCCGCGCATCTCTCTGCGAAACTGGCGGCAGCTGTAGACGATCTCGCGCGGCACATGGCCGTCGTTGAGAATCTTGCCTTCGTTATAAACATCGTGCAGAAAGAGATTGAGAGCGGTGATGCGCTGGATAAGTCCCTTCTCGATGTGTTGCCATTCCGCTCCGGTAATGATGCGCGGCAGCAAGTCATAGGGGAAAATTCTTTCTGTTCCTTCTCCGTGCCCATACACGTTGAAGGTGATGCCCTGGGTGAGGAACGACAGGTCAACGGAGCGCTTGCGGCGTGCAATCTCGTCCGGCGGAAGGTTGAGAAATTTCTCTAATGCCTCTGCGTAATGCGGTCTTACCAGCCCGTCCTCAGAGAACATCTCGTCGTACGTGTTGTCCAGGACATAGTCCTTCAGGAGCGGATTAGCAAACGTGCTGGGGCGGGCTAGTTCCATTTGGCCATCCTGGCTCACGGCTTGAATCCTGACGCGGCTTCGGTCGCCACCTCGTCGCTGATCACATTGAAGTGGGTGAGGTTGGCGATCCCGAACGAGGTGGTGATCGCCACATCGGAGGCATCTCGGCCCACGGCCATCAATACCCGGCCAATGCGCGGATGATTATGCCGCGCATCTACCGTCCACCAGCGGTTGGCCAGGTAGACCTCGAACCAGGCGCTGAAATCCATGGGAGTAAAGGTGGGCGGTATACCAATATCCCCCAGGTATCCGGTCACATAGCGCGCCGGTATGTTGAGGGCGCGGCAAAAGGTCACCGCCAGGTGTTGAAAGTCCCGGCATACTCCAACCCGCTCGGTAAAGACGTCGAGCGCGGTCTTGGTGGAGCGGGCATGCTGATAGCCAAAAGCCACCTTGGAATAAACCCAACTGCAGACAGCGCGGACCCGGCCCCAGCCCGGAGCCATGTCGCCAAACAACTCCACCGCTACGTTGGAGAGTCGATCGACCTCGCAGTAGCGGCTGTTGAGCAGATAGATCAGGGTTTCGTTGGGCAAATCCGCCACGGGATGCTCGCCCGTATCCAGTGGCGGAGAAGGGTCTTCCAGGCCGGAGTCTTCGATCAGGGTCGAACCGGTCAGTTGAATATGTCCCGCGGGTGCTACAAACCTGGAGCAGCGATTGCCAAAGGTGTCGATATAGCTGGTAAGAGGCACGCCCGGATCCAGCCGCAGCTCGTCAGGCTCGAGCAGGTCCGGCTCCCGCGAAGGATGCACATGGAGCATCGCGACGATCGTAACCGGGGCCGGAATGTTGAAACCGATGTCATAACCTAAGCGAATAAGCATTGCACTCCCTCGATCGAGCCCTGAAGAGCGAATCGCCCAGGGTCTCCCCCGGGCAAGTTCGACAGGAACGACAAGGTCCTTGTCGCAAAAATTATGATGCGAAAGCAAAGGCAGGGTAGCCTTAAATAAGGAACTGTGCGCCGAACAGGCTTTTTCCTCAAGAAAAAGCCTACATAACCGCCCCCTGGAGCCTCCCCGTGACCCTGCCTTTGCTCAAAAAACTATCAGACAAGCAGGATCGGTTCCCACCTCTTTCTATCGTTATACCGCGTTCCCGGAAAATGCTCTAGCATTCAAGCTGGAGAGTATGAATGACCTATTGTTTGGGCATCATGACCCGTGAAGGATTGGTTATGGCGTCCGATTCCCGGGCCAACGCCGGCTTCGACCAGGTGAACGTCTGCCAAAAGATGCATACATTTCTCCAATCCGGAGAACGTGCTTTCGTCATCCTGACCAGCGGGAACCTGTCTTTGACGCAGTCGGTCATCACCCTTTTGCGCAACGATTTCGAGTCTGGAGAGGGTCTGGCGAAGGCCGAATCCATGTATGCGGCAGCCCGCATCGTAGGGGACTGCGTTCGCCGCGTGTCGGATATGGATCGCGCCGCGCTGGAGAAGGACGACTTCAAGTTCAACATCCATCTTCTGTTAGGCGGTCAGGTCAAAGGAGAGAAGCCGGACCTCTTCCTCATATATCCGCAGGGAAATCCCTTGAGCGCGACGGAGGATTCGCCCTATCTGCAAATCGGTGAGGTGAAATACGGCCGGCCGATCCTTGACCGGGGCATCGAGTTCGGTTCCACCAGCCTGGAGGTCGCGGGTACCTACGCCCTGCTATCGCTCGACGCTGCGATGCGCTCCAACGTCACTGTTGGGCCCCCGCTCGAAGTACTGCTGTATCAGAACGATAAGCTGGAGTTTGACCGCTACCGGCGCTTTAAAGCCGACGACCCCGAACTGGACCTGATGCATGCCTGCTGGGAGCAGGCATTGCGTCGCGCCGTTGAGGAATTGCCCAACCTTCATTTCAGCGCCCTGAAGCCCAACGCTTCCTAAAGGATGTAACGGGACAAATCCTGGTCCTTAACGATCGAAGCCACCATGGCTCGCACGTACTCCGGATCGATCAATACCACCCGCTCTCGTCCGTCCGTCGTCTCTACGTCGCTTACTGGCAGAGGCACCGTGGCGCCGTTTTCCGCTGCTGAGGCTGCAATCTCGATGAGAGGGCCATCAGCGGAATGGCCTTTCATGATGTCGGGAGCCATAAAGCTGATCTCGTCCAACACCCGCTCCATGATGGTGTGCAGTCGGCGTGCGCCAATGTTTTCCGTGGTCTCGTTCACCCGGAAGGCGAAGCGCGCCATCTCCTCCAACGACTCCTTGGTGAACCTGAGTTTCAGGCCTTCGGTTTCGAGCAGGGCGGTGTACTGCTTGGTCAGCGAAGACTTGGGTTCGGTAAGGATACGGACAAAGTCTTCCACCGTAAGCGACTGCAGCTCCACGCGGATAGGAAAGCGGCCCTGTAGTTCGGGAATCAGGTCGCTCGGCTTGGAAACGTGAAACGCGCCCGCCGCGATAAAGAGAATGTGATCCGTGCGCACCATGCCGTACCTGGTATTGACGGTGGTCCCTTCGACGATGGGGAGAATGTCTCTCTGCACCCCCTCCCTCGATACATCCGGACCGTGACCGCCCTCCCGGCCGGCGATCTTGTCGATCTCATCCAGGAAGATAATGCCCGAGTTCTCCACCCGCTCCACTGCCAGCCGGGTTACCTGGTCCATATCAACCAGCCGCGTCTCTTCCTCCTGCACCAGGTATTCGAAGGCCTCGCCGACCTTCATCTTGCGCTTCTTGGTGCGCTGGCCGAAGAGGTTGGGTAGCACATCCTTGAGGTTGATATCCATCTCCTCGACGCCCTGGTTGGAGATGATCTCAAACGATGGTGTGCTGCGTTCGCGCACATCGATCTCTACCGTGCGCTCATCGAGCTTGCTCTCACGAAACTGCTGCCGCAGCTTCTCCCGGGTGCGGTTGTGGCTTTCCTGGCTTGCCGGAGGGAAGTTGGTGCCGTCAACTACGACCGGGCCTGGGGCGGAATGGGTACCACCACCACCCGATGAGCTGGCGGGAGCGGGGGAGGGAGGCAGCAGCAGGTCCAGCAAGCGCTCTTCGGCGTTGAGTTCCGCTCTGTCTTCCACCTCCTCCAGCTTTTCCTCGCGCACCATGTCCACGGCGATTTCAACCAGGTCGCGAATCATCGATTCCACGTCACGCCCGACGTAACCGACCTCGGTGAATTTGGAGGCTTCCACTTTCATGAAGGGCGAGTTCGTGAGCTTGGCCAGGCGGCGGGCGATCTCCGTCTTGCCCACGCCGGTGGGCCCGATCATGATGATGTTCTTGGGCATGATCTCTTCGGCGATATCGGGCGGCAGCTTCTGCCGGCGCATACGGTTTCTCAGCGCGATGGCCACAGCCCGCTTGGCAGCGCGTTGGCCTACGACATGCTTGTCCAACTCGGCCACGATCTCCCGTGGGGTAAGGTCTTCGAGCGAGAGTTCCAGCTCTTCCGCGGTTCCCGGTAAAAAAATAGCCATTTGCCTTCTCCTCTTGGGCGGCAGCTTAGAGCAAAGAAAGCTTAGCCGTGCAGTTCCTCAATCGTGATTTGATCGTTGGTGTAAATGCAGATCTGGCCCGCGATTCGCAAAGACTTCTCCGCAATGGCGCGCGCCGGCAAGTCGGAGTTCTCGATCAGGGCCCGGGCCGCTGCCAGGGCAAAACTGCCACCGCTGCCAATGGCCGCAATTCCTTCGTCGGGCTCGATCACATCGCCTGAGCCGCTGATGAGAAAGGTCTGCTGCAGGTCGGCAACGACCAGCAGGGCCTCCAGGTTGCGCAGCATCTTATCCGTGCGCCAGTCCTTGGCCAGTTCCACGGCCGAGCGCCCCAGGTTGCCGGCATATTGCTCCAGCTTGGCCTCGAAGCGGCTAAAGAGCGAGAATGCATCCGCCGTCGAACCGGCAAACCCAGCTAGAATCTTATCCTGATAAAGCCTGCGGATCTTGCGCGCGGTATGTTTGATCACGCTGTCACCGAGGGTGACCTGGCCATCGGCCGCCATGACCACATTCGAGTTTCGGCGAACGCACAGAACGGTCGTGGAGCGAATGCGCCGGAGTTCGGAGCGGGAATTTGCGGGAGAGGCGGCTCGCGGAACGGCGATCGCCGTCGAGCTTCGGACAACCGACGAACGAATGGACATCTCTTCCCAGTATAGCGCAGGCAGGCCGGCACGCTTCGCGAGGCTCCGCGCGCGGAGGTAATGTTGCCGAATGCGGTCCAGCCTCCGCACCGCCTCTCCCAGGAGCCGCTGGCTGCGATATCCTGCATCGTGTACCCCAATTTGAGCTGGAGCTTTCATGAATAGCTTCCCGTTGCGCGACTCCCAGCTCTTCGGCACTTTTGCCGCGCTCGGAGTCTGCCTCGGTGGCGTGGCCGCGTATGCGCTTCTACGCCGCCGCGTCAGCCCCGACGAGGAGGAGCGCAAGCGCCGGGATCTGCTGGTCCAGCAGGGTCGCATCATCGATGCTACTGTCATCGACATCTCCGACCTCAATGCCGAAGAGAGCGGACGGCCCAACGGTCTGCAGCTGATTCTTTACAAATATGAGGCGGCAGGGGTGGTCTACGAGTGCTCCCAGGACGTGACCATGCTGCGCCACATTGTCAACATTTACGACTGCCGGCTGGGCTTTCCCGCATCTGTCCGCTACGATCCCCACAACCCTGGCAACTCCCTGATTGTGGCTGAAGGCTGGAGCGGCTTGCGCGATACGGCCAACTCCGTCCCGGTTCACCGCTCCAAAGACGCGGCTCCCTCGCTACGATAGCCGCCGCTTTCCCGTCCGCTGCCGCTCCCGTACACTATGGGTATGCACGTTCATGGCGCGGCGTCGGAGAAGACGCAACGGATTTTGCGCATCTCGCTGCTGGCCACGCTGGCCTATGTGGCCCTTACCTTCTTCGCCGGAGTGCATGCCCACTCGCTGGCCCTGATCTCCGAGGCCGGTCATAACGTCTCTGACTTTCTCGCCTTGTTGCTGTCGTTTGTCGCCGTCTACTTCCAGACGCGGCCGCCTACGGATCAAAAGACCTTTGGTTACCAGCGCGCCGGCGTCCTGGCAGCCTTTCTCAACGCCCTGACCCTGGTGTTGATCGCCGTGTGGATTGCCATTGCTGCCATCCATCGGCTGAGTGAGCCGGTCCAAGTGCAACCCAAGCTGATGATGATCGTCGCTGCAGCCGGCGTTCTGATGAACGGCGTCATCGCCGCCCTGCTTTGGACCACCTCGCGTGACGTCAATATCCGCAGCACCTTCATTCACATGCTGGGCGACACGCTCTCGACCGCTGCGGTCATAGTCGGCGGCGCAGCTATCCTCTTCACCGGCCACAACTGGATCGATCCGGTTCTCTCTATCTTGATTGCTGCATTGATTCTGTGGAGTTCACTCTCCATCGTGCGCGAGACGCTCAACATCCTGCTCGAGGGTACGCCGCGGGGTTGCTCGCTGGCGGAGATAAGGGTTTCCCTTCAGGCCATCGATGGGGTCGAAGATGTGCACGACCTGCACGTGTGGAGTCTCGGGTCCCAGACCCACGCCTGTGCCACCCACATCATCATCGCTGACATCCCGCCGTCAGAGAGTGCTCGCATACTCGAGCAGGTAAACGGGATACTGCGGCAAAAATTCCGGATCTACCACTCCACGATTCAATTCGAATGTGTCGATTGTGAAGTCGCCCATGGTTGCGCCCCGCCCGCCGAGGTTGACGAGCACGACCACTCCGGTCACGCTCACTCCCACGCTCACTCACACTAACGTAGATTGAGCTGGCTCACACCTCGGAGGGTAGTTGCGGGTTAACGAGTCTAAATCGAAGAAGTCTCAGGCGTGCCCTTAGAATCCTCATTCTGCACGGGTTTGTCTGGCTGCGACTCATAGATCTCGGCTACCCGCTCCAGGGTGTCGATCTCGCTTACCAGCTTGTCGTCGCGAATGCGCAGAATGCGCGGGAAGCGCAAGGCATAGCCGCTGTCGTGCCGATCCGACCGCGTTACGTTGTTAAAAGCGACTTCCAAGACCACCAGCGGTTCGACCGCCCGGACGCCTCCAAAATCCTCCAGGGTGTGCTCCAGAAAAAACTGGGTTAGCTTGGCAATCTCGGCATCGGTGACGCCGGAATAGGCCTTGCCGACGTTGCGTAGCACGTCACCGTCGCGGACCGCGAAGGTGTAGTCGCTGAGCCATCCGGCCCGCTTGCCATGGCCATACTCCGCAGCCGTTACCACGACATCGAGCGTGGCCAGCTCGCGCTTCAGCTTGAGCCAGGCCAGACCGCGCCGTCCGGGCTGATACGTACTATGCCGCGCCTTGAGCATGACGCCCTCATTGCCACGGGCCCGTGCATCCACATAGGCCTGCTCTAGTTGGGCCACGCTTTGCAGTTGGACGGCGGGCGCGAGCACCAGCCGGGCGAAGCTGTCCTCTGGCGCCGCAGGCTCAAAGAGCAACTCTGTTTGCTGCCCGTGGGCGGCCAGGCGGCTGCTCACCCTGGTTCTGGGTTGCTCTCGCCCCACCAGCTCTTCGAGCGCGCGCCGGCGTTGGTCCAAGGGCTTGTCCATCCATGGTTCACCATGGGCGTAAAGCAGATCGAAAGCCATAAACACCACTGGAGTGGTCTCGCGCATCTCTCGCGTGACCCGCTTGCGTCCCAGCCGGGCTTGCAAAGACGCGAATGGCAGCGCCCGGTCGCGGCTCCAGGCGAGGATCTCGCCGTCCAGCACCAGCGGTTCATGAAAGTCGGCAAAGGCCTCGACGATTTCCGGAAAACTGGCCGTCATATCCTCCCGTGAGCGCGAATAAAGCGCAACCCGTCCCGGATGGTCCGGCGAGCCACAGTGAACTTGTGCCCGGATGCCGTCGTACTTATCTTCCAGTTGGGCTTCTTTGATGAGCGGTCCCTCCAGGTGGACCTCGCTCGAAGCAGACTTGGCCTCCTCGGCTACCTCAAGCGTGAAGCGCTGCAAGGCCTCCTCAACCGTCTCGACCGGGCTAGCCAGCATGAAGCCGAGGGGATGAAAGAGCTTCATCCGCGCGTCGCCGAGCCGGCCGGTGGCAGCCAGCTCCAGTACCTCAGGGAGATTGCCGTTCAGCATCCTGGCCCGTCGCACGTCGCCGATGGGGGCCACGTAAGCGGCGGCAATCGCCTCTTCTACCAGGCTGACCTGGATGCCGGTGCGCATATCTCCCAGAATGATCTTGATTAGGTACTTGGCCTCGAGCGGCGTCGCCCTCTCGAGCAGGTCCAGGGTGAGTTGTTGCTTCCTGGCCGGCTTGGCGGCATCGGCGATCGCGGCAAAGGCTTCAGCCACTTCAAGCAGCGAAAGGGTCGACGCCGCAGCTCCCCGTCCCTGCAGAAGATCTTGGGCGGCGCCGCCCAGGTCGCCATGGCGTAGGTAGGCGGCATGCATGGCGGGCTGGCTTGCCCCGGAGAGCTGGGCCAAAACGCGGCTGAGCGCCGCCCCGCCCACTTTCAGTTCGCGCCCATCCGTCTCCGGAAAGGGCGCTCCGGCCAGGTAGGTCGCCGCCAGCCCGGCCTCCGGCACGGGGAGCGTATGCAGATATTTGGCCATGAGGGCGCGCTTTTCCAGCTTGCTGCCGGTCTCGGTCAGCCGGTCGCACAGCTCTGCGAATTGGGCAAATAGGGCATGCATGCTCAGGTTCCCATTGAGATGCAGGGGCGGTCAAACCTGATAAAATGGGACAAATGGTTCACCGCGTCGCCAACACGGTTCCCGTCCGGCACGCCCTTTCCTAGCGGCGCTCCCCGCCAATTGCGTCCCTTTTGTTTCGTCCCAAAATACAAAAGTTGACCTCGCCCCCGGGGGCGCGGAAAGGAACCTTACCATGTTGGATCGTCTGGAACAGATCGAAACCCGTTATGAAGACCTTGGCCGCCAGCTCGCTGATCCGCAGCTGGTGACCGACCAGCAAAAATACCACAAGACCGCGAAGGCTCATCGCGACCTGGAAGCGGTGGTGGGAAAATATCGCGAGCTCAAGCAGGCGCTTGAGGGAATTACCGACGCCACCAGCATGTTGAACGAGAGCGACCCCGAGCTGGCAGCCATGGCGCAAGAGGAGCTGACACGGCTGGAGAGCCGTTCCGCTGTCCTGGAAGAAGAGATCAAGGTCATGCTGCTGCCCAAGGATCCCAATGACGAGAAGAACGTCATCCTGGAGATCCGCGCCGGCACCGGTGGCGACGAAGCCTCGCTCTTTGTGGCCGAGGTGTTCCGCATGTACTCCCGTTTCGCTGAGCAGCACCGCTGGAAAGTAGAGGTTCTTTCCCAGTCCGAGTCCGGGGTAGGCGGCCTCAAGGAAGTGATCGCCATCATTGAGGGCAAGCGGGTGTACTCGCAGATGAAATACGAAAGCGGAGTGCACCGGGTGCAGCGCGTGCCCGCCACCGAAACCCAGGGACGGGTCCACACTTCGGCCATCACGGTCGCGGTTTTGCCCGAGGCTGAAGAGGTCGACGTCAAGATCGAGGCCAAGGATATTCGCATCGACACCTTCTGCTCCTCCGGACCCGGAGGGCAATCGGTCAACACCACGTATTCCGCCGTGCGCATCACCCACCTGCCCACCAACACAGTGGTGAGCTGCCAGGATGAGAAATCGCAGATCAAGAATCGCGAGAAAGCCATGCGCGTCTTGCGCGCGCGGCTCTATGAAGTGGAGATGGAAAAGCAGCAGGAGGCGCTGGCCAAAGAGCGCAGGCAGCAGGTGGGCAGCGGCGATCGCAGCGAGAAGATCCGCACCTACAATTTCCCTCAGAACCGGCTCACCGATCATCGCATTGGTCTAACCAACCACCAGCTCGCGGAAGTCATGGAAGGCAGGTTGCAGCCGACCATCGACGCCCTGACTGCGCACTACCAGGCCGAGCGCCTCAAGGCTGAAACAGCCACTGTGGCATAAAGTGCCGGTCAGCGCCGGCGAGGCTCTGCAAGCGGCTCGCGCCCGCCTGGCCGCTACTTCAAGCAATCCGCGCCGAGACGCCGAAGTGCTGCTCACCTATCTGTTGGGATGGGACCAGGCGATCCTGCTGACCCATCCGGAGCGTCTCCTCTCCCCAGCCGAATCCGATCGGTGGGAAAGCCTTCTCAAGCGTCGACTAGCCTATGAGCCCATGCAGTACATCACGGGCTCGCAGGAGTTTTTTGGCTTGCTCTTTGAGGTGACCCCCGATGTCCTCATCCCGCGCCCGGAAACCGAGCACCTGGTGGAAGCCGTGTTGGAGCACGTCGGCGGTGAGGCCGTGCGCATTCTGGACGTGGGCACCGGCTCGGGCGCAATTGCAGTGGTGCTAGCGCATGCCCGGCCAAGATCGCACGTGACTGCGGTGGAGCTTTCTCCTGCGGCGCTCGAAGTGGCGCGCCGCAATGCCGAGCGGCATGGAGTTCTCGCGCAGGTGACGTTCCTGCAATCCGACCTGCTGGCGGCCGTCGAAGGCGCGGAGTTTGACCTGGTCGTATCGAATCCTCCCTACATCGCTGAAGCGGAGGTTCTGGAGCCCCAGGTATCGAACTATGAGCCGCACTCCGCGCTCTACGCCGGGCCTACGGGTCTCGAGGTCTATGAGCGCCTGATCCCGCAAGCCCGCAAGGTGCTCAAGCCGCGGGGCCGGCTGCTGCTCGAGATTGGTTATGGGCAGCAGCCGGCAGTGGAAGCGCTGCTAGGCGGCTGGGGATCCGTCAAGGTCATTCACGACCTGCAGGGAATCCCCCGCGTGGTGCAGGCAATCAAGGGGATTGGTTGATAATAAGGGGACACGAGGGATTCATGGGAACGATAACGGAACTTCCGAAAACATCTTTGACCTTTGAACAGAAACTGGATCGCCTGGCACAGGTGGCCATCAACGCCGGTTTAGGACTTCAGCGTGGCCAGGAACTGGTCATGACGGCGTCACTCGATGCCCTACCGCTGGCCCGCTTGATCACCGAGCAGGCCTACAAGGCCGGAGCTTCGCTCGTGACCACTCTGTTCACTGATGAGCAGTCGACGCTGCTGCGTTATCGCTTCGCCGAAGAAGGGGGCTTCGATACCGCCGCGGGATGGCTCTTCGAGGGAATGGCGGCGGCGTTTCGCAGTGGCGCCGCACGGCTTGCGATTGCCGGCGGAAACCCATCCCTGCTGTCGAAGGAAGATCCGGAGAAGGTTGGCCGGGCCAACCGCGCCGTATCCAAAGCCTATCGTCCTGCCATCGAACTCATCACCCGCCACGACATCAATTGGACCATCGTTGCCTGCGCCACGCCGGCATGGGCGGCAGCGGTATTTCCCGATCTTTCCCCCGATCAGGCGATGTCCAGGCTGTGGGATGCGATCTTTGCCGCGTCCCGTGTGGACGCAGACGATCCCATCGCACGTTGGAAACAACATGACGCCGGGCTGCATCGGCGCGCGGACCTGCTCAACGAGAAGCGTTATGCTACGCTCCATTTCCGCGGCCCGGGGACGGATCTGCGCGTGGGACTGGCGGACGATCACCAGTGGATGGGCGGAGGAACGGAGGCCGGCACCGGCGCCTATTGCATCCCGAATATGCCCACGGAGGAGGTCTTTACCACTCCGCACAAGGACCGCGTAGAAGGCACAGTCACCAGCACCAAGCCACTCTCTCATCAGGGCACACTGATAGAGAAGATTGAAGTGCGCTTTGAAGGCGGCCGCGTCGTTGACTGCAAGGCGTCGAAGGGGCAGGAAGTATTGCAGCGAATGATCGATACGGACGATGGAGCGCGGCGCCTGGGTGAGGTGGCGTTGGTGCCGCACTCCTCACCCATTGCCAATAGTGGGTTGCTTTTCTTGAACACGCTCTTTGATGAGAACGCGGCCAGCCACATTGCCCTGGGGCAGGCCTACAGCACCTGCATAAAGAATGGGGACCAGCTCTCGCCCGAAGAACTTGCCGCCAAGGGCGCCAACGAAAGCTTGATTCACGTGGATTGGATGATCGGCTCCAGCGAGATGGATTTGGACGGAATCACTGCCACGGGCAGCGTGGAACCACTGATGCGCAAAGGCGAGTGGGTCTGAGAGAGGAAACCGCAGATCTCTCCGCTGTTGGGTAGGTCCGGGCTGTACAGGCTGCGGAAAAAACTCGCTGTTAGGTAGGTCCGGGCTTTAGCCCGGACACTCATCCTCAAACCTTTTGGCCTTCAGGCCCTGAGGTACGATTTTTTTTGATGCATCTGCAGGAATTCCAGGGAAACCGTACCTCAGGGCCTAAAGGCAAGAAACTTCCCCGATTGATGTCTGGGCTAAACAGGCTGGGGAAAAACTCATGTTTTGTATCAGGGCACGACTTTAGTCGGGCCTTAAAAAGCCACAGCATGAGGGCTTTAGCCCCTGAGGTATTGCTTTCCTGTCCGGTGCAGACTTTTTCCGCA
>Ga0302326_10014045_pt1 | contig 16972 bp, 11 predicted proteins | sample Palsa_T0_3_FD_202264 | JGI IMG/M metagenome (GOLD analysis project Ga0302326, IMG submission 202264) | Peat permafrost microbial communities from Stordalen Mire near Abisko, Sweden - Palsa_T0_3 | ecosystem: Environmental > Terrestrial > Soil > Palsa > Peat permafrost | place: Sweden: Abisko...
TCCGTTGTTTGTATCACGCCCTGGAACGCCGTACTGCGTGTGCCCGAACGATGTCGTATAGGGAAAGGCGTCCCCGAAAGCCACCTGAACCCCCGTATTCCAGACCCAGAGATTGGGGTTTGTGGTCAGGTCGTAGACGCTGGGCGTCTCGGTCTCGAAATCGCTGATATAGTTCACATGGGCGAAGCGGAACGTCACCCCGGCGACGACTTCGTTCTTGATCGTCATGCCCGCGAACGAGACGTCGAACTTGGCCTGCACGTCGGCGCGGTTCTCGAACGACCAGGAGCCGAGGGAAGCGTCTGCGTAGTAGTAGGGCTCCCGGTTGTCGCTGTCCTGAAATGCAAAGAACGCATTGTCCTCAAACGTCACGTTATCGTTGAGCCGATAGGTCTGAATGAGTTGGCTGTTGGCGGTCAGGGCGCTGGACCACACCCCCGGCGTCTGGTCGATGGTGATGCGGGTGTTGAGCGGCACGCTGTTGGTCAGGGTGAATTCGGTGAGGATCGGCGCCAGGGGCGAGAACGGGTTGCCCGGCGATCCGATCTGTAGCGGCGACGGTAATCCGAAAAAGGATGAATAGACCTCTCCGGTCGGCTGGCCCTGCAGATACTGATCGTTGTCGATGAGGTCTTGGTTCACCCTGTTGACGCCGACGTTTTCCGTATATTGTTGCGAATTGACCTCGGCGTTGAAGTCGAGTTGGTATTGGCTGTTCGGCGCCCAGCGCAGGGCGACATAGACCGCCTGCTTGTCGTGGAAATGGTCGTAGAAATAGCTGCCGCTGTCCTCGCCGGAATAGCTGATCCTCAGGCCCAGTTCGCCTGGAATGAGCGGGCCGCCCACATCCACCGTCCAGCGCCGGTTGCTGATCGTGTCGAAGGTCGCGTCGGCGGTGGCCGAGAAGTGGGAGAGGCTGGGACGCTTGGTGAGAAAATCCACTTCGCCGCCCACGCCTGGCCCCGGTCCGTCGATGACGCTGGCGGGGCCCTTGGTGATCGCCAGATTGTCGAAGCTGTCAAAGTTGGGCGGGGCGCCGTAGCCGTTTTCCGTAAAGCTGGAGCGCATGCCATTGTAGAAGACGTCGGCATACTGGCCACGTATGCGCGGGATGTTGGGCGTTCCGAACGAGGAGTCGGTATAGCTGCTGGCGGTCAGATAGGAGAAAGCTCGGGGATCCTGGATGTTGAGGGCTTGAAGTTGAGCCGTCGACAGCAGGGTGGTGTTGCGCGGGGTGTCCATGACGCTGAGGTCGAGGCCATAGACCGAATTGGTGGACAGACGCGTCGGCAGCACGGTGTCCTTGAAGGCGATGCCGTTGACGACCACCTCGGAGACTTCGGCGGCGGCGCTCGGGCCCTCCCCCGCCACGGCGGCGGTTTTCGTGGCGGTCGCCCCGGCCGCGTCGGCGTCGGCAGCCAGGGCGGGAAGCGCGGCCCCGAAGGTCAAGGCCAGGCCGGAAACGGCCAGGGCGAGGCGCGTCCGTGTCACGGACGACCGGCGGCGCGCGATGCGCGGGGTCCGCGCGGCGCCGCCGTTCGACATGTGATGATCGCTCAAAGAAATCCCCTTGGAATGGCTGACGGCTTCGCCGTTCGCTTGTGCGCGCAGGCGCGATTCTAGACCGCGTCAATGTGGCGGGCGCCACAAGACTAGGCGCCTCATCAAGAATACGTCGCCGGCGCCGCGCGTTTAGGCGCCCTTTGAGCGGCAAAGCACCGGGCTGGAGCCCGCGAATAGGCTAGGGGACCTTCGCGCCGCCCTTGATCCACGCGCCCAGGCGCGCCCGTTCAGCGTCGGTCATGCCGGTTTCATTGCCCAGAGGCATCGTCTTGGTCGCCACCGCCATGTCGTAGATTCGCGGGGCGTAGCTGGCGATGTGCGCGGGCGTATCGAACACCAGGCCGGCGGGCGGCGCGGTGAACCCGGCGTGGGTGGGCGCCGCCGCGTGGCACATCGCGCAGTGGCGCTGGAGGATCGCGTCGGCCGCCGCGAAATCGGCGACCCCCACGCCAGCCGCGCTCGCCCGAGGCCGAACAACCGTGGCGATGCCGGCCGCGGCAAGGAACAGGGCCGCGCCGAGCGCCAGATAGCCGGGCCGGACCTGGCCGACGTGGCGAAGATTGAAGAAGTGACGAATCGACACACCGGCGGCCGAGATCAGCGCCAGGAGCAGCCAGTTGAGCGGGTGGCCGATGACCATCGGCGCGTGGCCGCTGATCATGATGAACACCACCGGCAGGGTCATGTAGTTGTTGTGGACAGAGCGCTGCTTGCCCATCGCCCCCAGGCGGGGGTCGACCGGCGCGCCGGCCCGCATGGCGGCGACGATCCGCTCCTGGTTGGGGATGATCACCAGGAAGACATTGGCCACCATCGCCGTGCCGATGATCGCGCCGACGTGGATGAACGCGCCTCGATCGCTGAAGAGGCGCGTCAGGGCCCAGGCCCCGGCGGTGAGAACGCAAAACCACGCCACGCCGAACAGTCGCGGTCGCGCCGCCAGCGGCGAGCGGCAAAGGCCCTCGTAGATGGCGAGGCCCGCGGCGATGAACCCGAGCCCCACGCCGATGGCCTGCGGCTGGGTCATGGCGACCTTGGCGGTGTCGATCAGGTAGATCGGCGCGTCCCAGTAGTAGATCACGCAAAGCAGCGCGAAGCCGCTGAGCCAGGTGGTGTAGGCCTCCCATTTGAACCAATGCAGGTGCTCGGGCAGATGGGCCGGCGCGACCAGATACTTCTGGCTATGATAGAAGCCGCCGCCGTGCACCGCCCACAGCTCGCCTTTCACGCCGTCCCGGGGCGGGTCCGGCGCGGTGAGACTGTTGTCCAGCCAGACGAAATAGAACGAGGCCCCGATCCAGGCGATCCCGGCGATCACGTGCAACCAGCGCAGCGCCAGGTTCAGCCAGGCGGCGAGGTCGAAGGCCATCGTCAGGCCGCCACCGCGTCGCGTAGGCGGAAATCGGCGATCAGCAGTATCTGCTCGATGGCCGCCGCGACTTCCTGGTCCACGTCGTTTCCGAGCCGCCGCGCCATCGCCGCCAGGATCGAGGCCTTGTCGTTGAGACGGGCGCAGATGATGAAGGGAAAGCCGAACCGCGCGCCATAGGCGCCGTTGATGGCCTGGAACCGCTCGAACTCTTCCGGCGTCAGGACCTTCAAGCCGGCGGCCGCCTGCTCGGCGCGCGATTCGGCCGTCAGGTCGCCGGCCACGGCGGCCCTACCGGCCAGTTCCGGATGGGCGCGGATCAGGGCCAGGCGCTCGCCGGGGCCGGCGGCTTCGAGCACGGCGGCGGCGGCCCGCAGAAGGGCCTCGACGTTGCCGAACGGCGCGGCGGCGAAGGCACGCTCGATCACCCACGGCGACTTCTCGAAGGCGAACCCCAGCGCCCGGGTGAAGCCGTCCCGGTCCATGCGGTTGAGGTCGCTCAGGCTCGGGCGGTGTTCGGCGAGGGCCGTGGCGGCGCCGGTCGGCGGATGGACCGCGAGCCAGTGGCGGGCGATGTCGATCCGGCGGGCGATCCACACCCGATCATGGGCGAGCACATGCTCCAGGAACCGCCTCAGGGCGAGGGTCCGCCCGGGCCGGCCCGCCACGCGGCAATGCAGGCCCACCGACATCATCTTCGGGCACGTCTCGCCCTCGCCGTAGAGGGTGTCGAAGGTGTCTCGCAGGTAGCCGAGGAACTGCTCGCCGCTGTTGAAGCCCTGCGGCGCGACGAAGCGCATGTCATTGGCGTCGAGGGTGTAGGGAACGATCAGCTGCGGGCGGCCGTAACGGTCGTCGTAATAGGGTAGGTCATCGGCGTAGGAATCGGCGTCGTAGACGAAGCCGCCCTCCTGGGCGACCAGGCGCGCGGTGTTGGGGCTGGTGCGACCCTGGTACCAGCCGAGCGGTCGCGCGCCCGTCAGGCGCGTGTGAACCTCAATCGCCCGGGCGATGTGTTCGCGTTCGATCGCCTCGGGCAAATGCTGATAGTCGATCCAGCGATAGCCGTGGGAGGCGATCTCCCAGCCGGACGCCAGCATGGCCTCGACGGCGGCCGTGTTGCGCTCCATCGCCTGCGCCACGGCGAACACCGTCAACGGCACATGGAAGGCGTCGAACAGGCGCTTGAGGCGCCAGAAACCGGCTCGCGCGCCGTATTCGTAGAGGCTCTCCATGGCCATGTGGCGCATGCCGGCGACCGGCTGAGCCCCGACCATCTCGGAGAGGAAGTATTCGCTGACCTCGTCGCCGTTCTGAACCGACCGCTCGGCGCCCTCTTCATAGTTGATCACGAACTGCACGGCGATCCGCGCGCCGCCGGGCCAGCGGGCGTGGGGCGGATGCGCGCCGTAGCCGATCAGGTCGCGGGGCGCGTCGGTCATGGCGCGCCCGCCGCATAGACCGCCAGCGCGACGTCGACCCCGGCGCCTGCGACGTGAGCGAACCCCTCGCCCCTGAGCACCGCCTCGAGAGCCGCCAGGGTGGTCAGCACCGCGTGCTTGCGGGCGTTGATCCCCATCGCGCCGATCCGCCAGATCCTGCCGGCCAGCTGCCCGAAGGCCGAGCCGATCTCGATCTCGAAATCCTCCCGCATCCGCGCCCGCACCCGGTCGTGGTCGACACCGAGCGGGGCGATGACGCCAGTGACGTTGGTCATCTTGTGGTCGGGGTCGCCGTAGACCGCCAGGCCCATCGCCTGAACACCCGCCGTGACCGCCGCGCCGGCCAGGGCGTGGCGCGCGAACCGGGCCTCGAGCCCCTCCTCCAGAACCACTCGCGCGCACTCGCGCGCCGCGTAGAGCATGCTGGCCGCTTCGGTGTGATGGTTCAGGCGCTTCTCGGACCAGTAGTCCATGATCATCGCCAGATCGAAGTAGTTGGAGCCGATGCGCCGCCCGGTCCCCTCCCCGTTCCCCGCCGCCAGGCCCCGCTCGATGTGGCGGCGGGCGAAGATGTGGTCCGCGGCGCGATCGGAGATGGTGATCGGGGCCGATCCCGACGGGCCGCCCAGGCATTTCTGCAGACCCGCCGTGACGATGTCCGCGCCACAGTCGTCGGTCGGGACCGGCATCCCCGCCAAGGTCGCGGTGGCGTCCACATAAAGAAGCGCGTCCGACGCCCGGCAGATGGCGCCCAGATCGCCGATCGGCTGGGCCATGGTGGTGGAGGTGTCGCCATGGACGCAGGCCACCAGCCGCGGACGCACCCGCCTGACCGCCGCTTCCACGGCCTCCGGCGCGATCACCTCGCCCCAGGGCGCCTCGACCAGGGTGACGCGCGCCTCGCAGCGGGCGGCGATCTCGGCCAGCAACAGGCCGAACCGACCGGCGTTGAGGACCACCACATCGTCGCCGGGGGCCAGGACCGACACCAGCGACGCCTCGATCGCCGCGCGGGACGTGCCGTCGACCAGGAATGTCCAGCGGTTGCGGGTCGCGAACACCTGGCGATAGAGCGCCATCGTCTGGTTCATATAGGTGGTGAATTCGGGGTCGAACTGGCCGAGCACCGAGGCGGACATCGCCCGCAGCACGCGCGGATGCACGTTGATCGGGCCGGGGCCCATCAGCAGGCGCGGCGGATGGTCGATCTCGCCGAAGACTTCAGGATGCGTCATGCCGACCGCCTCGGCGCCCCGGCCGGCGTGTCGGCGAGAGCGTCGATGAAGGCCAGCATCGCCCGCGCCGCCACGGCGGCGTCGGCGGGGTCCACCGACTCGGCGGGATTGTGACTGACGCCGGCCTTGCAGCGGATGAACAGCATGGCGGTCGGGCAAAGCGCCGCCATCACCATCGCGTCATGGGCCGCCCCGCTCGCCAGCCGCAGCGGCGCCACACCCGTCGATCGGACGGCCGCCTCCAGCATCGCCGTCAGCGCCGGGTCGGACGGGCTCTCGGGTAGGTCCTGCACGAGCTCGATCGACAGCCCGAGACCGCGGCGGGCGACGATGGCCTCGACGCCGGCAAGGATGCTCTCCAGCGCCACGTCCCGCGCCGAGGAGATCGGCGCGCGGATGTCGATGGTGAACTCCACCGATCCGGGGATGACGTTGTAGGCGCCCGGCCGGGCCTCTATTCGCCCGACCGTGCCGACTAGGTCCTCAGACCCGCCGCAGATCCGCTCGATCAGCAGGATCGCCTCGGCCGCGGCGGGCCCCGGATCGCGCCTCAGCGACATCGGCGTCGTGCCGGCGTGACCCGCCACGCCGGTGATGGTCAGCCGCAGCCGCTTCTGCGCGGCGATGGCGGTGACGACGCCCACCGGCAGGCCACGCGCCTCGAGAACCGGTCCCTGTTCGATGTGCGCTTCCAGATAAGCCAGCACGTCGCCCGGCGCGCGAGCGGCGGCGGCGATCGGGCCGAGGGGTTCGGCGAAGGCCGCCCGCGCCTCATCGAGGTTCAACCCATCGGCGTCGCGCATCGCCAGCAGCCCGGGGTCGACCGTTCCCGCCACCGCCCTGCTGCAGGTCATCGAGGTCGGGAAGCGCGAACCCTCCTCATCGCCGAAGGCGATCACCTCCACCGCGAACGGCAGCCGCCGCCGCGCGCGCGACAGGGCGTCGACACAGTCGATCCCCAAGAGCACTCCCAGGGCGCCGTCATAACGGCCGGCCGCGCGAACGGTGTCGATGTGAGAGCCGATCAACAGGGCCGGGGCGCCAGCCGCCAGGCCTTCATAGCGGCCGACCAGATTGGCCGCGCCGTCGCACCGGACGCTCATTCCCGCCTCCCGCATCCAGCGCCGCAGGGCCTCCAGCGACGCGGCGTGGGCGGGCGTCAAGTAGCGGCGCGTGAGCTGATCGGCCCGCTCGCTGAAGGGAGGGACGCCCAGCTGGTCGCAGCGCGCCACCGCCCGCTCGCCAAGCCCGCCCTCCACCGATGTGCAGCCCCAAGATGTCATCGGCGCCCGGCGACCGCGCACAAAATCGCGCCTGGGCACTCTTCAACGGCGAGGCGGGAACACCAACCCTAAAATCCGGCCCGTCGCGCTCATCGAGAACCGGCGCCCGATTTCCAACCAGCGGCGCGGCCGGCGATGAGCGCGCCAAATCGCGGTTTGTGCGGCCTTCGACCACACTGTAGCGTCGCGGCGTGACCCCCGATCAGGCCCCCTCCCGCACCGACACGCCGCGCAGGCACCTCGGGGTCGCCCACGCGACGATCCTCGGGCTGGGCATGATCATGACCACCGACACCTTGAAAACGGCGCCGACGGTGGCGCTGAACATCGGCCACTGGCACTTCTACGGCGTATGGGTGCTGGGCGGCCTGATCTCGATGGTCGGGGCGATGTGCTACGTGGAGATGGCCACCGCCTTTCCCGACCCCGGCGGCGACTACAACTTCCTGCGCAAGGCCTATGGCCAGAATGTCGGCCTGCTGTTCGCCTGGTCGCGGTTTTCGATCATGCACACCGGCTGGATCGCCCTGATGGCGTTCATGTTCGCCGACTACGCCGGCGCCCTGCTGCCGATGGGCCACCCTGGCGAGACCCTTTTCGCGATCGCCACCGTCGCCGCGCTGATGGGGCTCAACCTGATGCACGTGCGGATGGGCTTCATCACCCAGGCCGGGCTGGTCGCCCTGGTCACCGCCGGATTCGCCAGCGTCGTGGCGGCGGTGATCAAGCTGGGCCTTGCCGGGCAACTGCCACACGCCGCGCCCGTGCTCGCCGCGACCCCGGCGCCGACCCTCGGCAAGCTGTCGGTGGCCCTGGTCTATATCTTCCTCGCCTACGGCGGGTGGAGCGACGCGGCGAATCTGTCGGCCGAGGTACGCGGCGACCGGCGCGGCATGCTGATCACTATCATCGGCAGCCTGGCGGTGCTGATGGCGATCTACCTGGCCCTGAACGGGGCGATGATCGTCGGCCTGGGCGTCGCCGGGCTCGCCCACAGCACCGCGCCAGCCGCCGATCTGCTGGCCAAGGCGTTCGGCAGGGTCGGCGAGAGTCTGATCGTCGCCGTGGTGGGAATTTCGGCGATCGCCAGCATCAATTCGACCCTGATCGTCGGGGCGCGCACCACCTTCGCCGCCGCCCGCGACACGCCGGCCCTGGCGGCGCTCGGGCGCTGGGACCTGGCCCGGGGCGTGCCGGCGCGGGCCGTGCTTGCCGAAGGGATGGTGTCGATCGGCCTGGTCGTGGTCGGCAGCTTCGCGGCCAGCGGGTTCAACGCCATGGTCGACTATATGACGCCGGTCTACTGGCTGTTCATGTGCCTGAGCATCGGCGCGATGATGATCCTGCGCCGCCGCTTCCCGAACACGCCTCGGCCGGTGCGCACGCCGTTCTACCCTCTGTTCCCGGTCGCCTTCTTGGGGGTGTCCGTCGCCATGTTGGTCTCGAGCCTGACCCAGCTGGGCGTGGGCGCGCTCTACGGCGCCGGCGTGATGGTCCTGGGCCTCGCCGTCGTCTGGATGCTGCGGCCTCGGAGCGCGGCCGTCGCGCGGGTCACATCAACCGGCTGATCTCAACGGCGCTTAGGCCCAGAACCCCTTCAGGTCCGCGGCGACGCGCCTCCCCTGATTGAGGCCGGCCTGGGCCGCGGCGGGCCTGTGGCGCGGGTTCATCAGATTGCCGCCGAAGGCCTCGACACTGGCGTCGTCGGGGGTGATCAACTGGACGGCCCCGCCGGCCTCGCGGACCACGTCGATTTCGCGATAGAGCGGCCGCATCATGCGTTCGGCCATCTCGCCCGCGCCAAGGCGCAACGCCACCACCAGGGTCTGCGCGTGCCCTTTCGCCAGATCGGCGTTGACGGCCGAGCGCATGCCGCCGTCCATGTATTTGCGGCCGTTGATGGTGATCGGTGGAAACACGCCGGGCACCGAGCAGCTGGAGGCCACGGCCCGCGACAGCGGGACCCCGGCCGCCGCGTTCCAGACCACGAACTCGCCGGTCTCGCAGTCGACGGCGGTACAGGCGTAGCCGTGGCCCGGCCACGCGCCCGCGGCCGATTCGGCCAGCTGTCGGCCGAAGCCGCCGATGAAGGTCTCCTCGTCGGCCGTCCGCGCCCCGAGGGCGAAGACGCCGATCTCGCGTCGCACCTCGGCCGGATCGCGCTCGCCGCTGGCCGCCTCCTGCATCTTCTGGAACAGAAGGGCCATGTTGGGCGCGCCGGTCCTGTCCTCGGCGGCCTGGGCCGGGATCACGCGCGGGCGGTCGGCCTCGGCGAGGATCGGTCTGGCGATGTCGCCCGGCGCGCGGTCCATCGCCAGAAGGGCGCCGACCACCGAGCCGGCCGACGTGCCCATGATGTAGTCCGCGTCGGCGGCATGGACCCCGCCCTCGGCGAGGCCGGCGAGCAGCCCGGCCTCCCAGGCGATCCCGACCGGACCGCCGCCGCCCAGCACCAAAGCGCGTGACATCCGTGAGGTTCCTTCCCTGCGTTGTGAACAGTCTAGCGAGCGTGCGGTGCGGTGCAATTGGCGTCCGCGAGGATGGACTCAGCCATCCCAGCTTCCATGGATTGAATCGGGCGTCAAGATCGCTCACGTTGAAGCTGATTGCGGACAATAACAGGACAGTCCATTCTCGCAATGACGAGCGAACTCACGGCATTCGACAACAAGCTGTCTGGCCGCGAATCGGGGGCTAAATGAACACCACGCAGCCATTCCGCGCCGCTCCGGCGGTGATCATTCTGCTCCTGCTCGCGGCGCTCGCCTTCTGGACCCCGTTGCTGACGTGGCCCGACAGGCTGCAGTGGACTTTCGTCGCGGCCGTCATCCTGCTTGTCGCATTGCTCGCCGCGATAGGCGTGGTGCTGGGGTCGGGACCGGCCGGGATCATTATCGATAGCCGCAAGTGCATGAGCCTCTCCAAGCTGCAGGCCTGCGCCTGGACGGTGCTGGTGTTGGCGGCCCTGTTGGTGGGAGCGGCGTTCAATCTCGCCTCGCTCCACCTGCCAGTGACTTCGGCCATCAACGGCGATACGGCCCTGAACATCAGGATTCCTCCCGAGTTGCTGGCGGCCATGGGCATCTCCGCCACTTCCATGGTCGGGGCGCCGGCGCTGTTGAGCCTGAAGGCCGGCCAGACGCCGACCGACCAGGCGGTGGGGGTCGCCGCCGCGCAGCTGGCCCCGGACGGCGCGCCGCCCCCGGTCGGAGAGGCGGAGGTGGCCGCGGCCGCGGCCACGGTGCCCAACATCGGCAAGCTGATGACCAACACGACCACCGCCGACGCCGACTGGACCGACATGATCACGGGAGACGAGGTGGGGAATTTCGCCATTCCGGACCTGGGCAAGATCCAGCAGCTGCTGGTGACCATCCTGCTGCTGACCGTCTATGGCGTGTCGATCTGGAAGGCCTTCGCCAAACACTCGACGATCGGTGCCCTGCCGCCCCTCGATCAGTCGTTCATCTGGCTGATGGGCGTCAGCCATGCGGGATACCTCGCCTACAAGGCGGCCCCGCACACCAATTAGGCGGGGCGCGGGGCGGCCCCGATCGGGGTCAACGTCGTCTGGACGTCCGGGCTCGAAGGTTCCAAGCTCGTCCCTCAGCCCCCGGCTGATCGCCAAGATGGGACCCCTCGCCCTGACCGCCCTGTCGACCCATGTTCTCGACCTTTCGACCGGCCGGCCCGGCGCGGGCGTGGCCGTTCGCCTCTATCGCCGCGCGTCCTACGCCGATCCGCTGCTGATCGCTGCGGCGGAGACGGACGCCGACGGCCGGGCGCGGCTGATCGAGCCCGGTCAGCTCGCGCCAGGCCCCTATCGCCTGGCCTTCGAGATCGGCGCCTATTTCGCTATGGCAGGCGCGGCGGCGTCGGAGCCGCCGTTCCTCGACGTGGTGGTCGTCGACTTCGCGGTCGCCGACCCGGGACGCCACCACCATGTGCCGCTGCTGGTCTCGCCCTACGGCTATTCGACCTACCGGGGCAGTTGATGGCCGACGCTGTTCGCTACCTGCTGGACGGCCAGCCGCGCATCGCCGCCGGAAGCGATCCGACGACGACGGTGCTGGAGCACCTGCGCGGCGATCTTCGGCGGGTGGGAACCAAGGAGGGCTGCGCCGAGGGGGACTGCGGGGCCTGCACGGTCGTGGTCGGATCGCTCGAGGGCGGCGCGGTGGTCTGGCGCGCGGTGAACAGCTGCATCCAGTTCCTGCCGATGATCGACGGCAAGGCGCTGGTGACCGTGGAGAGCCTGTCGCCGGCCGGGGCCCTGCACCCGGTGCAACGGGCGATGGTGACACATCACGCCTCGCAATGCGGCTACTGCACGCCGGGGTTCGTGATGAGCCTCTACGCCCGCGCGGTAGGGGGAGCCGGGACGGACGCGTCGATCGACGAGGTGCTGGCCGGCAACCTCTGCCGCTGCACCGGCTATGGCCCCATCGTCGCGGCGGCGGAGGCCACGACGCCGGAATCGGCGCCGGACGTGGGAGCGGCGTTGGCCGGTCTGAGGCGCGAGGCTCCGTTGGCCCTGAGTTTCGATGATGCGCTCGGCGGTGTCGTCCGTCGCTGGTTCGCGCCGCGAACGGTGTCGGAACTGGCGCGGCTGGCGCTGGAACATCCGGACGCGGTTCTGCTGGCCGGCGCCACCGATGTCGGCCTCTGGGTGACGAAGCAGCATAGGGCGCTGGAGACGATCATCTTCCTCGGCAACATCGCCGAACTCAAGCGGATCGAACACACCGTCGAGCGCCTCCGGATCGGCGCGGGCGCGACCTATTCGGACGTTCTGCCGGCTCTGACCCGCCTGTCGCCCGATCTCGCGGCCATGGTCCGGCGGCTGGGATCCACCCAGGTGCGCAACGCCGGGACCGTCGGCGGCAATATCGCCAATGGCTCGCCGATCGGCGACATGGCGCCGGCTCTGATCGCCCTGGGCTCGACCCTGCATCTGCGGCGCGGCGAGGAGACCCGCGACCTGCCGCTGGAGGCCTATTTCCTCGGCTATGGCCGTCAGGACCGACGGCCGGGCGAGTTCGTCGAGGCGGTGACCGCGCCAAGGCCGCGCGACGGCTCGATCTTCAAGGTGTTCAAGCTCTCCAAGCGCTTCGACCAGGATATCTCGGCCGTCTGCGGCGCCTTCGCCCTGACCGTCGAGGCCGGGTTCGTGCGCGCGGCGCGGATCGCATTTGGCGGGATGGCCGCCACCCCCAGGCGGGCGGTGGGCTGCGAGGCGACGTTGCTCGGCCGGCCATGGACCGCCGACACGGTCGAAGCCGCCGCGGCGGCGCTGGACGACGATTTCCAGCCGATCGACGACCTGCGCGCGTCCGCGACCTATCGCCGTCTGGCGGCGGGCAACCTGCTGCGCAAGGTGTTGGCCGAAACGTCGTCGCCGGCCTCGGCCACGCGCGTGCTGGATTTCGCCGCCGATGCTTGACTCGCTCGAAGACAGGACCCTGGCGCCGACCGCGCCGCGCATCGCCGGCGGGGTGCGCGCGCCCGCGCCGCACGACAGCGCCGAGCGGCATGTCGCCGGCTCGGCGGTCTATGTCGACGACATCCCCGAGCCGGCGGGGCTGCTGCACGTCCACCTGGCGCCCAGCCCGCACGCCCACGCCCGGATCGTCTCGATGGACCTCGCGGCGGTGCGGGCCAGCCCTGGCGTGGTCGCGGTGTTCAGCGCCGCCGACATTCCCGGCGAAAACAATGTCGGACCCGTCGTCCATGACGACCGGCTGTTCGCCGACGGCGAGGTGGTCTGCGTCGGCCAGAGCCTGTTCGCGGTGGCGGCCGAGACCCGCCGGGCCGCCCTGCTAGCCGCGGCGAAGGCGGTGGTCGACTATGAACCTCTGCCCGCGGCGATCACCATCGCCCAGGCGCGCGCCGCCGACCTGACCCTGGAGCCTTGCCAGCGGATGGCTAAGGGCGACGCGGACGCGGCCATCGCCGCCGCGCCGCGCCAGCTGTCGGGCCATCTGGCCATCGGCGGCCAGGACCACTTCTATCTGGAGGGCCAGGCGGCGCTTGCCACGCCGCGCGAGAACGGCGAGGTCCATGTCTGGTCCTCGACCCAGCATCCCAGCGAGGTGCAGGCGCTGGTGGCCGGGGTGCTCGGCGTTCCCCGCGCCGCGGTGGTGGTGGAGGTGCGCCGGATGGGCGGCGGGTTCGGGGGCAAGGAGACGCAGCCGGCCCTGTTCGCCGCCGCCGTCGCCCTGGCCGCCCACCTCACCGGCCGGCCGGCCAAGTGTCGCCCCGACCGCGACGACGACATGATCATGACCGGCAAGCGGCATGACTTCGAGGCCGACTATCGGGCCGGGTTCGACGGTGACGGACGGCTGACGGGCCTGGCCGTCGAGTTGGCATCGCGATGCGGCGCCACCGCCGACCTCTCGCTGGCGATCAACGACCGGGCGATGTTCCACACCGACAACGCCTACTACCTGCCGACCGCGGAGATCCTCTCCCACCGGCTGCGCACGCACACCGTCTCCAACACCGCGTTCCGCGGTTTCGGCGGGCCGCAGGGCATGATGGCGATCGAACGGGTGATGGACGAGATCGCCGTCGCCACCGGCCTCGATCCGCTGATCGTGCGCCAGCGCAACTTCTATGGCGGCCCTGGGCGCGACGAGACGCCCTACGGACAGACGGTGGCCGACAACCTGGCCCCCCAGATCATCGAGACCCTGGCGGCCTCGTGCCGGTACGCCGACCGGCAGGCCGAGATCGCCGACTTCAACGCCGCCAGCCACTGGCTCAAGCGCGGCCTCGCCCTGACGCCGGTGAAGTTCGGCATCTCCTTCACCACCACCCATCTCAACCAGGCCGGCGCCCTGATCCACCTCTATGCCGACGGATCGATCCTGCTCAACCATGGCGGCACGGAAATGGGCCAGGGCCTGATGGCCAAGGTCCGCCAGATCGTCGCCGAGGCCTTCCAGGTCGACGCCGAGACGATCCGCATTTCCTCCACCGTCACCGACAAGGTGCCCAACACCTCGGCCACCGCCGCCTCCGCCGGCACGGACCTCAACGGCATGGCGGCGCTGAACGCCGCCAATACCCTCAAGCAGCGGCTGGCCGAGTTCGCCGCCGCGCGCTGGGGCGGCGCGCCCGACCTCGTCGTCTTCTCCCCCGAAGGCGTGCGGGTCGGGGACGAGACGATCGCCTTCGCGACCCTGTGCCAGATGGCGCACCTGGCGCGTATTTCGCTGTCGGCGACCGGCTACTATGCGACGCCGAAGATCGCCTACGACCGCGCCAATCACCGGGGGCGGCCGTTCTACTACTACGCCTATGGCGCGGCCGCTTCGGAGGTGGTGATCGACACCCTGACCGGTGAGATGAAGGTGCTGCGCGCCGACATCCTGCACGATGTCGGCCGCTCGCTGAATCCGGCCATCGACCTTGGCCAGATCGAGGGCGGCTACCTGCAGGGGCTGGGATGGCTCACCACGGAGGAACTGGTGTTCGACGCCGCCGGCCGACTGCTGACCCACGCCCCCTCGACCTACAAGATCCCCACCTGCGGAGACCGGCCGAAGGTGATGAACATGGCGCTGTGGGACGGCGAAAACCTCGAGGCGACCGTCCATCGCTCCAAGGCGGTGGGCGAACCGCCGCTGATGCTGGCGATCTCGGCATTCAGCGCCATCGGCCGGGCGGTGGGCGCGGTGGCGAACCACAAGCTGGCGCCGAGGCTCGACGCGCCGGCGACGCCCGAACGGATCCTGATGGCCGTCGAGGATCTGAAACGCCGCATGGGAGCGGGGCGGCCATGAGCGACTGGGCGCGCCTGGCGCTGGAGCGGATCAAGGCGGGCGAGGTCGCCGCGCTGCTGACGGTGCTCGCCGTGGAGGGCTCGACGCCTCGCGAAGCGGGCGTTCGCATGCTGGTGTGGGCCGACGGCCAATGGGGCACCATCGGCGGCGGCAACCTCGAGCACCAGGCCACCGCCCAGGCCCGGCGGATGCTGGCGCGCGGCGGCGAAGTCGCTCACGCCGTCCAGGACTATCCGCTCGGCCCGCTGCTTGGGCAGTGCTGCGGCGGACGGGTCCGGCTGCTGATCGAGCGGCTTGGCAACGCTGACGCGGGATGGCTCGGGCGCGCGCAGCGGGCGCCGGCGTTCGGACCGCCGCTGGAAGTCCGCGCGCGGCTCTGCGCCGGCGGTCCGGTGAGATCGCTCGCCCCCTCCACGGCCGCGTCGATATGCGGGCCCGCGGTCAATGGCTTGCGCGCCCAGGCGAGAGGCGCGAAGCCCGCCGTCGGCGACGAGATCAGCCTACCGCTGGCGCCGGTGGCGCCGCGCCTGCGGCTGTTCGGGGCCGGACACGTGGGCGCGGCGATCGCCCGGGCGCTCGCTCCCCTGCCCTTCCGCGTCGACTGGTACGACAGCCGCCCCGAGGCGGCGGCGCAGGCGGGGGCGAGACTGGCGCCGCCCGAGGCGCTGCGCTGGATCGCCGCCGAGCCCGCGCCATTCACCCTGGTGCTCACCCATGACCACGCCCTGGACTTTGCGCTCGTGCTGGCGACGCTGTCGGGCGGCGGGGTCGGTTACCTGGGACTGATCGGCTCGCGAACCAAGCGCGCACGGTTCGCAAGGCGTCTGCGTGACGAGGGCGTGCCCGAAGACGCCCTGGCACGCCTCGTCTGCCCGATCGGCCTGCCGGGCCTGGCGGGCAAGGCGCCGGAGATCATCGCCGCCTCGGTGGCCGCCGACCTTTTGATCCGGCTGGACTCGCTAGCGCGGACGCCCGTCGCCGAGCCGGCGCATGCAAGCCTTTAGGGCGGAGATCGTCCACCTGCTCGACGACCCCACCGTGGCGGGCGAGGCGGCCATCGCCCATCACAGAGACGGCCTATTGATCGTGGACGGCGGCCACATCGCCGCCTGCGGGCCATGGGCGGAACTGGCGCCCCAACTGGGTGAAACGCCGCTGGAGACGCTGCCTGGCCGGCTGATCACCCCCGGCTTCGTCGACCTGCATATCCACTTTCCGCAGATCGACGTGATCGCCGCGCATGGCGACCAGCTGCTGGACTGGCTGTATCGCTACGTGTTTCCCGCCGAGGCCGCCTTCGCGGACCCGGCCCACGCGACCGAGGCCGCCGCGTTCTTCGTTTCCGAACTGCTGCGCAACGGCACCACGACCGCCCTGGTGTTCGGCTCGTCGCATCGCGGTTCGATCGACGCTCTGTTCGCCGAGGCGCTGAAGCGCGACATGCGGCTGATCGCCGGCCAGTCGCTGATGGACCGCAACGCCCCCGACGGCGTGCGCGACACCCTCGAGAGCAGCCGCCGCGACACCCTGGGGCTGATCGAGGACTGGGTGGGCCGCGGGCGGCTGGGCTATGCGATCACGCCGCGGTTCGTCGTCACCAGCACCGACGACCAGCTCGCCATGGCGGCGGAGTTGCTGGCCACCCATCCCGAGGTGTGGATGCAGACGCACCTGGCCGAGAACCTCGCCGAGGTGTCACAGGCCGGGGCGATGTTCCCCGCCGCCAGCGACTATCTGAACATTTACGAGCGGTTCGGCCTGGTCGGACCACGGTCGGTGTTCGCCCATTGCATCCATATGGACGACCCCGCCTTCGCCCGCATGGCGGCGGCCGGGGCGTCGATCGCCTTCTGCCCCACCTCGAACCTTTTCCTGGGGTCCGGCCTGTTCGACCTGAAGGCGGCGCTGGCCCAGGGCGTCAAGGTGGGCGTCGGCACCGACGTCGGGGCCGGCACGAGCTTTTCGATCCTGAGCACCTTGGGCGAAGCCTATAAGGTCGGCCAGCTGCGCGGCTCGGCGCTCGACCCCTTCCAGGCCCTGTACCTGGCGACCTTGGGCGGCGCGCGGGCGCTTGGCCTGGCGGATCGCATCGGCAATCTCCAGGCGGGAAACGAGGCGGACTTCCTGGTGCTCGATCCGGCCGCCACCCCCCTGCTTCGCCGCCGCATGGCCGCGGCCGGAACCCTGGCCGAACGCCTCTTCGCACTGACGATCCTGGCCGACGACCGGGTGGTGGAGCGCACCTATCTGGCCGGAGTCCGGCAGCATGATCGCGCCGCGATCGACGCGG
>Ga0302326_10014048_pt1 | contig 16970 bp, 12 predicted proteins | sample Palsa_T0_3_FD_202264 | JGI IMG/M metagenome (GOLD analysis project Ga0302326, IMG submission 202264) | Peat permafrost microbial communities from Stordalen Mire near Abisko, Sweden - Palsa_T0_3 | ecosystem: Environmental > Terrestrial > Soil > Palsa > Peat permafrost | place: Sweden: Abisko...
GTACGATGAGAATGTTCCGCATTTCCTGGAAGCGATCGGGCGGTTCAAGCCGGACATTATCCATGTGCATGGGACAGAATTTTCTTTTGGGCTTATTCTCCGGCGGGTGACACATATCCCTGTCGTAATTTCTATTCAGGGCAATCTGACGGTGTATGATAAGAAATATTTTTCCGGTCTGAGCATGCCCGGGCTGGTCCGCGCGTTGAAATCGGGATATCCTTTTTTTGGAGCGGACTATAAGATCTGGCGGAAGCGGGCGGCTATCGAGCGGGAGATCCTGCGTCAGGCGTCCTTTATTTTTGGCAGGACGGATTGGGATCGCCGGGTGTCGCTGGCCCTGGCGCCGCAGGCAGTTTATTTTCATGTGGACGAGGTGATTCGGCCGAGGTTCTACGAGTTGGACCGGCAGGATGGGCTGATGGAGCGACAAGGTGCGGGGGGAGTGGCTGGGCGTTTGCAGGGGGAGGAGGGAACGCAGGGGGCGCCTGTTTTTTTGACGACATCGAGTCCATCCTTTTACAAAGGCTTTGAAACCGTCATTGAAACGGCGAGGATACTTACCCGCAATGGGGTGGCTTTTACGTGGCTGGTGGCGGGATTGAGGGAGGATCAGCCGCTGGTGAAGCTGATCCGGCAGCTAATGGCGGCAGAGGATCTGGCCGCATTGAATATCCGGTTGCTTGGAACGGTGGGTGAGGAAGAACTAGCCAATCATCTGCTCACATCCGATGTTTATGTGCAGGTATCCCATATCGAGAACAGTCCTAATAGTGTCTGCGAGGCCATGCTGGCCGGGATACCTGTTATCGCCTCTTTTGCGGGGGGCACTTCTTCCCTGCTGAGTGACGGGGTGCATGGGGTATTGGTCCAGGACGGTGATCCGTATGTACTGGCGGGCGCCATGCAAGAGGTGACAAAATATCCGGAACGTTATCAATCCATGGCGAAAGCGGCGCGACGGGTTGCCCTGCGGCGTCATGATCCGGGGACCATTGTAACAGGAATGCTCGAGCGATATGCCGAAATCATCAAAAAACACCGGATAAAAAATGAGTAACCCAACCGTTCGGAAGTTGTTCCATTTGCTCGATTCGGCCCGGTTGCGGCTGCGGATGACTGTTGGAGGGTATCATAAATTTTTTGCCCGGTGCAGGGGAGTGGAATTCCTTGGTTCCTGTCAGTTTGTGGGCCGGCCTACCTTCAAGTTATATCCCGGGACGCGGGTGATGATCGGGAGCGGATGCCGTTTCCTGTCCGGGCATACCGATAACCTGATCGGGATCAACCGGCCATGTATTATTTCTGTCTACAATGCCGGAACGATCGTGAAGATCGGTGAACATTCTGGTTTTAGCGGGACGGTCATCGGGGCGTTTGCCGGCATTACGATAGGAGATCATGTCAAATGCGGCGCTAATACGTTGATCACCGACGGGGATTGGCATCCTGAAGATCCGCGGAGCGGTGAGCCGCGCCCGGTTGTTATTGGCAATAATGTCTGGCTGGGGGTTGGCGCGATCGTGTTGAAGGGGGCGAGGATCGGGGAGAATACGGTCATCGGGGCGAACAGCGTGGTAACGGGGGAAATACCGCCCAATGTTGTCGCCGCCGGGAATCCGTGTAAGGTTATCCGGGCGTTGGGATAGGGTTATCGGGGAGCTGGGCCGGAGGGGTAATAATCTTTGATTTTTTTTGCCGGTACGCCGCCAACCACGGTGAAGGGTTCGACGTCCCGGGTGACGACAGAGCCGGCTGCTACGACCGCTCCTTCGCCGATGGTCACGCCCGGCATGATCGTCGTATTCATTCCGATAAAGGCTCCTTTTCGGATCCGGACTTCCCCGATAATTTCTTTTCCTTCGTTGAAATGGCGGGACAGGTCGTGGGCGATCACGACACACATGGTTGTAAGGGTCACATTGTCTTCGATGATAACCAGTTCAGGCCGCCGGTTATCGATCAGTACCATGTAGCCGATCTCCACTTTTTTGCCGATGTGGACGCCTTTCAGGCGGTGGAAAAAAGTGCGGAACCTTTTCCAGGGCATAAACCAGGCCGGCAGCTGGATCAGGTTGCGCCAAAACCTGGTGAATTTCGAAACGGTCATTCCTTGTCCATAGTCTATTACTTGTTTCATATGTGTCGGGGTTGATTTGTCATTACGCTTTCAAATATGTCAGCATATTGCCGGGCGATGGCAGACCATTGGTGCTGGTCCATCAGCGTCCGGTAGGCTTTGCCGGCAAAGGTCTGCATTTCTTTTGGGTGGGCGAGCGCCCAATTTAGTTGTTCGGCCAGGTCCGTATCCGAGCCCGAGCGAAAGAAAAGCATTTCATCGCGGTCAAAAACATCGGTATTCTCGACGATACCGGAGCAGATCACCGGTGTATGGAGGGAGGCAACCTCCAGCAGCATCATGGACATTGCTTCGTAGGTAGAAGGGAAGACAAAGAGCCGGGCGCCGGCGATCCAGGCGTTTAGCAGGGGTTTTTCTTTGATCAATCCTTTGAACTCTACATCCAGACCGGCGGCCAGATCGAACAATTGACGCTGATAGTCTTTGAGCTGGGTGTGGTCACCCAGCACGATAACCTTGCCTTTGTAGTTGCAGCGATGCAGTGCGGACAGCAAAAAGTGCAGGCCTTTGGTTGGGATGATGCGCCCGGCGGCGAAGAGAATATAGTCGGTAACACCCGGGTCTATGGCAGCAGGGGGGACTGTTGTGACTCCATTTGGGATATAGGAAATCCTTGCGGGAGGGATCAGGCGTGCGTAATGGGGGATCAGCGATTTTGACACAACGGTCAGGTGATTGGACAGGCGGGCCTGGAACCATTCGTTGAGCTTGAAATACGGGTATAGCCATTTACTCCATTTCCCGTGGCGGTAGGTGAGACCGTGGCTGGTCGCTACCACCTTATATCGAAGGCGCAGGAGAAGGAGGGTAAAAGCGCCGTCCATCTGATGAAGATGTATCAGGTCATAGCGCCGGGAGAATACGGCATGGAATGCGGAGGCGATATAATAATAAAATATATTCAGCGCCTTTATAGGGAATTTCGGGAAGACGATCTGGCGTGCGCCTTTATATTCTCCTTTATGGCTGGTGTGTGTCGCTGTGGCGTAGATGGTGAAATCATATTGTCCGGAGAGCTGTTCGATGATATTGTCTCCCACATTAGCGGCTCCGCCGAAGGGAGGCAGGCCCTTAAGTCCGATAATGGCGATTCTCTTTTTGTCCATGGGGCGGCTATTGATTGTAAAGGGCTAAATAGGAGTCGAGGACCTTTCTCCAGCAGAACTTTTCTTTCGCAGTCTGACGGAGGAAGACCGGGTCCAGGCGGAGTTCGTCCAGATGGGCCAGGGACTTGTCATTCAGGGTATCGATGAACACGCAGCTGTCGTCAGTGAGATAGTCCGTGATTCCGGGAATCCGGCTGGCCAGGACGGTCCTGCCCATGGCCATGGCTTCCAGGATAGAGTTGTTGGCGGTGGAGAAGAGCAGGGGTCTGAACATCAGGGCTGTTCCGAAATACAGATCCCGCAGGTCTTCGTCCGAGACCTTATTCAGATAATGCGTATTGGGAAAGTCGCCAAGCGGTTGTTTGATCCCCACAAATACAAAAGGCAGGGAGGGATTGGCGCGAATAAATTCTGCCATGAGCGCCCTGTCCAACCCGTGTGCGCCGACACACAAAACATAGCGGCCTTCGGCAAATGCAGCGGGGGCTTTGGCCAGTGCCGGGTTCCAGAAGTCCATATCGACACCATGGGGAATAAAATGGGCCTTATGCCTGTATCTTTCAGGGATACCCTGCACCAGGGTTCTGGAAACGCAGCCGATAGCCTTTGCCCGCCGGAAGGCCCTTTTCTGGATGATATGGTATTTCAGGAACAAAAAAAGGTTCTGCCTGAACTCCTTATATTTTACGACGCCCGGGAGCACGTGGAGGGTCATGGTAAACCCATGGAAGGGAAGATGGTAGGTGCAATCCGAGACGGTCGAGTGAATGGCGTCAAATTCCTTCGCGATCTCGCTGCCCTTACGGGATATAGCCATTCTTTTAAGAAAGAAGTAGTCTTTTCCGCTGCCCTTGACGGTTATGACCCGGACTTTTCCTTCCATGTGTTCTTTTTCTTCCGGTCCCCACGTCACGAGGGTGACGTCGTTGTTCTCCGCCGCAAAATTGATGATCCTTTTAAAACCGCTATAAAGGGAAAGGTGAGAATTGTGGGTCCATTGGTGCGATAAAAACAAAATTTTCATCCTTTATTTTTTAATTTAACCAAAACAAAATTCTTGATCACTCCGATGGTTCGCCAGAGGGAGAGCATGGTTCCGAGGAATGGCCCCCGGTGCTTGATGGAATAATAGCGTGTTTTAAAAAAGGAATTAATGGAATATTTATTCCTGAAGCTCCTGACCAGGGCGTTTACGGAAGGGTTATTGTACACGGCCCCAACCGAGGTGAGCCTTATATTTTCATAGACCCTGGCGTTGTAGGAGATCATTACCGGCACGCCGTTGCGGGATGCGGTATAGGTGAAATCTGTTTCTGAACTGTACTGGACAAGTTTTTCATCGTAGAGTCCGAAGCGGTCGAAGATTTCTGCCGGATACAGGATGCCGCGTCCTGAAAGGACGACAGAAGGTAGCAGTCCCGAAAGTGTTGCTTCCGCGATGGGGGAAAATTTCGGGATATAATTGAATTCTTTCAGGGCGAAGTTGACCTTCGACACCCCGGAGAAGGTGATGAGGCGGGGTTCGCCTGCGCTGAGGGATACGGACCCGATAACCGAGCCGGGGCCGCTGCTATAATGATCGCCGACCAGGGTGTCGACATAATCCGGCGAAAAGATAATATCGTCGTTTAGGGTCAGGATGAAATTACAATCAAGCTGCCTGGCTTTTTTGATCCCTTCGTTTATGGACCGGGTATACCACCAGTTGCCGTCTCCGTGGACGATCGCTGCCGCCGGGAATTCCTGCGCCAGCATTTCGAGTGTACCATCGGTTGAGCCATCTACCACGACGATTGGGACCAGGAAAATAGCCTTGTCCCCGAATACCTGTTTTTCCAGGCAGGCCAGGATCTTATTCAGGCTGCCTGCCCTGTTGAAGGTTGGGATGACGGCGCCTATCCGAATGTCGGGGATTCCGGCATTGCCGGCGGCGGGGTGGAGTTGCTGTTCAGTCCTGGTCATAAGTCGGTGTATTCTTACCTAATTGCATCTTATTGGAGCGAATGACCCGGGTCCGGTTCGGGGGAATATCGGTGACGCCGCAAAACAGGACCAGCGCGATGAAAAAGGCCTTGAAGAAATAGTCTTCCGAAAAGCCGATGATCAGGAGGAGCGCCAGGCCCATCATGGCATTGACCTTGTCGCCCAGCAGTTTGAAAAAACTGCGCCAATTGAGGTACAGAAAAAAGAAAAAGAAAAGGATGCCGTAGGTGCCCAGCAGGACCCCCACTCCGTTGTTACGGTGTCTTGCCTTTAGCTCGACATTATAGAAATTCTTTCCGTATTTCATTTCTTCGTTGCGGCCCGTGCCGATCAGGGGGTGTTCGTTCAATTGCCGTATATCTGCCAGAATGCTGCTGAAGCGACTTTCTCCGGGCGTACCATATTCAGTTTTTTCGATCTGTTTGTTGATTTTCTCATTCAGGAATTCCAGCTTATTATACAGCAGGAAGGCGCTGCCGAGCAGGGCAAGTGCCAGGAATAGCGAGACCCAGGGTCTCCTGATAAAGAAACCTTTCAGGTAGACGAGGATCACGAAGAACAGGGACAGGTAGGTAGTGGTCGATAGGGTTGTCAATATGGTGACAAGAAAGACGATATTGAATTTCGACATCCATTTCTCTTTCCGGTAGAAGAGGTTGACAAAGAGCGCCAGGATCAGGAAGCCGCCGTGAGCGCCCGGTTCCCAGTAAAACCCCGAATTGCGGTGGAACGTGATCTGGCCGAGATTGAAAATGATCATGTTGTACCGGCTGATGTAAACGTCTTCCAGGTTGTTGCGGGTAAAGGGCGCGGTCATGTATTTGGCGACATGGTCGATGAGCCAGGGGCCCAGGGGTTTGAATAGCATGCAGGGAATATAGAAGCAGAGGCTGATCACGGCAAAGACGTAGACGAATTTGACGAACCGGTCGAAGAAGTCCTTTCCGAGGATCCTGAGTGCCGTGACGGCGAAGGCGATGCGGAGGTATTCTCCCAGGAAGGTCTTTAGCGGGAAAAAATGATAAACAAGAGTCTGCGAGACCTGCAGGAATGTCAGGACGATGACATAGATCCAGAAAAGTTTGTTTAGCCGGGTATCGGTCCCTTCCTTCAGGAACCAAAGCACCAGCAGCACCATAAAGGAAGCGAACAGCATTTCCACTGACTGGTAGAAGAAAGGATTGGCCGTATTGCCGATCAGCAGGAACATGGTGATCCAATCGATCCAGGATGAATTTTGGCGGCTGAGCAGCTGTTCCGGGGGAGGAATTCTATGGAGGAATGGTTGTTCCATGGTTAAGCGGCTGCTGACCGGCGGCGGGATTTATTTTTGAGGAATAAGATGAACAGGGCATCGCGCCAGAACCAGGAGTGTTTTGTTGCCACATGATGACGGGCGAGCTGAGTGCCGGAAAACAGGTAGCGTGGCAAGAGGGGCCAATGGATATCTTTTGTGGTAAGGATGATCTCCTCGAGGGTCCAGGTGTCGCCAAAACGGTCTGCCAGCAGGGCGAAGGTTGTTTGTTCGGAAAAGGGCTCGTTGAAAATCCTCATGAACTGCATGAGCTCTTCGAAGCCCGGGTAATTGTCATAGACTGAGCCGGACAGGTAAACGATGCCGCAGTTAATGGCCGGTTTTTCCAGCAGGTCGAGCCGGTTAAGAAAGCGGATGGCGGGCAGGTGATAGCAATGCTGGTCATCCCGGGAAATTCGCATTGTACAGGGTTGGGCCGCCGCGGGGGCGGGATGTTGGGGTGTGGAATGCCGGGGGGCGGGATGTTGGGGTTGGTTTGCCGCGGGTGTGGGTAGCCGGGGTTCGGCAAACCAGAGGACGTCGGTATCGCAGTAAAAAACGGGTCTTGATTCCGCTTCTGCCAGCACGGATAGCATTTTGCGGGCATAGGGGTTAACCAGGGCGAAATCAATGATGGCCTGACGGCCTTTTGTCCGATGCCAGGCGGCGCAATCCTCCCAGGATTTCACCTGATAGGGGAAGGGCCAGAAGCGCAGGGCCGATTCGAGAATTTCTTTTGGGGTGCCGTCGGACACCAGGGTCAGGGCGGGGATCCTTTCCCAATTATAATAGATGGACAGCAGGACTGCTTTCAACATAGTCGCGCCTTTACGGCCGCAAAAAAGAACCAGGTCAGTATCGGCGAGCGCTTTGTCCGCCGATAGTTGTTTTGGGGACAGGAGGGTGAATGCCAGCCGGCAGCAACGGCCCAGCAAGGTATAAAACTTGTAGACCAGGATATAGGTGACCGTTATCTTTTTGCTGTTGGACATGGTGTGATTGTTATTGGATCCATACGCCGGTGGCTTTTCCGCTCATTATTTTGTTGTATTGTATCCTGTAAAGGATAGTCACTGGCAGGCTGGTGCAGATCATGGCGAGGATGACCCCTTTTGGCCCCAGGTGCAAGATGCTACAGAACAGCCACGCGAGGGGTATCGTCATGAAGATGGTATAGATGGCGGTGTAGAGCTGGAGCCTTACCTTGCCTGTGCCGTTAAGGAAAATATGCTGGGGCGCGGCGATCAGGCTGATCAGTGTATAGATGCACATGGTGATTTGCATGGAAAGGGGTACCTGGATGGAGTTGTGGAGCCAGAGCCCGATCATTTTGCCCGCGACGACGGTCGAGAGTATGACCATGACCATTAATAACCAGGTGACCTTTTCCATTCTTCGGATGGTGTTGCGGATCCAGGTCCATTCCTGCCGGACATAGGCATCGGTAAAGGCGGACCAGTAGGTAGCGGTGATGATCCCATTGATGAGCAGGGCGATGGTGAAATACTTATAGGCGATATTGTATACGGCGACTGTTGCCGGGCCGTACCACCTGATCAGAAGAATATTGGCGCTGGAATACATCACGATAAAGGCGATCTGGATGATGAAGAATTGCAGCCCCAGTCCAAAGAGATCCCTGGAATGTCTGAACTGGACGTATCGGAAGCCCGGTGCAATGTCACGATATTTCCAGCCGAGGAAGAGTACGTTGAACAGCAGCAGGATAAATACCGGGGAGGCGCTGAAAACGACAGAGACCCAGAACAAGGAGCCGTGAATGGTCAGCGTCAGGATATAAATAATAATCAGGGACAGGACATTCCCCAGGGGGTTGATCAGGTTGGTAAGGGCCGGCTCCTGGTGGGCGAAAAGGATGTTGCCGATCAGGTTGAGGATGAATTGAAGACAAAAAAAGGAAAAGACGACCAGCATCATTCGCTGTAATTCATCGGCAAGTCCCCGGGAGGTGTTTAGGATACTGGCCCAATTAAGAAAGGGGCTGAGGATCCAGAACAGTATCATCAGGGAGAGAAAGATGGCGCTTACGCAGGCATAGGAGGTGCTGACGTAAACCTTCGCCAGGTGTTTGTCTCCTTTGGCGAGTGCTTCGGACAGCTTATTGCGCAGCCCGTTGCCGATGCCGACGTCAAAGAAGCTGAACCAGCCCACGATGGAGGCCATGGTCAGCCAGATGCCATATCGTTCCTTATCGAGGTAGTGAAGGGTCATGGGTACCAGTGCGAACTGGCAACCAATGCTAAGCCCTTTTATAAGAAAGGAATAAACGATATTTTTATTAGCCTTTGCCGTCCGGGCGTGTCCGCCGGAGAACTGGCTTTTTATTTTGGTCAGATAGATCATTCGGGTAGTCTTTGAAATAGCCTGCTTTCTTCCCTTTTTTCCTGCTGGCCGGGGTGTCGTTCAACACGACGATCATCTTCTTTACCGTTTCTTCTTCGGCGGTGGTATTGATAAAGGACAGCTCTTTGACGGTGCTGTATCCGAGACGCAGCACAAAGAGATTGATATCGGCATGGGCGGCTATCATCCGCGCGTCACTTAGGATGCTGATCGGGGGATTGTCGACGATGATAAAGTCGAAAGCGGCTCTGGCTTCCTCTATAAATTTTTCCATTTCGGGGGTGTCCATCAGTTCTGACAGGTTGTAGTCCAGCTGGCTGGCGCGGACAAAACTAAGCCCCGGCACTTCTGTCAGCGACAGCAGTTCCGGGAAGGATGCGGTCCCTTCCAGATAATCCGTGAGGTCTTTCCGGGGTTTGGCGCCGATCAATTCTTCCAGGTGGGTGTTGTGTTTATCTGCCTGGATCAGGAGGGCTTTTTTGCTGCTGGTTGCCAGCAGGGCAGCCAGATTGGCTGCGATAAAGGATTTGCCTTCTCCCGGTGTAGCGGAATGGATGGCGATCAGTCCTTTGTTGCCTTCTTTCAGCAGGTAGCGGAGATTGGCGCGAAGGTTACGGAAGGATTCGGTCATTTCCGAGCGGGGGTGTTGGGTGACGGGCAATTCGGTCTTCAATCGGTTGTGTGGGATAAGGCCTGCTACGGACAGGTGCAGGGCGGCGGTTACTTCGCCGGCTTCCCGCAGTTCGTTGTTAAAATATTGTTGCAGCAGGACGATGCCCAGGGCGATGAACAAGCCGAGGATAACTCCGATAGCTGCATTGACGATGGGCTTCAGTCCGATGGGTCCTGTCGTTGGTATGACGGCCGGGTCAAGGATCTTGGCGTCGGGATTATTGGAAGCCAGGGCAATGCCGGCTTCTGCGCGTTTTTGCAGTAGAAAGTTATAAAGGGTGCTGTTGACGTCAAATCCTCTTTTGATATCGAGGTAGGATCTTTCCGTGGCGGGGATCCCTGTCAGCCTGTTGTTGGTCTCCTTTTTCTGCGCTTCCAGGCCGTTGACCTGGTCCCGGGTGGTGTTGAGATGGCTGGCGATATTTTTTTGGATAAGCTCCTGGGTGAGTCTGATATCGTCGTTGACGGCGATCATCTGTGGATTTTTGGGCTGGACGGATTGGGATAGTGTCGCCCGCTGGCTATAGAGGGCGGTCAGCTTTTGAACGTTGGCGCTAAGATCCGGATCGGGGTCGCCCAATGGCGGAGCGACGAAACTTTTCAGGCTGTCCTTGTCGTTCAGGTGCTGGTTGAGACCGTTGTAATAGTCCATCTTTAGTTTCAGGAGGCTTTCCTCTTTGTCGACTTCTTCTACTTTTTGAAGGACTATGGATCCTTCTGTTGTAAGGTCGACTACTTTGTTGCGGGTGCGGAAATCGGTATAGCGGTCGCCGGAGGTGCGCAGTGAGTCGGCCACGCCGGAGATCTGATTACGGATAAAAGTCAGGGTATTGACAGCCGATTGATTTTTCTGGTCCAGTCCGAACTTCAGATAGGTATTACCGAGTTCGTTCAGGTAATCCACGGTACGCAGTGCATTCTCGCCTTTCAGGTCTACGTTGAGTACGTCGCTTTCCGGAGCGACGATCTTCACATCGAGCTCGCCCTGGTATTCGATGGCCATAAAGCCCAGGTCATTAAAGACAAGAATATATTTGGTGCCGTTCGGAGGGACGGCGGGTATGATGTTATAGAGGGTAAAATGGAAATAGTCGTTTATAAAAGGCTGACCGTAGGTGCCGGTTTCTGTGAAGCGGATGATGCGTTCGGTGTCGGCCGGCCGGTCCTTATAATCGCACTCGACGCGGTAATTGGTAGGGGAGAGGGGGGTGATGCTGAGGTCCACTCCTTTGAGTACCGAATCTTCCACAAAGCTCACGACGAACGGGTCCTGTTTGTAAAGGTCTTTTTTGCCGAATATTGACTTCTTGTACCATCGTGTTTTCCAGTCCAGGTTTTGCAGGGTTTCCAATTGCAGGCTGTAGGCGGAGATCACGGTTTGTTCGTCCTGCACGTTGACGGGACTTGCCTGGATTTCCAGGTTGTTGTCGAGGCTGGTATTTAAAGGTGTCTGGTGGGGTGCAGTGATGAGGAGGATGGTCATCGTGCTTTTGAAACTGCCCGGGAATACCTTGTGCAATACGATGGCGATCCCCAAACCCAGCGCGGCTGCCAATACGAACCAATACCAGTTCCGCAGTATGGCGGGAAAGATCAGTTTCTTGTTGAAACTTTTTCCGCTGTGAAAGCCCGATGGGCGGTGGTAATTACTTTGATCCATTAATGCTTTTCATTTTGATTGTAGGGGTTATACGGATGCGGTCTATTTTAAATAATTCAGTAACAGCAGCAGGGCGGAAAGCGATCCTACGACGATACCGACCATCGGCAGTTTTTGTTGCAGCCCTTTATTCCTCCCGGGTTGGAGGATGACAACATCATCCGGCTGGAGGTAATATGCGTCGGACAACAAGGCCTTCTTGCTGTTGAGGTTTAGTGAATAAGTGCTGGTTCCGCGCGGCGTGGGCCTCAAGACCAGTACGTCTGCCAGTTTTGCATAATCCGTTGTGCCCTGGGCGAGGCTGATCGCGTCGAAAACGGTGATATAACTATTGTAATTAAAATAGATGCCCGGCAGTTTTACTTCGCCCAGGACCGTCACTTTAAAGCTTAGCAGGCGGACTTTGACAATAGCGTTTTTCAGATATTCTTTCGCGATAGCCCGGATCGTGTCTTCGGCTTGTGCGACGGTCATCCCGGCAACGGGGACTTTCCCCAAAAGCGGGAGTGTGATATCACCATCGGGATCGACCAGGGTACCGTTAACGGAACGGGAAGCCACTCCTTCGTATGCCATGGCCAATGGAACGCCGTTGCCGGTAGGATCGGTCATCTTACTTAGATCCTGATCAGGGGTGGAGATGCCGATATAAAGATTGTCTTTTGTTTTAATGTGGTAGATGGGGGCTGGCTTGGGTCCCCGAAGGGTTTCGTTGGGGCCGAGGTCATCCATGATCGTCAGCTTTTTTGCGGTTGTGCAGGAAGAACAGTTAAACCAAAATGAGTATAGAAAGGTCAAGAGCAATAAGCCGTTGTTCTTTTTCATAATATAAAAATAGGTAATTTAGGGGCAGTACGGATTGATATTTAGGGGGTTTACAGACGTTAAAAGGCATTTTTACGGGTTTTTTTCCCGACGAGCGTGAGGAGGACAATATAGAGGTCGAGCCAGAAATTCCAATGTTCGATATACCAGAGGTCGTGGAGGGTTCTTCCCCAATACTGGATTTTGGTTGCTGTGGGCCCGCGCCAGCCGTTGACCTGGGCCCAGCCGGTGATGCCGGGTTTAATCGTGTGGCGCATCATATAGGGGCCCATTTTCTGTTGCAATGTCTTATTGAGATTTGGCCGGTGGGGTCTTGGGCCGACGACGGACATATCGTTGGTCAGTACGTTGAGGAGCTGCGGCAGTTCGTCCAGGCTGAATTTCCTCAGGAACTTGCCCAGCCAGGTAACGCGCTCGTCGTTGGCGACGGTGGAGCTACACTGGTCGGCGGGGAGGGGTTGATATCTCATACTCCGGAACTTATAGATCGTAAACGGGGCCCCGGTGACGCCCAGGCGATGGGTATGGTAGAAAACGGGCCCGCGGCTGGTTAATTTGATAGCGATGGCGATCAGCAGTCCTAATGGCAATAAAAGGAGGATCATGACGGAAGAAAAGACGATATCGAAGGCTCGTTTGAGGAACCGGTTGGCATAGGTATCCAATGGGAAGGTCCGCATTTGCAGGAGGGGGATATCGCCCAAATGACCAACTTTAAAATGAATTTCATGATTCCCTGAAAAATTGGGAACGAGGTGTGTCCGGACGCCATTTCTTTCTGCTATGGCGATCAGGTTTTTTATGGCTTCTACCTCGCTGAGCGGTAGCACAATGAATGCATCTTCAAAAGGCCGGGTATCAAAGATCTTCTGGAAGTCTTCGACGCATCCGATCACATTCCCGCCGGGGCTCGACGTGGAGTGATCGGCCAGCAGGCCGATAGGCTTGATCCCGAGGTATTTATTGGTCAGAAAATAATCCTGCAGCTGGGTGCCCAATTTATTGTCGCCGATGATGATCGTCGGCTTGAGATACAGGCGGGTATTGAAAAAATAGCGGAAAAACAACCAGGAGGAGACGCAAAATTTTAAGAGGAAAAATAGGGAAACGGTGGTCAGGTACTGGTGCTTGGGGCAGACGGTCCTGTCCGAAAAGAGTAAGATCAGTGCGGTAAATGCGAAATAATAGACAAATCTCCGAACGAGGGATCGGGTCATTTTTGAATAGTCCGACTTCAGATCGCGTAGATTTTCGACAAAAATGGGGCTGACGATAATATAGCCGGCATTTAGTACGACCAGCAGCTGCCTGAGGCAATCCGGGTCGCCTTCGTCGAGGAACAGCCTAACGAGAAAAAAGGACGCGTTTAGGATGAACAAGTCAACGGACAGGATGAGCAAATGAATTTCCCTGGGTCTCAATCTCATTTGGTAACGTTTAAAGTCAAAGCACATGATACACATCCGTTCTTTACAGGACGGAATAACTTTCGGCACAGCATGGGTTAGCTAAAATCCCTGCGGTCAGGGGGATAGTAGGGATCTTACTTTTTGCTTTTAACAGGCAATGGAACAATGTTTGCAATAAATGTACCTTGTGTAATGGCAGCAGACCGCGTGGTTTCTCTTAATGGAAGAACGGATTTTGCTGATTTGGTATTTCCCAGGAATTTGAGAAGTGGGTTTCTACCGCGAAACTAACACTTAAATCTAAATTATCCAGCTTTTTTTTAGGGATATTTGAATGATCTACAAAAATGTGTACATGAAATTGACATATTCTTTTTTATCAATACTAGTGCCAGTTTTTTTGGGAATTATTCCCGCAAAGGGAAACAATTATTATTTCTCGTCGGTCAGTGGTGATGATGCCCGAAGTTCCGTCCAGGCGCAGCAACCTGCCACGCCGTGGAGAAGCCTCGCCAAATTGAATCAGGTCTTTGCCCAACTTGGGCCGGGTGATTCGGTATTATTTAAAAGGGGGGAGGTTTTTTATGGATCGATCGTGGCGGGTCGGTCGGGTACTGCCGTGAGCCCCATTGTGTTTGCTGCTTTTGGGCAGGGATATGACCCGATCATCAGCGGTTTCTCGCGGTTAAGCGGATGGGCGCCGGGGAGTGGCGGAATTTGGCAGGCGCCTTGTCCCGGTTGCAAAGGGAGAGTGAACATGGTGACCATTGGTGAGACGGTGCAGCCGATGGGCCGGTATCCGAATGCAAGCGGGCTGAACAATGGCTATTTAAAGATCAGGGGCCATGGGGTGAACTCCATTACTGTTGACAACCTGGATGGTGGTCCCGACTGGACGGGCGCCGATCTTGTCATCAGGAAGAACAGGTTTATCCTGGACAGAAACGTTATCCTTTCGCAACAAGGCAATACGCTGGCTTACAGGAATGGGTCTATTTACGGCCCGACAGATAAATTCGGTTATTTTATTCAGAATGATATCCGGACGTTGGATCAGGCAGGAGAATGGTATTACGATCCGAAGACGCGGACAATGAATATGTATTTTGGTTCGGGGCAGCCACCGGCGGATATCATGGCGTCCGGCGCCGATACGCTGGTAACTATCCGGAATAAGCAATACCTTGTTTTTACGGGCCTTTCTTTTATGGGTAGTAATGGCAATAGCTTTTTTCTTTCCGATGCGGCAAATATTACCATATCTTTTTGCCGGATCTTTTATTCTTCGCTGGATGGAGTCTATGCGATCCGGTCGAATAATCTAACGTTGTCGAACCTTACCATCGATCATTCGAGTGATAACGGGATCAATATTCTCGGTACAGGCAATTCGGTGACGGATTGTGTGGTGAGGCATTCGGGTTGTATTCCCGGGATGGGGAATGGGGCGCAGTCGTATATTGGTATCTTTATAAGCGGCAGCAATAATACCGTACAGTACAATACGGTCGATACGAGTGGGTATGTGGGCATTTTTTTCCTCGGCGGTCCCAATACAATCCGGGACAATAGTATCGATTACTTTTGTTATCTCAAGGACGATGGCGGTGGCATTTATACCTGGTCGGGGGATATCGATTCTGCCGCGCAGCGAAATACGGGTATTGTTACGGGCAATATCGTGTTGAATGGGATCACGGCTCCGGGTGGGACGGATAGTGCAACGGCGGGTATTGCCGAAGGGATTTATCTGGATGAGAATACGGGCGAGATCGAGGTCAGCAATAATACGGTAGCTCATTGTACGGCGGGTATTTTTATACAGGATTCGCATGAGGTGGTGGTCAAGGGTAATACGCTTTATGATAACGGGGTGCAGATCTCGGTGCGGCATGCTTTGATGAAGGGCACGCTTCGCAATAACGATATTTCGGGCAATACGGCGGTTGTGGCGAAGAAGGGTCAGCAGGTTCTTGTGTTGAGTTCGGCCGTGTCCGGCGAGGTCAAATCTTTTACCGGCTTTCATGACAACTATTATTCCCTGCCCGTGGGTGTCGGGTCTTTTTATATGACGCTTGTACGTCAAAACAATCAGAATGTATATGACAGGGGGGCGTTGGCTGACTGGCAGTCGCGATATGGGAAGGATGCCAATTCGGTTCAGGCGGCGCCGGCGGGTGCCCTTCGGTTTGAATACAATGCTTCCAAAAACGTGAAAACGGTATCTTTGGATCGGGTTTACAGGGATCCTGCGGGGAATAGCTTCCAGGGGCAGCTGAAACTGCGACCTTATACGGCCGAGGTACTGATTCCTCAGTGATGGAGTGCTGATTGCGCCGAAATTTCGCTCATTTTTGTCACATTAACATATTTAATATATATTCCTTCGATACTTTATTGTCCTATTTTCGGTATCTTTAGACAGCTATTCGTAATATATTATTTTATTAATATTTGAACTCGTTAACGCGTAGGGAATTTTTAAGAAAAGCGGGAGTTTATACTGGCGGTGCGTATCCGGCGATGTTGGCCCTGGGGATAGTGCCGGCGGCGCCGGCCCATCCTTTCCGCCTGGAGGGTGATGGCAAGGGAAATGAGGTTTTGATATTGGGCGGAGGTTTGGCGGGCATGGCAGCCGCTTATGAATTGGGTAAGTTGGGGTATAGCTGTACGATCCTGGAAGCGCGCGAACGAGCGGGCGGGCGCTGCTGGAGTATCCGGAAGGGGTCGGTGAGTGTGGAGACGGGGCAGGGGCGGCATGTTGCCGGGTTTGATGAAGGTCAGTATTTCAACGCCGGACCTTCGCGTATCCCTCATCATCATGCGCTGACCCTGCACTACTGTAAGGAGTTGAAAGTGGCGCTGCAGGTATATAATAACGTCAATGAAAATGCTTACTATTTCAGTGAGGGGAAGGGGTCTTTATCGAATAAGAAGATCCGGGTGCGGGAGGTGCATAATGATATCAGGGGCTGGATGGCGGAGCTCCTGGCCAAGGGTTTGGATGGGGGAAAGATCGATGCGGGCATGAGCAAGGAGGACACGCTGAAAGTGATCGAATATTTGCAGGCGGAGGGGGGATTGGATATAGATAAATTTTACAAGGCTTCTGCACGGCGGGGCTATATCGAATCACCGGGGCCGGGAGACAGGGAGGGAAAATTGGGTGATCCGAATACGTTGCTGGTCCTATTGCAATCCGGGCTGTTGGATCCTGATTTTTATAATGTTGCCGAATACACCTATGAGTTGCAGGGAACTTTGTTCCAGGCGGTAGGCGGGATGGACAGGATAGCGGCGGCTTTTGAGCGGCAGGTGGGTTCGCAGATCCGGTACAATGCTGAAGTCAGTTCTATCCGGAATGTGGAGCAGGGGGTGAAGGTGGTGTATAAGGATGCGACGGGTGAAAAGACGATAGAAGCGCCGTTTTGTATTTGTACCATTCCGCTGCCGGTGCTGAGCAATATCGAGCATAATTTTTCTTCCGATGCGAGCCGTGCCATCGATTCGGTCGTGT
>Ga0302326_10014053_pt1 | contig 16967 bp, 9 predicted proteins | sample Palsa_T0_3_FD_202264 | JGI IMG/M metagenome (GOLD analysis project Ga0302326, IMG submission 202264) | Peat permafrost microbial communities from Stordalen Mire near Abisko, Sweden - Palsa_T0_3 | ecosystem: Environmental > Terrestrial > Soil > Palsa > Peat permafrost | place: Sweden: Abisko...
TGGTTTACTCCTCCCGTAGCGCATCCATGGGCTCCAGGCGCGCCGCTCGCCGTGCCGGCCCGTAGCTCGCAAGCAGTGCCACGATCGCCAGCAGCACGGCCGCCCCGCCTAGTGTCACCGGATCTCGCGGTTTCAGCCCGTAAACCAGCGCAGCGGCCGCTTGGCCGGCCCATGCTGCCATTCCGATACCCACCGTGAGCCCGATCGCCAGCAGCAGTACTGCTTCCCGCAGCACCAGTGCGATCACACTGCCGCGGCTGGCCCCAAGCGCGACTCGCAAACCGATTTCGTTGCGTCTTCGCGCAACCATGTAAGCGATCACGCCGTACAATCCCAGCACCGCCAGCGAGCCCGCCAGAACCCCGAAAGCCCCCGCCAGCGCTGCCATCAACCGGTCGCGCATCAGCGATTCTTTGATCTGGGTAGTCAGCACCGCGAAATCCATCCCAAGCCCCGGATGGATCTCAGCGACTGCCGCTTCCGCATTGTGGTAGAACTCGCCGAGGGGCGCGTTCGTCCTTAGCACGAAAGTCCCGCCTGGCCCCGGCTCCTCATCCTGATCCTCGGGTACGAATGCAATCGGCCTGAAGTCCTCGCGCAGCTCGTAATATTTTGTGTTGCGCACCAGACCTACGACAAGGAGTGTTGTGTCGGGCTTATCAGCCGACTCCTCCCGCCGGAACAAACGTCCCACCGGATTTGCACCGTGGAAAATCTGCCGCGCAAACTCCTCGTTGACAATTGCCACCTTCGGAGCCGTCAAATTATCGCGCTCGCTAAAATCCCGTCCGGCCACAAACGATGTACCCATCGTCCGGAAATACCCCGGCCCGGCGCGGTTGAACAGCGCATCGACGCGCGGCGCCGTCGAGCCTTCGGCCCACACGTTCTGATCCCACCCGGATCCGCTCACCGGCGTCATGTCCACCTGCCCAGCCGAAATTGCCCCCGTCCGCTCGCGCAGTTTCTCCAGCATCTGCCGCCGCACTTCCCTGATTCGCTCTTTGGGATAAGCCGCCGCGCGGTAGTCCACGCTCACCGCCACAATCCCCTCGGGCCGAAAGCCCGGCTCGATCGCCAGCAGCTTCTGTAGACTCCGAACGAACAGCAGCGCGCCCGCCAGCAGCACCACCGACATCGCCACCTGCGCCACAACCAGCGCACGCCGTAAACTGAATCTTTCGCGACCCGCTGTCATTCCTCGCCCACTGGCGCGCATGACCGATGCAGGCGCCACCGCCGTCGCGCGCAGCGCCGGCGCGAGCCCGAACAGCAGGCACGTAAGAACCGCCATCCCCGCCGCAAAACCCAGTACTTGCCAATCCACGCCCAGTCCGACGAACATCCGGTTATCCTCGGTCGTCAGAAACGCAACCAGCCCGCGGCTGAGCATCGCCGCGAATACCGCGCCCAGCGCGGTGCCCAGCAGCGCCAGCAGCATGCTCTCGGAAAGCAATTGCGCGATCAGCCGCCCGCGCGATGCACCGATCGCCTGCCGGACCGCGATCTCGCGCTCGCGCACGCTAGCCCGCGCCAGTAGCAGATTGGCAAGATTCGCGCACGCTATCAGCAATACCAACCCGGTGGTCGCCAGCAGAATCCAGAGCGGATCCTCGTACTGCCGCCGCAATCCCGAAACGCCCGTCGCGCCTGAGGTCACGGTCAGCTTATTCGTCAGATAGCCCTTAGCGGTATCCGCCCGGTACGAGCTCGGCAGCGTCTCCCGCATGATCGCCGGCGACACAGCCTGAATCTGCGCGTTGGCGCGCTCGATCGTCCAACCCGGCTTCAACCGCCCCATCAGCGACAGCCACCACGCGGTCTGCGTCGGAATCCGTCCTTTGCCCGCTTCCCAAAACATCGGATCTGAGCAGATCGGTACGGCGACGTCGAACCGGTGCCCGATTTCCACGCCGAAGAAGCCGGGCGGCGTTACCCCGATCACCGGGAACAACCTGCCATCCAGCCTCACAGTGCGGTTAGTAACCGCGGGATCTCCGGCAAACTCTCCCTGCCAGAAGGCGTAGCTGATCACTGCGCCTGGCGACCCGCAGCCGGGCTGATCGTCCTGCGCCGTCAGCGTCCGGCCAATGGCTGGGGGTATCTGCAGGACTTTGAAGAAATCGCCGCTGACGAACAGACCCTCCGCGTATCGCGCCTTGCCTTCTTGAGCGAGATTGAAGTCTTTAGCGCTCCAGGCCATCACTCCGGAAAACGCCTGCTGCCGTGCGCGCACGCTATCCCATTGCGCGGACGTGAAGTTCGCGCTACGCGTGGACCACCAACCCGATCGATGGGAATCCTTCGTGAAATCGACATATGCCAGCTCCTGCGGATTCCCAACCGGCAACGGGCGCAGCCGGATGGCATCGATCAGTTGGAAGATCGCCGTATTCGCTCCGATCCCCAGCGCGAGCGACAGCACTGCCACCGCCGTAAACGTCGGATTCAGCCGGAGCTGCCGAATCCCAAAGCGCAAATCGCCTGCAAGCCGATCCATATTGCCTCTGGACTCTTATACGAGCGCAACCCTGAAATCGTTGGGAGGAATTCTTCTGTTTGCGGCGCGGGGCAGGAATGAGACGACTAACCTGCTGTACTGCGGCTCGTTGCGGCTTTTTTGCGGTTCAAATCTGCGCCCAAAGGCGCAGATTACCAGTGTGTGGAAGTCCCACTCCAGGAGAGTAATGGTGCGACTTAGGTCCCGGAAACGAAATTGGTCGGGTTGACGTGAAGAAGGCAAGCTCACGAGCTCCTGATATGCCAAGCTCACCAAGTGCTCCCAGGACACGGCTCATCTTGACATCCTCGCGCTGGTGGATCACGGCGTCCTGATTCTCAATCCCGAAGGGGGACGCAGCACGAGTTATTCGCTCGGCCCGGCACAAAAGTAACGTTCCCCAGCTACGGGGTGAAAATGCTCCCTTGCGGTCGCGCCTCGGCTAGCGGTCGTGTTGCGTTTCCGGACCCCACATAATGAGTGAAATGCCCACCGGAGCGGAAGTTCTTCTTCACACGTTGATCGCCAACGGCATCAACACCTGTTTCATGAATCCCGGCACTTCGGAGATGCATTTTGTCGCGGCGCTGGATCGTGTCCCGGCGATGCGCGGTATTCTCTGCTTGTTTGAAGGTGTCTGTTCCGGAGCTGCGGATGGCTATGCTCGCGCCACGGGAACGCCCGCCGCGACTTTGTTGCACCTCGGGCCCGGCTTGGCGAACGGTCTGGCTAATTTCCACAACGCCCGCAAAGCCCGTGTGCCCGTGGTCAGTGTCGTCGGCGAGCATTCCACTAGTCATTTCAAGTACGATGCGCCGCTTTCGGCTAACATTGAAAATTTCGCGCGCACCGTCTCTGACCGCGTCCGCATCGCGAAAAATGGGCACGAACTGGGCGCGGATATGTCCGCCACTATCGCCGACGCCATCCAGCCGCCCGGCCAGGTGGCGATGCTGATTGTGCCCGCGGACCTCTCCTGGTCGCCCAGCGAGGGCTGCGGGGCAGTGATTGCGCCTCAGAGGCGGCGCATGCCCTCGAGCGCGGCGATCACTCGCGCGGCGGAACTCGTTCGAAAGCCGGGGACCGCGCTTCTGCTCGGCGGCAGCGCGCTTGCGCCGCAAGCACTGGACGCCGCGGCCCGGCTCGCGGCTGCGACGGGTGTCCGCGTCCATATCGCGAGGAATGTGGCGAAGATCTGGTCCGGGCGAGGACGCTTTCAGCCGATGCAGGTGCCTTATTTCCCTGAGCCTGCGCTGGCGTTATTTGCCGATATTCAGAACCTGATTCTGGTGGAGGCGAAGATGCCGGTTTCCTTCTTCGGGTACCCGAATACGCCGGGCAGCCTGGCGCCGGACGCGTGCCAGATCTCGATGCTGGCCGGAGTCGAGGAAGATGGCGCTGGCGCGCTGGCGGCTCTCGCGGAAACCTGCGCTCCGGTAAGTCCGCCGGCATTTTCCATACCGTCACCCATCGAGCAGGGGCCGTTGACGCTCGACGCCATCGGCAGCGCGGTCGCCGTGTATCTGCCCGAAGACGCGCTGATCTCGGAAGAGATGCTTTCTTCCTCCGCGCGCGTGCTTGCTTATCTCGTCAATGCGGCGCCGCATGAATGGATGCCAGTTACGGGAGGAGCGATTGGGCAGGGTCTCCCCGTGGCAGTTGGCGCGGCGGTCGCCTTTCCCAATCGCAAAGTGATCGCGCTCGAAGCCGATGGCAGCGGGATGTATACTCTGCAAGCCCTGTGGACCATGGCTCGCGAGAAGCTGGACGTCGTGACCGTGATCTTCGCCAACCGGCGCTATGCCATTCTCGACATCGAGATGCAGCGTACCGGAGCCGGCGGCTTCGGGCCGGCTGCCGGCAAACTGATCGACATTGGCAACCCGGATCTCGATTTTGTAAGCCTCGCGGCTGGAATGGGCGTCGCGGCCTCGCGCGCTAGTTCGGCTGCCGAGTTCGCGGGTCAGTTCCGAGCGGCTGTTCGGGAGAGGGGCCCATGTCTGATTGAGGCTGTGATCGATTAGAGTTCGCATTCGGAACTACGGAGCCGTGTTCGCAAAGACAGTCATGGGCACAGCCTGAAGGCCGTGCCACACTCACACTGGTCGCGGCTCGGTTCGGGGCCTGTGCGCAGGCGCGGCTTAGAAAAATTACCAGCCCTGAAAAGGCTTTTACAAGAAGGACAATCAATCAACAAAGGAATAGCCATGGCACAAAAAGTTGCTGACGTCCTGTGGGAGATGCTGGCGAATGCCGGGGTAAAGCGCTGTTACGGCATCGTGGGAGACGCGTTGAATCCGGTGATTGACGCGCTGCGGCGCAACGGGAAGATCGAGTTTATTCACGTTCGCCATGAAGAATATGGCGTCTTCGCGGCGGTCGCCGAAGCATACATGACCGGCAACCCGGTGGTGGTCTGCGGAACCGCCGGCCCGGGGGTAACGCATCTTTTCAATGGACTGATGGACGCGCGCAAGGAGGGGGCTGCGATTATCGCCATCGCCGGCGATGTCGAGACCAAGCTTATCGACACCGCCGCCCTCGAAGAGCTGAACCCTTACAAGTTTTTCGATACGGCGTGCCTCTACGTCGGGCGAGTGGTGAACCCTGAACAGGTGCGGGCGGTGGTCACCACCGCGATTCTGACGGCGGTTGTCGACAAAGGGCCGACGGTGATCTCGATGCCTGGCGACATTGCAGCGGCCAAGGCGCCGGGTCATTCGCTTCAGGCAGTCACGATTCCGGCTCGACCCGTGTTTCGCCCAGCCGACGCGGATCTCGACAAGCTGGCCGAAATGATCGAGGCGGCGAAGAAGGTGGCCATTTTCGGCGGCGATGGATGCCGCGATGCGCGCGAGGAAGTCCTCGAACTCGCGACCAGGCTGAAGGCGCCGGTGGGATACTCCTTCCGCGGCAAGCAATGGCTCGAGCACGATAATCCCAATGCCGTCGGGATGACCGGGCTTCTCGGCTACGGCGGCGCCTATAAGGCTATTCACAATGCGGATCTGGTGCTGCTGCTTGGCACCGACTTTCCGTTTCCGGAATTCCTTCCGGGCGACGATGTGAAGAAGGTCCAGATCGACAAGAACCCGAAACACATCGGGCGGCGAACGGCTGTTGATCTGGCGCTTGTCGGCGACATCAAGACAACCGTTACCGCCCTGCTCGCCAAAGTTAAGGACAAGACAGACAGCCGCTTTCTCGAAGAACACGTCGCCGAAACCGCTTCGTTCCATGAACTCTTGCAACACTACGTCGAGAAAGGACCGGGGATCAAGCCGATCCGTCCGGAGTTCCTGGCCGCGACGCTCAGCGAGCTTGCCTCCGACGACGCGATGTTCTTCGTGGACACAGGCACCGCCTGCATCTGGATGGCGAGGCATGTAAAGGGCGGAAGGAACCGGCGGATCTTCGGATCATTTTCCTGGGCCTCGATGGCGAATGCCGCTCCTAACGCATTCGGCGCGCAACTCGCCTATCCCGGCCGCCAGACGATTGCGCTGTGCGGCGACGGAGGGTTCACGATGCTCGGCTTGGGAGACCTTCTCACGCAAGTGCAGTTGAAGACGCCGGTGGTTCAGATCATCCTCAACAACGAATCGCTCGACTTCGTCAACATTGAAATGCAGGAAGCCGGCGTGGTGCCTTTTGGAGTCGATTTCAAGAATCCGAATTTTGCCAAAGTCGCCGAGGCGATGGGCGCGAAGGGCATCCGCCTCGAAGAGCCAGGCGATGTGAGAGAAGGGCTCGCCGAGGCGCTGGCGCACAAAGGGGGTCCAGTGGTGGTGGATGTGGTGGTGGATCCTTACGCACTGTCGTTGCCATCGCATGTTCCGTGGCATGTGGCCGAAGGCTTCACACTCAGCTTCGCCAAACAGGTATTGAGCGGGAAGATGGACGAGGTGATCAGGACGATGAAACGCAACGTCGGATTGGTGTGAGCCCTCCTTCGCCAAGGCTTCGGCGGGCGAGCCTGGGATGCGGCGGCGGTTTGACATAACACCCGTCTATGAGGATGCTGAAAAAGACAAAATACGGATCGCCGTGGATGAACGCCGATAAACGCTGATGGAAAAACGAATGGCTTATCCCAAGTTCATCCGCGTTCATCGGCGGCTAAAGATCGTAATCCGAGAGTTTTTCAGCAACCTCGCCTATGCATGGGAGAGACCTGCATCGCTTAAATAGGCGCGGAGTTGGCGGAGGTCGCGCCGCATTGCCGAGAAGACCTGCTGGCGCTCGATGGTGATCTGGCGATTACCGGCGTCGGCGCCGCCGAGCGGATATTCGAAATGCAGTTGCACGGGTCCATCGAACGCGGTTTTTGCCAGCAACGAAAAAAAGGTTGGGAAACGGACCATGCCTTGGCCTAAAGGCAGCCACGCCGGATACCAGTTCCCGGACGGATCTTTTTGCCAGGTGAAGTCCTTGCAGGCGATTCCGCGAATGTACGGTTCCGCGAGACGGAAGCTATCGATCCAGCCGCCGAGGCCGCCTTCGACGGTGGCGTGTCCGACGTCATAGTTAATGCCGACTGCGTGCGGATCGAGGCCTTTGAGTATCTGGGCGATGTCCCAAACCGGGGCGCCCACCAGATCGACGCCGGAATGTGTGTGATACATCGCGCACACTTTGTACTCGGCGTTCAGCGCGGCGAGCTGGGCGGAGCGGCGGTGGAAATCCTCAAACTGGCTCGAGAGCGGCTGATCGTCACGATATTTGAAGCCGCCCCAGCGGTAGTAGCGGATTCCTAGACTCTCCAGCGTCCTGAGTACAGTGCGGGCATTCGGGCTCGCGGCGTCTACGATGTCGGTAGTGACCATGGGGACTTCGAGCGAATGCTGGCGAATCAGGAGGACGAGCGGCGGAAGGTCTTCTGCGGCCCGCGCTGGTTCTACATGGCCGCCGGCGCGGACGGTAAGGTCAATTCCGTCGAACCCCATTTCGGCGACTGCGCGCGCCAGTTCCACCCCTTCGAGGAACTGCAGGTGTTTTGAGAAGATGGCGACCTTCAGGTTTCGGTTGAGGGGAGTAGCGGCGAGGCGGAGGGCTGCGAGGCCGCTTACGAGCGCGGCGCGGCGAGTGATTCCGTTTGTCATAAAATTCACGGCAAGGAACATCATACTGGCTTATGAATATCGATCGGCGGGCATTCGTGTTGGGCGGGACCGGACTGGCGATGGCAACTGCGGCCGCGCCGCCGGACCAAATCGTTTTGGGCGTCATTGGCAGCGGCGGGCGCGGCACGTTTGTGATGGGAGTGTTCCAGAAGCACGCGGACGTGAAGGTAGGCGCAATCTGCGATGTCTATGAGCCGAATCTGGAGCAGGCGATATCGGAGGCGGTGAAAGGCGGTTCGCGGCCCAAGGCTTATCGCAACTACAAAGATCTGCTGGCCGATAAAGACGTTCAGGCGGTACTGATCGCCACCCCCGAGCACTGGCACTACCAGATGGTGATGGATGCCATTGCGGCTGGGAAAGACATTTACGTTGAGAAGCCGTTGTGCCGGACGCCGGAGGAAGGCGTGGCGATGGTGAAAGCGGAGAAGAATTCAAAGTGTGTCATCCAGGTTGGCATGCAGCGGCGGAGCTACGATCTGTTTCTGGCAGCGCGCAAGATTGTGGCGTCGGGCACGCTAGGGCGAGTGCGGATGGTGCGTTCGTGGTGGCTGAATAATTCCTTGAATTCGAAGCCCGCTGCCAAGCTGGAAGGCAAACTGGATTGGGAGCAGTGGCAGGGTCCGGCGGAGCACCGGGCGTTTGACCCGGACCGGTTTCGCAATTGGCGCGAGTATTCGGAGTATTCGGGCGGGATTGTGGCGGATCAAGGAGCGCACGTGTTCGATGGCATTCATTTGCTGATGAACGCGGGGTATCCGCTGGCTGTGAACGCTTCGGCGGGCCGGGTACACAAAGAGAGGGTGGATACGCCGGAGTCGGTGGTCGTGATTGCCGAATATCCGGAGGACTTTCTGGCGGCGTTCACGATCAACTATGCGGCGATGCACTATCCATCGCGCAACGATCAGCTGAACCAGTTGGATGGCGACGAGGCGCGGCTCGATATTGGGCGCGAGGATTTCGCGCTGTACCGGCAAGGCAATGAGCAGCAGCCGGAAGCGGCTCAACATTCGGAGCTGGGCTTTGGGCATGCTACCGAGCTGCATGTCGCGAATTTCCTGGAGTGCGTGAGGTCGCGGCAAACGCCCACAGCCCCAGTGCGATTGGGATTCCAGGCAGCGCTCGTCATTCAGATGGCGAATCTGTCGATGCGGCAAGGTCGCAGGCTGCGCTGGAATACACAAACCAACAAGGTGGAGGGTTGATGAAGAGCCTCTTGCTGTTGAGCGCTGTGATTCTCGCCGGTATTGCAGGTAGGGCCGCAGGCGTAGGCGGGCGCCATCTGGCGCTGCGTTCGCGAGTGGAACTGTTTCGCGGCAGCGGCGAATGGAGCGAAGTGCGTATTGATTATCCCTTTGACCCAGCCAAGAGCGCGCTGATTGTCTGCGACATGTGGGACAAGCATTGGTGCGCGGGGGCAAACGTGCGCGTGGCTGCGTTGGTAAAGAGATTAGAGCCGGTGCTGGAAACCGCGCGGCGCAAAGGAATGACGATTGTGCATGCGCCGTCAGACACCATGCCGTTCTATGCCAGCGCGCCACAGCGCCAACGCATGCTGTCGTTACCTTCATTTGCTCCGCCAAAGGAAATCGAGATCACCTCGCCACCCTTGCCTATCGACGATTCGGACGGTGGCTGCGACACGCCGGGCGACAAGGAGCACCAGGCATGGACCTGCGAACATTCCGGTTTGACAATTGCGCCCGAAGACTATATCTCGGACAACGGGCAGGAAATTTATAATCTGCTGCGCTCGCGCGGGATCAAGACCGTCTTCTATACCGGCGTGCACGTCAATATGTGTATTCTGAATCGCACGTTCGCGATCAAGCAAATGACCCGGTGGGGGGTGCGCTGCATTCTGCTGCGCGATCTTACGGATGCGATGTACGGTCCGCAGGATGCTCCGCACGTAAGCCATCGGGAGGGTACCGAACTGGTGGTGCAATACATCGAGAAATATTGGAGCCCGACGGCGCTTTCCGAAGACCTGACTCGCGCGCTGCAGTGAGCATGAAAATTAGCTGCCAAGCATTCACATTCGGAATTACAGCGATGTATTCCGCAAAGACCGCTCCCTTTGGTCACGGCTCCGCCACTCGTAATGAATGCGGGCCAGGTGTATTCTGATGTGATCCTCCAGGAGTCAAGAATGAAAACTCTCTCTCAGGAACAAGTGGATCGGCGGCGCTTTCTACGCAGCTCCCTCGGCGGCGCGACCGCGCTGGTCTTCACCAACCGAAGCAGCGCCGCGGACGCCTCTGATCGGAAAGCCATTCAAGTCGAGATCGACAAGCAGCATGATGAGGCCATCCATCGCCTGCAAGACTGGATTCGCCAGCCATCTATTGCCGCCGAAAACCGGGGCATGAACGAAGGCTGCGAGCACATGATGCGTCTGCTCCGCGATGCGGGGTTTGACACAGTGGCCAAAGTACCCACGGACGGGCAGCCTGGGGTCTTCGCCACTCTGGATGCCGGGGCGCCGAAAACGGTTGGCATCTATTTCATGTACGACGTCAAGCAAGCCGACCCGTCCGAGTGGTCTTCGCCGCCGTTTGAAGGCGCGCTCGTCGATAAACCCGGATTGGGGACGGTTCTCATCGGCCGTGGAGCCACGAATCAAAAGGGACCCGAAGCAACCTGGCTCGCGGCGTTGCACGCGTTTAAGGCGGCCGGGAGAAAGCTCCCGGTGAACTTGGTTTTCGTTGCCGAAGGCGAGGAGGAAATCGGTTCGCCCCATTTTCCCCAGGTGGTCCGGCGGCCGGACATTCTTGCGGCCTTCGCTAAGTGCACTGGCGTTTACATGCCCATGCCGATGCAGGCGCTCGACGGCGCGGTTACCATCAACCTCGGTGCGAAAGGCGTGATCGAGCTCGAACTGGTTTCCAGCTCCGCCGACTGGCATCGCGGACCTAAGGAAGATCTCCACTCGAGCAACGAAGCGAGAGTCGATAGTCCCGCCTGGCACTTGGTTCAGGCCTTGGTGACTCTGGTTGGTCCGGACGGCCACACTCCCGCGATTGAGGGCTTCGCCGAAAAGGCCCGCCCACTGACGGCCGAGGAAAAGGCACTCATCCGGGAAGCCGCGAAGCGCCAGAACGAAGACATGGTCAAGCGGCAGCTCGGCGTCGAACATTGGGTTCACAACGTGGATTTTCTCGAGTCCCTTGAACTGCTGGTTGGGCGGCCGACGGTGAACATCGAGGGCTTGGTTTCCGGATATACCGGCCCGGGTGGCAAGACCATTCTGCCGCACAAGGCCGTCGCGAAACTCGACTTGCGGTTGGTTCCCGGCATGACTGCCTTGGGTTCGCTCGCCGCGTTGAAGGCGCATTTGGCAAAACACGGATTCGCGGATATCGAAGTGAACATGAGCGGCGGCTACGATCCAACCAGCACCGACGCCCATTCCGCGCTGATTCGCGCCCAAGCCGCGGTCTATCGCCAAGCCGGCCTTGAGCCGATTATGTGGCCGCGCCTTGCGGGCTCCTGGCCGGGATACGTTTTCACGGGCGACCCCCTGCGGTTGCCGGCGGGCCACTTCGGCCTGGGCCATGGCAGCGGAGCCCACGCGCCTAACGAATACTACGTGATTGAGTCCGCGAATCCGAAAATCCAAGGCATCGGGGGAGCCATTCGCTCGCATGTTGACTACCTGTATGAACTCGCCTCGCTAAGCTGATTGGACCTTCACGCTCTTTTCACAGCCTGAAGAGGTTGCTGAAAAAGGCCGCGAAATCGGCAGAACGCGGGCGAAACCGCCTGCGCCACCACTATAAATCAATGGCTTGCAGAGCATGGTGGGGTAGGCATTCAGCCTGCCGGAGCCTTTTTCGGCAACCTCTGAAGGCTGTGCCACACCGAGACGCCTGTCTGACTTATACTTCTACTCTGTATGCGCACTTTTGTTTGCCTCCTGGCTTTGGCCGCCGCTGAACTGTTGTGGGTTGGCGCTGCGGCCGCTCAGACGATCACGGTCAGCTTTCCCGCGTCGCGCTCCGATAAGCCTCTGGACGGGCGCCTGCTGCTTTTGCTCTCCAATGACCCGAGCGAAGAGCCTCGCATGCAGATCGACGATACGCCCAAGTCGCAGATGGTTTTCGGCGTAACGGTCGACGGATGGAAACCTGGAGATCCGCTCAGCATCGGCGAAAATGCGCAGGGCTATCCGCGCGAGAGCCTGAAGGACGTGCCTCCAGGAGACTACACAGTTCAGGCTGTGCTGAACGTGTACGAGACCTTTCACCGATCGGATGGCAAGACGGTAAAGCTGGCGCCGGATCGGGGTGAAGGGCAGCATTGGAATCTGGCTCCAGGCAATCTGCTGTCGCGGCCGCGGTTAGTTCACATAGGCCCAGGGGCGCCGCCGATCGCGGTCTCGCTCGATGGGGTGATTCCACCGATCACACCAGAGCCGGATACAAAGTACATCCGCCACATCCACATCCAATCCAAACTTCTGACGAAGTTCTGGGGCCGCCCGGTGGATCTATCGGCGGTGGTTCTTGTTCCGGAGGGCTTCGACGCCCATCCGCAGGCACGCTATCCGCTAGTCGTGTTCCACGATCACTTCGTAACCGGCTTCAACGACTTTCGCGAGACGCCGCCGGACTCGAATCTGAAGCCCGACTATTCCGACCGCTTTCACCTCGCCGGCTACAACCGCATTCAGCAGGAAGAGGCTTACAAGAACTACCAGGCATGGATAGCGCCAGGAACGCCGCGCATGTTGATCGTAAAACTGCAGCATGCAAATCCTTATTACGACGACTCGTATGCGGTGAACTCGGCGAACGTCGGTCCGTATGGAGATGCGATCGAGACCGAGCTGATCCCCGCGATCGAGCAGCAGTTTCGCGGCATCGGCCAAGGCTGGGCGCGATTCGTGTATGGAGGCTCGACCGGCGGGTGGGAGGCGCTCGCCGTACAGATGTTCTATCCCGAGGCTTACAACGGCGCGTTCGTGGCCTGTCCGGACCCGGTCGACTTCCACGCCTTCATGACGGTTGACCTGTATAAACAGGACAATATGTTTTACCTTCAGGGCGCAAACAAAAAGGTCGAGCAGCCTGGCATGCGCGACTATCTGGGCCACACGCTGATCTCGATGCGTGACAATGTCGCCTATGAAGCTGCGTTAGGCGATCGCGGCCGCTCCGGCGAGCAGTTCGATATCTGGCAAGCGGTGTATTCGCCCGCTGCGGCGGACGGCTATCCGCAGCCGATCTTCGACAAGCGGACCGGCGCGATCGATCACAGTACCGCCGAATATTGGCGCAAGCATTACGATCTGGACGCGATACTGCAACGCGATTGGGCCAGTCTCGGGCCGAAACTGCAAGGCAAGATCCACCTCTACGTCGGCTCGGATGACACCTACTTTTTAAATGATGCGGTGTATCTGATGGAGGACTTCCTGAAGCAGACCGGAACTCCCGGGCACGGAGTACCCTACCAGGGCGAGGTTCAGTACGGGCCGCGCGCCGAGCATTGTTGGAACGGCGATCCAACCAAGCCGAATTGGTATTCGCGTCTGCACTACAACCAGATGTACGTGCCGCAGATCATGGAGCGAATACAGAAGACGGCACCGCCTGGAGCAGACCTGACAAGCTGGCGATATTGATTGGCCGCTCAACGCCCTTCTGACGGCGGGGCTTGCTCTCTCTGCAACCCGGTGAATGGAACCGAAAACAAAAGCGTTTCCGAATCGCTCCAGCTTGTTCCGCCAGGGAAGGATGCGGATCTCGATTGAAACCAGTTTCCCGATTGCGTGGAAATCATGCGGCCTTCGAGCAGTCCCAACGCGGGGCGGCGGCTGAGCAGGAAAACGGTTGCAATTTGTCCGGCTCCATTTGCTTTGCTCGTAGACGTACTGCAACCTTCGTCCAGTTGCTGAGAGTTGGCGAACAGTTGCTGTACAGTCTGCCCGCGCGCGCTGGCGCTCTTAACCGGAACCTGCTGCCAATACCATGCTGGAGACGATGGCTCTGAATTGTGGCCGCCGAAAATATCGTGGCCGCCGAAAATGCCGAACAGGTTCGCCCAGGTGTTTACTCCCGCGCTCCACGCTTCCGCGGCGGAATTGGAGTAGGGTGCGGCAGCCATCTGGTAAAAGTCCGGTCCGTAACCATCCGTTCGCCCGAACTGCTTCCCCTTCATAGTCAGCCAGGCATGCGTCGTGATATAGCATTCACAATCGGGATGCGCCAGCATTACGTCATAGGCCCAGGACCATGCGGCATTGCCGGCGAAAAAATCCATCGCCAGGATCAGCAGCTTTATGCCGGAAATGACAAATTCTACCGCTGTGTTGGCGCCGGTGCGGTCGAACGACCCAATCCAGTAGGCCATGTCTCCGCCACCCAGATCGATACCGGAACCGTAAACGGAAGAGCGCCGCGGGGCCGAGAAATAGCCGGTTGCGAATTGCTCTCCGAGCTTGCTCCGGGCATCGGGTCTGCCCGCATAGTCGTGGTTGCCGGGAGGCGCAGTGAATGCAATGCGATTCTGGTCGAGAATCGTCCAGGCGTTCTGCGCGTTCCTGTATTCATTGGCGCCCCCGGTCTGGTTCACGCAATCGCCGACGCCCACTACCGCCTTGATGTTCGCGTTAAAGGACGAGGTGCCGGACGCGAGAACGATGTTCTTGTTGTCGATGATCCACTTCATCATGGCGGCGTAATAGCCACCTGAATTGTCGGGGCACGATTCAGCCAGGTACTGAGGGTCGGGAATAATGGCAATCGTGAAATCGGCGCTGGCTGCCGCTACCGAAGGTGTGCTGATGAGGCGCGATGCCGCCGCTCCCGTGAGTCCGCCCAAGACGGACGCCCCGAACCCCCGCCTGGTGATCCTGTTCAAGATCCGCTTCGGCGTCAGTCCCCCGTGTTTGATTGCGTACTCCAGTTCCGTCATGGTTAGCCCTCGAGCGTGGGATCGCGCCGATTTTGCAATCGGCGCGCAGGATGCCATCCTGCCCCACAGAGACAAAGTTTGACCTCATGCGCCGGCGGTCTACTCGTAGCGTAAGGCACTCATGGGATCCGCTCCCGACGCCCGGCGGGCCGGCCCGGCGCACGCTATAGCGGCCACAGCGCTGAGCACCACTGTGGCGCCCAGCAGAACGAGCACGTCGCGCGAACTCCCCTCGGCCCAATTGGCCAGCGCGTTACTGAGAGCCACGCTCAGCAGGATGCCGGCCAGCAGTCCGCCGCCGACACTCGCGGCCATGGAGGCGAAGACGAGCCGCAGAACGTCCGCGCGCTGCGCGCCGAGCGCCATCCGGATGCCGAACTCGTTGGTGCGCTGCTCGACGGAAAAAGAGACAACGCTATAGAGGCCCGCGGCGGCGAGGGCCAGAGCGAGAACGGCGAAAGCGCCGAAGAGCCAAGCCACGAGATGCTCCTGCTGCCATTCCTGCTCATCTTGAATCCATTGCTCCAAATCGTGCACGTCGCCCTGGATCTGTTGGTCGGGATCGATGGAATTGACTTGCTTCCCGATGGCGTGCAGCAGAGTAAGGGGAGATGCCTCAGAGCGGACCAGGATCTGGGTCCACATGCCCATCGCGAGGGTATACGGAATGAAGGCTTCCGGGAGGATGGGCTTGCGGAGGCCATCGTCGCGCTTGTCGGCTACGACGCCGACAATCCGCAGCCAAGGGTCCATCCCGGGCGCGCCGACGCGGAACGGCGGTTCGTCCTTCATCTCGGGAATCTTCAGTGCATGACCTACGGCATCGCCTTTGGGGAAGTAGAGACTGGCCATGGTCTGGTTGATCACGGCGAGGTGCGCGGCGTTGTGGTTTTCTCTTTCGTCCCAGAGGCGGCCCTGGGCAAGCGGGATGCGCAGGATGGGAAAATATCCCGGGCTTACGAAGTTGACGCGGACTTTCTGGGCATCCTGCGGGGGTCTGCCGAGAATCTCGATCCCGGTGTTCCAGCCGTTCGAGGGAGGCGTGGCGTTCGAGGAGATGGCAGCCATAGCCACGCCGGGAACCTCGGCGATTTTGTTGCGGATCTGCTCGAAGTAGGCCGAGCGAGCCTCCCAGGTGGGATAAGTGCCGTCATGCACCGGAATGCCGACGGACATGACATTGTGCGGGTCGTAGCCTAACGGTGTGTGTAGCAGGCGGAGGAAACCTTGCATGGCGGCTCCGGCCCCGGCCAGCATGACCAGGGTAAGGGCGATCTGGCCGGCGATGAGGACGTTATTCATGGCGCGGCTTCGCGAGCCGCCAACGATGCGGCGGGTGCTCGATTGCATCACCTGATTGACGTCGGGGCGTGAGAGCTGCAGGGAGGGCCAGAGACCGAACAGAACTCCGGTGACGAGCGCGAGACTCACGCTAAACAGAAGCACTGGGATATTGAGTTCAATCGCCGCTTCGTGCGGGAACGAGTATTTGGGGAGCAAAGCGACGATCAAGCCGATGGCGCGATAAGCGAGCAGCACCCCGAGAAGGGCTCCGGTGATGGAGAGCAGCAGCGCTTCGGTGAGCAACTGGCGGATGAGGCGGCGGCGGCCCGCGCCGATTGCGGCGCGCACGGCAAACTCATGCTGCCGGGCAGTGCCTCGCGCCAGCAGAAGAATCGACACGTTGCCGCACCCAATCAGCAGGAGGAAGGCGACCGCGCTGAAAAGCAGGGCCAGCGTGCCGCCCAATCGCTTCACGAAGTCCTCATTCAGGCCGACGACGTGAAGTTTGTAGCGGCCCTGGGGAAAATGCTTCGGCGTTTCCTTGGCGAATTGGTCGAGCAAGGGCTGAAGCGCGGCGTTGGCGGCTTCGTGGGTGACTCCCGGCTTGAGGCGAACGCCGACATAGTAGCTGCGCGTTTGGTCCGCAGTGACCTTCAGCGGAAGATAGACATCAGCGTCTTCCCAGGTGAACCGGGGCGCTGCCACGCCAACGATGCTATAGGTTTTGCGGACCAGTTGAATGGTTTGGCCCACTACGTTGGGATCGGAACCGAAGTGGCGCTGCCAGAATTTGTAACCGAGCACGATGACGGGCTGCGGATCCTGGCCGCCGACAGCATCGGATGGAAGCAGGCCTCGGCCGAGAGCGGGGGGCACACCCATGAAGTTGAAGGCATTAGAGGTGAAGTAGGTGGCATTGATGTCTTCCGGCAAGTCGCGCCCAGTGACGGTAAGGTTCCAACCATCTTCGGCAAAAGCGTCCTCGACGGCGGGCGATTTCCGGATCGTCTGCCACTGGTCGCCAGTGAGTCCGAAGCCGCGTTCATGACCGGAGGAATCGAGGAGGCGCATGTGGACCATGCGGTCGGAAGCCGCGTAGGGGTAGGGGTTCATGAGAACCGCATAGATCACACTGA